>ERZ1673737.3572-NODE-3572-length-11685-cov-5.580739_pt1 | contig 11685 bp, 10 predicted proteins | sample MGYA00580211_ERZ1673737 | MGnify/ENA primary metagenome ERZ1673737 (study PRJEB41218, sample SAMN15661789) | gut metagenome | host: Homo sapiens | place: Canada: London | collected 2015-08-20/2019-03-30 | study: EMG produced TPA metagenomics assembly of... | reverse complement strand
CATATACTGTCATATGAGGATACAGAGCGTAGTTCTGGAATACCATTGCGATATCTCTGTCTTTTGGTTCTACATCATTTACTACTTTATCACCGATCTTCAGTGTACCTCCACTGATTTCTTCCAGACCAGCGATCATACGAAGTGTAGTAGATTTACCACATCCGGATGGTCCTACGAAGATGATGAACTCTTTGTCAGCGATTTCCAGGTTGAAATCTTTAACAGCTTCAAATCCGTTCGGATATGTCTTGTTAATGTGCTGTAATGATAAACTTGCCATAATTAATTCCTCCTACTAGTCAAATTAAGTAATGTTCGTTTTTTCAAGGCACCTTGCCTTGCGACTGTACTTAGTATATCGGATAGACCCCTTTTTGACCATAACCGAATTATACAAAGTTTCCACCATGACCTTGTTACAAATGTGTGTTGATTTTTTGGATTCCGCTCCTTTATGGCATTTTGACCAATTTTTTCATCCTTTCATGGTCACTTTGACGAACTGTTTTTTGATTATACTTTTTTAATACTTTCATCTCCCTTTTTCCTTGCTTTTTAGTATTGAATTCGCTATACTGATGACAATCATTGCGTATATCGCTATTAAGAAAAACTGTAACTGAGAAAGTACTGAACAGTTACGGAAAACCGAAGAAAAGAGGCAATTTGCTATGAACAACATCTTTAATCCGGACAACAAGTTTTTCTCCTTCATGGGCAGGGTCGCTGATCTCATGATCTTGAATCTCTTATGTATTGTCTGCTGTATCCCGGTGGTTACTGCGGGACCAGCGATCGCGGCCATGTATTATATCACGTTGAAGATGGCACGCAACGAAGAATCTTATGTGGTAAAAGGATTCTTCCATTCCTTTAAGCAGAACCTGAAACAGGGAATTGTCATTCAGATCATTATGCTGCTGCTTGGTATCGTCCTGGCATTCGATCTGTACTTCTGCCGGATGATGTCCGGTCAGGGAGCTGTATATCGGGTCTTTTCCTATATATTTGTGGCAGCACTGTTTGTCTACGCCATGCTGTTTTTATGGATCTACCCGGTACTTGCAAAGTTCTTCAACACTACCAAAAATCTGTTTCGCAATTCCATTCTGATGTCCATCCGCCATCTTCCGTATACCATACTGATGATGGTGATCACTGCGGCACCTGTATTGCTTGGAATCTTTGTTGCACAGGCTTTTCCATTCATGATCCTGTTCTACATCATGCTGGGATTCGCCACCGTGGCATATATCAACTCCCGCTTCTTTGTAAAACTCTTCGACAACTACATCCCTGAGGATGCCGGAAAAGATACCGAAGAAAACGGCGAAGAAAAAGCCATCGACACCAGCGTATTCTCCAACCTGCACCCGACAGAACTGCCGAAGAAGGACGAAAAGGAGAGCGAGGACGAAACTCACTAATCTCAAAACCGCAAAAAAACGTGTGACCGGTAATTATTTACGATTTACCGATCACACGTTTTTTTATTAGACTATACATTTTAACATTCCACTCATCATTCACCTCTCGAATAAACAAGAGTGAACTGCGAGTCCCAGTTTACGGAAATGATTTTTCAGCCACGCTCTAGGATTCTGTAACGGTGCCTTCCCTGCTTCCTGCTCAACTGCACTACAATTATAGGATCCGTTCAGCTCATACAAGCAGCTATCCGCCAAAGTCAGCGTCAGGCTCCCGGCGGGTATGTATGGGCAACACTTTGTTGCATTGCATCCGGAGGGAGCTGCCAGTGGCAGGTCCTGTAGGTGGGCGGTTAGGGCAAGCTTTGAGATCCGACGCTTACGTAGGCTTTCGCGAGGGTCCGCTGACCCTCGTGAATATAGCCGAAGTTAGCGGCTAGCTCAAAGTTGCCCTGCCCACGTTGCCCATACACACCCACCGGGAGCCTGACGCGTCCTCCTTATATAACTCTTACCTACCTCTTATCTAACTCTCTTTATCCACCGCCTCAAACGTAATCACAACCTTAAACAAATCCCCATCCAGGTAAATATCAAAGGTTCCCCCCTGCAATCCCACAAGGTTCTTGGCGATCGACAAGCCCAGTCCGCTTCCTTCCGTGCTTCTCGACACATCCCCACGGATAAAACGCTCCGTCAGTTCCTCCGCCTTGATATTCAACGGGTTTTCCGAGATATTCTTGATCTCCAGCACGACTCTGCAGCCGACCCTTCTCGCCTCCACGTACACCCTCGTATTCGGCATGGCATACTTGGCGATATTATTATAAAGATTCTCCACAACACGCCACATCCGGCGGCCATCTGCCATGATCACCAGTGGCTCCTCATCCATCTTGCAGACCATCTGCAGTCCCCTGGTTGCAAACTTCTCCTCAAACTCCCCATTTGTCTGTCGGATCAGTTCTCCGAAGCGGATAGGTTTCATATCCAGCACTACATTACCGGAGCTGACCTTCGACGCCTCCACCAGGTCCTCTGTCAGCTGTTTCAGCCGTTTGGATTTGTTATCCAGCACTTCGATATAGCCCCGGATCTTCGGATCCTGGATATCCTCTCTCTTCAGAAGATCTACATAATTGATAATAGAAGTAAGCGGTGTCTTGATATCATGAGATACATTGGTGATAAGATCCGCTTTCAGTCTTTCACTTTTTAACGTTTCCTTCACAGCGTTTTGCAAGCCTTCGCCTACACGGTTGACAGCCGCAGCCATCTGGCGGTTATCACCCGTCAGATCTTTCTCATCGATCTTATAATCCAGCTGACCGCTTGCCAGCCTTGCAAGGCCATCATAGATCACTTGACGTCCTGCATTTTCCCGGATCATATATAAAAGAACCACACCATCTGCCAAAAACAGCAGGATCAGACCGAATCCGCCGAAAAGAGCTGCCAGCAGATAGTTCATTAACACCAGTCCGACAAATGCCACGATCATCCGACCGGAAGTTGTACGTGCCATATATACTTTCTTACAGCTTTTCACGATGGTATAACAAAAACTGGATCTCCACAGAGTCTTTGCTTTCCAACGGCGGATCACACTGAGATACGCTCCAAGAAATACCGCCGCACCAAGAATTTCCCCGGTAGTTATAACGGTAAGCCAAAAGCCGTCTGCAGGATTGCCGCTTTCTGGCATCAGCCCTAATCCCGCTATACCGACCATACCGATCAGTGCCATACCACAGATCGCAAGCATCACCTCGGCAGGGATACGATCTGCAGGCATGGTATGCACTTCTCTGTCCCGACATACCAGACCGCTTTGCAGAGTAATGATAAGCAGGAACAGGATACCGGCAACAAAACTGATAAGCATGCCGACTACCAGCCCATTGCCCCAGCCTGCATAATTTTCATAAGATACGTACGCAGCGGAGATCTCATCGGAATAAGGAAATGATACATCTACAGAAACTATGATTTTCTCATTTTTTCCGGTTACGGGATCATTTTGAAAATAATTATAGATCCACTTTCCGGCATCTGTGCCATTGTCAGATACATCTTTCAGTTTTCCGTCTTCTCTTTCTGCGACAAATACCGGCACATCTTCCATCAGATCTTCCAGACTTTTCGGATCTACATTCCCATCTGCCCATTCTGACACATTGGTATATACTGCCTTGTTATCCAGATTCTGCACCATGAAGATCACGTTGGTCTTATCATCCATCTTGATTGCAGACTGGTAAGAGCTCAGCTGATCAATGGCATTCGATAATTGCTGATACAGCTCAAACAGAGATACCTTTTTCGGATTGGTTCTGGCATATTCCGCCAGAGTCTCTCCGGATTCCGGAAGTACGGTTTCAAAATCTCTTGCATAATTGTAAAGATAACGGAAACGAGGTGTGTAATCACTGATATCTACATCCTCAGTGGGGCTTGTATCGTTCTCGTTGTCATCTTCGTCATATTCACCGTCTTCATAGTATTCCTCATCGTCTTCGTCATATTCTTCGTAAATGCCATAGTCTGCACTCCAGATTGCATCCTGAAACTCATCCCAAAGACCATTATCCTTCAGTTCCAGCAGATCCTCTACGGTATAGGTAGTTGCCGGATTCTGCTGGCTGGTTTTTGCATCCAGTCTCGTGATATCCACCAGCTTGGTCTTATCCAGTTTTCCTTTTGTTAAAAACGGCTTTCCGTCACTCAGTGCATTACGGACTTTATTTACCTGTGAAGCCATCCGCTGTCCACAATCCTGAGTCTCCAGATAATTTTTCTCGTTGTAATAATTGCTTGTCAGCTCTTCCCAGCTGAAGCCCTGGCACATCAGACCGCCAAAGATCATGGCAAAGACGGAAAAGCAGGCAACCGCTGTCAGAAACAACGCGATCACGATTCCCTTTGACCAGGCAGAATAAAATTTGTTTCTTTGTTTTTTCTCTTCCATTTTGTAGCCTCCCACGGAGGGTTACATCTTTTCTATCTTATAGCCGATTCCCCAGACTACTTTCAGATAGCGTGGTTCTCTCGGATTGATCTCGATTTTTTCACGGATATGCCGGATATGTACGGCTACTGTGTTGTCCGCTCCAATCGCCTCTTCGTTCCAGATATTTTCATAAATCTGTTCAATAGAAAAAACTTTTCCCTGATTTTTAATTAACAGCACTAAAATATTATACTCGATCGGGGTTAATTTTACCGGCTCCCCGTCCACCGTAACAGTTTTCAGATCATCGTTGACCACCAGACCGCCACATACGTATACCGCCTCTTTTTCTTCTGTCGCCAGATTTCCAAGCTGAGTATATCTTCTCAGCTGAGATTTGACTCTGGCGATCAGTTCCAGAGGGTTAAATGGTTTTGTAATATAGTCGTCTGCACCGATGTTCAGCCCAAGGATCTTATCCACATCCTCTGATTTGGCAGATAACATGATAATCGGCACACTGCTGGTCTCCCGGATCTTACGCGTAGCCCGGATCCCATCCAGATTCGGCATCATAATATCCAGAAGGATCAGATGCACTTCTTCTTTTTTCATGATTTCGATGGCCTGCAGTCCATCGTACGCCTTTAAAATGTGATATCCTTCCTGTGACAGATAAATATCAATGGCATCCACAATCTCTTTATCATCATCGCACACAAGAATATTGAACATTTCTTCACCTCATTTCTTCTTCCTCTTTCCTTTTACGCTGTCAGTTTATCAGGGAAATCTTGTTTTCAGGATAGGGAAAATCTTAAGATATTTTAAATTTCTGTTTTATATACGATTTTATCATATCACATCTTTGCATCAAACGAAACTTACAAACATCTTACAGCTGAAGTCGTGTTACTGCTCACTCCGTGTTCAGCAAACGCAATAGTTTTCTTTTCTTTACAGAAAGAGAATTTTCCGATATACTTAGTTCACCGTTTTTGTTTTGGGAAAGGAGACTCCGACAATGTTTCGTTTATGGGGAAAAATATGGACCGATAATCACATGATGAAAGACACCGTGATCTGCAACGATACGGATGACACGAGGACCCATAAGATCTTCCAGTCTCTCGAAGAGATCTGTTATCTCTGGGATCTGAGCAAACCGATCTGGCTGGACAATAATATTATGGATTTTAAACGCCACGATAAAACCCGGTTTACCTCCGATAATTTTATTGAGACGATCGATTTTGATTATCTGGAAATTGAAGTGATTGAAGAGTAGTTTGTATGGAAAGCAGGCAGACACCGCATGCTGGTGTCTGCCTGCTTTATGAAAATAACAAGTTAACGCTCTGCTCTGCTCAGATCAGATATTCGCGAATCACCTCCCGCATAATATGCTCTTCCTCCGGTGTCAGCATATGAGAAAATTTTGTCTCACTTGCCGCCGTCTGCCGGATCCCCTCTGTTACTTTATCGATCAGCTCCTCTCTGGTCTGCTCTTTCAGTGCCTGCTCATCCGGCACCGGTTTTCTGGCGGGCAGGGTATTTTCCATATAATCCAGAAGACCATCAAGAATCATATCTTCTTTATTCATAAAGCCCATAAATTGCTTCATCAGAAGTAACAGGGCGAAGATTCCCGCCCCGGTCAGTACATACTCGTAACGCAGCAGCTGTGCCTGCTCATAACGGTAAGTCCCATAGACTGCCGTCAGAATCAAAAGGAAGCACAGAACCGCGCTGTAGCCGATTCCCTGCTTCCACTTTTGTATCCCGATTCCCAATGTTTTTCCCCTGGCAAGCTGCGTCCTCACAAATGCCTCTGGATTATTGATCTCCTGCTCTTTCGTCAGACGCATCTGGTACTGGTTCAAAAATTCTTTTGTCCATTTTCCTTTCGGTTCTGTTATCCTGCGTACATCCCGTATAGCTCTGCCGTAGAAACGGTCGACCATAAACATACACAGGATTCCAAGAATTCCCGCTCCGATCATCCCGTAAAACAACACATTTTGTTCCATCCAAATATGCAGCATTTCCGTACCCCCTTATTTCAATACTGAATTGGCAGTCACTTTTCACATCCTCCCGCAAATGCCTGTCCATTCCGCACCCCCGATCGCCGGATCCGGAAGTCGTACATTTGCAAAACGATGTTCTGGAAATATTATATCCTCCACATACCTGATTTGAAACTAAAATCGTTCGTCAAATTCTTACAGGTTTTTACCATGACAAATCCTTTTCTTACAGTGCTTTTACCATCTCTTTCACGAGATTCGCACAGTGACGTGCCGCCGCTTTTTCAAATGTCGGATAATCCATGGTTGCACTGTTATCCGCTTTATCAGAAATGGCACGCAGAACAACAAACGGAACATGGTTTAAGTAGGCTGCCTGAGCGATAGCTGCTCCTTCCATCTCGGTACAGCTTCCTGCAAATTCACGGATCAGTTCATCCTTCACTTCACTGCTTGCCACAAACTGGTCACCGCTGACCACTCTTCCTTCAAACACCTGAATATCCGGGTTCGCTTTCTTACAGCATTCTGCTGCTACTTTACGGAGTGTCTCATCTGCTTTAAAAGAAAATACATTCATCTGTGGAATCTGGCCCTTCGGATAACCAAATTCTCTGGCATCCATATCATGCTGCAAAGCATCGGTAGACACAACAATATCACCGATGTTGATCTCTGCCTTCAAGGATCCGGCGATTCCGGTATTGATCACCGCTTCTGCCTGAAAATCATCCACAAGAATCTGTGTGCAGACCGCTGCATTTACTTTACCGATTCCGGAACGTACTACGACAACTTCTTTTCCATTTAATGTACCCTGATAGAATTCCATGGATGCTTTTTCTTTTACACAAACTTCTTCCATCTGACTTTTCAGTTCTTCTACTTCGAGCTCCATTGCTCCGATAATCCCGATTTTTTTCATCTTTTCTCTCCTGTTTCTTTTTTGTCCGTAACTGTGAAAGTACTGAACAGTTACACTTTTTATAAAAGTACTCATATCCTCTGTAATTCCGGTCTTCTCCTGCTTCCCGGGAGTTTTGCCTGCTCTTCATTATAACAAAGCATCATTTTTTCCTCAACCTTTTTCCTTCCGTTTTGCTGTTATGACAAATTATAACATTTCGATTCCCCTACTGGAAATCAGACGTAATATTTGTTATAATGAGCGTTAGCGAGCGGGAACAAACGAAGTTTGTTCATCGGGAGCGGCGAATGGCGATCATGATAGCTGCGAAAGCAGCGTCAAGCACCGAAGGTGCGAATCATGATATAATAGCTTGCAGATCTAAAATGTACCGGATTCGGAAGTACATGTAAAATTAAAGGAGGAATTATCATGACATACAAGACAAAAGGAACCTGCTCTTCTCAGATCGACTTCGACCTGAAAGACGGCAAAGTATACAATGTTCGTTTTACCGGCGGATGTAACGGCAACCTGAAAGGAATCGGTGCTCTGGTAGAAGGACAGGATGCCCGGGACGTGATCAATCGTCTGGAAGGAACTACCTGTGGTTTCAAATCCACTTCATGTCCGGATCAGCTGGCAAAAGCCCTGAAAGAAGCGCTGAACCAGTAATCAGGAAATATATCCTGTTCTTTGCACATACGTAACACAATGCCCCTGTCAAAAGGCCGACATAACAGACAGATCTCTGTCAGACATGCCGATCTTTTGACAGGGGCACTTTTTATTTTTGATACAGCTGTTCGTAAAACTATCTGTCCCACTTATCACAAAGATTATTGATCTGGCTGGTCAGTTTCGCAAGATCTTTGTTGGCTCCGCCTTCGTTATGACGGATCACCGTAAGGAGCCGCTGACCGGCTGCAACCAGTCGCTGATATACACCGGAACCTTTCGACTGCGGTTTTGTCTCCTGCTTGCGGATGAACACACCTTCCGGACAGCTGATGAATGCTGCTTCTTTCAGATCGTAAACAGTTCCGCTGTACGGTGCCATCGCCGTATAATGAAGTTCATCTTCCAGTCTTCCGGTCAGTACCTGACAGGAAGTATCTTCTCCATGGCACACAAATACCTGTTTTGGCTTCTCTTCGAAAGCTTTCGCCCACTCCATCAGTCCCTCATTATCTGCATGACCACTGACGCCAGGCAGAACTTTGATCTCTGCATTGACCTGAATCTCTTCCCCGAACAGTTTGATCTCTTTCGCTCCTTCCACCAGCGCACGCCCCGGTGTACCGATTGCCTGATACCCCACAAACAGAACCGTACATTCCGGTCGCCACAGATTGTGTTTCAGGTGATGCTTGATCCGACCGGCATCGCACATACCACTGGCCGAGATAATGACCTTCGGGCGGTCATCAAAGTTGATGGATTTGGATTCTTCACTGGTGATGGAAAGTTTCAGTCCCGGGAACGTGATCGGATTGATTCCTTTATTGACCAGCTCCATCGCCTCTTCATCAAAACAGTCTTTGTGGTGTTCATTAAATATAGTAGTTGCTCCTACTGCCAGCGGACTATCCACAAACACCGGGAAGCCATCGTGTCCCTGTATCATATGATCTGCCTTGATCTTACGGATAAAATAAAGCATCTCCTGTGTTCTTCCCACTGCAAACGAAGGGATCACCACATTCCCTCCCCGGTCAAAGGTTCTCTGGATCACTCTTGCCAGCTCATCTTCATAGCTGGCCCGTGGACCATGGCTGCGGTCACCGTAGGTAGACTCCATCACCACATAATCTGCAGATTGCAGATACGTTGGATTCTTAATTAACGGTTGATCCTTATTACCGATATCACCGGAAAATACGATTTTCCGTTCTGTATCATCTTCTTTCAGCCACAGTTCGATGCTTGCTGAACCCAGCAGGTGACCGGCATCCACGAACCGTACCTGAATCCCGTCAGCCAGTTCCAGGATCTGCTGATATGGGCATCCCACCAGATGAGAGATTGCTCCCTGTGCATCGTTCATATCATACAGCGGCTGTACCGGTTCCTTGCCGGAGCGCCGTCCTTTTCTGTTTCTCCATTCCGCCTCAAACATCTGGATATGAGCACTGTCACGAAGCATGATCTCACACAGATCTACCGTGGCATATGTCGTATAAATATTTCCCCGAAAGCCTTCCGCATACAGAACCGGAAGTTTTCCGGAGTGATCGATATGTGCATGTGTCAGCAGTACAAAATCAAGTTCCGAAGCCGGCACAGGAATCGGTATATTCTCAAAATTATCCGGTCCCTGCTCCATTCCACAATCTACCAGAAACTTTTTACCGGCGGCTTCCAGAAAATAACAGCTCCCTGTAACTTCATGTGTCGCACCCACAAATGTTATCTTCATAAAAACCCCTCCTTTTCTTTTATTTTCAGAATCTTATCACGTTTTGCTTTTATATTCTTATTATACGCGTATATATACAGAAATGCAAAATACTTTTCCTTTTTATTTTCTTTTAATAATTATGGGTTTCTTGACTTTTTTTCTTAATAAGATACAATGAAACTATTAAAAATATTATATGTAAAAACATTGATTCTACTACTGCCCTTTCGGAAAATCAATCGCAAAACAACAGACGAAAGATTCCGGGAGAGTATTATGCATTCAGGAGGACATTATGAAACATATCGTACTTACCGGCGGCGGTACCGCAGGTCACGTAACACCGAATATTGCTATGATTCCAGCATTGAAAGAACAGGGATTTACAATTTCTTATATCGGTTCCTATAACGGAATTGAAAAAAAACTGATCGAAGAGATGGGAATTCCTTATTACGGAATATCCTCCGGTAAATTGAGACGTTATTTTGACGTAAAGAACTTCACCGATCCTTTCCGTGTGCTGAAAGGATTTTCCGAAGCCAGAAAACTGCTGAAGAAACTGAAACCGGATGTGGTTTTCTCCAAAGGCGGATTTGTCAGTGTTCCTGTTGTCATTGCGGCAAAGCGTTGTAAGATTCCGGCAGTTATCCATGAGTCCGATATGACTCCGGGACTTGCCAACAAGCTTTGTATCCCATCCGCCGTGAAAGTCTGCTGTAATTTCCCGGAAACTGTCAGCAAGCTTCCTGCTGATAAAGCAGTCCTTACCGGAACTCCGATCCGTCAGGAACTTCTGCAGGGTGATCCGGAAGCAGCTCTTCGCTTTACCGGGCTGAAAGCCGGTAAACCGATTCTGATGATCATTGGCGGAAGCCTTGGTTCCGTCGCTGTCAACACCGCTGTCCGCAACATCCTGCCAGATCTGTTAAAGGATTTTCAGATCATCCATCTTTGTGGAAAAGGAAAACTGGATACCTCCCTGACGGATACAGAAGGTTATGTACAGTATGAGTATATTAAAGATGAACTTTCAGATCTCTTCGCTTTGTCTGATCTGGTAATTTCCCGTGCCGGAGCCAATGCAATCTGCGAAATCAGCGCCTTAAAGAAACCAAATCTGCTGATTCCTCTTTCTGCCAATGCCAGCCGCGGTGACCAGATTCTGAATGCCCGCTCCTTCGAACGACTGGGTTACAGTAAAGTTCTTGAAGAAGAAGAGATCACCAATGAGAAACTGCTGCAAACGATCCGTGACCTCTACAAGAACAGAGAGCAGTATATCGAAGCGATGAGCAAAAGCAGCCAGATGGATTCCATCGGCAAGATTGTGGGAATGCTTTGTAATTGTGCGAAGTAAGTGAGTTCCGGCTCATAACCGTGAAGACACCGAACAGTTGCATATGATTTATAAAACGGACAGGACGATAAGCAGATACACCTTATCGTCCTGTCCGTTTTGTTACATTAATGCGGCTGTCACTTTCGCAACAATCTCGTCTCTCACTTCATCCTTCAGTTCGCCCGGTTTCCAGGTGATACCTGCCTGATCGCCATTATAGCGCGGAATCAGGTGCATATGAAAGTGAAATACGGTCTGACCTGCCACTTCACCATTGTTCTGTACAATATTAAAACCATCGCAGCCCAGTGCTTCCGTCATGGCTGCTGCCATTCTTTTCGCCAGAACCATCGCTTTTGCAGCCACCTCTTCCGGAATCTCATACAGGTTTGCATAATGATGCTTCGGAAGGATCAGGGCATGTCCTTTCGTTGCAGGACCAAGATCCAGAATCACACGAAAATCATCATCCTCATACAGGGTAGCGGACGGGATATCTCCGCCGGCAATTTTACAGAAAATACAGTCACTCATATTTATTCTCCTCTCTGTTTTGCATTATTATTCTTTTGTAACTGTTCAGTACCTTCACAGTTACGAGCCAAAATGCATAAAAAATCACCTT
>ERZ1673737.3568-NODE-3568-length-11691-cov-4.752578_pt1 | contig 11691 bp, 7 predicted proteins | sample MGYA00580211_ERZ1673737 | MGnify/ENA primary metagenome ERZ1673737 (study PRJEB41218, sample SAMN15661789) | gut metagenome | host: Homo sapiens | place: Canada: London | collected 2015-08-20/2019-03-30 | study: EMG produced TPA metagenomics assembly of... | reverse complement strand
CCACAGCCCACAGCCTACACCTGCACCTACGCCTACGTCTGCAGAGTACACACATACAGTCAGATTCAATCTATTGTTTGTTTGAGGCTAGGAGTCTGGATTGGTCTGTATCAGGGTTGGGGAGGTGATAGGTCGGAAACAACTAGAGATGCAGCTGTGAAGCAGAGTGATGCAAAGTGATGCAAAGTGATGCAGCAAATGTTCCAACCCCCATGCCACGAAACCCTGCTAGATAACGGTTCTACAGATCAAAAGTGAGGAATGTTGAGGAACGTTTGAAGCGAGAGGAGAATTGTCCGATTTCTATTGTCACATGCCCCAAATAACCAAAGCCTACCACATCCTTTTTTGTGGCCCCCTGCCGTAATGTCATTAGATACAGTTGTAGACAATCCCGGCATACCAGCTGACAGGCAATGGACCCGACCAGAGGCACGAGGGCAAAGAGAGAAGAATAGATGATCATACATGGTAGTCAAACACCGAGACACCGTAAAACGAAAAGGGGTAAAGGGGTAAAGAGGTAAAGAGGCCTTAAAGAGTATGTGTACAGGTAAATGCGAAAAAAAAAAAGAGATGCAGAATCAGGGAGTCTCTAACACACAAAGAAAGGGAAGGGAAATAATAAAAAAATACAGGAACCAGGCTCAACGTGGTTCAGGGGGAGCAGTCGGGAGAATGCATTTACTGCTTGTTCTCACCCTGCTGCTCACCACCCTGCTGCTGCTGCTGCTGGGCCTCGTTGTTGGCCTTGTGCATCTTGTCGAACAGGGTCAAGCTGGCAGTCTGGAGCTCGTCGGTCTTCTCCTTGAGCTCCTCGGCGGTGGCGGTACCCTCACCAGACTGGTTCTTGACAACAAACTCACGGAGAGTGGCAATCTTCTCCTTGATGGTCTCAGCCTCGGTCTTGTCGAGACGGTCCTCGAAGTCCTTGAGGGCCTTCTCGGTATCGTTCAGGACAGAGTCGGCACGGTTGGCGGCCTCAATGGCGGCCTTGCGCTCCTTGTCAGCCTCAGCGTACTTCTCGGAGTCCTCGACCATGGACTGGATCTCGGCATCGGAGAGACCGGAGCCGGAGGCGATGGTGATGGACTGGTCCTTGTTGGTGGACTTGTCCTTCGCGTTGACGTGGACGATGGAGTCGGCGTCAATGTCGAAGGTGACCTCGATCTGGGGGACACCACGGTGGGCAGGGGGGATACCAACGAGCTGGAAGTTTCCAAGCATCTTGTTGTCCTTGACAAGCTCACGCTCACCCTGGTAGACCTTGATCTCGACAGCGGTCTGCATGTCGGCAGCGGTGGAGAAGGTCTGGGACTTCTTGGTGGGGATGGTGGTGTTACGGTTGATCAGACGGGTGAAGACACCGCCAAGGGTCTCGATACCGAGGGAGAGGGGAGTGACATCGAGCAGGAGAACGTCAGTGACCTCACCAGCAAGGACAGCACCTTGGATGGCGGCACCAATGGCGACAGCCTCATCGGGGTTGACGGACTTGGAGGGCTCACGGCCGAAGATGGACTTGACGGATTCGTTGACCTTGGGCATACGGGTCATACCACCGACCAGGATGATGTCCTGGATGTCACCAGACTGGAGACCGGCATCCTTAAGGGCCTTGCGGACGGGCTCAGTGGTGCGGGCAATGAGAGGGTCAACCAGGGCCTCGAGCTGAGCACGGGTCATCTTCAGGTTGATGTGCTTGGCGCCGGAGGCGTCAGCAGTGATGAAGGGCAGGTTGATCTCGGTCTGGAGGGAAGAGGACAGCTCGATCTTGGCCTTCTCAGCGGCCTCACGGATACGCTGGATGGCCATGCGGTCACCACTAAGGTCGAGACCAGACTCCTTCTTGAACTCGCCGACAATGTGACGGACGAGGTTGATGTCGAAGTCCTCACCACCGAGGTGAGTGTCACCGTTGGTGGACTTGACCTCGAAGACACCCTTCTGGATCTCAAGGACGGAGATATCGAAAGTACCACCACCAAGATCGTAGACGGCGACAACACGGTCGGTCTCCTTCTCCATACCGTAGGCAAGGGCGGCAGCGGTGGGCTCGTTGACGACACGGAGGACGTTCAGGCCGGCAATCTGACCAGCATCCTTGGTAGCCTGACGCTGAGAGTCGTTGAAGTACGCGGGAACAGTGACAACGGCGTTCTTAACGGGCTTGCTGAGGTAGGCCTCGGCGGTCTCCTTCATCTTGTTGAGGACGAAACCACCAACCTGGGAAGGAGAGTACTTCTGGCCACGGGCCTCAACCCAGGCGTCACCGTTGGAGTGCTGGACGATCTTGTAGGGGACCTCCTTAATGTCACGCTGAACCTCAGCGTCGGTGTACTTGCGACCAATCAGACGCTTAGTAGCGAACAGAGTGTTCTCGGGGTTGACAACAGCCTGGCGCTTGGCGGCAATACCGACGAGACGCTCGCCATCCTGGGCGAAACCAACGACGGAGGGAGTTGTGCGGGCACCTATTGGGAGATCTAGTTAGCAACCCGGTTCTGAGATTTCGGCCCTCGGCAGAGCTCCCGAGGTTGAGTTCTGGCCACTTGACCGCGTGTAAAAGTTTTTTCTCCAACGTACCTTCGGCGTTCTCGATGATCTTAGGGGCCTTGCCTTCCATAACGGCAACAGCGGAGTTGGTGGTACCTGTAATTGACAATGTTAGGATGAAGTCGATGAATGAATGTCGTGCGATCACTTACCAAGATCAATACCGATGACCTGGCCCTTCACCTTCTCCTCACCACCTTCCGTTGAGTTCCATCTCCGGATTGATGCGCCGGGGAATCTGGAGGCAGGGGTGCGAGCGAAAGCAGCGCGCGGGAGCTGGGAGAAATGTTAGTGTCAACGCGTCGAATTTTTTTCGGGTCAAGGGGAAGCTTACAGCGCGGGTGATTGTGCGAGGAAGCATTGTGAGGGATATTAATTAATACAATGAGAAAAAGAACTCAACGACTCAATCGCAGAGTATTAAAGGGAGGAAGAAAGGATGGGGAGGATGGAGAATGAGGATGGAAGCAGAAAGAAGGGGAGAAGGGAATAGAAATTGCACGGAGAGCTTCGGGCCGTCGAACTTGGTAGAATCACGGGACCTGGCCAATGAGCGCCACCGGGAGGCTGCCCGGTAACCGAGCTCACCGCCTTTCGTCATCAGGGAAGTATAGGGGGCGTCCGGAGTATAGAGAAGAGAGGTTATACTGTACTTGATAGAGTAAAATTGGTATATTTCATCACTTTCAATAGCACATTTTACAGTACCAAGTCGCATTTTTATGTTAGATGCTTGCCAGTCTTCGTCCCGAGCTCCAGAGCTATGCTGTGAAGACACGAAGTTGTTACTGTACGAGCACTACAGTATAGAGATACGATAGCATATGCAACAGGACTATATCCGATTCCATAGACTCGGTCTGTTGCATTAAGCATTCCTCCTGTCTCTGTGGTAATTCCGGGGTGAACTAGTTATACTTCACGATGTCGTGTGACGTGGTCGGCAAACTCCCTTATTTGGCTGAGCCTGAGACACAATTGGGAATAGAGCCAAGTCCGTCTGGATCTGGATACTCAGTTACATTGTAGTGATGGAGTTGTGGTTGTGGACCTTGGGGACCCCAGATCATAGATAGAGTATGCTGTAGAGTGATGGAGTGGTAGAGTGGCAATGTATATCCAAGAATCAAATAGAGCACGGATGACTTAACCACCAAACATCTGTGGGCACATTCTAGGCGAATGTATGTAGAGTCGACACAATTCGCTGGACTCGCAGTTCCCCGGGTTTTAGGCCCAGATGGACTGCGACACCGGAACCAGCCAAATTGGCCCATCTTACGTCATCATTTTCTGAAAGCGTTGGACTTTCAGCTGCTCAAAGCTTTGGTTTTTATTTTCTTCTTATCAAAGGGGGAAAAGAAAAGAACACCGCTGTCGGTTCTCTATCAAACTTCAACTGGGGCTGTCACTTTTGTCCTCGCACTTCCCCGCTCGAACAATGTCACCTCTGGACTAGCTCACATCATGACCTCGGATTCTCTGCTGTGAGCCTCCGGATCATGTCCCACCTGTTAAGCTAATCTGACCGTCGTAGACATCGCCCGACCGAGGCACTCATTCTCCCAAACAAGCGGCGCTTCTTCCCGTTCAAGATCCCCAACTTGTTCGTTTGAGCTGTCCCACTTCTCTTATCTGTGCGCAATCTAACCCAGAGCTTTGTCATAGCCATGTACAGCTTCGCAACTACATCAGCACCGCTGATCCCGATCGAATCTATGTGGTGGTCGAGAGAATCGTGTACTCAATCCACATCTCGGCGCAAAAGCGAGTGAGTGTAGCGGTTATTCCGTTTGAGCCGCGCTGTCTCGCCGCTGGACATGGCTGGATTGCCATCGGCGGTCCCGAAAATGGCGAATGCGCTTTCGTCCGGATTGGTGACCGAGACCTGCAAGTACATGGAGAATTGCCCTCGTTCTACGCTTCCGACGTGGACACTCCGCTGCCACTCGATCTCGACTCTCCATCAAGACGGACGTCGCCGGGGACTCCCAATAATGCCAGTAGCGAATTTGCATCAGCTCGCCGTCCCCTCAGCCGACCATTGCGTGAAGTGGAGCTCCACAAGTTTGGCGGTAGCATAGTCAATTCGGTAGCTATTCATCGTTTCTATGGTGGCGGCGATGGTCTGGCGGATGAAGACGTGGTTGTTCTGAGGTTAGCGTCTGATCGCAAAATTGGCGCATACTGACGATGCTAACTATTGCGAATAGCAACAATGATCGAACGGTAACAGTGTACTCACTTACGCGCGCAAAAGTCCTCAAAGTTCTTCATCACCCGACATGCATGAACTATGCGACCATTTCCCCAGACTCCAAGCTGCTCACTGCTGTCGGGGATGAGAACCGCGCTTATTTCTATGAAATTGTCCGTGACTTGGAGTCAGTCGGTGTCACTGATACAAATCAGAAGGTCACAGGATGGGAATGGGAGCTTATCCAATGCCTGGAGTTGGATATTGGCCCGCGCGCGGATGATGCGTGTTGCTTTACCGTGGCTTTCTCGCCATCCAGCCGGTTGTGTGCCATAGGATCCCAATCTGGAATCATCACAGTCATCGATGTTGCCTCTATTTGGGGGACCTCTGGCGACTCCGAGGATGACACGCCAGTTATTTGTCAATTTTCAGCTTCAAGGTCATGCGCCGAGGGCGGCGCCGTGCGCTGCATGGCATTTTCACCGGAACCTTGGGACCTTCTAGTATGGTTGGAGGGCCATGGCCGAGCCGGAGTTGCAGACGTTCGTCAGGGGTTTTTACGCAGGCAGATCCTCCACCTGGATGCCGACGAGCCGTCAATGGAAGAAGTGTACACAGATTATCTGACTGATGACCTCGAACGCCCGCGTCTCGGCGAAGAGCTATTCGACCAGTCAACACGCACGAGGATCGATGATGACGATCTTCAAATTGAGAGAAACACAGAGGATACAGAGCATTCTTCACTGCGCGAATCTGTGATGCACGATCTTACCGAGAGAGAAAGGTTGATTATGGAGTTTTTGAACACAGCACGCTGGACGTCACGACTTGAAGAGGGACTTACTGAGAGACCAGAACGATCGGCCGCCGTCTCCGGTCTTCACCCTCCTCATCCAGTGGCCCGGACGCGGCATCAGGGTTCCACAGATGGCGCCACTCGCACTCACCGTCCTACTTCACCTCTGCATCCCTATGATCACTCTGATGTCTCCCGTGATAGCCATTTGGGCCGTGCAGCATCCAATCCAAGACGTCAGGGCTCGGTAGTCCTGTCCCAGGGCAATCGATCTTCGGAAACGGCGTCTGTACACCCGGACCGCCAGTCAAATATTTTGAATTATTCAACTTCCCCCTCTGAGCTTCCATCTCTCACGTCAGAGATTCTCTCTCGAGCGGGTGTTGACTCTGATCTCATTCACAATGAGATAGGCACACCGTCTGAAGCAAATGGCTCATCCAACCCAAGCCTTGATTTACACGGCTTGACTCGCCGGTCCCAGCGGTCAAGCTCTATTCCTCGACGAGTTGATCGACCACCAACTGGAGCATCGGAACAGAGGAGATATGACACATCTCGCCTTACAACATATGAGATCCGCGCCAATGTTGCCGCCGAGCGGCTTAGGCGCCAGCGCCAGATTGCCAATGAGGTACACAACCGCTCCTTTGAAAGAGAACAGCGACATCGTCAGCAACTTCTCGGTTTTGAGCAGACGCACTCTCCTCATTGGATCAGAAACATTATCAATGAACTCCCCGATCGAAGCGGGCAAAATTCAGCCGATGAACCGGATTCCACTGCTGGTGTTGGCTGGGGCGCCGATGGACGGACCTTGTGGGTATCTCCGTAGCAGATATTGTGAAAGTATACTAACTTTTGCAGGTACATTGCGACATTGGAAGGTATCTACGAGTTTCATCTCAACATTCATGACCGAAAAACTTTCCCTAGCTTCTCTTGCCGTTGATTTCCACTCTTGCTGTTGATTTTATTTTGCATATGCCTTTGGCGCTTCGGGGCGTACATTTTTTATCTTTGCCATGTTTCAACTATGTCACTTTTACTATTTTCCTTTCTTCTTTGTGTGGATATTACAGTACAAAAAGTTAGGCTACATATGCTACCAAGCTAATATGATACCTTCTAAATTGAACAAGAATAAGCCAGACGATTAGTTTCTGTCAGATACCATCCTCAATCCACTTCTAGTGCTAGTAAGCAGGCAAAGAAAGAGATAAAATCAATCCATTAAACAATGAATACTCCAATCCTTCATGGATGGAGTAGAAAAGCGTTTGGCCATAGCTCACACCGCCCCCCACACGACGTCATGAATACTGCCGGTATATAATGCCGGTTTGGTCGACACCGCCCCAGTTGTCTTCCACCCGCGAGGTCTGCGCAGCCAACAACAGGGCACCGTTTCACCTCAATTTTTCTCCAAAGGCAATCATCGTCCGAATTCATCCCGAGACACGCGATAACTGCACCCACAAGGCCATTTCTTCTTGTTGAAGGACAATTGCTGTCGGATCTCCGCACAGTGATTGAATTGCCTAACACAGACCGGTGTGGGGTGCGGCTTTTGCCGAGTCAAACATCAGCACAATTTCACCAGGCCAATTCTCCCTTCGATATCCAGTCTTACTAGCATTATGGCAGACTCGATCGCCTCATCTATGGAGCGATTAAGCTTGACTGTCAAGAATGTCAGCCCCGCAGCTTTCGACGCTCGCCTGGCAGATGAGCAGAGCGGCATGGTCGAGGACGTTCAACCTCGCAAGCAAGCTCACCAGACCTCAGAGGAATTGCTTGCTGAGCTTGAAAACGAATTTCTAACTCCATCGGATAAGTTCAACACCAAATGGCTGAACAATCTTCAGAAGTATGTTTGTCTTTTTTTACCTTTCTGCTGGTTGGCGGAAAGCCGCGTTCATGGATGCTAACGGCTTGCACAGACGATGGGATGTCTCGACAAACCATACAGATCTTTTCGAACTTGCCCCCACCCAATCTCGAACCGTCACTCGCTTCACACGGGAAGGACTAGAGGGCCGGGTCACCGGTTACCATGAAGTCACCGTTCCTGCTGCAAGCGCCGCCACCGCTAAGAACTCCACATCACTGACTCGTCGACCTGCTGGTCGTGCCGACTTCGTTCGAGGAGCAGCTGGCTTCTTTCCCTTTTCTCCTGGTGGCCTGGAGGGCGTAGAAGCCATTGCTGCTATGGAGGATGACTCTGAAGTCACGGAGCAATCTCGTAGTGGAAAACAGTCAGGACTTGACCGGATTATCAACTTCGGCACCGAGGGCGGTCTTTTGACGACGGCCCCTGGCTTCGATCGCGGTCTCAACTTCGACAAGGCCAAGTCGAAAGACGTTGAAGGTGATCAAGAAGTCGAGCATGCCCTTCTTCAAGAGGAAAGCAATCTTTCTGCCGACAAGCCCGACGAAAACCCCGACATTGAAGCTCCAGAAACTGAAGCTGGCGAAGATGTCTCCGACAATGACGAGGAAGAAGACATTGATGCTTTGCTGCCAGTCGAGTTCCCTGCACTGGAGCCGCGGAACCAGTTGCTTGCAGGAGCCAAGAAAGACAAGGGCAGAGAATGGGCTCACATCGTTGACATCAATAAAGATATTCCGAACTTTAATGAACTGGTTCCTGACATGGCCCGAGAATGGCCGTTCGAGCTGGACACTTTCCAGAAAGAGGCCGTCTACCACCTTGAGGGCGGCGATTCAGTGTTTGTTGCCGCCCATACGTCAGCCGGAAAAACAGTCGTGGCCGAGTATGCAATTGCTTTGGCTGCCAAGCACATGACGAAAGCGATTTACACGTCTCCCATCAAAGCATTGAGCAACCAGAAGTACCGTGACTTCAGAACTGAATTCGATGATGTCGGTATCCTGACCGGCGATGTTCAAATCAACCCCGAAGCCAGCTGTCTCATCATGACCACAGAGATCTTGCGAAGTATGCTGTATCGGGGTGCTGATCTTATCCGTGACGTTGAGTTCGTCATCTTCGATGAGGTGCATTATGTGAATGACACCGAGCGTGGCGTGGTCTGGGAAGAGGTGATCATCATGCTTCCGGAGCATGTCACCCTGATTCTTCTCTCCGCAACTGTCCCCAACACCTATGAGTTTGCCTCCTGGGTGGGCCGCACAAAGAAGAAGGACATCTATGTCATTTCGACCCACAAACGACCTGTCCCACTGGAGCACTATCTCTGGGCTGGAAAGGACAAGTACAAGATTGTTGACTCCAACAAGAGATTCCTCGAGGGCGGCTGGAAGAAAGCAAATGATATAATATCTGGCAAGGACAAGATCTATGCCAAGAAGGAGGCCGAGGCTCAGGCCCAGTCTGCCCTGGCTCGAGCTCACGCTGAGGCTCAGACTCAGGCCCAACGTGGTGGTGGTCAGGGCAGGGGACGGGGCCAGCAAGGTGGCAGAGGTGGCCCGCCCCCACGCGGTCCGCGGGGCGGAGGTGCTCCCCAGCGTGGTCGAGGACAAGGCGGCGGCGGAAGAGGACAGCCTTCTACCCGCGGTAGCGGAAACATTGCTCGAACTGGTCGTGGCGGTGGACGAACAAGTGCGGCGCAAGACAAGAACATATGGGTGCACCTTGTCTCCCATCTCCGCAAGGAGGATCTGTTGCCAGGATGTGTCTTCGTATTCTCAAAGAAACGATGCGAAGAGAACGCCGACTCACTATCAAACCAAGACTTTAGCAACGCCACTGAGAAGAGTCTTATTCACATGTTCATTGAGAAGTCACTCACCCGTCTGAAGCCGGAGGACCGTGATCTCCCCCAGATTCTTCGTCTTCGTGAGTTGCTCAGCAGAGGTGTCGCCGTTCACCACGGTGGTCTCTTGCCCATTATGAAGGAAGTTGTGGAGATCCTCTTTGCCAAGTCACTCGTGAAGATCTTGTTCGCAACGGAAACCTTTGCAATGGGTCTGAACCTACCCACTCGCACCGTTGTGTTCTCTGGTTTCCGAAAGCACGATGGCAAGGGTTTCCGTGACCTCCTTCCTGGTGAATATACCCAGATGGCCGGTCGTGCAGGTCGCCGAGGTCTTGACACAGTGGGTTATGTTATCGTCACGAACAGTGGAAAGGATGAGGCACCGCCCGCTGGTGCACTGAAGAAGATGATTCTCGGGGAGCCCACTAAGTTGAGATCGCAATTCCGTCTCACGTACAACATGATCTTGAACCTGTTGCGCGTGGAAGCACTTAAGATTGAAGAGATGATCAAGCGCAGTTTCAGTGAGAATGCCACGCAAGCTCTCTTGCCAGAGCACGAAAAGCAAGTGCAGTTGTCTGAGGACAGTCTGGCAAAGATCAAACGGGAGCCCTGTGAAATCTGCGACCTGGATCTGGTAGCTTGTCATGCTGCAGCGATGGAGTATCAGAAACTTACTGCTGAGCTGCATGCCGCGATGGCATCATCCCCTGTTGCGAAGCGTCTCATCGGGATGAAGACGTGGGTTGTTTACAAAAAGGTGAGCCTGCTTTCATAAATTTCGTCGTAACCTCACGTCTTGTCGTATTGTCGCGACGGCATATTTTCATGATGTTGCGTGATGTACTAACCGTATTGTAGGACGGACTCCGTACTGCTGGTCTTGTCCTTCGTGAGGGAATCGCCGGTGGGGTAGGAGGAGCCGCCCCTTGTATTCACGTCCTTGAAGTCGGAACTATGGGCAGCAAACGCCATCCAGCTGATATCCTACCTTTCCTTCCCATGTTCCGTCCATTCTTCCCGCCGCTTCCCACTGCTGCCGCTCAAATGAGCTTGAAAACATGCAAAATCCCCCTTTCTGATGTCGAGTGCATCACCAACACTGTGATTCGGGGTGGTGGACCTGTTTGGTATCTCAACATCAAGAAAGGTAAGACCACTTTCCATTGCTTATGGAATGAATGCTCATCTTGTATACAGAGGCCGCCAAATACGCAGATAGGGAATTGCACAAATACACCAAGTCATGGACCAGCTCAGTTTGGGATGAAATGGACTGGCAGCGCATCACAGAGCTGCAATTGCGTGAGCTCCTGGAAAAGCGACAGGCCCAAGCAAACATCGTTCAGTCATGCCGTTGCGTCCAATGCCCCCAGTTCTTGAAACACGTGAGTAACAAATTCTCTTGGGGTGAGCCTGTGCTAACATCCGATAGTTTGAAATGCAACACGACGAATGGCAAGTCAAGGAGAATATCACGCAGCTGAAGCAGCTGATGTCCGACCAAAACCTCCAACTGCTTCCAGACTACGAACAGCGCATCCAAGTACTGAAGGAGCTCGGCTTCGTCGATGACCAGTCCCGAGTGCAGCTCAAGGGCAAGGTAGCCTGCGAGATCCACTCCGCCGACGAGCTAGTCCTGACCGAACTGGTCCTCGAAAATGTCCTTGCCGAATACGAACCCGAGGAAATCGTCGCGCTCCTCTCTGCATTTGTCTTCCAGGAGAAGACAGACAGCAAGCCCACACTCACCCCGCGCTTGGACAAGGGAATGAAAGAGATTATCGCCATCGCCGAGAAGGTGAACGATTTCCAGATCCTACACCAAGTCATCCAGTCCAGCGAGGACTCTAATGATTTCGCCAGCAAGCCGCGCTTCGGTCTCGCCGAAGTTGTCTATGAATGGGCTAAGGGCATGTCCTTTAACCGTATTACTGACCTCACTGATGTTATGGAGGGAACTATTGTTCGCTGCATTACCCGCCTGGATGAGACTTGCCGTGAAGTGAAGAATGCGGCTAAATTGGTTGGTGATCCTAATCTTTACACTAAGATGCAACAGGCACAGGAGTTGATTAAGCGCGATGTTATCTTCGCTGCTTCTCTCTACATGTGAAGTGCTTAACATAGTAACTTAAGAGAATAATTGGTGCCTTTGTTCCAGGCGGTCACGCCTACTCTCCGTCTATTTGAGGGATCCTAGCGTGTGGTTTTGTGCATAGCGGGATAAAGAGATGAATATGAAATTTTAACTCAAAAGTCTCGTTCACTGTAACATTTCATCTAGGAATTCTTGTATGTCGGTTTTATACTTCAAACGTCAGCGAGCGATATGCCAGCCCTATATATATTGTTGCCCCCACGGAATAGAATTCTTTGTTAGTATTCTTATT
>ERZ1673737.3565-NODE-3565-length-11701-cov-3.804139_pt1 | contig 11701 bp, 10 predicted proteins | sample MGYA00580211_ERZ1673737 | MGnify/ENA primary metagenome ERZ1673737 (study PRJEB41218, sample SAMN15661789) | gut metagenome | host: Homo sapiens | place: Canada: London | collected 2015-08-20/2019-03-30 | study: EMG produced TPA metagenomics assembly of... | reverse complement strand
CCGGCGTCGGTGTGCGGGGATGGGACGAACTGACCAATGCGGACTTTGTGCGCCTGTTCAGCAGGGATTTTGCCGAGCAAAAAGGAATGGCACATACGCGCTGTCTTAATTGACGCAAAGAGGGTCGCAGTCTCAAGGTTCAGATCACCGACACGACGGACGATTTCCTGGGCGAGCTTTTGAATAATAGGGTGAATGAAGAACCTGGGATAGCCACATTTCATCTTGGTCATGACCCAATCTTCTCCTTCTTCGTAGCCGACGTTTGTTCTCCATGTTGGTAGTGATACACTAACGGCCTGGTAAATATGAGTTAGGCCTGAAGTAGAAACATTTCAAGGGCCCATGGAGGGGTCTATCGTGGGGTTCGAAACATACATGGTCAGTGTTGGGAGGCACAGTTCCTCCCAAAGCTTGTAACATTTTCGAAGTTCAATCAAGCTTTTCAAGAAAATCTGGATATGTAAAAAATAAGGAGAGGAAAGGCAATGGAGAGATTGACTCGAAATGATGTACTCAACTGCGACTTCGGCGATGCGTACCTAATGAGTCAGCACTGACGATACCAATACCAGATTACCGTACCCGTTATCTTAAAAAAAAAATCATTCGACAGTTTACAAACTGCTTAGTTTCTACTCGGCCCTCCAACAAGATGTCGGCACACACAGTCAAACGACGGAAGCTCAGCCCTTCCCCAGAGAATGCCGCTTCTTCGTCTCACGCCAATTCCTCGACCGACGCGAAACGGACGTCGCCGAAAGTGACTGACAAAATGGATCAATCCAAACGACAGGCAACCCGAGGGAAAGATGAGCGCTCTGCAGAGCTTGCAATGGCCAGCGGCTTCTACAAATCCAGCTTTTTCAAGCTGCAGATGGATGAGCTGCTCACGGGATTGAGACCCAACTACACTAAGCAAGTCTCCAAGCTCCAAGAAACCCTTCACCAGATCAAAACCACCATTGAAAACATACCCGAGAAAGCTGCGCAATCCGTGACCGATGCCGAGAAGGAGCTGCGTGACTCTGGTGTATTGATTCCATGGCCCGAGCCGCGGCCGAACAAGGACGTCAAATATACCATGTCGTATGCGAAGCCAGCCAACATCAACGTGGTGGGTAGTTTCGCTTTGAAGACTGGCGCCCGCACTTTGGAATCGCGCCCCGTTGATTTGGCTGTGACCATGCCAAGCTCACTCTTCCAAGACAAGGACTATGTCAATTTCCGATATTTCCATAAGAGGGCCTACTACATTGCGTCCGTGGCTGCTGGTATCCAAGAGACTGTGGCGGCTCTTGGGTTTGATGTCAAATTTGCTCCTCAGGACGGAGACAGCCTTCGTCCCCTTCTCTTGTTGGAACCACGTCAAGCTCAATCGGCTCAAAAGTCCATCCGAATCCTGCTCGCAATCGATCCTACGTTATTCCCAATCATGCGAACACTCCCAATGAAGAGCAACATCCGACAGGGTTCTTCTGCTAACAGCTCTGAACCTGGCGAGCCGACTTCGTTCTACAATGCTAGCCTCCGTTCAGATGCCACTGTCTCTCTCTATCACAAGTCTCTCTACTCGGCTTCAAAGAAGTGCGACTCTTTCAGTGATGCATGCATTCTTGGTCGCACTTGGCTGCAGCAACGAGGCTTCCATGCTCCTTTCCAGAATGGAGGTTTTGGAGGCTTTGAATGGACGGCGCTTTTGTCTCTGCTGTTTGAAGCAGGTGGTCCCTCTGGACAACCGGTCCTCTTGCCTTCATATAGTTGCTACCAAATTTTTAAAGCCACCATTCAATTTTTGGCTGGCAGAGACTTGACTACTCCTCTGTTCTTTGGCCAAGAGGTCCTAGTACCTTCTGGGGTCCCGGTTGTTTTCGATGGCCGCAGAGGCTTGAACATTCTTTACAAGATGACTCCTTGGTCTTATGCGACACTACGCCATGAGGCCGCCACAACCTTGAAAATGCTCAACGAGAGCCGAGAAGACAACTTTGACAAAGTCTTTATCCTCAAGGTCGATGAACCGGCTCTAAGGTTTGACCGCTTAATCTCGTTCCCTAAGTCGTTCAACGGGGACACTCTCCGAGCTCTTCAGGAACAGACAGCTCTGTGGCAGGTCCTTTCTAGGGCTCTAGGGGACAGGGTCAACCTTGTTTCCCTCACGAGCCACTCCATTGATTCATGGCCAGTTAAATCCAAGCCGAACAAAAGATCGAGCCAGGGCGTGTCTGTGGGACTTTTGCTTAATGCTGAAAATGTCGGACGTATCGTTGACCACGGTCCGCCCGCAGAGGAGAAAGAGGAGTCAGCCTCATTCCGATCCTTCTGGGGTGAAAAATCAGAGCTACGTCGATTCAGAGACGGCAGTATCTTGGAGAGTCTTGTGTGGTCGGATCAATCAGATGAGTCTATCATCTACCAGATTCTGGAGTATATCCTCCAACGGCATTTCAAAATTACAACAGAGGATTTCGGGTTCATGGGCGATGAATATGATCAGCAACTCAAGAAGTCCGGTGATGATATTTTGGCATACTCTAGCCCTGCTTTCCAGTCAATCAATGACGCATTCAAGGACCTGGAGAGATATATTCGTGACATGGAGGAAGTGCCATTGACCGTTCGTCATCTGGCTCCGGCCAGTCCCCTCCTTCGATACACTGCATTGAGACCGAACGGAGCCGCCGACGTTGTTCTTCAGTTTGAAAGCTCTTCTCGCTGGCCAGACGATTTTGCGGCAATCCAAATGACCAAGGTTGCATTCCTCCTTAAGATTGGTGACTCTTTGGAATCCTCTGGCGCTGCTTCTTCCTGTCATGTTGGCTTGGAGAACGAATCGAGCAAGGTGGTCAATAATGCATACCTGGATATCCCTCACACTTCGGGAGTCTTGTTCCGCTTGAGGATACACCATGACCGAGAGCAGATATTACTTGAGCGCAACCTCAAGGATCGGACTCTCAGCCCCCGGGAACGGGAAGAGGCTGCTTATGCCCTGTTCGCTTACAAGAAGTCGTTTGTTCAGACCCCACGTTTGACCCAGGCACTGCGAAGTCTATGTACCCGCTTCCCTCTGCTGTCGCCTACCATCCGTCTCACCAAACAGTGGTTCAATTCTCACTTGTTCAATGCCCAGATCAGCGAAGAGTTGATTGAGTTGCTGACGATTCGAGCATTTACTCAGCCTAACCCCTGGGAATGCCCCTCGAGCGTCATGACTGGATTTTTGAGGACTCTCCACTCTCTGTCCCGGTGGGACTGGCAACAGGAACCGTTCGTCGTTGACCTAGGAGGAGAGCTGAGCCCAGAAGTGACTGAAAACATTCGCACTCGTTTCACTGCGTGGCGTAACATCGACCCTGCAATGAACAGCCTGGCGCTGTTTGTGGCTTCAGACGTCGACCCGGAAGGTGTGACATGGACACAATATGAGATGCCCTCTAAGGTTGTGGCTGCTCGGATGTCCAACCTGGCCAAGGCTGCTGTGAATCTTCTGCGAACTCAACCCCATGATATGGAGGTCTCTGATCTGTTTGATACCTCTCTTGCTCCCTACGATTTCGTGATTCATCTCCGCCCAAAGCTGTTTGGTGACCGTTCTTCAGTGGCCAAGTTCAAGAACTTGGCGGAGCCCCGCTCTGGAATGATGGCAACCGTGAAGTCATTCGTTCGAGATGTACAGGCCTGTTACAGCCAAAGCATCCTTCTTTTCCACGGAGACGAGCGCTGTGCTGTCATTGCTGGAATTTGGAACCCCCAAACTTTGAAGCCGCGGAATTGGCACTTGAAAACGGCATTCTCAACAGCCCCAGCAGTGGACTCGAATACTCAGGTTTTGATTAATCAACCTGCCATTTTGAACGAAATTGCTCGGTTGGGTCATGGTCTCATTGAAAACATTGAGATTCATGGCACTGCAGAGGAATAGACTTGTTATTTAATTAAAATTGACAATATTTGCATATATATATTACCTTGATCTGTCTATCTGTAGCATTATGAGTAGCTTTAATCGACCATGAAGCCTAAGATATGTCTGTTCGGCTGGCTCCTATGTACTTGTATTCTGCGGCCTGAGGTGTCAATAATTGATAACCTTATCTACCTTCACGATGTTGTCTTCTTTCACCTCTCACTTCCTAATGGCGTCTATAACTCGGAGTCGAGGCATCCATGCTTCATTGCAGCCTTGGGGTAACTCTAATTTTCATTATCAAGTCCGATCTCAATTGCAGCCCGTCTGTGTGCGGCCCAGTCAACTCTTCTCAACTTCGGCTTCAAGTCAACAATCTCGTCGACCCTCCCCATCATCACCTTCCTCCTCCGTCTCATCTACCACTATAGTCACAGCCCCTTCTAAAAATGAGATCAATGCTCCTAGCAGCACCTTTCCCGCCGAGATCGTCACCCCTGCTCCCATCTCTCCATCCGCTGGACTTCCGGACAAGCTGAAACGCTTTGTTGAAATCGGCCGCACATACCTCACCTTCTACAAGACAGGCTTGAAGAATGTGTACCGGAACTACCGCATCTCAATCCCCCTCCGAAAAGAGCTGGGTCTCTCAGTATATCTTCCCGTGTCTCCTCCACGGACAGTCTCACACAACAACGCCAATGCCCCTTCAATAAGAAAAGAATCACGACTAGGACGGGCGCAATTCCAGCTTGTCTGCCGCTCAGCTCGTGATGTCCGGCGCATGATCCCCTTCACAATGATCTTGATTGTCTGCGGGGAATTCACGCCGCTGATTGTCCCAATCTTCGGGTCCGCCATTACTCCAGCTACATGCCGAGTCCCCTCGCAGGTAGAGAAGGAACGCGTTAGTGCAACCAAGAGAAAAATCGCTGCGCTGGACGTTCATGTGACTGCCTCCAAGGACAACTCTTTGAACCTGCTTCGATCTAGTAGTGATGAGCAATTGCATCTTCTCGCTAAGCAATTTGCCGACCCAGCTTGGGCGGCGAGCGCTGACCCTGCCTCTGTGCTGCGTGCCGCTGCTGTTTTTGGTCTGGTCAAGCGTCATGACCGAGCTGCCGGGACACTTCTGGCTGGTATGATCTATCGACCCCGGCTCGCGCGGCATGTTGAATACCTGGCCATTGATGACGGGATGATTCGTGCTGGCGACGACGTTCGAGCTATGAATGCCGCCGAGGTTCGGATCGCGGTTGAAGAGCGTGGTGGAGTTGATGTCTCGGCCAGTGCCAAAGACCGCAGCCAGGCGGAGAATGTCGAAAGGCGCTGGCTGGAGCAGTGGCTGGCTATTCGTGGAGGCAGCCCAAAGTCCAAGAAGCAGTAGCTCTGGGGCTGCGGACGTTGAGGACCCCCTCTGTCTGTACAGTATAATTGCTTCTAGAGGATCCTTTGTACTAATTTCAACCATTTTAAATCTCAACATTATATGTCGGGAAATCGTGCTGCTATCAAGGTCTACCAAGAGTTCCTCATAGAGCATGATTATCTGAATTGATATATACCATTGGAAGCTAATCGGCATTGGAATTTCGAGACGTGGAGTGGCTGATTGTTTAAGTAAATTCCGTAATATCAAATTGGCAACATTTGCTGACATTCAGAGAAATCAACAAGGCATGATGATGCGTTTGAAAACAATATAACACCAACTTGGCTTGAAAGACAACACTTGTGGCAATTTCAACCAAGTCAATGGGGGTATCAAGAAACCATCTCTCCAATAATAATAATAATAATAATGATGAAAAGGAAATTCATGTTACGAAACTAAAGCCAGAACTTAGACAGACACTGGTTTATAAGTTTCAAGCACTCGCAACTGCCGACGCAGAAGCCCCAGCCTGCGCCTGCGCCTGACCACGGACTTGCTTGGCCCACCGCAGACCACAACTGTTGCAAAGATCACGATTTCCACTAGGACCGCGGCGCCACTCTGGAGTAACCTTGGTCCTGCACATGGCGCATGCCTTTTCTACGGAGGCAGCGCTCTGCTTGCGCTTGCGCTTCTTGCGTCGGGCCAGCAGACGTTGCAGTTCATCTGCCAGAGTGCGGTTCTGCTTCTCCAGTTCGCGCAGCTCGATTTGCCAGCTTGATCCGCGGGTGGGGTTGAGTTCTGTGAAGAAGGTTGCTGGGTCGGCAGAGGATGAGATGCTGCGGTTCCCAGTTGGCAGACCGTTGAGTCCAATGAGGTTTGAGAGGTCGGGCATTCGTTGACCAAGAGCTCCGTATTGGCGGGGCGGTAGAGGGTCATCAACGGTGAGGGTGGTGTTTCGTGCGGTGCCGGGGATCGCAGCAAGGTTTTCGTCCCCGGCAGCTGTTATAGCGGTGGAGGATGGAGGGAAAGATCGAGCAAACCGAATCTGGGCGACAAGGAAGGACGGTTTGACTCCTTTCCTGGCATCACCAGTGTATATAGTAGTATGTGCCGAGAGGACGTGTCCTTTCTTGTGCCGCATTTGGTGCCTGAAAGACGGGAAATCCTCGGTGTCCTTGTTGCTGCCCGCGACGGCGGTCATGCCCGCCCCCTGGCCACGAGACGCCGCATCCAGGGCTTGTGTGATTGTGGCAGGACCACCAGACTCGGGCTCCATGATCTCCTGTAAGCCCTTTCCAATAAAATCATCAGGCGAGCGGCCGAGGACCGGCTTCACTTTAGTAGTGATGAACAGAATGACACCGGACAGAGAAATCTTGGCCCAGATATCGTTTTCAGCCAGCGCGGCAGACGAGCCCAGTCGGGCAATTTGATCCAGTGCGTAGACCGGTCGAGGACGGCCGGTCAGGACAAGATGTCTTCGGCCATGACTCCGGTCAATGTGCCATGCACCATGACTCTCGAACCACATGTATCCCCGGTACTTTTGTCTGATACGATATACCACACTCACTGGAGCAGGTGTCGTGCTCGCCCTCAAGTCACGCATCACGGGACCAATATCGCTAGGATGGCAGATCGTAGACAAGGTCTTGCCAACCAGCTCGACCGGGTCATACTCAAGAATCTTTTGGCAAGACGGCGATAAATACAGGAATTCACCGTTGAACGAAACCACGTGGATCACATCATCGGTATTCTCAACCAAAATGCGATCCAAGTAGTGACGGCTGACTTCATTGCCAGATGCACTCACTGCATTGAGGATGGCAGTCACTTCATCATGACCAAATTGCGCCACGAGGTCTGGCCTAGTTGTGTACGCGTCTGGCGGCGGGACCACATACTGAGGCAGTTGATCCCGTTGATAGTTAATGCTATAAGTGCCATCTGCGTAGTCGTCAGTAGGGGCACTCTCCATGAAGCAATTCAGGCATACCAGGGTTTCTCCTCGTAACGGCATCGGGCTTTTCAACCAGGTCGACCTGGAACCCGACGTAAAACCGATACTCCTCCGAGTCCCACTGGATAGGGATCATCGTGATGAGATTCATAAACGGCTGTCCGCCCTTGCGATAGTTAATTATACTTGCTTGGATCTCACTGCGGGCATCAATGGTCGACCGCAGCCGGTAGACCGTCTGTCCATCAACAAAGGTCCGCTTCGCACCAGGGGAGATCTTGCCATCAGGCCCTTGAAGGAATCGACAGTTCCGACCAATAATCTCCTCCTTGTTATAGCCTGTCAATCGTTCAAAGGCCTCTGAGACATATATAATGGGCTGATCTTCGCGTAAGATATCACACATCACAAAGGCACAGGATAGATCGACTGCACCAATGTTGATTCTAGGATTCGGGCGCATTGCCACACGACCCTGGATCGGTTTAGTAAATATCGCTATCACGACGCATTTACAAAACGTACCAAAGCACCCAGTACATCAAATCCACTACTCGAGTAAATACCGGTATGCTCGGTCTTGCCAATCTCGGGCTTTTCCAGCCCCGGCGCGATAACACCTGGAGGTGCAGTCTCCGCGTCAGTCATACCCTGTGCCGGAGCCAACGGCTCGAGTACCGGGCGCACAACTCACCTTTAGCGGGGACGGGTTTCTTGGGCTGAATCGCGACCGGTTGTGAGGCACGGTACGGGCTTGCAGGCTGCAGCCGGCGCTCCTGGGGTGGGGGCCGATGAGGACGCGGTTGCATCTGCAACTGCGACCGGTCTCTCATCTGGCCTGAAAAATCCGAGTCGTCAAAATTGGCCGTGGCATCGGTGCTTGTATCGTGGGGTTCCTTGCCTGCTAGCGGGGCCGGCTGCGGGTGCGGCTGTGGAAGCTGAGAATGGGTCTGGGGGTAGTAGGAGACCGGCATTGATTGTGGGAAGGACTGGTAGGCGGGCTGGAACTGTGGCTGTTCCAACTGCGTGACGCCCATGGAGGTTGCCGGGTAGGTTGTCGGGATACTGTAGGCATAGGCGCTGTTGGGATCCAGGTTTGTGGGCATTGAGACCGGGTTAGGCATCGAGTCGTAGGCAAGCATGACATTGGACATGCGTCCTTCCAGATCCTGGGGTGGCCGTTCGAAGCTCTGCACGGGTAGATTGGCGTCCTGGGGTAACATGGCGCTAAAGGCATAATTGCCGACATGGGTGGGAAAGGCCATGTAGGAAGGATCGTGCAGGGGCTGTGAACCCCCGGAGTCCTGAGATTCATCAGGGCCATAGTCAAGGTTGAAGTTCATAGAGTTGGCCATAACGTCCGTGGGGTTGAATGCAACGCCCGGACTGAGTTCCAGAGCCCCGGGTTAGCTAGGGACCAGAAGTCTGGGGGACCTCCACTGTTGGTGTTTGGGCGTGTCTCTGTGGTCTCTGTGGTCTCTGAGATCTCTATATCTTCGAGGTCTTGGTGGTCAGTAGTTGTAGTCCTCTCTGAGAGAAGGCAAAAGGGTGTCTCTCCTCTTCTCAAAAGTACCCTGTCACTCTGTGTGGACCCCGGAGAAGTACTGAGCGCCAATAAGCAACCAACAAACCCAGAGATGAGAATTGTTGTGGATTCGAGAACTCAACAAAAGGCATAAGTTAATGTTTCTGTATTTCTGTGTTCATCTCTCTGGGGTGAGTTGAGTTGTGTCTGTGTCTAGAGGAAGGAAAAGGTGGGAAAGTGTCAAGAGGCAAAATCGCAGTTGATCTATCACAAATGCCAACTTAACTGTCGACACAAATATCTCTAGCCGTCAAAGATCGTAGTGGTATAAGATCAGACGCTATTGAGTGAAACCTGAAGCAGCTACTTCAGGTATATTTCATGCATAAGGGCTCTCTTATCTTAGCTAGCCCCTTTTCCTCTCTTCTCTTACCTTCTTCCTCTCTTCTCTCCTTGTTTTGATCTCCAATGTCCCCCCACGTTTCCCCATAGCGTGGCCATGGACAAGATCTCAATCACCATCTGTGGAGATGGTGGATGCGGTACGTTGCAGCAACCTTCTTCTTCTCCCGGGAATATCCCGATACCGTGATTCGGTGCCGCCTCTCCGGGTCTGGTGCGCGATCGAGATCTGATCAGATCGGGATTCAGGCAAATCGTCCATCACCCTGCGGCTGGTCCACAGTCAATGGATTCATGAGTGAGTCTCACTGCCCCTGCAGGAAGCAATCTCTGATAGCTCATCTTTAGATATGACCCAACCATTGGTATGGCAGCCCCCCGATGCAGCGAGTTCACGTCTGATGGATTGCAGAGGACTCGTACTCCGTTACCCGCAATGTCGATGGTCTCCCCTACTTCCTCTCTATCACTGATACAGCGGGCCAGGAGGAATACCGCGGCCTATGGACGGCCTCTACGCTGAAATCCGATGCCTTCCTCCTGGTCTACGATATCACCAATCCCTCAAGTCTCGAAACACTGGACCATTTCATGGACATGATCAATATGGAGGCGGAGCAGCGCGTGGAGGACAACGAGCGATTGCGCAAAGAACTCGGGCCCCAGGCTGCAGGGACACAAATCGGCATGCCACCGCCGGTCAAGATTCTCGCCGGCAACAAATGCGATCTGAAAGATGATCGCGCGGTGACCTCACGCGACGGGCTCGAGTATGCGCGCAAACACGGATGCGGATTCATGGAGACCAGCGCGCGCGAAATGGTCAACATCGAAGAGACATTTTCCCGTAGGCGCATCATGACAGTCAATAAGAAAAAGGCTAACGGTGGTAGACCTGGTCCGTCGCGTTGTCGAAGCCCGTCGAGTTCATTGCCAACAAGATACACCACGTCCTCCCCAATGTGCAGAGCCGGTGCACACGACAGCCTTACCACCGACCAGTGTAGATGCCACGGTCGAGGGTCGAACCCGAAGTCGCGTCTGGCGATTCATCAAACATCGGAAGACAACGGAACCAAACAAACAGGTCCGGGAACAGAATGCAATGACTAGGACAGAAAAACAAACAAGAAAGCATTGTCTCTGTTGCTTCCGTTAGGATCATTGTCTCTATATCTATCTGTATATCCCTGTATATTAGCGGTCCTGAGAGTTCAAGGTACCATGTACATAAATCGTCTCCCTGGGAACATCGACATGTTGTACATGGAAGTATATCGAGAGCAACCCGAGCCCACCTTCGGCACGAATGGACTCGGAACGTGTCTCCGGGGGGACCAGGGACATTTAGTTCTCCACGGATCGAATGGCCCAAGACCATATGGCAACGACCAGGCACTATTTTGACCAGAGCCAATGAGGGTATCCGCTGCATATTTCCGGATTCATGCATTGCCTGAAGTGGTAAGGCCTTCCGCCAAGCTTTGTGGACAATGAAGTAATGCATCGCGCAGAATTCGAAGCCGGAACGTGAGCCGAGAGAGAACAAGTATTAACCCTGGTCTAGGCTTGATGATGCAACATTAAACATGAAAAGACCAAGATTCTGTACGAGCAGATCCGGGGGATTAAGATCAGGTTAGAGTGGTTAACGTCATGGACTCGAGTGGCGCATGATTACTCAGATTATGCTTCATTGGTAATCAGGTGATGAATCACGATTTCGGACTACAGTACTTATTGCTTAGGTTGTTACCTCGATAGCTGGCTTATTACTCAGTGTGGTGTAAGAGCTTTGAAATTCCTTACATTTCTACTCCACGGAAGACTCCCTCGGCAGGGTCTTGCCGAGTCGCCGTGCATAGAATAATACACGTTATTATGCAGTTGACGCTAAACATTAGACCTATAGAAACATATTATGTTCACTCGGGACATTCAGGTATACTTTCTAAATAACGTTCTATGCTTTCTATAATAACCACTAATTGTCCCCATGATCGTATTCCGGAAGTGTAGTCCATTCGGAAGTACGTCAGAAAGACTCCGAAGGCCGAACAGGAAGCTCCGTCTCCGTTGACTAGCGAACTCTGACCAAAAGCCGAGTCTTCCAGACTTCTCCACTTCGAGTAATCGTTAAAGAAAAAATGATTTAAAAAAATGATTTAAGAAAAACCAGGAAAAAATGAGTGGAGTACACGTTATGATTCGATCCGATCTTATGCTTCTACATGTACAATAATCCATGACTCTTGTAATCAAAATTAGTTGTAAATCCGCAGCACACCCTGCCCCCCCCCCTCTTTTCCAAGTCCTTATATATGCACTGCTCCCCTTTTCTGACCCAAAGATCATCTGCATCCGTCTACTCTATAACTTAATTATCTTCAAGAGTCTGGTTTCCATCCTCGACATTATTATATCATTGACCGTGATTGACTCGATCAGTCCTGGTACTCGCCGGATCTGGAAGTATAGCTTGAAAGCTCAAAACCACCACCACCCGCCCACCCAAAAACCCGG
>ERZ1673737.3564-NODE-3564-length-11702-cov-4.302224_pt1 | contig 11702 bp, 9 predicted proteins | sample MGYA00580211_ERZ1673737 | MGnify/ENA primary metagenome ERZ1673737 (study PRJEB41218, sample SAMN15661789) | gut metagenome | host: Homo sapiens | place: Canada: London | collected 2015-08-20/2019-03-30 | study: EMG produced TPA metagenomics assembly of... | reverse complement strand
AGTCTGGACAGAATGGTATGTGCTCCGAGTAAGCCAGGATTCTTATTGCTAACGTCTACCTAGCCATTTCGACCCTTCTCCAGCCTCCGATTATCCGCACCGGTCTTACGGCCCAGAGTGCAGTGTCGAATGCCGGTTACAAGCCCCCATCGTCCCGCGATATACCTCCAGTTACTCTGACAAACATCACACGTGTGGACCCGAAGGCGTTCCAACCATATCTGGCACAAGTGGGCTCATTGTACGATGTGTTCCAACAACCAAAAGAAGGCGCGGGGGAGGACACACAAGCGACTCAGGCCGCCAAGTCTCCCAAGCCAGACTCTGATCGCGATTCTTTGATGCCATGGTCCCCCGAGCGGAGATCTTCGGTCATGTCGACCAGTTCACGACCATCTTCACCCTATGATACTCGTGGCCGACGCTCCTCTGGTGGCCGTGGCCGCGGTCCCGCTGTGACCCCCCTTTCCACAATTCCCCAGGTATATTTTGACGAAGGATTCCACCTGGAAAATCCTCGCACATTCGATGTGATATCAGAGAAATCCGACGTGGTTCGACCGCCCAGGCCACCAACCAAGGATGACAAAGGTTCTAATGGGAGCGCCCTAGAGCCAGTTCAAACTGGCAGAAAAGCACTAGCAACAAATGCCATTCTTCAAGAAAAGCTGTCCTGGTACATGGATACTGTGGAGATTCATCTAATTTCGTCTATTTCAACGGCATCAAAATCTTTCTTTACTGCGCTAGGGTCGCTTCGAGAGCTACACGCGGAAGCGGCTGACTCGGTGAACCGGATACAATTGCTGAGGAAGGATTTGCAAAAGATCGATAAAGAAATGGCCTTGGGAGGACTTAAGATTGTCAACTTGAGACGACGGAGAGAAAATGTAAGGATGCTGGCTGCGGCCGTGGCACAACTTCGCGATGTGGTCGAATCAGTATCTCGGTGCGAGGAACTCGTGGAACAGGGCGATATTGAGGAAGCTTCAGATGGGCTCGAGGAAGTCGAAAAGTTGATGGCTGGCGAGAAGATCTCCGATCGAGCCGCCGCGGAGGATGCGGAGCACGAAGAGAATGCTCCCAGGCGTATTATTGATCTGCGAGGTATCAAGGCCTTGGAAGGAGCATCGGAAGATCTCGCACAACTACGCCAGCGTATTGGAATGGGCTATGAAACCCGATTCTTGAATGACCTACTGGGAGATTTGCGACAGCATGTCAAAACTGTGCCACCAGATGTTACACTTCAGCGCTGGGGAGCTTCATTCCAGCGACAGCGGGGTGGTAATCGATCTGGAGTATCGGTGTCGCCTACGTACATGAATTTCAATAATGAGCTGCGATCCCAACTGGATACCCAGCTCAATGGACTTGCTCGATCTCGCTACACGATGTCAGCGGCGACTTCGTTCAAGACTGCTGTTCTGCGAGAAATGAAGGGCCTTATTCGCAAATATTTGCCCAGCTCCAGTGATGACGATAATGAATCTATGGTGTCGCTTTCAACGCATGGCGGCCAGCAATTAAGTCAGCAAGAGAAGTCATCAATTCTTGCTCGCAATCTGCGTGCGCTCGATCCGGATGATGCGTACGCAATGTTGGTCAATGTGTACACTGGAATTAGCGAATCTCTCAGACGACTCAGCGTTCAAGTGAAAATCCTCCTCGATATCGCCAGTGGCCTGGGAAATTCACCAACATCTGGCGTTAAATCACCACCACGAAGCCCCAATCCAGGAAGCCCCAACCCACAAAGCTTGGATCAAGCTATGAAGTCTCCACAGATCGGCCCGACAGCTTCTGACATGGCCCAAGATGAGATCCTCCAGGTCTTGGATATGTCAAGTCTACTCGGTCAGGCGGTTGATATCGCCCAGTCCCAGATAACAAAGGTGTTGAAAGTTCGATCCGAGCAGACCGCCCAGTTTTCGAAAGAGCAATTCCTGCAATACTTCACCCTTAACCGACTGTTTGCTGATGAGTGTGAGGCCATCTCGGGACGCAGTGGCACCACTCTCAAGACTATCGTCGGCAACCAAATCCGCGATTTCATCACCCGCTTCGGTGATAGCCAGCGCCATCAAATTGTTAAAGTCATGGATGCCGACCGCTGGGATGCACGGGATTTCGGTGACGCTGAAGTCACAATCTTGACACGGATTCTAGAAGCAAGCACGAATGATATCGATGCCTGGACCGAAATCTCCAAGATCTGGATCCCTGTCACCGGAAATGACCAAGCTCAGCCTGAGAAAGATGCCGCCGCGAACGGGACAGACAAAACCAAGGTTCGAACTGCCGTTATCGACGAGCAAAAGTACATACTGCCTGACTCTGCTGTGGCGATGATGCGCACCATAGAGGAGTTTGAGTTCCTCATGGCGAATATCCCTAGCATGATGCAGGATATTGCGCCACACCTACTAGATATACTCAAACTATTCAACTCTCGGTCATCGCAATTGATTCTTGGAGCTGGTGCTACACGCAGTGCAGGTCTCAAGAACATCACAACCAAGCACCTTGCTTTGTCATCGCAAGCATTGAGCTTTGTGATTGCCATGGTGCCATATGTACGAGAATTTGTGCGACGTTCCGGACAGGCCAACGCGTTGATGGCCGAGTTTGACAAAGTCAAGCGACTGTGTCAGGAGCACCAGAGTGGTATTCATGAGAAGCTGGTGGATATCATGAGCTCACGATCTTCTGTCCATGTCAATGCTATGAAAAAGATCGAATGGGATGCCAAGGGTGGCTCCACTGCCGTTCACCCTTACATGGAAACACTAGCCAAGGAGACGGGCACTTTGCATCGGGTCTTGAGCAAGCATCTCCCAGATATGACAGTCAGCATGATCATGGTTCCAGTCTTCAACAGCTACCGGGAGCAGTGGACCAAGGCCTTTGAGGAGGCAGATGTGCAAACTGAAGCCGGAATGAAGAGGTTAGTTCCTATCTGTCATATCCGAAACACCTTGATACTAACGAAGAAAATAGCATGCAAGCCGATGTCGAGCACTTCCGAACAAAGCTAAGCAAAATTGAAGGAGCCAGCGAAGTTAGCGATAAGCTTCTCGAAGTCGTCAAAGCCAAGACCATCGCCATTGAACCTGAGAGTTCAGAGCCGGCTGGTGAGAAAAAAGCGCAGGACAAGGGATCTGAATCTCCCGAGTCCTAGTTGCTCTCCCTCTCGACCACTCAGCTTCATATACATATTTCCCCTGCCACCTTGTTTCATCGCTGTATGCGCGCTTTTTGGGCTGTACACACTTCTTGTCATTTGATGCTACTACATAATTGTCCATCGGTTGCATTTATAGAGCTAGCCTGGCGTTCGTGGACATGAATAGGATGTCTGATCCAATTAAAACGTGATTGCATTTTTTAATAGATTTCCGTGTTTTTTTGGGTCTTCTCTTTTTATATCCCATCCTACAACCTTGGATGTTGTTTGTGGTCTCGCTGATATGTCATTTTTCAAAGCAATCATAACAGATATCAGAACAATTGTTCATAGGTTACCAGGTATCAAAGTCATTATCATATCTCATAACAGGGCACCATGTTCATCCAAGGACCCGTCAAAGCATAGCCGGAACAGCATCCTGATTCTCGGCACGATCAAGCATAGCACGCAAGCGACCCTCAGCTGACTGTAAAGCAGGACGAGAATCTGGCCCAGCGATACCTGCAGTCCATTTTAGCCAACCAAGAAGAGATTGAACGAGTTCTAGCCCTGGGGTTCTCATAACTGATGCATCATCGAGGGAAGCTTTGGGAGGCAGATCAGGTTCGTTAGAAGAGCGACCATCAGCCCTTGCATCCAGATGAACCTCAGAGACCAGAGCTGGAGTGGCGATGTTTGGTACTTGCTGTGCCATATTGCTAGCAACGGCGCTCTTGGCGAGTAAATCACGGCCACCATTCTTAGGCCTTGATGCAATTTCACGTGTAAGCGGCAAGGTATCCAGACCCATGTCCATGCTTAGTCCTGGTTGAGGGTTCATTGCAGGAGATACCAGGGGACCTGGCTGCCCAGTGCCAGCTGGATGGGATGCACCATTCTGTTCGAGCATGGATGCAGTATGCCGTAAATTTTCCAAGTACCGATGGAACGAGAACGGCTGCATATCCCGGCCAGCATCTGCGATATTGATATCTTCATCTTGGACAACCACGTTGTCAGCGGACAGCTGTTCCTCGCTAGGACTGGCTTCCTCGACAGGTCCTAGACCTCCCGGCGGAGCACAAATCTCACCCAAAGGTGCGATGTGACTTCCATATTCATTGGCAAGACTCAGCTTGCTACGGCCACAGATCTCGGCGATGGACTCCAGAGTGCCGCGGATATCAGGTTCAATCGCCTGCAGTATGCTCTCGATACTGAAGTCCTTATCTGACGGGAGTATCAGATCCGGCTGAGGTTGAGGTTGAGCAGAAGCCGTGCCCCTGGAGCCAGTGAATGGAAAGAATCGGCGCGCGGACATAGCAGATGATCGAGAGGAGGTATCTCCCACATCGCCAGAGTAAGCCCTCACCAGCACCGGCCGCGTAGGCAAAGTCGACGACCGCTGTTCGGAGCCAGGGTTATCAGCCCAACTAGTGCGGGACAGATGTCTCGGGTTTCCAGTCAGTTGGCGCAAAGCCGTCGTACGATATGCCCGGTCTGACTCTTCAGCGGCAGACTCGTAGTTCCGTGGATATGCCAGATGTGAGAGGCCTGAAGCGTTGACAACTGGGGGCGCGTGGGACGGAGACACTCGGGGCCATCCTTGTCGAGGAAAAGCAGACGACGACAGCCGGGATCTGTCCCTGCGCGCAGACAGTGTGTCTGACTCCATCCGCACTTACGTAGTGTGCAGGAGACAACGCAGATACAAGACAACCCCGCTCTTCAAGGGCAAAAGACACGTACCGGTAATTAAGTTAGGTTCAGTTCTGGAATGGTGCATGAATCTCGCATGTGCAATGCAGGCTGTGTTGTCAGATTAGTGTAAATCAGATGTCTGTGAAGCGGAGAAGCTGTTGTACTTCGGAGAGGCTGCCAAGACCGACAACACGTTTCCCCGATCTGCCACGCCTGTTGACTATCCATTGCCCACTTGTTTCACCATGAATCGCTTCCAGGTATGGATGTTGCAGCATTGAGTCTCTATGTTGTCTAACGTCTTCTAGTTTGGCGACTCCGACGGCTCTGCCTCGGACTTCGAAGAAGGCTCCTCAGGCCTCCCCTTCCCCGAGCCGCTATCCCGCACTTCATTCCTCGCGCCTAATTTTGACCCGGCCACGTTTCTCTCGACATTGACAAATCGTCACCAGAGCCTCGAAGATTTGCGACAAGAGCTGCGAGGGTTGGAGCAATCCCTGAACAAGGAGCTGTTGGATTTGGTGAATGAGAACTACCAGGACTTCCTCTCTCTAGGAACCTCTCTTCGGGGAGGCGAGGAGAAAGTAGAAGGTGTCAAAGTTGGCGTGTTATCCTTCCAGCGTGATGTTAAAGCTATTCGGGATAAGGTCGAGGCCCGGCGCCGAGAAGTGGAGGAGCTGCTGAATGAGAAGCGGCGGCTACGAACGAACGCCGACATTGGCAAAGATTTGCTGGACTATGCAGATCGCGTGGAGGAATTGGAACACCGGCTGATGATTAAAACCAATTCATCACAGCCGGACGTTAAATCACCGGAGGAGTCGGAGACAGAGTCCGATTTATACAGCAGTGAGAGCGAGGACAGTGATGATGAGGAGCTGGCGGATGGCACCCCGGCAATGTCATCAAAGAAGCTTGAACGACATGCCCAGAAGTTTGTCTATTTGACCTCAATCGCTGCCCGAGTCGGAGAGAAGCATCCTTTCCTGGTTTCATTGCAACCCCGAGTCGCCAAGATCAAGTCCACACTGCTCCTGGATCTCAAGTCGGCTTTGGAGCAGGCCACGACTGCAGGCGGAAAACGGGATGCCAGGACATTGGCGATTCTGCGCATATACGAACTGATGGGTGAGGATGTCAGCGCTGTCGCGGCGCTGAGAAACCTCAAGGTGTAAAAACAGCATGCTTTGTTCTCAATACAGACTGGGTTGCATACATAGCGTCGGCGTTCGGGTTTTATGAAAGTGTCTAATTCAACAGTGATACCATGATACACCAATGCTTCCTAATAAAACAATAAATTTGTACACGCCAAAGGATATAAGAAAGTAATAAGTAGTTTACACGCCCTTCAAGGCAGAGGTTTCGGGGGAGTCGTTGGTGCGGAACTCTCCGTTGAGTGAGAAGCCCGGTCCGTTCGTCGAGCTCAGCACCTAATGCTTTGTCAGAGGCCAATTCCAAATGAAATATAGTCCAAGTACTCACAACTTCATAGATCTCCTTGTTGACACGGTCAGTCAGTGCGGAGGCGTCCTTCTTAATCTGCTCGATGGTCACGCGCATGTTATCGCGCAGTTCCTCTGGAGAGAAGCCCAATTGTCCAATAGGCAAGCGGATAACGGCGTCACGCTCACGGTACACGGTACCACCACGGAGCATCTCCACACGCTCAGCCACGTTCTCGACCACAGTACCAGTCTTCGCACTGGGCATCAAACCCCGAGGACCGAGGACACGACCTAGCGCGGCCTTGTTGAGCGCGGGCAAACTGTCGGGGTGAGCGAGGCAGCGATCAAATTCAATCTTGCCAGCCTTGACCAAATCGAAGACTTCTTGTTCACCAACAAGAACGGCACCTGCGGCGAGGGCTTCCGTGGCGTGTTTCGAGCCTGGAGGACAGATGACACAAATGCGGGATTCGGTCTGGACGGCGTGCGGGAACCGGATCATGTTACGGATGACAGGTCCATCTCGTTTTGTTTTCAAGCGAATGTGCAGTTCGTATTTGCGGACAGTAGGTTCGCGGCCGACTTCGATCGCTCGGATATATCTGTAAGATGTCAATGTCTAATTATCCACGGATCCCGGTCGGACATGGGAGACAAACCGCATGGCATCACAGAGCGTAAACTGCGGCATGTCCTTCAAATCCTTTTGTCTGAATGTCTGCGGGCCTCTGCGGCTCTTGGTAGGCTGCTCCTTCCCCTTGCCCTTGCCCTTTGACTTGAGGCCTCGAACCTGCTGGAAGTTGGAGAGAACGGGGCCAATTGAGGGCCCCCGTAGCGGAACACGACATGATGAGAGAATTCCGCGTGCCGTCGTAGGCAGGACGGAGCCGAAGGACGACATGGCTGGCAATCGTTGATCTGAGCTGAACAGCCGGACGATGCAATTGTTTTCTGCCGGAAAGCTTTCGGGTCGGAGAAACGTGAGACCGCACGGGCATGTAGATAATGCCTCTGCCCCGCCAAAACTTCACCATTGTCACTCATTTTCTGCGCAATGACTCAATACGAGCTGAAGGTGGCCACTCGTGCCAACCACTCGGCAGTTCTGCCCGTGGTCCTTATCGCAACCTCAATTAACGAGGCTCGTCCTACTCCGGTTATCAACATTTCCTACGAGGACACTGCCCTCCTCCAGGATGGCGACAAAGCCGTTGTGCAGCTCATCAGCGGCACCAACAATGTCTTTGGTACTATCAATGTCATCCAAAGCCTTACTGAGCACTTCCCATTTTTGACTGGCAAGGATGCCAAGGCTGTAAGCTTTGCAATTACCCCGCCGAGTCTACATAGCATGAAGCCCTAACACAGTTTATAGGAAAATGAGTGGATCTCTCAGTTGGATTCGTTGACCACCTTCGATTTCAAGGCTCTCGACCCCGTTCTCCAGCGCATTGACACCCACCTTCTCTTGCGTTCTTTCATTGTCGGATACTCTCTGTCTACGCCCGACATCGCTCTCTGGGGTGCTCTCCGCGGCAACCGAGTCGCCGTTGCTGCTCTGAAGAAGGGTACCCTTGTGAACATTACCCGTTGGTTCCGTTTCCTTGAGGAGCTTTGCCCCTGGACCTCCGTGGCTCTCGAATCCTTGAACGCTGCTGCCAAGGAGAAGAAGACCGCCAAGTCTAAGGAGGGTGCCAGCTATGACATTGCTCTTAAGAACACCGAGAACGGTGTTGTTACCCGCTTCCCTCCCGAGCCTTCGTAAGTTGCCTGCAGTTGAAATTGTTGGTCTCCGACTAACGCATATCTAGTGGATACCTCCACATTGGTCACGCTAAGGCTGCTCTTCTCAACGATTACTTTGCACATGAGAAGTACAACGGCACTCTTCTTCTGCGGTAAGCTCAGCAACCGGAGAGCGCAACCAAAACATTCAAAACTAATCGGTCTGTAATAGATTCGACGACACCAACCCCTCGAACGAGAAGGAAGAGTTCCAGGACGCCATCGTGGAGGACCTTGCCCTTATGGGTATCAAGCCTAACAAGATGACCTACACCAGTGACTATTTCGACGAGCTCTACGACTACTGTCTCAAGATCATCAAGCAGGGCGACGCCTATGCTGATGACACCGATAAGGAGACTATGGCCGCTCAGCGTTTCGACGGTCTTCCTAGCGCCCGTCGTGATCTTTCCGTCGAAGAGAGCTTGTCGCGCCTTGAGGAGATGAAGAACAGCACCCCCGAGGGTGTTCGCTGGTGTATTCGTGCTAAGATTTCCTTTGATTGCCCTAACAAGGCTATGCGTGACCCGGTCATCTACCGCTGCAATCCTGCTCCTCACCACCGTACCGGCACCAAGTGGAAGATCTACCCTACCTACGACTTCGCTTGCCCTATTGTCGATTCGATGGAAGGTGTCACCCATGCTCTCCGTACTATTGAGTACCGTGACCGCAACCCGCAATACCAGTGGATGTTGGATACGATGAAGCTGCGCACCGTTCAGGTTTGGGATTTCGCCCGCATGAACTTCATTCGCACCCTTTTGTCCAAGCGGAAGCTCACTAAGCTGGTTGAGGCTGGCGTCGTCTGGAGCTGGGATGACCCCCGTTTCCCTACCATTCGTGGTATTCGCCGCCGTGGTATGACCATTCCTGCTCTTCGCGAGTTCATCCTGAAGCAGGGCCCCTCTAAGAACATCGTCAACTTCGACTGGGCTCTTATTTGGGCCACTAACAAGAAGTACATTGACCCGATTGCTGGTCGCCACACCGCTATCTCTAACAAGAACGTTGTGAAGACCACTGTCACTGGTTCCCCCGCCCCGTACTCGGAGGAGAAGCCTAAGCACGCCAAGAACGCCGCTGTTGGTATGAAGAAGGTTGTCTTCGGTCCTTCTATTGTGCTCGAGCAGGAGGATGTCAAGCTCTTCAAGCAGGACGAGGAGATCACCCTCATGAACTGGGGCAATGCCTTCGTTCGCAAGATCACTACCGATACTGCCACCGGTATCATCACCGACCTCGAGCTTGATCTGCACCTTGCAGGTGATGTTAAGAAGACCGAGAAGAAGGTCACCTGGCTCGCCACCGAGCAGGACGTCGTCCCCGTCGAGCTTGTGGACTTCGACTACTTGCTTAATAAGGACGCCATGGCCGAGGATGATAAGCTCGAGGACTGTCTCAACTCCCAAACGGAGTTCCGCGACGCTGGTGTTGCTGATTGCAATGTTGCCGATCTTAAGGTCAACGACATCATCCAGTTCGACCGCAAGGGCTACTACCGCGTTGATCGGGCTTACTCCCCTGGCTCGCCGGCCGTCTTCTTCAACATTCCTTCCGGAAAGACCAAATAAATGAAATGTGCGAGTAATGGAAGCTTGTGTTATGAGTGATCTACGAAAAGAGAAATCATGAGTCAATGAAGAGTTATATATAACGTTAAGCTTCTAACCTGCGTCACCATTTCATCATAAAAGTAGATCGAGTATTGGTGTTGCAAAGGTGAAGTGTTGGCTAGAGTGCTCTTGCAAGAAAAGCTTAGGGGGCTAGGGGCTATCTCGCCAAGTGATAGAAAGCATTCGATCCCCACAGCATCCGTTGATTCAGTAGAAGACGGCAAGTAATACAACCTGCGGCCAGTATAATTGGATAGCTCTGCCTTTTGGCGTCTGTAATGTACTAGCGAGATACCTGGAAAAACAGGCAAGCCCAAGAGAAAAAGAAAAACAAACCTGCTGCCAGGATCGTCAGGCAGAAACCTAGGGAGTCACGTGCCTATATCAAAAGTGGAGCCCGACATCCCCTTCATCAACAAGTTTAACCCTAACCTTTGCAACACTCCGTGAAAATAACCTAGTGGTAAAACACGACGTTTAACTGTGTTAGGCCGTACCGTGCAGAGGGAACGCAGTTCCAATTCCTGCAGATCGCCCCGGTAGATCCCGATGGGGTGCCTTCTCTTTCCGTTTTGCTTTTTATTTGAGGTTCGTTGTTGGATATAGTGCCCATCTAGTTGATCCATCGGAATGGCTACTGCGTGACTGTGCCTGCCGAGGTCATCAGATGACGATTCTCAAGATCCGGATGACCTCTTCCGAAAACACATTCGTGCAGCAAGTCCCCCAGCGTCTCATTTATCATGGTTAGGTGGTGTGGAATATCACTAGTACATTGCAAATGTCCAAAGGCGTAGCTCTTCACTCATACTGGCCCCACATCGTATTGAATGCCCGTCTCCTAGGGAGTCATCACCAACAGATGAGATACTGTATGCATCGCATGGTTTATATTACTTGGCTCTGGCTCCCCTAACTCCGTAACTATGTGTATAAAGCGAGTCTAACCAGATACGTCGAGCTGGCCTTCTGCGTGCCATTAGCTTCGGGATCACAGCAAGGGCTAGTCCGGGTTACGTGTGGGGAGTGGGGTGTGACTGCCTCTCTTCTTACTTCTCGTCCTGCTTTTTATCATGGTGCTGCCAAATATCTCCCATTCTTTCTCAATCCTCGTTCTTCAGGAGCCTGGTATGGACAGGATTTTGTTTCCGCTTGCCGGGTGCCAGCGGAACAGGTCGAGCATGACGTCGAGAACTGTACTCCAGTCTCCATCGACATCCGGGCAGCCGCTGACATCCTGAGAGAGTCCAGTGGTTCCGATTTCATGGGCTCAGTTGATTGTTCTTGACCAAATTTGGGGCTCTTATCTGCCATTCAGAGAGTCTGGACGTCCAAAACCCAACAGCCGTCGCAGAGTTAAACTCATCCCGCAAGCTAGCATCCATGTCGACAGCAATATACAGCAATGCTTGCATCTTCTGGGAAGCTTCCAAGCCTGAATCTGCTGCTTTCCGGGGTCCTACTGATGGAACACGGCTGATGAGCCGTGGGCCAACGACTCAATGGCCTTGGCTCGAAGTCAATTGAGGTGCCTGCTGGCGTCACAAGCTTTGTTTACTGCACAGAAGAACGAAACGTTACACATGTCGCTTGTTTGATAGGCCGAACCAGTATTTCGGATGTTGACATTCTCCTGGGTTTATTTGAATGACCCTCGGCTGGTCCCTTACGACACCTCCCCCTCCAAATATCAAGCGCCGAAGTCCAAAACAATGACCATACAATGCAGATGTTCCTGCCGAAACCTTCCTTGTCGCGACGTCAGCATGATAGAGTGCGAAAGGGGAATGGCTGCGGTAGGTAAGGATTTTTCTCCCTCTCTTGAACGTTGAGGAACATCATTCCCTGCCCCTCGAAATACTCACAGGATAGGTTTCTCGTCTTGTCGGCTTGCAGGTGTTGAAGGGCAACAAACAACTGGGAGATTTTTACCCTCCTTTCGTGTCTCCTTGTTTGCTATTCCACTTCATTTCCCTTTTCAGG
>ERZ1673737.3562-NODE-3562-length-11705-cov-4.138112_pt1 | contig 11705 bp, 7 predicted proteins | sample MGYA00580211_ERZ1673737 | MGnify/ENA primary metagenome ERZ1673737 (study PRJEB41218, sample SAMN15661789) | gut metagenome | host: Homo sapiens | place: Canada: London | collected 2015-08-20/2019-03-30 | study: EMG produced TPA metagenomics assembly of... | reverse complement strand
CCGAGCTGGGCGAACAGACTGCAAGTTGCATTTGCATATGACTCTGGAACACTCTGCTCATCTTCTCCATATGAGTTTGAAAGTACCGCTGGAAGTTCGTGGTCCGAGAGACTGAGCAGATAATGTAGTTGGTCGAGGTAGGGCTCATTCGTGGACTCAGTGCCATTTGTCCGGCCAACCTCTGGGATTATAGGAGCTCGTCCACCGGTGGTGTAGAAGGCCGCTCTCACTGCATCTGCGAGGGAGATAGCGTACTGCACATCTAAGCTGGCTTCAGTGCTGTCAAGTGAAGAGTTCTGGTCATTCTGTCCATCATGAATTGAAACCACGGTGAAGTTGTTTGTATTTTCCGCGGCGTACTGGGCCATGAAATGGTCAAAATCCCGGTATCGAGCGTATTGGTCTAAGTAACCAGATATCCCAAGGATATTTTGCCGGCTTGGTCTGGTTGTCATGTTCCCAATGCCATACAGGTCTCGAATGCAGGCTGGTGTGATCACTCTGCGACATCCAGCGGCCAGGTCTTCAGGACTTGCAACTTTTGGTTGGATTAAGCGTGACATTTTCAGAGACCCGAGGTTGCTGAACCGAGTCGTTGGTTGAATCAACTGGACATAAGGATGGATATCACTAGGCACTGAATAACCTAGGGTGCGGATGGCGGTACTTTTCTGGGCATATTGATGGAAGTAGAAAAATTGTGTTTTCATCATTTGCTCAGCCTGGACAATTGGAACTGTGAATTTTATCCAGTTGCCTTCTTCTTCGATGAAGTTGGCAGGGACATTTTCTGATTTCAGCCATGTGAGAACTCGATCTAAAACAGATGGGTGTGGACGCAGAAACTCGTTCACTTCTTCTCTTGTCATATGTTGACCGTATGTTGCATGTCCCGGAGTTGACAGGCCAATCACTTTTTGTTCAAATTCTGCAGCGTTACTTTGGATGATTGCCAGATTGAATGTCATTAGCATTGAGACTGAAGGCCTGCTTCCTCTTGACCAACCCTCCGGTACATTCTCCAATTGCTCAACGCGCTCATAGTTTGAATCAGCAGCTTGTATCAGCGAGGAGCAGCATAGTGCAAGATTTAAGATATGGAAAGCTCGGAAAGAAGGCCTCATTGTGTTATGCAACGCTTGACCAAGTGACATGTACTTCGATGCTGAGAAGTTGCACTATGGTTTTTGGGCCCATATGCATGCTTTATAGGATGTGAAATATCTTCACCTGTTACAGGTCCCTCCATCTTCTTGCTTAAAGTTCAACCAGGGGACTACCCTTCCAAACATGGGTATAGTGCCAAGGAGGTTGAGTGCAGAAATACAACGTTGCACGCTAATTCCATGGTCACCTGCATCACATCCCCTATAAAGTCAGCGTAGAAGTCTCTTTGTAAGACAAGCCTTGGCTATAGGTGAATAATCTCCGCGAAATGGTCGTCGGAAAGGGCCTGGGGTCCGAGTCTACTTGATAAGCGTAAGAGGGTTTTACAGCGAGAATACAATACAGACTCAGTAAACTGTTCGATCTAGCTTCACCTTCAGCCAAATGCGCAATTTAACCTTAACAGCAACCTTAAACTCACGTTGACCAAGCATAACAAGGTCTGAAATGGGCCAGTCTCAGTCGTACTACCTCGTAGCTTGATATCGAACACAGGGTCCCGTGTCATTTGTTTAATCGCCTGAGGGATGTTCACAAAGTGACCCATAGGTCACTTGCTGGGGATAAGTGATTTTGTTTCTTTTTCCCGTTTTTTTTTGGGAGACTGGGGGTCACCCAGCCTACTACCGTACAACCGAGCTATAGTTTACCCCATCGTCTTGAACAACGAGGTTTTCTACGCCATCCGTGTTTATCCATGGATTTATACAGCCCATTTAGTCAACGAAGGCGATGTCATTATAGTACCTAGCTTCCTTTGTTGGAGCGAAGAGGAGAGGTTGGCAGAGGAAGAAGCAGGTTATATCTCCGAGAGCACCGCCTATGTCCAAGCCGGGGAAGGTCTGTGTAGTGCTTAACGCGACCAAGGGAGCTGTAGCATACTATCAAATAGCACTACACCATTCCATATTCAAGGGAAGATATGGGATATGGAGAGTTACCTCTATTTCTCGCTATTTATTGGGCAATTCTTCTAATTACATGACTAACCTCCGGATATACTGTATACCCGAAGCCATTCGGATCATCTATATGCCGACACAGGCTTGGTGCCTTGTTGCCTGATCGGATTATTGAGGCTCCGAAGAAATGCGGGATGATCGACGTCACGATGGAGAAATGGAAATGATTCTCGCGTCAATCCGAGACCAATCAGTGATCCTGCAGAGAACTGGATATATTCTAATTCAGCCCTACTCAACCGGCAAGCACGTTGTACTTTCAGGTGTTGCGTTTGTGGCTTGAACTGTTGGAATGCGGGGGTATTAATTAACCTCATTCCCTCTCAGAGCTACAGGCAGAGCTACAAGGAAGTTATCAAATCCATCCGGCCTCACTGTGCGGGGTGGCATGATTCGCTGAATCGACGTCATTCCTACATTTCACATAATACAAGACTTGACCCCCGACTTTCTTCCTTTACCTGAACTCCCTCTCTATCCACCATGGCCGAAGCTGAGTTACAGTACACCCGTCGGTTGTCGGCGGACAACCAGACAGTCTCTAAATCAGAGATTTCCTTGAAGGAGCGGTTCTTCCGCTACTTCCAGCATGAGATCACCGGTATGCTCTATTATGCTCCATTGTGTCCCCCACTCGCGACAAAGAAGCTTCTCACTAAAGTGATATTGCATTCTAGACCTCCAGCAAAAGATGGACCACCTCGCGGATACTTCACTTGTGGGTGGCGAACGTGTAGACGCAACAGACCACTGTCTGGCTGGAATTGTGCGCTTATCGAATGAAGTCAAAGATGCAGCAAGCTATATCCCTACTTACGACCAAAGGGTGTATGCGGAGGTATGCCACACTGAGAGTCTTGTTCCTTGTGGGCATAACTGATCTCCCCACAGGCCATCAAAGCTTTGCAGGACCGACTGAGCGAGACACGTGCCACCTTCCAACCCCGTTCAAAGTTCAGCTTCAAGACCACGAAGAACGCCTCTGCCATCTCTTTGTCTGACGCCGCAACACTTGCAGCTGCAGGTCGGCTCAGTGTCCCTGGTTACCGCTCTCCTGGCGCCTCCTCCGTCGATTCCTCTGAAAACCAGACACCCAACTACCCTTCCACTCCGCTCAACGAACCGGATAGGCAGCACCAGCACCATGAACGACCAGAGTGTGCACCTACTTCATTCCCGGTCACTGCAGTTGATGATTTCGTTACAAAGTCTCACACTGACAAGGCCACTGGTCCATTTGCCGCCACGGGTGTCTCCTCTGTATCTGTCGATGACCATTATGGACTGCATATCATGCTTCCGTCCTCCGGGTCGAGCTCCACAGTCCCCGCCTCGATCACCTCCTTGGAACACTGCATTGTTGACATGTCCATTCCCACGGCCAATGGGAAACCGTATGCCAGTCTGACCGCCAAGGATATTAAAGAAAGCTTGCTGGTCTGCGGTCAGGTGAATGGTCCTGCCCATATAACCGGTGTTGAGAATACTGTCATGGTCGTTTCATGCCGTCAGTTCCGGATGCATAACTGCAAAAACGTTGATATCTACCTCAGTTGCTCTAGCAATCCCATTATTGAAGACTGTTCCAATGTCCGATTTGGTCGGATCCCCAAGGCTTATGTCAGTATTCTATCTGGGGCTCTTGCTTTTCTTACCAGCCATACTAACTCGCTACTGTAGGCATTGAACCATGACCGCCCTGACAACGAAGACCGCTGGAGCCAGGTCGAAGATTTCAAATGGATTAAGCCAGAGCCGAGTCCTAACTGGAGCCTACTTGACGCCAACGATGCAGTCCCGGAAGAAGTCTGGGCAGAGATTGTTCCTGGCGGGCCGGGATGGTCTCTTGAGGACATTTTGCACGCTATCAACCTCATCAAATGATAGTCTCACGAGATTCACCTGATTGACATCTCGTCACTCTTCGAAAGTTTCATTGAATAATAATTTCCTATCTGGCTAAAGCCTTCGATCTCGGTACTCTTTTCACGACACCCTACGGTCTCCATGTTTACGTCAAACACCAAGTTCCACTCATTTTTGTTTCTGCCTTTATGTTCACCTATGAAGTTGTGCGGTCTATGTATGGTGAAGACTGATGAGGATTTCCATCTGCGCTACGTTCTGCTATGTATTTGTAACTTTGGACACAAATCAAGACAACATTGAAGGAGGATATCTGCTCGTACATTGGGACCTTGTATATGACTGCTAGTTACATCACTGCCAGTAGAGGCCTTTCCTGTGCTTCTGGAAATGAGTGATCAAAGTGAAGCAGTAGCGGACAGGCTCTAAAACTTCAACTTGAATGCCAGAATTTGAGTGTCAAGATCGTAGCCCGACTCGTCCTTGTAATCGAACTTTCCAAAGTTCATGTGTCCTAGAAACCATTAGCCATCAACCCACTTAGTCCCAAGGAGCGATAATCGTACCATCCTGAGTTATGAAGTCATTGTCACTGAAACTGAACAAGAAGTACTCCTTCTCTCGAGCCCCAGAATGTGCAGAATTCACCGGCACAACCGAAAGACTTTCCCACTTCTCATTAAGAAGGAACTCATCCACAGGACCACCATTATGAAGACGGAATTTCCCCAGCTCCGAATTCACATTATAATCCAGAAACGAGCAATACTCAACCGGAACAACCCCGTCAAACAAAACACCCTCAGACGAAGCAATCGCCCCTGTCGTATCATCATAGTTCTTCTTCCCCTTCAGATCAGTAACAACCGGACTGCCCTTCAACGAGAAAACATCCGCATGTCGATAAACAGACCTTGTCTCCTCCTGCCCCCTCCCAAACCCAGAATCCCTAGCCAAAACCAAGAAATCCCCAGTCCGCAACTGATGAATCTCAGATTGTCCAGCAACACGAACCGCCTTCGCAGGATCCTTCTCCGTATAATCCGAATACGTAGGCAACAAAACCACATGCTCACCCGCAAACACAGGCTCACGCCCATGCCCACCAATATCATAAACAAGCAACCTCGCCGGCCGCCTCGAACTCTTCCCAGGCCCACCCTCCTGATCAAGCGCACTCTGTATAAGAGCATACAACATCCGCCCATCAGCCGAAACAGTCAACCCCTCAAGTCCTTGATTATTATTCCTCCCAGACTCCGTATTCACAGGCTCAGGCACGGCATCCGGGTTATAAAGCGGCGGCGAATCAGCATTGAAGCTGACCGTACCGTTTCGGCGTGGTAGGTATGCCTGCGGAGGCTGGATGGCGTGTTGCATGCGTCCCGCTGCGTTGAATTTGTAGATGTACGGTCCGTACTCATCTGAAATCCAGAACCCACCATCGTGCGTGTCCAGGGCTAGACCTTCTGTGTCGATAGACACTCGTTTGCCCCCCGGGCCAGAGCCGCCGTAGCCGTTGCCTGAGTAGGTTGATGCTGGGAGTGGGGGGAAGCCGGGGAAGCTTGCGTGTCCGGTTATGTCGGCGTCTAGGCCTGTTGTTGGGGCGCCGGTTGGGTCTGTTAGGAGGATTGTGTCGAGGTATTTTAGGTTGATATTTGGGGGAGATGGGTGTTTGGCGGTTGCGTTGGGTGCTAGTTTTAGGGTTATGGTGAATTTCTGGATGCGTGATTGGAAGTTTAGGGTGCCGTTTGTGTTCCTGGATATTGTTAGTTGGAGGTTTTGTGTTATCTTTGGATATATATCTTGCCAGCCTCGGTCTGGGAGTGTATAGACAACTCCCGAGTACGTATCCAGCCCTGTCTTGTGCCAGGATGATTGGTCAATAGCAATTGAACTGCCAATTCCTCCGATTGTATCACCATATTTGTCGGTAGCATTCGAAGGAATGAATCCATAGCCAGCAAGACCGGTGTATTTATATGTCGTCCCAGCGCAAGTCGTCTGGTTGACAATATGTTCAGCAGCCTGTGCTGTCGCAGACAGAAGCGAAACCAAAAAAGTCCACTTCATGTCGAAAATGATTCAAGTTGATCCGTGATCACGTTGACTTGCGGTTTTCTTCATATTTATGTTGTACCATACGTTGTAGATCTTTCCCCCCTCATCCGACATCGCATTGGCAACTATTCCTTGTTAGGGCAACGAACTAAACAAAACACAACGTGCGGGTGGTGCCGTGCGCCATTCGCTGATCGGACCTGCAGGGATTATTGCACATTGAGATATTGTCCGAGTCAGCTTTAATCTCCATCTATGTCAATCATTGCCCTGGTTGGTATGCGGAGCCTAATGCACTATCTGATCCTGGTGTGCGGAGGCTCCGGTGCCACGTTGGGTTATGATTTGTGCTCAAGTTTTAGCTAATTTGGTAGTCAACTTATTAAATTATTATTAGATTACATCCAAGGGATCTACTAGATCACGAATCGACTCATGCCAATTTTGGAGATGTTTAGGATCAAGTGTTCCAGGTTGTTGGCAGTTTCGGGTAACTTTTCGCGTCGAATCCCAGGTCCTGATAGACAGTTGCGTCTCCTGCATGCACGTATGTATGTCAGTAACGAGTAGGATCAGCAGAATATCAACGCAAGAACATACCCTGTAGAGCATCAATTCGATCTTCATTTTCACCTTCCAACTTCTCCAACTCTTCACCGGGCTTTTCTTCGTGAGGCAACTTCTCGCCCTGAGAAGTCGCAGCTTTGCCAAGGTTATTCTGCGCCTCGCCGATCATAAGAAATTGTGAATTCGGATAGTCCAGGAATTCCGGTTTGAGAGGCACCCATCGGAGGTCTCCGAACTTCTCGAGTACCCTAACGAAGAATGAGTTAACAACAATGTTCTTCTCCTCATAACTGAGGGCCATGCTTACTGCGGTGGATACTCTGGATTCTTTGGTAGCTGCCCAGCCGGTGGACCCGGGAATTTAGGATTCTTCGATTGAACAATCCAACTTCCGCGTTCACGGAGGCCAAACTCCTCTTGAACATCACCCAGTTCAGCAGGGATAGTCAGAATATACGCGAGATGGGAGGCTCGCGGTGTGGAGGTAAGCGCATAGACACCTTCCGCATAAGGTCTGGCTTCCTCGATGTGACGTTCACCTGCGGTCTTGGTCTGGTATGTCTTGCCAGCAATGAAGTTTTCATGGAGTGCTTGCATAGACTGGCCAGCCTTTTCAACGAATCCCATGTCTCTCTCCTTGCCAGAGGTTGGGAACTTCTTCTTCGGGAGCATCATCAAGCGACATCGGGCGTCTTTGGCCACCGGGCCTTGGCCGCGGTCGAATTCGGCGCCTAATGGGGCTGGACGCAGCACGAAGAAGCTTCGGGCAATGTCTCCAATGCTGTGGGGCTCTTCTATGTTGACGCGTGGTCGGAAGAAGAAGTATATGAAGCCCTTCTCGAGGATGTTGGAGGGTACCACATCTTCCCTCGCCTCGGACTTATGGATGCCCGCCTCGATACTTTCAGGTTGCTTCGGGGGCTTCTCATCGGGCTGCGTTCCAGATGGCTTGTCCGTTTCGGCTGGTGCTTTGACTGACTCTGGCGTTGGGGGGCCAATTTCCGTTGTGCTCGGTGCCACATCTTCTGGTTTTTTTCCCGGTTTGATGTCGTCGGATTTGATGTCTTCAGTCTTTTCCTTCTTGGGCTGCGGGGCCTTCTCGGTTGTAGCCTTCCGCTTTTTGCCTTGGGGAGGTTTTCCAGATGGCTCAGCGGAAGTCGCAATGGCATCCTTGGCCTTCTGAGCCGCACGACGCGATGATGTTCGTGCCATGATGTCTGATAGAAGTCACAATACTGATTTCTAACAAAATGGATAAAGAGATGAATGAAGCCGAGAAACCACTGATGTGGAACTTTACAACATACCATGAGATGTATATGACGTCATTTATACCGCGTTTGATAATCGTCACGCGTCATGCTTTACTGATGATGCAGAGAAAACAGGTATCATTGATCAATCAATGTCCATTTCGTCGGCAGCAGAATCATCCAAGGTCTCGGTACCGCTCAGGTCGGGCGTTTGGCCCTCGGAACTTGAACTTTCATTCGTTTTGGGCTCCCTGAAAGCGTGGAACGAATCGGTGTCACGGTGATCCCAAGCCTCTCTGCTGTATCCTCGTCGTCTTTTGCGGTTATCATCATGTACTTGACGTTGGGGCTCTGCCAATGTAGATCTTCGCCTGAAGGAATGAGAGCCACAATGAGAATGTGTAGAGCTCGCAGTAGAGACTGGCTTTCTCTTCTGTCCCCTCTTTCCCATGGTGAGCTGTTTGGTTATATTGCTGTTGTCAGGTTGAAGATTCAATCCGTTCATATATTCTCTCAAGTCTCGCTGCCAGCGTTCAAAATAGTCTGGAAGACATGGTAGATCGTGCCTTGGCACTGTGGCATCTGGTTCGTCGTCCGGCTCCTCAATGGCATATGGCCTGACGACTTGGCTATCATCGCTGTCATGATTTCCATTACCTTCAAACGAGTCGATGTCGTGTGTAGGCGTTGAAGGACCTGAGTCGTTGACGCTGCAGCCACTCTCGTCTGTCAAAGGCCCCGCGGGATCGAAAGGACTCAATCCTGGGGTTTGTTCAAAGAGTGTCTTGTGCTCATTTTCAGATAAACCGAAGGTGGGATCGGTCATGTAAAGACCCTCCATTGTAGATCTGGTCTCGTCCAAGTGGTTAAATGGAGTTATGCGCAGGATGTGTTGGGAGGTACATAATGAGATTTATAAATAGAGACAAGAGTACGGAGTAGAAGTGTCAAAGTAAATAAGTTTCTAAACACAAATATAGGAAGGTCAGAGATGGAACTCTTAAGAAAGTTATGGTCCCGGTTAAAACATCATGGCCTTCCAGATGCTTCCGCGGGGAGTATTGGGGGTACATGGGGAGCAACTCCACAAAGTTGGGTTAAATGTACTTAGACACTTCTGTTTTACTATATAATCAACTAAATATCGAATAGCCCCCGATCTCACGATCTAATAATAAGTCAACTATGTAATCCCCGTAAGGATCGAGCTCCCCCCCTGATCGCTCACCGCCCGGCGGCATGATTGGCCGTGGCATTCGCTTGAGTAGAGTCCACGTTTAGTTTACTGCTTCACCAACCGTCCAACGTGTTTACCTTTGCTCTACCTTCTTTCTTTTGGCAGTGGATGCGGTGGTCACCCCTGCTCTTCTTTACTATCTAGTGTGCGGAGCTTGCTACTTCAAAGTGCGGCTCCGGCCAAGTCGTCAAGATGCAGTCCTCCCCAAACATGCTCACAAAGGTACGCCCCTCCCAATGGCCTCGGAGCCATCTTCGCGCCATCAATAGGTATCTGCACAGTCAATTGGAGATTCTAACCATCATCTCTCGCCCAGTTTGAGTCGAAATCCTCCAGAGCCAAGGGAATCGCATTCCATCCCAAACGGTCAGTGATTCCCGCGGAGGGACACCTACACGTCGAAGCATCTGAACTGACCTCGAAACAGGCCATGGATTCTCGTTTCTCTCCACTCTTCAACTATCCAGCTGTGGGACTACCGCATGGGAACTCTCATTGACCGATTCGAAGAACACGATGGCCCAGTCCGAGGCATTGATTTCCACCCGACCCAGCCCCTGTTTGTGTCCGGAGGTGATGATTACAAGATTAAGGTCTGGAACTACCAGACTCGGAGATGCCTGTTCACATTGAACGGTCATTTGGATTATGTGCGCACAGTGTTTTTCCATCCCGAGCTCCCTTGGATCTTGTCTGCCTCCGATGATCAGACAATTAGAATCTGGAACTGGCAAAATCGGTCACTCAGTACGAGGCCCCGGTATCCCCTGTGCCGACATTGACTAACGCACTCTCGTTTTCTCTAGTCTGTACGATGACCGGTCATAACCACTATGTTATGTGCGCCCAGTTCCATCCCACCGAGGACCTCATCGCCTCCGCCTCATTGGATCAGTCCGTTCGCATTTGGGATATCTCCGGCCTGCGAAAGAAGCACTCGGCCCCAACCTCGATTTCGTTCGAAGACCAGATGGCACGAGCCAACCCCAACCAAGCCGACATGTTTGGGAACACCGACGCAGTTGTTAAGTTTGTGTTGGAAGGTCATGACCGTGGTGTGAACTGGGTGTCGTTCCACCCCACACTTCCTCTGATCGTATCGGCTGGTGACGACCGATTGATCAAGCTCTGGCGCATGAGTGATACCAAGGCCTGGGAGGTTGATACTTGCCGCGGTCACTTCCAGAATGCCTCTGCTGCTCTCTTCCACCCCCACCAGGACCTCATCCTTTCCGTTGGCGAAGACAAGACTATCCGTGTGTGGGATCTCAACAAGCGTACTTCCGTCCAATCTTTCAAGCGCGACCTCGATCGATTCTGGGTTATCGCTGCCCACCCCGGGATGAACCTGTTTGCCGCAGGCCATGACACAGGTGTTATGGTCTTCAAGCTCGAGCGGGAGCGTCCTGCGTCCGCCATTTACCAGAACCAGCTCTTCTACATCACGAAGGAGAAGCACGTCAAGTCATACGATTTCGCCAAGAATGTTGAGTCGCCGCCAATGCTCTCACTACGCAAGCTAGGCTCCCCTTGGGTCCCTCCCCGTACCGTCTCTTACAACCCCGCTGAACGTGCCATTCTGGTTACCTCGCCCGCCGACAATGGAACATATGAGTTGATTCATCTCCCCCGGGATGCTACCGGTGCGGTCGAGCCTACAGACGTGAAGCGTGGCCAGGCTACATCCGCAGTCTTTGTGGCCCGCAATCGGTTTGCTGTCTTCAACCCCTCTACCCAGCAGGTCGACATCAAGGATCTCAGCAACTCCACGACCAAGACTATCAAGGCTCCCGCTGGCACGACTGACATTTACTTTGGTGGCACCGGATGCCTGCTCTTCATTACCCCTACGCATGTCTCTCTCTTCGATATCCAACAAAAGAAACAGCTTGCGGAGCTTGCTGTTAGCGGTGTGAAGTATGTGGTCTGGTCTAACGACGGACTGTACTGCGCTTTGCTCAGCAAGCACAATGTCACCATTGTTACCAAGTCTCTCGAGCAGGTGAGCACTCTGCACGAGACCATTCGTATCAAGAGTGCCACCTGGGATGATGCCGGTGTTCTGCTCTATTCTACCCTCAACCACATCAAGTACTCGCTCCTTAACGGTGACAACGGTATCATCCGCACCCTCGACCAGACCGTGTACCTCGTACGCGTGAAGGGACGCAATGTCTACGCCCTGGACCGTAACGCCCAACCCCGCATCCTGGAGATTGACCCGACTGAGTACCGATTCAAGCTTTCTCTGGTCAAGCGGAACTACGATGAGATGCTGCAGATCATTAAGACCTCCAGTCTGGTTGGCCAGAGCATCATCTCTTACCTGCAGAAGAAGGGCTACCCCGAGATTGCTCTGCAGTTCGTTCAGGACCCGCAGACCCGCTTCGACCTGGCCCTTGAGTGTGGTAACCTCGAAGTTGCCATCGAGATGGCTCGGGAGTTGGACCGCCCCAACTTCTGGACCAGACTGGGAACCGAGGCATTGGCTCACGGTAACCACCAGACCGTCGAAATGACCTATCAAAAGCAGCGTAACTTCGACAAGCTCTCTTTCCTCTACCTAGCCACAGGTGACCAGGAGAAGCTCTC
>ERZ1673737.3559-NODE-3559-length-11718-cov-3.960645_pt1 | contig 11718 bp, 10 predicted proteins | sample MGYA00580211_ERZ1673737 | MGnify/ENA primary metagenome ERZ1673737 (study PRJEB41218, sample SAMN15661789) | gut metagenome | host: Homo sapiens | place: Canada: London | collected 2015-08-20/2019-03-30 | study: EMG produced TPA metagenomics assembly of... | reverse complement strand
GCGTTATTTCCATCGCCATGATCCCAACTACCTTCTGTCTATCTGTGTTTGATGCTGCTCGACTGATGCTATCTTGCCAACCCATCTCAAGCTCGTCTCTTGAGTTTTCAAGGAAAGCTTCCATCGGCTACAATGGCGACGTCCACTCAAGCAGCCTTTAACCAGGTATGGTTCGATGCTTATGGAGCAGCTCCTCGTGCGTGGCACACAGCTGATCTTCAGATAGCTTCGGAAGCCATGCGTTGAGCTCAACAATGTTGTTCTCCAGTTCCGCGGCAACCACGCTTCCGCCGCCGACGTTAGTCGGGCCCTCGAACCGGTGTACACCTGTTTGAACACACTCGCGGAGGATGGTACGCTTGACAAGAGACTAGCTGAATACGTCTTCTTTCCACTATCCCAAATCTTCAACGAGACTCAAAGACTCTCCGCAAGATGTCTTGAGATTGCGGTCAGCTCCCTGCGAATATTGGTATCTCATGGATGGGGCCACGATCTTACGCCCGATATGGGCAAGCAACTCATAATTCTGTTGACGTTAATTGTGGGAGGATCACCGAATAAAGCCCAGGCGCCGATTGTGCCCGAAGAATTGTGCATTGCTGGATTCGATTGTCTCACTGCTATTTTCAAGGCTTTGAGAGGCGATGTTGCTCAACAGAAAATCTTTCATGAAATTGGCACGGCGACAGTCATCGACCAGACAGTTTACATCCTGCTTGAGGGCATTGTCGATGAAAGGTCTGATGAAGTTTGCACGAAAGCTGCCCAAGCCCTTTACGATCTTTGTGACCGTGTCACAGATCGGGTGGTCCTTGCCAGTATCATGCCACGAACTGTTTCGGCGTTGGCTAAAGTTCTGAGGCCAACAACGCAAGTCCGGAGGTCATACATGCTGCTTGAATTGTGTTTGAAAACACTTACCCGCCTCTTGAGAGCTGTTCTTAATGATGAAGTCGCCGCTGATGTCTCCCCGCCCCCGCTGGGAAGCGAGAAAATGGCTCTGAATGAATCTTGGTTGAAGGCTACAGCAACCCAAATCAAGTTGGCATTGGCCAATGTCATTCAAGTCCGTCGTCATCAGCGAATCGAAGTTCAGGACGCCCTCTTGGACCTCTGCATGATGGTGATTGAACAGTGTCAAACCACTTTGTCAGACTCTGTGCCTATTATGGTTGAAACTATCGTGGTTCTGGCATACAGAGAGGATGAAGGAAACAATAAGGCGTACCAGCACCTAACTCATCTTGCTACTACATATCCTTCTGTGCTGGATTCTCTCAAAGAATCATTGCACACATGGCTCACATCATTCGCTCGGATCATGCAAGGCAATGACGAGACAGCCAAACAGAGGGGACTACGTCAGATTTCAACCGTTTTCCAAGTGTTGTCTCAAGTCCAGTGTGGATCGAATTTGCTGACCACCGGCTTGGCATCCGGTCTATGTGACAGTCTGAGTGGAGTCGTCAAAGAAAGTACCAACTCACCTCAACCCCTGAACACGGATGATGTCGTTATATTGAGACCAAACGACCCATCTGTGATGTCTGGAGTGTTCCCGTCAGTTCTTCTGGAACACCAGAGTCAACAACAGACCCTGAAGGACCTACGCTCGATGATTAGCCGACTGAATCTAGCCGAATCTGGAATTGAAATCACTCGATCAATTGTGAGCCGGATTCAGAGCACCGGTGATCACGCCATTGCGCCGTTCTGGCTGGCAATGACATTCCTACGTGATAGCACTACAGTCACAGCCAGTTTCGATGATTTCATTTCTCTTGATGCCGTGGAGCACACTTCCCCATCATCTTCACGTGGTAAAATGATTGAGGAGATGTACAACATTTCATTGAACATGCTGAACGAAGATAAAGTAGTCGGTGTTGAGGGTGACTGGCGTGCATCAGCACTTGCATTGGAGGCCGTGGCACTCCAAGCTCAACAACTTGGCGAAGCTTTCCGACCCGAGCTCATGGATGCGCTCTATCCAGTACTGCAACTGATGACAAGTCGGAACCCAGACCTTGAACGACATGCCATGATCTGCCTCAATATTTTAACCAGAGCTTGCAATTATGCGGACGCAAGCTCAATGGTCATCGCAAATGTAGACTACCTGGTGAACTCGGTGGCTTTGAAACTCAATATCTTTGCTGTGTCCCCATTTCCGGCGTCGGTTCTATGGATGATGGTGAGGCTTTGTGGTGCACCGTTGATTCCATATCTTGATGATCTGATTGACTCGATATTGCAACTTGTGGATCTGTATCACGGCTACCCCATCTTCACCCGGATGATGTTCAAAGTCCTGGGAGCAATCGTGGACGAAGGAATAAATGAGCCATCCATGCTTACGATCGATGAGGGCAAAGAACATGGTCCCCAAGGCAACCAAAAACCTCGCTATGAACATCTCTCAATCTCGACCATCGCAGCAGACATCGCCAACCGAAAGGCCAAACGCGATCAGCGCGCCAAGGATGAAGTGGTAGATGCCGACGGCAAAATCTCCCACCCCAAGAAGCCGTGGGCTGAAACATACGACAAACCCAAACCCGAACCCTCAATCGAAGAACTACTCGACCAAGCTGAATCCGACGAGCCACTCCCACCACCAAAGGAGCCAGAAGACGCCGAGAAGCCACTTAGCAAAACACACGCTCTTCTCGTGCACATCGCCAAACAAATTCCATCACACCTAACCACACCCTCCCTCGACCTTCGCAAAGCCCTCCTCGAGATGCTGACCGACATGATCCCTGTCCTATCCCAGCACGAAACCAGTTTCCTGCCCTTAATAAACGACCTCTGGCCCACAGTTGCACAGCGAAGTGCTCCCAATGATCCAGCTGGAAGCATGGCCGAAGAGACAACACGCCGACCGAAAAGGGCAAAGATCCCCGACACAGTGGAAAACAGGGAAAAGGATATCTACGTCACTGAAGCAAGGGCCAAGGTAATCGGAGCAATGTGCAAAGGCGCCGGCGACTTCATGGCCTCGCGCGTCGAAGCCGACTTCCCAGGATGGAACGCCTGGTACGAAATGAAGTGGAAGACGATGGGTAATTGGGCCGAATATGGGCAGCCCCATAATTGGTCCCCTCGGGACACCCCTGCTACTGTCCGGCTTGAGGGTTCTGCTACCGATATCGCTACTGGCGCTCGCATCACTTTTGGCATACCCTTCAACCCGCACCTCGCTATCGAGAAGTCATACCCCGGATCGAGGTACTTCTCGCATGACCATCGTCACTGGCGCTCTCTGATTGAGCTTTTCATGACTGTGCTTGAGAATGTCCGTCTCCCTCTGGAAATTGGAGATCGCATCTGTGAGCACTTCGCCGCGTGGATTGCACTCTTTGTCGGGCCGTATTATTATTTCCACAAGATGAGGACTGAGACTACCGATTTCGCTCCGGGAGATGCTGTACTTCCTGTTGAGAGGGCCATCCGTGCGATGGAGGCTTGGAATTCGGATCTGACGTGGTTTCTGTTTACGAAGCACCTTGTGGGAGGGGATGAGGGGTTGGGGGAGCTTAAGGTTGATGAGGATACTATGAATGTGAGATTGGGAGGTGAGGGTGAGGATCAGGTTGTGCGTCGACTGGCGGCGATGTCGTTTTAGTTTTTACTTTGAATGGTCCTATTGAGTGGAGTGACGGGGCTGTTTCGCCTGAAGCGTGGAACAATTCGACGTTCAGCTAGCGAAGGTGTTTTTGAGGGTTTTCTTTGACTTGTTGAGCATCTTGCATAGCGTGAGACATTGTTTGGTTTACATGTACAACTAGTCGACATTCGAAATTATTGATAATGAGAATATGCTTAGTCTACAAGCCTCCACTTAGACGTAGGAGGAACCAGGTAATTGACTCGGGCCTGTAGATACGGTGGTAGGCCATACGTCCTCTCACACCCCAACCTTTATACAATGTACAAAATGAGCCCGAGGCACTCGAAAATGGGCAAAAAAAGAGGTGTTAAAAAGAGACGCCAAAGTAGGGTGAAAACAATGCATGAAACAAGTATACCCGCTTCGAGGCTTTTGAGTAGAGACAGTCCGTTACTTACACACTTATGGCCGGCCACTGTTGTAGTTTATGCAGTATGAGGACAGGATAGGACATGTGAAGGACACAGAGGCTCCGTTTGAACAGAAAGAGGCTCGGACGGCAAAGGTGATGCTTTACTTTTTCCTCTCAGTGGTAGATCATATTCCATGGTCAATCAATCAATCAATCAAAGTTCTATTAACCTGTTGGAGCCTAACTAGTATCGTAATGGGTATGCAGGCGCTTCTACCCGGTTGAAGCAAGAACTCGTATCCCCCTGATCATGCTCTAGTACACATATTCCATGGTGTGGTGCGGACATCTGTTAGCTTTACATGTAACTTACGAGCCAGTCTACACATGAAAGTATTGAGAAAGAGATCAATTTGACAGCAATAGTCAACAAAGGAGTGGCGACTGGTTAAAACTAAATGATGAGAACCTAACCGGATAGTTCACGCAGATGAGCATATCCAAAGAATACAATTCCAAAATTCAATCTTAGGGTGAACGCAATGATAGTTAACACGAAACGACGTACGAATCAACCATCTACTCGCTCTCCTCATCACTGTCTTCCTCGTCGCTCTCAGCACTCTCGAGCCATTCAATGAAGGGCTTAGCGGCCTTGTGGATCTTCTTGCTAGTCGCGATGTCGACGTACTTCTTGCTCGTCTTGGCACCCCAGGCCTTGAGGGTCTCCTCAGACACGACGTCGTTCTGGTAGTAACCCAGCAGGATAGCGGGGATCTGAGCAACGAGGGCAGGGTGGTCCTGGCCAACGAAGCGCTCGGTACCACCGAGGAAGGCCTTCTCGTGACGCTCGGAGCTGATCATCTTCTTGAGAAGACCGGCACGGCCCTCGACCTGCTTGGCGATCTTCTCGTCGAAGATGCTCTGGGCAAGAACGGCACAGGTCTTGTGCTTGCTCTCGATGCCGAATTCCTTGGCCTTCAAGTAGATCTCGACGTCGGTGACGTTGGTCACGCCGCCCTTCTCGGCAGCAGTCTCGACGATCCAGCTGCCCAGCTGCTCGTAGGAGGAGGGGCCATCGGCACCCTCGTCGTCAACGTCCTCGATGACAAGGGCACGCTTCAGGTCCGAGGGGAGCTCCTTGGCGCGAGCCTTCACGGCCTCCTCGGAAACGTCAACAGCCCACTCATCATCCTTGATCTCGACCTCGGCCTCAATAGCCTGAGCCTGGCGGGTCATCTCATCATCGCTACCAGCCTCAGGGGCGTCGTCGACATCGTCACCATTCTCGGAGTTGTTGCTATCACCAGGGCTGGTTTCCTGCTCGCCGTTGGCAGACCTCTCCTTCTGGCGCTCACGGCGGGTCTTCTTCTTGTCCTTCTTGCCACCCTTGGGGTTGTTACGGACAATGAAGGTGCTCAGCTTCAGGCGGGGGTCGACATCGGAGCGCTGACCACAGGCCTTGCAGTCCAGAGTGATCTTCTCATCCTTGATGGAGACATCGGTTTCGGGGTTCTTGCACTTCTTGCAGAGAACGAACTTGGAGATAAACCCATCAAGGTAGTCCTGAAGCTTGGGGGCATCGTGGGAACCGTTGATGATCCAGCGTTCGTCGGTGGGCTTGGCGTTAGCCTGGGCACCGAGTTCGAAACCGAAGTACTTGATGAGGTAGGCAGGAGGACGGCTGAGGGACTTGGCGACGGAGTCCAGGTTGACGACAACGGTCTTAATACCGTTGCCCTTGCCTTCGACCTTGGCCTGGAGCTTCTCCATCTTGTAGCGATAGAAGGGATCGGTGACATCCCGGCGAATGTTGACAGTGGCCATGATGACGGTTTAGTTGAGCGATTGGTTCACGAGAGAACGAGGGGCTTGCGAGAAAGGAAGCGAAGAGATCTTGATTTGGAATTTTGTTGATGAAACGACATGCGTGTCGATTTTATTGTCTTGATTGTGATGTCTTTAGAAGAGGTCACAATGTTGGTTCAACCACAAGATCTGAGGTGTATGCTGCAAGGTTTCGACGCGCGAAACGATTGCAGCTTGGGCGGCAGGTAATGTTCGAAATTTTGGACGGAGGACGAATACATAGACAAGTTCGCAGACGACTTCTCAATGTGAGGCTTTCTGAGAACAGCTGAAGTTCTTTGGGGAATCCGAGTCCGAGGCCGGAGACCCGTTGGTGTGTGGCGGAAATTGATGTTGGCGATGCCTAACCAATAATAAGTGTAGAGCGTAGAACTAGACGTTCACGCGAAAGAAATGCTGGCTTCGTTGTTCAAAGCCTTCAGAGATGGATGGGTGGAAGAGAAAAGGTGGGAAACAAAAAGGATTTTAAACTGACAAATAAGGGTTATGTCAGCCGGCACGTGCCGGGCAAAAGTCGGAGTTTGGACGATATATGCCGTTGACTCCGAAGTCGTTTGATTGTTTCATTTGCAGTTTGTATATACGGTAGTGAGTAGAATAAAGATTAACAATGGCCATTGTCATGCACCTTCGTAGAGGTTGCCTCAACGCAGTCCAAACCTTACAGTTGGACCCCACCGCGGGCACACAACCGGCGGCAATCTTCCTCTTGCAATGAATAGGGCCAGAAGTGTTGTACAAAGTATAGTCTGTCTCAAGTTGCCTTTTTAGTTCTTCTCAAGTCCCACATTCCTCCACGTCTGTCCGGACATCATGGTCGACCTCTCGCTATACCTAGTCACAGACTCCACCCCGGCCATCCTCAAGGGCCGGGACCTGTGTACAGTTGTGGACCAGGCTCTCCAAGGAGGTCAGTTTTTCCCAATACCTTCGGCCAGTTACTCGACTAACCCCCCACAGGCGTGACGGTGGTGCAATACCGGGACAAATCCAACGACACCGGTGTCATGGTGGAGACTGCCCGGAAACTTCACCAGATCACCAAGAAGTACAATGTACCGCTTTTGATTAATGACCGAGTGGATGTCGCTCTCGCTATTGGGGCCGAGGGTGTGCACGTCGGTCAAGATGATTTGAGTCAGTCGCCACAGTTTCGTTTCAGATGCATATATTGACGAGATATTCGCAGAATACGAGGAGGCGCGGAGACTTCTCCCCGAGAATGCCATCATTGGAATCAGTACCTCTACGGTTGAGGAGGCCAAGAAGGCCATTGCAGATGGTGCCGACTACCTCGGAATCGGTACTATGTTTGCCACTCCAACGTACGTCTCTCGACCCGAATTTGGGCTAGATGGTCACTAACAACTCGCAGTAAAACCAATACCAAGTCAGTCATTGGAACTGCGGGCACTCAGGCTATCCTGGATGCCATCAGCGATTCTCCCGTGGGCACTGTCTCGATTGGCGGCATCAACCACTCCAATGTACAGAGAGTCATCTACCAGTCCCAGTCACCCAAAAAAGCACTGGATGGAGTAGCCATCGTCAGCGCCATCATGGCGGCCGATGACCCCACAGCATCCGCCAAGCGCTTCGCCGAACTCATCAAGAACCCTCCCCGGTTTGCTGTGGCGTCCACTGCCCCTCGTCCGAACGAAGTCGAGGCCCTGTTGACCGAAGTGCCCCAAGTAGTCCGCAAGATGGTCGAAGTACACCCTCTAGTGCACAGCATGATCAACATTGTCGTGGCTAACTTCGTGGCTAACGTTGTTCTCTCCATGTAAGCGCCCCCACCAACTTGAAACTATGTCTCATAATGCTAATACTATCCAGTGGTGCGTCCCCAATCATGGCCCCATACGGCGACGAAGCCCCAGACCTGTGCAACCTTGACGGTGCACTCCTGATCAACATGGGAACTCTGACTAGCGAGAGTGTCTCCAACTACCTCAAAGCCATCAGGGCATACAATGAGCGTGGCAACCCGGTTATCTACGACCCCGTCGGCGCGGCTGCCACCCACATTCGCCGCAATGCGGTTTCTCAACTTATGGCTGGTGGCTACTTTGATTTGATCAAGGGCAACGAGGGAGAGATTCGCCAGGTTTGGGGTAGCAGTGCTGTCCAGCAGCGTGGTGTCGACAGCGGGCCAAGCACTCTAGACGGCAAGCAGAAGGCTACCCTAGCTCGGGACCTTGCTCGGAGAGAGCGTAAGTCAAGTCCACGGCCATTGACTCCAATTACTATTTTCTAACCTACCACAGGAAACGTCGTCCTCATGACCGGAGCCACTGACTACCTCAGCGACGGCGAGCGAGTGATTGCCGTCGAAAACGGTCACCCATACCTAGGCCAAGTGACAGGAGTATGTATCTCATCCCACCATTCTTCAATAAAAACTAACGTTGAATGTCCAGACTGGTTGCGCCATCGGCGCGATCTCCGGCTGCTACTTGACTGCCCACCGCTCGGACAGACTTCTCGCCGTGCTATCCGGCATCCTCATGTACGAAATCGCGGCTGAGAACGCCGCAGCAAGTGAGCATGTCCGTGGTCCTGGTAGCTTTGTGCCCGCCTTCCTCGACGAGCTCTACGCTATCCGCACTGCTGTGGCGAAGGGCGATGATAGCTGGTTTGTTGGCCGGGCTAAGGTGCAGGAGGTTAAGTTGTAGGTATAGATAGCAAGATCTAGATGATGTACCAAAAGTTGATTTTCTATTCTCACTGCCAATGCTTCACTTTTTGTTTGTATATCACGGGGACTTCCCCTCGGCTCCCCGCATCTCTGATTCTCCGATTCTCCGATTCCCCGCGGCGACCACCGACGTCCCTCTCTCACTTACTTCTATCTCTGCTTCTACTTCTCCTTTGTCGCGCTTCTTCCTCCAAATACTCCCATAATACCACCAACATGGCTACCATCTCGCGCGCATCGCGCATTCGTGAGTATCCCTACTCTAACCCCCGATATACAACTAACACAATCCCAGGCAACCCCGCGCTATTGTACGCCACCCCAGCCAGCCAAAAATAACCCAATAACACCACTAACAACCAATTCAAAACAACAGCATCTGCGACATCCAAGAGAAATTCCGCGGAATCTACGAGTTCCCCAAACTGTACGAATCAACCCAACACCACCCCACCCCCAATATCCAAGTCCACCATCTAACCAAACAACCCCAAACCAGCATCTCAACAACCCAAAAAATGCTCAAAGCAGCCTCAACCCTCCAAATCCCAGTCTACATAACAACCCAAAACAGAGCCAAACTTGGCACCACAGTCGCAGAGCTCCAAGACCACCTAAACGGCCCACACATTCGCGCAGACGTGGACAAAACACTCTTCTCAATGATAACACCGGAAATCTCAAACCTACTCCCACAGCCTGGATCTGGATCCCCGCCACTGGATGTGATAATCGTCGGGATCGAGACTCATATCTGTGTGACGCAGACGACGCTTGATTTGTTGGAAAGGGGGCATCGGGTTTATATTCTTGTTGATGGGGTTAGTAGTATGAATGCCGAGGAGCGAGGGATTGCATTGGCGCGGTTGAGGGATGCGGGTGCTATTGTTTCTAGTAGTGAGAGTGTTCTTTTTGAGATTATTGGGGATGCTGGACATGAGGGATTTAGGGCTGTTAGTGGGTTGGTCAAAGAGAGTAAGGAGGAGACTAAGGGGGCTTTGGGGGCGTTTTCGAAGATTTAGGTAAGATTTAGAGAGTGGTCGGCCGGGGATTTGTTACGGGACGTTGATAGTAAGAGAGAAGGGAGAAGATGGTTTGGCATGGACACTGTAGATTGATTTGTTTTGGTTTTGGGGGTTTTAGTCTTATTGAATTCTGCACGCCATGCCTGGTTATCGAATTTGACGCACAGTGCTGAAGCTGCCATTTTGGAGACAATGTATTCCATCCCCTGTAAAAGCCCCAGCGCCTGTTCCTGTCCTGTCCATTTCTGTTGCTGTTGCTGTTCCCAAAACATGCATCCTGGGAAATGTGTTTATTACTCTGTCGTGAGATCAAGTCGTGAAACCGGGATCATTCAAGATCCAAGTGTGACCCCAAAGGCTAATCGAATCCTAGTTTGTTTCATCTAGGCTGGGCCGCGCTGGGTGGGGTTGAGCCATCCAAACGCCGAGGCACCCCCAACTGGGTTGAGGGCATCTTTGTCGGAGGAGGTAGACTGGCTAGCGACGTGGGAATGTGGCTTTTCGGCAATTTCGCCTGTGGTGCTACTAGGAGCGGAGGGGTGTGCGCGGACGTTGGATTTGACGGTTCGGAAGACTTTCATCTCGCGCTTATCAGGCACCTTGGCTGTCTTCTTTGTCTCGCGTCTCCAGGAAGTCCAGGGGGGCATGTTATCGGTCCTGGGGGCTGTGGGAGTCTGGGTGTTGGCTGCAGTCCCGCGTGCTCCGGCCTGAGTGGACTCGTCGCCGTGTTCACCCTGGATCCGTGGCTTCTGAGCATCGCCATCTTCGCTGACTGGTAGTCTAGCAGAGAAAGGAGTGGAGGCTGGAATTTGGGGAAGGCCAGGAGGAGGGCGAATGACACCGGGAGCGGCATGTCCGTTAGTCTGGCTTCCTAGCTGATCCTGGGTGCAGGTACTGGGAGAAGTGCACAGAGTTTTGAAGACAGAGTCCTTCTCGGGACGCACGAGGGGGACAGAAACGCGGTTGCGGTCATCATCCACCATAATCAACTTGTCAAGTGAGAACCGGATATCGGCATTGTGGGCGCGCAACACGTCACTTCCAATGATGATCTGAATGGTGTCGTCGATGGGTTCAACCTGTCGAACGACGAAACGGACAGTCACAGCAGGGACTTGGTGAATAGGAGTACCGGGGCGCGAGGAAGCTTGATGGATGAGGGCCTCGGGGAGGTAAACCGGGAGCTTGATTAACGAGGCATCATCCTCGTGAGTGATCATATCCTCCATCCCAAGGTTGCGGATCAATGCAAAGCTCAAGTATGAGACATAAGAGCCAGAGCAAACTGCGGCGTAAAGCAAAGAGGCATTGGTGAAGTCGTCACTTATCCAGCAGCGAATGATAGAAGGCACAGGGCCAAGCAAGAAGAGTCCAGGCGGGGGGATCAACGGGGAATCGAGTGAGGTAAACCCGCCCAGACGGCCAGTGTTCAGACGCAGGCTGTTGGTCCGCGCAGAATGGTGAGAGTGACCACCGTCGGACTGGTGAGAAGCTGTCCGCTCGAGAAGTGGATGGCTGCTTAGACCACTGCCAGTCCGGGGAGGCAATTCATTGTTGGAGCGATTGGCCTGGCCATACCCGTGGATGGCGCTCTCATCAAAGCGAACGCTGTTAGCACGAGAGGTGCCCCGCCGAGGCTCCTCCTCCACGTCGAAGGCCACCGCCGAGGTAGGCATGGCGGAGTGGTGAGCTTGGTCAAACCCTTTGAATGCGTCGGGGGGAGAGTGAAAGGCAGAGTCTGCAGAGGAGGATTGGTAAGTGGTGGACTGGAGTGAGCCTTGAATGGGTTGTTACCTGGAGCTGCTGTGCCTACCGAGCTCGGAAAAGGCGACGTCGGACCCCAGGGGCTTCTCATACGTGCATCGTCGTCTCGCCGGCGCTCCAACTGAGCGAGTCGTTCGCCTTGTGCAATATGAGAGATTTGAAGGTCCTTTAGCTCTTCAAAGACGCGCCAAATATCGTCCCGGGAGGCGAAAGGATACTGGGCATCCATCGCCGGTAGGGTGATGAGAAGAAGTTCGGAGGAGGAAAGGTTATCGGGGTCGTATCTGAGAATATCAAAGCACGTGTCTTCAATTCAAGTCTGGCAATTTCGATT
>ERZ1673737.3556-NODE-3556-length-11720-cov-6.427690_pt1 | contig 11720 bp, 10 predicted proteins | sample MGYA00580211_ERZ1673737 | MGnify/ENA primary metagenome ERZ1673737 (study PRJEB41218, sample SAMN15661789) | gut metagenome | host: Homo sapiens | place: Canada: London | collected 2015-08-20/2019-03-30 | study: EMG produced TPA metagenomics assembly of... | reverse complement strand
TGACAACGGAAATGCATTATAGAGGTTTTTTTGAGCTTTGCAAGCTTTTTTTTAATTTTTTTTTGTTTTTTTAAAAAAGACCTGACTTCATACAAAGACAGGTCTTTGATTTATTCAAAGAAAAACTTAGCTTAAAAGCTTTTTATACTAAGACTTTTTCCCTTAAACAGGTTCACATTTCAATTGACTTTCAGAATTAAAAGCTACTTTATATTTATTACCAACCTTGATATCTCCTGATAATAAGAGCCTTGACAACGGATCGGCAACCTCATTTTGAATAACTCTACGCAATGGACGAGCTCCAAATATGGGATCAAAACCAACACTTGCTACATGCTCATAAATAGAATCATCAAGATCAATTTCAATACCATTGTTCTTAAGTCTAGAACTTAACGTGTTAAGCTGAATCTTAGCGATTCTCTTAATATTTTCATGTGAAAGTGGATGGAAAACCACTGTCTCATCAACACGATTTAAAAACTCCGGTTTAAAGTGTTGCTCTAATACATCAAGTAATTGAGACTTGATCTCCTCATAACTTGACTTACCACTCTGCTGCTGAATCAGCTGTGAGCCTAAATTAGAGGTCATGATGATTACTGTATTCTTAAAATCTACAGTTCTTCCTTGACCATCAGTTAAACGTCCATCATCTAATACCTGCAACAGAATATTGAATACATCTGGATGAGCTTTCTCAATTTCATCAAGTAAGATCACTGAGTATGGTCGACGTCTTACAGCTTCTGTAAGATAGCCACCCTGCTCATAACCTACATATCCTGGAGGCGCACCGACTAATCTTGAAACGGCAAACTTCTCCATAAACTCAGACATATCAATACGCACCATAGCCTTTTCAGTATCAAACAGAAATTCCGCTACAGCCTTACATAACTCAGTTTTACCAACACCCGTTGGTCCTAAAAACATAAAAGAGCCAATCGGTCGATTAGGATCTGACAAACCTGCACGGCTACGTCTTATCGCATTAGCAATTGCCTCAACCGCCTCATCCTGACCAATTACACGCTGATGCAATTGTTCTTCCATATGCAAAAGCTTATGGCGCTCACCTTCAAGCATCTTCGAAACCGGTATGCCTGTTGCTTTAGAGACCACCTCAGCAATTTCTGCATCCGAAACTTTATTGCGGACAAGTTCAGTTTGCATAGTCTTAGCTTTGTCTGCATCTGCAATCTGCTTTTCTAAAGCGGGAATCTTACCGTACTGTAATTCACTCATTAAAGCTAAATCGCCTTTTCGTTTAGCTACATCAAACTCATGACGAGCTGCATCTAATTGCTCTTTAAACTTTTGAGTTCCTTCAAGTACAAGCTTATCTCTCTTCCAAACCTCGTTTAACTGCTGACACTCAAGCTCACTATTTTTGATCTCATCGTCAATAGCTTGCAGACGCTTGAGGCTTGCGTCATCAGTTTCCTTAGCTACAGCTTGTCTTTCCATCTTCAGCTGAATAAGTCGTCTATCAAGACGATCTATAGCCTCAGGTTTAGAATCAATCTGTAATCTGATGCTTGCTGCTGCCTCATCAATAAGATCTATAGCCTTATCAGGAAGCTGTCTATCTGTAATATAACGGTTTGACAATGTAGCAGCAGCTACAATTGCCGGATCAGTTATCTGTACATGATGATGAATTTCATAGCGTTCTTTAAGACCACGCAAAATAGCAATAGTATTTTCTACTGAAGGCTCATCAACAAATACCTTCTGAAAACGTCTCTCTAAAGCGGCATCTTTTTCAATATACTGACGATATTCATCTAAGGTAGTAGCTCCAACACAATGTAAATCACCGCGAGCTAATGCTGGCTTTAACATATTGCCAGCATCCATAGCTCCATCGCTTTTACCTGCACCGACCATAGTATGTAATTCATCAATAAAAAGAATTACTTTACCTTCTTCCTTAGATAACTCATTTAATACAGACTTTAGACGCTCCTCAAATTCTCCTCTATATTTAGCACCCGCAATTAAGGCGCCTAAATCCAAAGACAAAACACGCTTATTACGTAAGCCCTCAGGGACTTCATCCTTGATAATACGTTGAGCTAAACCTTCAACAATAGCTGTCTTACCAACACCAGGTTCACCGATAAGCACTGGATTGTTTTTAGTACGGCGTTGTAAAACCTGCATAGTACGACGAATTTCTTCATCACGACCAATTACAGGATCAAGCTTGCCCTTTTCTGCTCTTTCGGTTAAATCAATACAGTATTTCTTTAAAGCGCCACGAGCATTTTCTGCATTAGCATCATTGACATTTTGTCCTTGACGCATACTTTCCAATGCACTTTTAACCTTATCCTTCTTTAAATTACAGCGTTCGAAGATATCTTTTAAGTTTGAATTAGTCTCAAAAACAGCTAAAACAAACATCTCTGAAGAAATAAAGCTATCTCCTGCTTTTTGGGCTAAACCATCACATTGATTTAAAAGACGCGCAGTCTGTGAAGATATTTGCATATCTCCGCCGGCACCTTTAACCTGTGGTAATTTTTCAATTTGTTTGTCAATGAGGATTTTTAAAGCACTAGGATCTGAACCGGCTAAGGTGACTAGCGGTCTAATCGTACCGTCCTCCTGCGCAAGCAAAGCTGACATGACATGCTCAGGTTCGATGAACTGATTGTCGTGACCTACAGCAAGTGATTGCGCATCTGCTAAAGCTTCTTGAAACTTTGCAGTGAATTTGTCTAAACGCATTCATGCCTCCATTTTTTATTCATTTACTGAATTTAAAAATGGGGACATTTTCACAAATTTAAAGAGTTTTTAGCCTTAAAACATGAGAAAAAACTTCATAATCAACTTATTTTTTCACAATGAAAGAGGCCATACGTCCGGTAACTGGATCCCGGCGATAGGAGTAAAATTTTTCACTATTTTTAAAAGTATCTTCGTTGCAGGAAAAAATTTCGTTAACACCTAAAGCTTGTAAATCTAAAGTACATATTTTTACAAGATCGCATAAATATTTATTGTTAGATTTTTTAAAACAGGACTCTCTCTTATCCGGAAAATTAGCTAAAAACTCAGGTCCAACCTCGTAAGAATTGGGTCCAATACATGGACCTAAAAGGGCTCTTATAGGAGCTTGCGTATAAGAACGCATTATAGATAAAGCATTAGCGACAATCTTCCCCTGTAAGCCACGCCAACCACAATGAACACAAGAGATAACCTGACTGTCAGATGAAAATAGCAATAAAGGCAAACAATCTGCAGTCATCACAGCTAAAGCGATATTAGCCTGATTAGACACCAATCCATCTGCTAATACAGGTTTTGACTGCAATTTATCCACAAATACCACAGAATTTGAATGAGTCTGTTGCATCCAGACAATCTTAGATGCAATAGTTTTTTCTAATAATTTACGGTTATAAGCTACATCTAAAGGAGCATCTGCAACGTGATCTCCTAGATTAAAACTTGCATAATGGCCTTTACTATGACCACTACCTCTTAGGGTATAACCGCTCTCAATATCAGAGGGAATATTACAATTAGACTTTTTAAAACTATAAATCAGGTCCATTGATCTTGAGATCCTCGCGCAAAATCTCTTCAAGCTCTATCATATCTGCAGGAATAGGAGCATCAAACCCCATATATTCCTTAGTTACAGGATGAACAAACTCTATATGAGCTGCATGCAATGCTTGACGACGGAACTTACGTAATTCAGCGGTTAAAGCTTCAGAAGATCCCTTTAAAATACGCAATCTACCACCATAAACAGGATCTCCTAAAAGAGGATGATCGATACTAGCCATATGCACACGAATTTGGTGAGTCCTACCAGTTTCAAGGCGCAATCTCAATAAAGTATGTGCTCTATATTGTTCTTTGACGCGATAATGAGTAATAGCTTCACGTCCCATACCATCAGGAACTACTGCCATTTTTACACGATTATAAGGATCTCTAGCAATATCAGACTCTACCGTACCACCTGAGGAAATCAAACCCCATGCTACAGCCTCATACTCGCGTACTACATCATGTTTTGCAATAGCTCTAACTAAACGCTTTTGTGCTACATTTGTTTTAGCAATTACCATTAAGCCAGATGTATCTTTATCTAAACGATGGACAATACCGGCTCTAGGCAATGTAGAAGTTTGCGGATAATGAAACAGCATTGCATTCATTACAGTTCCATCTTTACATCCTGCACCTGGATGTACCACCACACCTGCAGGTTTATTGATAACTAATAAATCATCGTCCTCATAAATTACATCTAAGGGTAAATCCTGAGGTTTAGCATCTAAACTTTCTGGTTCAGGAGGACAAATTTCTATTATTTGTCCAGAACTAACTTTAAAATTACCCTTCTTTTTTACCTCACCATCGACACTTACTAACCCCTGCTCAATGAAAGTCTGTAAAGTACTACGTGAATTTTCATTATCTAAAGAAGCTATCACGGCGTCTAAACGCTTACCATGAAGCTCATCGCTAACTATATAAGTGATTTTATCTGACATTTTTTAATAAAATTTTAGGTTGAAGATCATGATCAATAAGATACACTATATAATGAAAAAATTATATATAGATAACGGAGTTAAAAACGATGTTCAAATCCGTAATCCCAGTGATTGCTGCCTTAGCCATTGGTGTCATGGGTTGTTCAAGTAACGATGCCCAACGCCAAGATGTTCCTGATATTTCTCAATCAGCCCTTTATAATACAGCTTTAGCAGCTATGGCATCTAATGATTATGGCCAAGCTCGCAAATACTTAGAGGCTTTAGATTCGCGTTATCCCTTTGGCGAACTTACCGATCAAGTGCAATTAGATTTAATCTATGTTTATTATAAAAGTCGTGAAAGTGATTTAACCTCAGCTACAATTAACCGTTATTTAAGATTAAATCCAGGTAGCATGTATACAGACTATGTCATGTATATGCAAGGTTTAAACAATATCCAAAAACATTCTGATATGATTCAGGAGTTTTTACGCTTAGATCGTGCTGAAAAAGATCCTACTTATTATTACGATGCTTTCAAAAACTTTAGCGATTTAATTAAGACCTATCCTCAAAGTCCTTATGTCAAAGATGCTCGCCAAAGAATGATCTTTATTAAAGATCAATTAGCTGAACGCGAATGGCATATTGCTCAATATTACAATGAGAGAGGAGCTTGGCTATCTGCAATTAGACATTGCCAAAGTATTCTTTATTCATATAGAGATACACAATATATAGGTGATGCTTTAAAACTTATGGAAGAATGTTATCGTAAATTAGGTTTGAATATGCCTGCTGATAACACAGCAAAAGTTATATCAACATCCGGAATTTAAATCTAAAAATACTGCCTTAGGGCAGTATTTTTTTGGAGAGAATGTGAACTCCTTCATCTACTCACCCCCAAAAGATCCTTTTTTAAATGTTTTATATGAAGACGATGCTTTAATAGTTGTCAACAAACCTTCAGGCTTATTATCCGTACCTGGACGTTTACCTGAGCATCAGGACAGCATTGTCTTAAGAATTCGCAAAACAAATCCTAATGCACAAGCTGTACATCGTTTAGATATGGACACATCTGGAATTATGGTGATCGCTAAAAATCCACAAATAGCAGGAATTTTAGGCAAACAATTTATTGAAAAAACTATAAAAAAAATATATTTAGCTAAGATTTTAGGAAAAATTTTATCAAAAGGTCAGGTAGATGTCCCAATGAGATGTGATCTTGAAAATCGCCCTTTACAAACTGTAGACTTTATTCAAGGTAAAAGTGCTCTTACTCTATATGAAAGATTAGACTTTTATGGGGAGAGTTCACTAGTCAAACTTACACCTCTTACAGGAAGATCGCATCAATTAAGAGTGCACATGGCTTATTTAAAACATCCCATCTTAGGCGATCGTTTTTATGGCAATGAAAAAGCACAAACGCTATCTCAGCGTTTGTGCTTACATGCCTGCTTATTACAGCTAAAACATCCTTTAACTCAACAGCAATTACTATTCACATCTTTGGCTAATTTTGCCAAAGATGTTAATCCTCGCGCTTGGATTTCTTAATTAAATCATAAGCAGCTTGAATATCTTTGGCTTTTTCTTCGTAAACCTTAACTAGTTCAGGAGATAAATTTTGCGACTTTAAACGATCAGGATGATATTTAAGCATTAAGCGTTTATAAGCACGATTTATTTCAGCTAAAGGAGTATCTGCACTAACCCCTAAAACCTCATAAGCATGGTTTAAAGCACTTTGTGAGGAATTTTGTCGATTATATTGTTGATGCTGATTATAGCCAGACTGTTCGTTTCTATAGTCTTGATAGTTATTGCCACTAGAACCTTGACTCTGACGTTCCTGATAAAAATTAGAGAAATACATCTCTGCCATGCGTTGACGAATCAGTCTTTCCATTGCATTGGCATTGATTCCCAACAAGGCTGCAATTTCTATTAAGCGTTGATGTTCAAGATCTTCTAAAGTTCCATCTGAAAGAGCCATCTGTACCTGAATTTCCAAAAGATAGGAAATAAGGCTTAAATTGCCCTGACATAAAACCCTTAAGTTGTCAGTTAATTCACGAACATTAAACTCACTGCTCTTACCATGATTAAAAGCTTCTATAGCCATCTGCTTTGAATTAGCATCTAACTGCATAACTCGCATAAAGCGTTCAGCTGTATCAATATGCTGTTTATTGACACGGCCAGCCCCTCTGGCAACATACCCCATAAGAGCAAAAGTATGATGAATAAGATTGCGATTATAATTTGCGTTAGTAGTAAAAGCCTGTTGTGCTGAGGTATCGTTATGCCATCTCGATTTACGTGGCTTATCAATAAACAAATAACCTAAAACACCACCAATTACTGCAGCTAAAGGTCCTAAAAAAAATAAACCTAACAAAAAACCTATAATTCGTCCTGTCCATGAATTCATAATTACTCCTTAGTTTTAAGATAGGACTCAACCCGGTGTAAACGATCTAATGTACCTACATCAAACCATTGACCTTTAAGCTCTACTCCATAAAGCACCTTAGATTCTTGCCATTTTAAAAATAAAGGTTTTAAAGGCATTCTTTCTATCTTTAAATTACAAAATGCTTGAGGTCTGTAGATGGCTACTCCCGAAAAAGTAAAATCACCACCTTTACAAACAAAACCCTCTTTTAAACTAAAATCTCCCTGAAGATGCTCTGGAGGATTGCTAGTCAAAAACAAAAAAGCTAAAGAATCATCGGGGATGTCTCTTATAAATTGAGAATAATCAGCATCAATAAATATATCCCCATTTATAACTAAAAAAGGCTCATCACCCAAAACATCTTGTGCATTTATAATGCCACCGGCTGTTTCAAGTCCAGGTATTTCCTCTACTTTATGAGTAATATGCATTCCAAAAGCGCTACCATCACCTAAAGAAGAAACAATCATTTCACTTAGATGGGCACTATTGACTACAACCTCAGTAATACCACAGGCCTTAAGCTTCTCTAAATGCCAAAAAATTAAAGGACGTTTCCCAACCTCAATTAAAGGTTTAGGGCATTTGTCCGTCAAAGGTCGTAAACGCTCACCACGTCCAGCCGCTAAAATCATGGCTTTCAAGCTAGATATCCTTAAAATATTTACCTAAAAATTGTGATAAATAAGCTAGGTTAGGATCACATAAAGATTCTTTTTGCGCATAAGCTAAAACTCGAGGCAAATACTGTAAATAAGCAGACTTACCGTCTCGCATATAAAGTCTTCTAAATATACCTAAAACCTTTAAATGGCGCTCTAAACTTATGATACTTAACTGTTGCTTAAACTCAGCTTCACTTAGTTTTTGTAAAAAACCAAGCTGTCTATATCCTAAATAAGCGCGATTTATAATTTTAGCAATAAGATCCTCTTGCAAATTGAGATAACAATCATAAACTAGAGAAGCTAAATCATAGCCTATAGGACCTTTCACCATATCCTGAAAATCAATAATATATAAATTATCTTTATATATCATAAGATTACGACAGTGAAAATCGCGATGCATGGGAATATGCTCGCTTTTTTGAAGACGATCTTTTATATAATCAAAACATTTATTTAGATTGTTATGTTCATCATCATTTAAAGACAGATGTAAAGTTTTATCTAGCATCCATTCTTTAAATATGCCTAATTCCATATCAATAAAATTGCGATCAAAATTTAAAAGCTCAACCTTTACCGCACTCAAAGGCATTAAAAGATCACAAGCTTTCAAATACAAGTCTTCCATAGAAACTGGATTTAAAGCATCTTGAAAGGTTTTATTTCCAAGATCTTCTAAAACCATAAAACCTTGTTGCAAATCGCTATGATAAATCCTAGGTACACAAAGACCTACTTTTAATAAAGCGTTATCAATAGCAATAAATTCATGATTTTTTTGACTTGCAGGAGGGGCATCAACAGCAATGCCAAAGGGGAAACGAAAATAACGCCGTAAACTTGCATCTCCATTTAAAGCTTGCAGTTCACATTTTCCATATAACTGTTCAATATAGGCCGCTAATGCGGCCTCTCTTATATCAGTCACGTTTGAATACCAGATCCCAAACTCCATGACCCAAGCGTTCGCCACGGAGTTCGAATTTAGTCAATGGACGCCATGCAGGTCTATCTATAAAACTACCATTACTTGCGGTGTTACTAAATCCACTAGCACGAGTCATTACATCCAACATCTGCATTGCGTACTCTTCCCAATCTGTAGCTAAACGTACAAGACCACCATGTTTTAAAGATGGGGCTACCATGCTAATAAAATCATCATTGATTAAACGACGTTTAAAATGACGCTTTTTAGGCCATGGATCAGGGAAGAAAACTTGTAAAATATCAATACATTCTTCACGTAAATGATGTTTAAAAATTTCAAAAGCATCATATTGAATAATACGGACATTCTTAAGACCAAGCTCTTCTACAAGCATTAAGGCAGAACCAACCCCTGGAGGATGAACTTCAATACCTAAATAATTACTATTAGGATCTTCTTGAGCCATTTGGGTAAAAGATTTACCCATACCAAAACCGATTTCAACAACCAAAGGAGCCTCACGGCCAAAAAGCTCAGTTGGATTTAGGTATTTTCCTTCCTCAACCGCAACGAGGTATTTAGGGCCTAGTTCCGCAAGTGCACGCGTTTGAGCTGCAGTAATACGGCCTGCGCGCACCACATAGGATTTTATATGACGGTCCTGTAAATTCTCGTTTTCCATTAGATGAGTTCTAACTCCTGCATTTGAACCTTGATTTCTTCACGTAAGGACTGACTAATCGGTAAAATCGGCATTCTAGTCTCTTCAGAGCATAAACCTAACAAAGAAGCGCCATATTTTGCCGGAGCAGGGGACGGCTCTTTAAACATAAGTTTATGTAACTTCATCAACTTGTCTTGAAGTTCACGAGCCTCTAACCATTTATTTTCTGCACATAAGGATTGAACCTTAGCTACTAATTGCGGAGCGATATTTGCAGTTACAGAAATAACACCACAACCACCGGCAATATTGTAACTTACAGAAGTAGAATCCTCTCCTGATAACCAGGTAAAATCGCTCTTGCTGATTAACTGTCTTTCAAGCCATGGACGCTCTAAGTTACCAGTTGCATCCTTTATACCAGCAATACGTGGCAATTGAGCTAAACGCTCTAAAGTTTCAGGCATTACATTAACTACTGCACGGCCTGGAATATTGTAAACAAAGATTGGTAAATCAGTCTCATCATGAACCATCTTAAAGTGAGCGTATAAACCTTCTTGGTTCGGACGATTGTAATAACCAGCTACATGTAAAAGACCATCTGCACCAGCCTTTTGAGCTGCTTGAGACAAGTAAATAGCTTCAACTGGGTTATTAGAACCTGCACCAGCCATTACCGGAACCTTGCCATGAGCTACAGAAGCAACAATCTCGATAACACGAATATGCTCTTCATGAGTTAAAGTTGGACACTCACCTGTAGTACCAGCAGGAACAATAGCATTAGTTCCATTATCAATATGCCATTGAGCCATCTTAGCTAAGGCTTCTTCATCCAAACGACCGTCTTTAAACGGGGTAATCAATGCTACTAAAGAACCGTGAAATTTATGCATGTTAATCTCCACAGATTGACCTAGCTTAAAAACTTAAGCTAGGTAAAATCTTTTAAATTAAGCTCACCCTTACGTGTGCTTTTTTAGTTATTAGGTCTTAAAGTCGGGAATAAAATAACGTCACGAATAGTATGACAATTTGCAAAGAGCATGACGGTACGATCAATACCGATACCCTCTCCTGCTGTAGGGGGGAGACCATGCTGTAAAGCAGTGATGTAATCATCATCGTAATACATAGCTTCGTCATCACCATGCTTCTTAGCCTCAGCTTGCTGATGGAAACGTCCTGCTTGATCATCAGGATCATTTAACTCTGAGAAGCCATTGCCGATCTCACGACCACCGATAAAGAATTCAAAACGATCGGTAAAGTTAGGATCTTGATCATTACGACGGGCTAAAGGAGAAACCTCTGCTGGATAACTAGTGATAAAGGTAGGTTGTTGCAGATTTGCCTCTACTAACTCATCAAATAAAGCTGTGATATAGTGACCTAAGGTCCAGCCTTCCATAAGCTCAATATGTAATTTCTTGCAAAGGTTACGGCAACGCTCCTCATCCTCTAAATCTTCCATAGTGATACCATTGCCATATTTAACAATGGATTCCTTCATGGTAAGACGATCAAAAGGCTGAGCAAAATCCAGATCTAAGCCCTCTTCACCCTCACGGCCATAATGAACCTTGGTAGTACCTAAAACATATAAAGCCATTTGCTTGAAGAGATCTTCAGTGAAATCTACCAAATCATGATAATCGTGATAAGCCATATAGAATTCCATCATAGTGAATTCAGGATTATGACGAACATCAATACCTTCATTACGGAAATTACGGTTAATTTCGTATACGCGCTCGAAACCACCTACAACTAAACGCTTTAAGTAAAGTTCCGGAGCAATACGCAGATACATATCAATATCTAAAGCATTATGATGAGTTACAAAAGGCTTAGCATTAGCTCCACCAGGAATTACATGCATCATCGGAGTTTCAACTTCCATGAACATGTGTTCATCCATATACTTTCTAATAAAAGAAACAATCTTTGTACGAATTTGGAAAGCACGACGAGAATCCTCATTTGCAATCAAGTCTAAGTAACGCTGACGGCAACGAGCCTCCTGATCGGTTAATCCTTTGTACTTCTCAGGTAAAGGACGTAAGGACTTAACTAAAAGGCGCAAAGCAGAAACATGCAAAGACAACTCACCAGTCTTAGTCTTAAAAGCAAAACCAGTTACACCAATAATGTCGCCTAAATCTAACTTTTTGAAAACATCCTGATAAACACCCTCAGGTAAATTATCACGGGCAACATAAATCTGGATCTTACCACCCATATCCTGTAAGGTTGCAAAGGAAGCTTTACCCATAATACGACGAGTCATTACACGACCGGCAATGGTATAGGTATGCTTTTGAGCTTCTAAAGCCTCATTATCTAAATCCTTGCAAGCTGCAAAAATATCAGAGGAGATAGCATCACGATGAAAATCATTTGGATAAGCCTGACCTTGAGCACGTAAAGCATCAAGCTTAACGCGACGATCTGCCAT
>ERZ1673737.3553-NODE-3553-length-11724-cov-4.419059_pt1 | contig 11724 bp, 10 predicted proteins | sample MGYA00580211_ERZ1673737 | MGnify/ENA primary metagenome ERZ1673737 (study PRJEB41218, sample SAMN15661789) | gut metagenome | host: Homo sapiens | place: Canada: London | collected 2015-08-20/2019-03-30 | study: EMG produced TPA metagenomics assembly of... | reverse complement strand
TTTCGGGGCTCCATTTCGGAGATCTCATTGCTGTTATATCTTCTTACATACATGTACTATGGATAGGGGACTATGGGGTTGGCCTATCATTTTGGATGGCAAGCAAGGTCATTTTCTGGCACAGTGGAATGGTATACTGCCTGTGACATGTCTCTTTGTGGCTTTTTTTCCCCTTCATTTTTGAATTAAAGGAGAAACCGTAGCGAACTCTAATCTTTGTTGGCTTTAGTAGACCTGATGTAGGGGTCACTACGAAATATGGGCTAATGTCTCGAAATATATGTTATCTCGCATTGTTGACTGCATCTCTACTATCCATCATTGTGGATTGAGAGTCTTTTATAGGCGATATATCACGATTTCGATTTCACGAACTTGGTATTTACGATGTCTCTTCGTATTCCTTTTCTACTTCCGCAAGATCTTTATCTACCTCTTAATTCCAATAACCCGCTGAATAGCCTCCTCGTTGCTCATAGCCGGATCAATAACACCAGCAACCTTGAGCACATCAACAACACCCTCAATAACCTTAATATCAACACCACGAGTGCTGTTAGTAAACTTGACATCCTTCAACCACTCAGTAGCATCCTCCTCAATGTAATTGCAGCCAAGCTCGCCAGTGCCCAAAAGCTTAACAACCTGCGCCGTATCAGCCTCAAAATCCCTGACACCCTGATCGAGGGCCTGGAAGAGGCTGGCCAGTCGCTGGTCGTTTTCGGGATCAGGGAACAAAGCCGTAGAAGCGACAATCATCCACGAAGGCCAGGGAGTAAAGATCTCGCCGATTTTCTTCAGAGGCGGGTTCGGCTTCTCGGATGTCGGGTGGAAGTATGGCTTTGTGGTGAATTCCTCCCACATGAAGAACTCCGCTGAGGGGTTAGCTGCCTTCTCGGGCTGCGATTCATCCAGACCGGAGACTCCATCGCGCAGAGGCCCGAAGGGTCCAAGAGGAACCGTTGTAAGAGAGTCTGCCTTCCAGCCTTGCTGCTGGGCAAGGACGAAAGACATGATGTGAGAGCCGCTGCAAGGTTCTCGGTCAGCTTGGTATTCACCTAATCTCTTGCCAATTCTGATCTTACCTTCCCAACCGGCTGACTCCAACCCTCTGATCCTTCAAGTCCGAAACTCCGTTAATCTCGTCCCGGTTGCGGCCTGTCACAATAGCCCACCGCAATGGGTTGTCAACCCAGTGGCCAACAACCTTGTATCCGCCATCTGCGTTCTGGCTTAGTTGCTGTGCCTTGCCTGCTAGACCGGCGACCCAGCCCTCGGTCAGGCCGATGGCAATGTCAATCTCATTGCCGCGCAAAGACGTGATCATATGACCCGTTCCGGAGGGGAATGGGGTCAGCGCGATCTTGAATGGGAGGGCTGCGACAGCTGGGGAACGGAGGGCGAGGTGAAGTGGTGTGAGATAGTGCTCTAGTAACCAGAAAATTCATTGTTAGCGCGCATCCCTTGAGGCACTTCAGCCTGTACGAAGCTGGCCAGCAACTGGAAAAGGTGCGGCTGCAAAGCAAGCGTCGAGCTTGAGCTATGGAGGGGTAGGTAGGCGTACCGGGCACATAGCCGATTCGAATTGTGGGAGTAGCCATTTTGAGAAAACAGTATCGGCTAGTTGGCTAATTCAACAGAGAATAAACAGAGATTGTCCGGAGTTCCGCGGAGAATAAGGAGAAGCGCATTTCCAAGTCGACGATATCGCGGGGCAATTCCCAGACGCGGAAATGCTTAACTCCGCATAAGCTTTGGAAGTATAGAAGAGGCAAAACACATTATGACATTATTTCATTCCAATTATTTGTCTATATGGTCGCCAATTTCTATCTACATGTATAATCTATGCAAAACGCTCCACTTCAGTTCATGCGGATATCTTTCGCCTCGTGGCCCCAACGACCATCCTGTTCCGACCTGCCCGCGGTCTGGGAGGGACCCCGAGAGTGTGAGGAGAATGAGGAGCCCCGAGTGAACATATAGAACTGGAAGCCCAGGTAGAAATCGCACGCGCATTGGAACATGCCGCACAGCTTGAAGGCCCATGGGATAGTTTCCGTGCTGCAGAAGAAGTAGCTCATCTTCATGGTGTCACCGAGAATCCATGCTGCAATGACGGAGACCCGGAAGCCCTTGCACGAGCCTGATCGGTAGTTGGCGATGATTTGTGGGATGGGAAGGGTGGCCTCGACGGCAAGTCCGATGTAACCCAAGAGGCTGATATAGGATTCGAATTGGGAGATCGGGCTCAGGTGGATAAGAGTCAGGGCTCCGACGAAGTAAGTGAGAAACATGTAATACCTGTAAAGTGTATAAAATCAGTTTCAATGTCCGCGGCTCCCTGTGCGCTCTCCAAACTTACGGCTTAGTGTTCTTCCACTGCCAAAATTCGTAAGGCCTTGAGGAGCCACTGTCAGAGCCACTGCTGAAAGGCGCATGCTCAATCCCATTCAGACCACCAGGAGAAGGCCGATTATCCAATGCAACCTTGAGCATAGTCATCTGCACCACAATCATGACGACCGCCTGGGTCAACAAAGTGGCTGAATAGTACTCTCCAAACCAATAGAAAACCCTGATCACGTCAACATTAATCTTCGATCTCGGAATTCGACGCGTAGGACAGCAAAGGCTTACTTCAAGATCGAAGAAACAAGCATAATCAGGGGAATGTCCAAAGAGAAGCCTGTCGAGCTTCTTGAGCGATGAATGCTTACTATTTGGTCGGCGTAGGACGTGAGGGGGGAGGTGACGAGGCTGTAGACGAGCTTCATTAGCATTGAACGTCTGCGAATAAATCAGGAACTCGTCGAAGCCGACTTACAAGACGGGCGCGGCCCAGTCAATGGCAGCCGAAATGAGATACATATCGGCGATGGACCTCCGCGGGTCAGGGCCTATAGACGAGATGGAAGCCGAGCCGGTATGTTGAAGGTTTGAATAAGGCGATTTCCACAGAGACTCTCGCGACAGGGGAATCCCAAAAAAACAGAAAAAAGGTACACTTCGACACGCATGCGGCTTTTTCAGGGTCTTGGCTTATGTCAGCGTGTCGATCACTCCAGCGTTTAATTTGTTTAATCTACTTGGCACGAGGTGATTTTGTGTTGTTTTTGGCTGATTTACTGTCTTGCTAAGTTAAGTTAATTATTGTAAATGTCTTGGTTCTCGATTGTTGTATATTTTCGGAGTAAGATATATGGTTGTGTTGACATGGAACTATAAGTTAGCTCGAAAAGAGAGACGTTAACTTAATGCCCATTACGAAAATGCTTTGTAAAACAGAGCGCAGCTAAATCGACTTCCCCCGTATTGCGTGTGATAATTATTACTGTACTTAGCCTTGAACGGGTTCTAAAAAGAATCTACCGTCTCTATGCTCCAGGGAGTACAGTATCAGTAGAAGAAGTGATTGAATCCTCGTGATATCAGTAACAAAGCTGTTAGGACCAACCCTCGAATTCAGGGCAACAGATTAAACAGAGTGACTAGAGATAACTTATTATTGGTGCTACACACCGATAAACAAAATAAAGGGTTGCTGGCAAACGGCGTCATAGCGGCGCAGATCGTCGCGAGTTTGTCCCCACGCGGCTTCGCGATATCGCGATTGATCAATTTCAATCAACGATATAAACTCGGAGACGCCCTCTTTTCTCTGATAGATCCTCAATATATCTGGCATTAAATCTGAACCGCGAAGTTCTCCGACTATCAATCACTCTTCGACTTACAAGCCCCGCGCTATTCGCAAACATGAGTTGTATCATCCCCCCGATAATCCCAAACACATCAAAGCATGGCTAATGAAAACCCAAAGACTCTACGCCTGAATGGCCCCAGGACATCCTGGACAGAGTGAAGGCCGCCTACCACGAACCTACCGAGCGCGAACGCACCGCAGAATTCCCAATCCCCTACAAATTCGTCGTCTTCAACGAGGACCCCGACATGTCGGAACCCGAAATCGAAGGAATCTTTGATACACTAGAGGAGGCGAATCAGGCCGCTTTGGCAGACTTCAGAGACTCATATCCTGATTTCCTCGGCCAGCAAAGGGATATGTCCAACGTTTACGAGAAGGGAACCAAACAAGAGCAGGAGAATGAGATTGTGTGGGAAATTAGTCCTCGTGGTGAGTTGAAGTTGGTCGCTACTGAAGCTAGTATGGGCGAGCAATTTTTGGTTTGGGTCGAGGCGCATGGAAACTAAATTATGGAAGGGTTGTCCTACTGAGTTGTATAAATCGAATGAGATACTGTTCATATATGAGCACTCAAATAGCCGCGGATTATATGCAGCCTAGCAATTTTGATAATATATTGTTATATCGCATACATAAATCGTACGAACCCGAGACCAGTTGCTCAGAACTCGATACGCCATGTCTTTCCAATGCCAACATCTGGCTTCTTCACCACGGCGTAGGATGCCTGTCCGAGCTGCTGCTCGTAGAATTCCAATGAGGCCGTGGAACCCGCCTTGGCCCCATCTTCGATAACGGTCACGGTCTCCCTGTTCTTCCACTCGGTGGGTGGGTCGACAATAACCACCCGCTCGACGGTGACACCGGCCATCGTCTTGAGGTACTCGGCTGTCTTGGGTCCCTTGGTGCCGACGTCTTCCGAGGAGAGGACGGACTCGCGGTAGTGGAAGTGGCGGTGGATGTAAGCTCCACGCTCGTAATCGAAGGTCTCGCCGTCGTCTACGTAAAGGCTTCCCTCGGCCTCGCGGTTCTTGTCTAGAGTAATGACCAAGGTGTATGGGTCCCAGCGCATGAGACCGGCGCTACGACGGGGGCGGTCCTTGCGGGGGATGATGTGGCCACCCTGGATCAGGACGGGCACCTTGTTCTCTGGGGCGGGGACGGTGTGTCTCTTGCCAGCGCCCTGATAGACGGTGAAATCGAAGTAGTCGTAGTATTTCTCGTCATCGGAGATATACACGTCCGCGGTTTCGGTGTTCTCGGTCAGAACGGGCTTCACGAGAAGACCAGTAGCGGCAAGGTACAATTGATCATCGATCGCGAAGCCTTGCTCGTCATCTGGGAAGGCGTAGTACTGGGGCCGCACAATCGGTGTTCCGTTGACTGAAGCTTCGTGGAAAGCAGTGTACCAGGCAGGGAGAAGTTGATATCTCAGACGGATGGCCTGAGCGATGTAGGATCGGTGCGGCTCACTGATGAGATACGGCTCACGGCGACGAGTGTCGATGTGAGCGTGCGCGCGGAAGAAGGGATACCAAATACCGGCTTGGTACCAGCGGGTCAACAGATCCTTATCAGGGTTGTGGAAGAAGCCGCCGACATCGGCACCTGCGAATGGGAAACCAGCAATGCCGTTGGTCAGAACCATAGGGACAGATGCCGCCAGGTGGTCCCATGTGGCCTGGTTATCTCCAGTCCACATAGCAGCAACACGCTGAGAGCCGGCGTAGAACGAGCGCGTCAGAATGAATGGACGGCGAATCTCGCCCTTCTTGCGCTGGAGCATGGCATCGTAGGTGGCATTCAAGAGGGTCATGCCGTTGACATTGTGAATATCACGGTGCTCCCAGTTGCCATAGTGCAGGTTGTCTCTGGGCATGCTCATGTCCGGTCCGTTGAAAACAGAAGGCTCATTCATATCGTTCCAGATGAAAAGATTCGAGAGGGATCCCTTGAACTTGTCGTACTTGTGAAGAGCTGTCCACCATACGCGAGCAGCGGGGTTGAAGCAGTCGACCCAGTTTGAGGATCCGGGCCAGCACCATCCATCGTAAATCTCGCCATCCTTGTTGAGTACGGCGAGATTCTTGCTTCTGAGCTCGTCGGACACATAGTAGTTATCCGCCTTCTTGATATGAGGGTCGATTAGGACAACAAGCTTTCGTTCTGTCTCATCAAGCTTCTCCTGCATACCCTTGGGGTCAGGGAAGGTGAGGGGATCCCAGGTGAAGTATTTACGGTCATCAGTATATTCAAGATCAAGCCAGATCACATCGTACGGAATTTGGTACTTGTCAAACTTGGCGTTTACCTCTTTCACGTCCTCATCCGTAACATAGTTCCAGCGACATTGGTGGTATCCAATGGCAAACTGCTGGGGAAGTTGCGTATACCCAGTGAGCTCGCCATACGTCTTACTGATTTCCTTAGGCGAAGGACCGAGGAAGACAAACAAGTCAAGCCGGCCAGACTCAGAGATCCAGTGAGTCTGAGTGTTGGTCTTGGAGCTGGTGCCCAATGATAGAGGGTTGGGGGTAGTTGTGGACTTGACAATATCAATCCAGGTTTCCGCTGCATTGAGCCAAAAAACACCAACAGTTGAGTTCTTGCGGTGGGCTTGCATGAACGGGATGGCACCGTAAAGAGTCATTGGGCTCTCGAGCTCATACTCGAACACGTCCGAGTTAAATAGACGGTAAGGGTTCTCATGGTTGCCGTCGCCGCCCCTGGTCTCCTTGAGCGAAAGCGAGTCGGCATGCTCTGGGATACCAAACACATGGCTGTAACCAGGGAAAGTGACATCAAGAGCAACACTCTCTGGACCACGGGGCTTGGAGTCAGTGTTTCCACCGAATGTCTCCTCCCACCAGGTGCTTTCGTCCTCGCCAGATTCACCTTCCTTTCCATCCACCTTTGGGCGCCAGTGCTCCATGTTTAACAAGCCTCGCTCGTTCAATTGAACATGAGTTTGACCGTCCCTTTGGAAATCAATCCCGAATGGGGCATGGCGAATGACTGCCTGGAACTTGTCTCCAGGTCCGTATAGAACATTGGTGAAGCCAGTTTCACTCTGGGCATTCAATGTAGCTGACTTGCTGACTTCCAAGCCACCAACGAGCACCCATTGCTCAGCTTCATCATAACGCTTCTTGTTTGCCTTGCTACCGTGTCGCATTTCAATATCGCCCTTCAGTCGCTTCTCTTCATCCACCAACAGACGAGCGGCTCCCGATTCCAAGAAAGAGACCGTGAGAGGTAACCGGACCTTCTCGTCGGCAGTGGTTGTTTTGATGAGAACACCTGTGAATAGGCCATCCTTGAAGTGTACGGTGGCGGGATCGAGCTCATAGGGCGATTTCCATGAGCCTTGAGCAGAAGCGTCATCAGCGTATGCGCGGTTTCGTTTACAGAATCCAGACTGTTCGCATGTCTTGAAGTCTCCGTGTTTGACAGCCCCTGCATGCAAAATTAGCCGTCCGTAAGCTTGACCGAAGGGGAAAAGGGAAACCATACAACTGGGGACGACAATGCATCCAATGAGGATCACCAAGGAGAGCAAGACTGCCCAACGGGGCGCAGGCTGACTCCTGGCCATAGTGTAGACAATATGTGCAACCAGAGACTCTCAATCTCTGAGGGTGTGAGTGATGATGTGACCCGCATCTAAAGTGTGGAGATGTCAACAGCTTCAAGCTGGCCGGACACCTTGACCATCAGGCATTAAGGCACCAAGGTTACAAGGTGATCAGGCACCAAGGTGAGACAACCCTCCTCCTCTGTCAGCCAATCATCGGCCCAGATGTGACAGCACCGAAAAAAGCCCCTCTATTTAATCTTCCACCTCCTCCCTCTTTTTCCACCTCATACCACATACATTTTTTTGGTTTCATATTCAAAATGTCCGCCAACGAGGAACAGACGTACGTTCTTGCTCTTTATGCTCTCTCTTAATTTGCCCTTTATCCAATTCCCCTTCACTCCATCCCTGCCGTTACCCCTCATTGTCCGGTCAAGCTAACAAATTGCTCTAGTTTCATTGCCATCAAGCCCGATGGTGTCCAGGTATGGATATAGCATCCGTTGAACCGATCCCATCACGGAAGATAGATTGGTCACTCAATTGAACGCAGTAACTGACCGCAACCACAGCGTGGACTCATCGGCCCCATCATCTCTCGCTTCGAGAACCGCGGCTTCAAGCTCGTTGCCATGAAGCTCACCACCCCCAGCCAGGAGCACCTCGAGAAGCACTACGAGGACCTCTCCGCCAAGCCCTTCTTCAAAGGTCTCGTCTCCTACATGCTGAGCGGCCCCATCTGCGCCATGGTCTGGGAGGGTAAGGACGTCGTCAAGACCGGCCGTACCATCCTCGGTGCCACCAACCCCCTGGCCTCCGCCCCCGGTACCATCCGTGGTGACTACGCCATCGTAAGAGCTTCCCCGCAATCCACAATATCCTCTTTTCATACTGACCCGTCATTAGGATGTTGGCCGCAACGTCTGCCACGGTTCCGACTCCGTCGAGAACGCCAAGAAGGAGATTGGCCTCTGGTTCACTCCCTCCGAGGTCCTCAAGTGGAAGTCCGCCGCTTCCCCTTGGGTTTACGAGTAAATTACTCGTTTCCAAGTGACTTGGTCTGACGGATGCCAATCCTCGGGTGCTTGCAGCATAAAATAACGCCGCGAGTCCGAGGGAAGGTCCCTGATGGCTTGGTAAAATAAACAATATACAACTTCATATGATTTATGAACATCGATCTCTGGTATCACAGTAATGCTCGACTAGCTCAACCTCTTCGGAACAGCCTCCTGGCTAGGTTGGTCGTAGGTGTAAAAACGGTCCTTGCAAACCACGGCGTGGCCCATACACTCGCTGCCAGCCGAGCCGGCAGCAAAGCCTTGGTGATTGCATAGGCCGTTGCAAATTCCAGGACCAATCGCACCCCCGCACGCTCCGTTTTCTTCTCCCCAGTAGCCTCGTGTTCTGCGACAGTATTTACATCATCCTGGTCCACCCAGCCCTTCTTCTTCAACCAGCGACCAAAACGCGCAGCCCCCTCGTCAAAGGCATTGGTCTCGCCTGTCTCCGAGGAAAGGTCCGGCATCCATGCACCATAATGAAAGGCACCAACTAGCCCGAATAGTGGGAGTATAGCCGTGATCTCGTGGAGTATTAGGAATGATGTGATGTGGGTGACCGGAGCGCCGAATAAGGGGGTGGTATAATTGCGGAGAAAGCGGGGGAGACGATCATTGAACCGACGCAGACGAGACCGGGAGTCATTGGCGTTCACATTGGGTGGCTTTGGCGGTTGTGAAGGAGAGGGTGTGGACAGGGTACGTCGCGACACTGCGCGTGGTCTGCTATGCCGGATCTGCAAACGGATATAGCGAAGAATGTTCGGTGGACGGGATGCCATCATAGGGAATTGAGCCACAGGTCTAAAAGAAAAAAAACGTCTATGTCCAATGAAGCTCGACTGCGGTCAATGGAAGTATCCAAGTTAATCGCTGTTAAGCAGTAAACACGTCGATCGATATCGGGCTGAGTCATCTTGGATCCCGTGCCACTTTTGCAGGTTTCCAGCTGCTTTTTCTTCAGCTGTTACTACTCCTTGCATGATAGAAATCGGCCATTCAAGCATTTTATGCACGTGGTGTACATCTAGTAGATCGTTAGTGCGTGGCCCCTCGGCAGCTGTAGACATTGAAGTATCCGACGCAATCGGCCAGAAATGTGACATGGTCCACTTTTGCCCGAATCTCTCTTCTTCCTCATCCAACCCCTCTCCACATACACTCCCTAGACACAATGGCGAAGAAGATCACAGAGAAGATTGCGGCTTTGGCGCCAGATGCCAACTACTTCTCCCTGGAGTTCTTCCCTCCAAAGACCCGGATGGTGGGGTAACCCCGCGTGCGCAAAGATGTGAAGTCACTGACGATTATGGATTCATGTAGGGTTTCGCCAACCTGTCTGCGCGTCTGGAGCGGATGGCTCAGGCTCTGCGTCCGCTGTTTGTGACGGTCACCTGGGGTGCTGGTGGTAGCACAGCGGCACGATCGCTCGAGTTGGCCGAAGTATGCCAACGCCAGTTACAGTTAACGACGGTCCTGCACTTGACTTGTACCAACATGAGCCGCAAGCTGGTGGATATGGCACTTGATGAAGCCAAAGCTCTTGGAATCCGCAACATCCTGGCTCTGCGTGGAGACCCGCCCCGCAGTGAGGAGTACAACATGCACGGGGAGGACGATAGCAACAAGGACTTCACCTTTGCAGTTGATCTTGTCAGGTACATTCGCAAGACGCATGGGGACTACTTCTGTGTTGGTGTTGCTGCATACCCCGAGGGCCATCCCGCCGATGCCTTCCAAGATATCCAGGATCCAGCGAGAGACATTCCCTATCTGGTTGAGAAGACAGTCGCTGGCGCAGATTTCATCATGACCCAATTGACATACGATATCGATGCTTACACCAAATTTGAAGACATGCTTCGCAACCATGAGTCGGGTGCTTTCAAGACTATTCCCATCATCCCGGGCTTGATGCCCATTCACAGCTACAAGATCCTGACCCGGGTCACCAAGCTCAGCCACGTCACCATCCCTCCCCCGATCTCCCGACGTATGGAAGAGCTGAAGCACGATGATGATGCAGTTAAGCGTGCCGGTGTGGACATTGTCAGTGAGATCGTGGGTGGTATCAAAGATCTCCCCTGCCCTGGACCGCGGGGATTCCACTTCTACACCTTGAACCTGGAGAAGACGGTGTCGTTCATTTTGGAGCAATCCGACTTGATCCCTCCTTACTCAGAGATGGACGACTCTGCTATCGAGGAGGGTGCCCCTCTCGATTTCCCCGGACGTGCATTGGGAAGAAGCCGTGCGTCGTCTATGCACTCGCAGCCTCATAACCGGGTTATCGTGGACAAGCTATCTGTGCACGAGTCATCACAGGATTCCGTGCACGAGGCCCTTGCAGACAGTGTAGGTATGCCCATGCAGCCCAACCGCAGCACTACTCTCCAGATTTCTGAGGGTCTGGGCTCGCTTGGTAGAGAAGCAACATGGGACGACTTCCCCAACGGACGATGGGGTGATGCTCGCTCGCCTGCTTTTGGCGAAATTGACGGCTACGGTCCTTCGCTTCATGTCACTTCCGCTGCCGCTCGCCGACTATGGGGACACCCAGTGGACTCATCGGACATGAGCACACTCTTCCGGCGCCACGTCTCGGGAGAGCTACACATGGTCCCGTGGTCAGAGGGTGGTGCCGAAGAAGACGGTGGTGGCTTGAACGCCGAGACCGAACTGATTCGCCCAGAACTCCTCAAGCTCATTGACGGCCGCGGTTGGTGGACCTTGGCCTCGCAGCCCGCCGTGAATGGCGTGAAGAGTGACCACCACATCTTCGGCTGGGGCCCTCAGCGCGAGGGCTTCGTCTTCCAGAAGCCCTTCGTCGAGTTCTTCTGCTCGAACAACGACTACAACAATATCCTCAAGCCACTGTTCGCCCAGCACGGTCACGACAAGCTGACCTGGTTCGCTACAAACATCACAGGAGCCTTTGAATCCTCGCTTCCAGCCCAACCTGCCGATGTCGAGCTGGACGACCTCGGTTCCAACCCAGAGAGCGTCAACGCCGTCACATGGGGCGTCTTCCGCGGCAAGGAAATCGTGACACCCACCATCATCGAAGAGGTCAGTTTCCGCGCCTGGGGAGAAGAAGCCTTCCGAATCTGGGACGAATGGCGCCGCATCTACCCCCGCGGCTCGCCCACCGAAACCTACCTGGACACCACCAAGAATGACGCCTGGCTCGTCTGCGTCGTTGGCCAGCAGTTCGGCGCTGGAACCAAGCGCGGCTCGAAGGAGGAGGAAGACGAGGTCAAGTGGATGTGGCGAGTGTTGGCGGGCGAGGATGCTTAGATTGCATCCCCCACTTCCGCCTCCCAATTGGAATCTAGATATACCCTTGGTGATGGAGATGATGTTGATGGTTTAATGAG
>ERZ1673737.3551-NODE-3551-length-11725-cov-5.267609_pt1 | contig 11725 bp, 9 predicted proteins | sample MGYA00580211_ERZ1673737 | MGnify/ENA primary metagenome ERZ1673737 (study PRJEB41218, sample SAMN15661789) | gut metagenome | host: Homo sapiens | place: Canada: London | collected 2015-08-20/2019-03-30 | study: EMG produced TPA metagenomics assembly of... | reverse complement strand
CCGGTACTGCAAGCCGGTTAAACAGCGTCGGCATTTCTTCAACGTTAGTCAAGAAGCCGAAGGAAGCCAAAGAGGGAGAGGAGACGACCATTTCCCTGCTGGAAGAAGGAAAGATCAGCTATGTAATTTCCACTTCCAAGACGGGACGCCAGCCGGGACGCGACAGTGTCCGCCTGAGAAGAAAGGCAGTCGAGCTTGGTATTCCGTGCCTGACATCGCTTGATACCGCGGCTGTCCTGGCGCTGACACTGGAAAGCCAGTACAACGAGGACAACGTTGAACTGGTAGATATCGCGCACATTGCACATGGTGCAGCGGCTAGAAAAGAGCTGAGCCAGATGGAAAAACCGGAAGAAATCCAGATTCCGGGTTATGTGCTTCAGGAGCATGAGAACGACTAAGAAGAACGATGGTCTGCATGGATTCTGCGTTTTGAGGGTTGCGGAATCCGTGCAGGCTGAAATCTTTTGCGAAGGCAAAATCTGACAGAATCATATATGACGGAAAAAGTGGATTAATATTTTAAAGAAAGGAAGAGGAGGAAAAGCAGATGGCAAAATTTATTTTTGTGACAGGCGGTGTTGTATCGGGATTGGGGAAAGGTATTACAGCAGCGTCTCTGGGACGTCTTTTGAAGGCACGGGGATTTAAGGTAGCTGCGCAGAAGCTGGATCCGTATATCAATGTCGATCCGGGAACCATGAGCCCGTATCAGCACGGCGAAGTATTCGTAACAAACGACGGTGCGGAGACGGATCTGGATTTGGGACATTATGAGCGTTTTATTGATGAAGATTTAAACCGTTATTCTAATCTGACGACCGGTAAGGTCTACTGGAATGTGTTAAATAAAGAGCGCCGCGGCGAATATCTGGGCGAGACGGTACAGGTAATTCCACATATCACAAATGAGATAAAATCATTTATCTATTCCGTGCAGGAAAAGACCGATGCGGACATCGTTATCACAGAGATCGGCGGAACAACCGGCGATATTGAGTCACAGCCGTTCCTGGAAGCCATCCGCCAGGTGTCCTGCGAGGCGGGACGCAGCAACTGCCTCTTCATCCATGTAACCCTGATTCCGTATCTGGAATCTTCCGGCGAGCATAAATCCAAACCGACCCAGCATTCAGTCAAACAGCTGCAGTCCTTCGGCATCATGCCGGATATCATCGTGGCGCGCTGTGACCGTCCGGTGGACGATCCGTCCATTTTCCGCAAGATCGCACTGTTCTGCAACGTCAAAGGGGACTGCGTCATCGAGAACCTGACCCTTCCGGTTCTCTACGAGGCGCCGATCATGCTGGAGGAAGCAGGACTTGCCAAGATCGTGCTTCGCGAGCTGGGCATCGAGAAAGCGCCGCAGGAGTGCGATCTGACGGAGTGGAAGCATATGCTGGACCGCATCAAGAACAGCCGCAAGACGGTCAAGATTTCTCTGGTCGGCAAGTACGTCAAACTGCACGACTCCTATCTGTCGATCGTAGAATCCCTGCACCATGCCGGATGGGAAAATGGCGCGCAGGTGGAGATCAACTGGGTGGATAGTGAGACGATCACCCCGGAGACGGCACCGGAAATCCTGGGCGATTCAACCGGTATCATCGTGCCGGGCGGCTTCGGCATCCGAGGCATCGAGGGCATGATTGCGGCAGCTGATTATGCGAGAAGAAACAATATCCCGTACTTTGGCATCTGCCTTGGTATGCAGATCGCGGCGATCGCATTTGCCAGAGGCGTGTTAGGTTATGAGGATGCGAACTCAACCGAGTTTGCGCCGGACAGCAAGCATCCGGTCATTGCCCTGATGGAAGAGCAGATGGATCTGGCTGACATGGGCGGAACGATGCGTCTGGGTGCATATCCGTGCCGCATCAGTCCGGATACGCTGATGATGAAAGCGTATGGAAAAGGTCTGATCGAAGAGAGACATCGCCATCGTTATGAATTTAACAACAAGTTCCGGGAAGTTTATATGGAGCATGGCGCTATCTTTTCCGGACAGTCTCCGGACGGTACGCTGGTAGAGGCGATGGAGATTCCGGGACATCCGTTCTATCTGGGAGTTCAGTACCATCCGGAGTTCAAGAGCCGCCCGAACCGCGCACATCCGATCTTCCGGGAGTTTGTGAAAGCGGCTCTGGAGGTAAAGGAAAAAAATTCTTAAAATATGGAGAAAATAAAGTATGAAGATCAACGAAAACTATAAAAATCTGGAAGAAAGCTATCTGTTTTCCACCATCGCTAAAAAAGTAGATGAGTACACCAAAGCCCATCCAGAGGCAAAAGTAATCAAAATGGGTATCGGTGACGTAACCCTTCCGATCTGCCAGAAAGCAGCTGACGCATTTGCAAAAGCAGCTATGGAGCAGGGCAAGGCGGCTACGTTCCATGGATATGGTCCGGAGCAGGGATATGATTTTCTGCGCGTAGCAGTTCAGAAGTATTATGCGTCCTTCCAGGTTGAGGTGGCGGCGGAGGATATATTCATCAGCGACGGCGCGAAGAGTGATGTCGGAAATATCCTCGATCTCTTTGATGCGGACAACACGGTCCTGATCCCGGATCCGGTATACCCGGTTTACATGGATACGAACGTGATGGCAGGCAGAAAGATCGTATTTATGGATGCCAATGTGGAAAATGGCTTTCTTCCGATGCCTCCGAAGGGACAGAAAGCGGATATTATTTATCTCTGCTCCCCGAACAACCCGACTGGCGGTGTGTACAACCGTGAGCAGTTAAAAGAGTGGGTTGACTATGCGAACGAGCAGGATGCGATTCTTTTATTTGATGCGGCGTATGAGTCCTTCGTAGCAGATCCGGCGCTTCCGAGAAGTATTTTTGAGATTGAGGGCGCCAAGACCTGCGCGATCGAGTTCTGCTCCCTTTCGAAGCTGGCAAGCTTTACCGGAACCCGTTGTGGCTATACCGTGGTTCCGTCTGAATTAGAGCGCGGTGGTTCTTCCATCCGCAAGATGTGGCTGCGCCGCCAGACAACCAAGTTTAACGGCGTTTCCTACCCGGTACAGCGCGCCGCAGAGGCAGCTCTTTCACCGGAGGGCATGGCACAGTGCCGCGAGCACCTGGACGTATACCGCACCAATGCGAAGATCATGACCGAGACCTTAAAAGAGCTTGGCATCTGGCACATCGGCGGCGAAAATTCACCGTACATCTGGATGCAGTGCCCGAACGGCATGAAATCCTGGGAATTTTTCGACGATCTGCTTGCCAAGGCAAATGTGGTCGGCACACCGGGCAGCGGATTTGGTAAGAATGGAGAAGGATTCTTCCGTCTGACTGCATTTGGTACGACTGCGAATACAAAAGAGGCAATGGAGCGGATCAAGAAGGTTTACGGAAAATAAATAGCTCTATTTTATAAATGAGGGGGCTGGTGCATCTGGGGCATTGTTATCCTATGCACCGTCCCCTTTTTGCTGCAGCAGGGAGGTGAGGACCATGGTGACCTTAAACGATTATCTGTATTCCGGCGATACGATGTTTAAGATTTTAAAGAATTACAGCCGGGATTTGAAAGCGGAGGCAAAACAGACAAACAATGAGATAGACCTGATACATGCAAATTTCCTGATTCAGATCCGGGAACTTTTGGAACACAATGATTTCCTGACGACCCAGTCACAGAAGATCCGGGAATTTTATATTCATATGGCAAAGGAATATCCGCTTCTGGCATTTAACTTTAAGGGCAGAATCAAATCGCTGATCCGCTCGGAGGCGAAGTTTAACGGATATATCGTCGAGTATATCTATGATTGTTACACGGAACATAAGACATTTCCGTCGATCTCCGATTTGAAGCAGAGATTGAGCTGTTTCCGCGACCTGATCGCGTACCGGATCGTGATTTCACTGCCGAAGTGTTACCTGAAACCGGGGGAATCGCAGCAGGAGGCAGATATCCGGTACCTCTACCAGATTGCGAATGAACTTCCGGGATTTCTGGAGGAACGCGGGTTTACGGCGGAACCGGCTTACGGGGTGAAGGAGAGTACCTCCCCGTTGATGGATGAGGAGGTAAGGCCGTACTACCGTGATTATGTCTGCGGAAATAGTTCGGATGATTACCAGTCTCTGCATATTACGTTTTACGATAATTGTTCCAGAAGCTATGTGGAGGTACAGCTTCGCACGAAGCACATGGACGATATCGCGGAGATTGGCGTGGCCAATCATTTAAGCTACGAAAAGCGCCAGGAGGGCGAGCGGGCCAGACGGGATGAGATTCCGGAGGGCGCGTGCGTTTATTTTGATGAGGCATATGAACGCTGCCAGCGCCTGGTATCGCTCAATTTAGCTGAAGTGGATGTCAATATGTTTACGGCAATCAACAACGACCTTGTCAATGACGGCTGCGGGCTGTACCGGGGGCGGCTGATTCTGCCGTATGAGCATTTGTCGAGGCATCAGAATGAGCTGGTGGATTGAGGGGTTCACGGGCAGGCATGAATCCGGTTGCGAATAGTTGACGAAACAGGAAGATTCATATATAGTTGCTTGTAAAGGAAAATTGACCGAAAATAATAGGGAGGAACCAGTTTATGGACCATACATCCTGCCGCCTGCGTCTGGCCGCTATCGCCGATGCACCTGCGATATTGGAAATTTATGCACAATATATGGACACGCCGATCACGTTTGAGACGGAGCTGCCGTCCCTGGAGGAATTTGAGGGGCGCATCCGGGCGATCACGGCAGAATATCCGTGGATTGTCTGCGAGGATGAAACAGGCAGAATCATCGGTTACGCATATGGACATAAGCAGCTTGAGCGCGCGGCGTACCGTTGGAATGCGGAACTTTCTGAATATCTGGACAGTCGGGTGACGTCGAAGGGCATCGGCAAACGGATGCTTCTGGTGCTTTTAGAGCTTTTAAAGGCACAGGGCGTCCACACCGTCTACAGTCTGGTGACAAGTCCGAATGTGAAGAGCGATGCGATGCATAACGGATGCGGATTCCGGACGATGGGCGTGTGCAAAAATACCGGTTATAAGAGCGGAAAATGGCACGATGTTACCTGGTATGAGAAAGCGCTGCTGCCATATGAGGACGTACCGGCGGAGATGATTCCGATTGGGGAGATGGAGAAGAAGACGGTAGATAAGATTTTGGCGTCTTTTTGAACAGAGACATAAAACAAATCTGCATAAAATAAACAGGGCGTATGAAAAAGGAATTTTCCATTTTCACACGCCCTCATCCGTTCTCTTTTATTCACCAGCGCCGTAATGCGCTGTCCATTCATTCACTCAGATTAGTTGAAGTATCTCTTTAACAGACCCTCAAATGCCTTGCCATGTCTAGCCTCGTCACGAGCCATCTCATGAACGGTGTCATGGATTGCATCCAGGTTAGCAGCTTTCGCACGTTTTGCAAGGTCAAATTTGCCTTCGGTTGCGCCGTGCTCAGCCTCTACACGCATCTCCAGGTTCTTCTTGGTGGAATCAGTTACAACCTCGCCGAGAAGCTCTGCAAACTTAGCAGCGTGCTCAGCCTCTTCGTAAGCTGCCTTCTCCCAGTACAGACCGATCTCCGGATAGCCCTCTCTGTGAGCTACACGTGCCATCGCCAGGTACATACCAACTTCTCTGCACTCGCCTTCATAGTTAGCTCTTAAATCTTCGAGAATATCCTCGCTGACACCCTGTGCCACACCAACTACGTGCTCAGCTGCCCATGTCATCTCGCCGGACTGCTCTTTGAACTTGGAAGCCGGAGCGCCGCATACTGGACATTTCTCCGGAGCAGCCTCACCCTCGTATACGTAACCACATACTGTACAGACAAATTTCTTCATAGTCAATTCTCCTTTTCTAAAATAAATTTTTAATTTCGTGTTTTATAGAAATAATAAATAGATAGTAAAGTTGCTTGCAACCATTCTGTTTCATAGGAGCTTTTAAAACGAAATCGTTTATTTGGCTTAAATGAAATCAGTAATGATTACTGATATTAAGATATCATAGATTCCTGTGTTTGTCAATGAAAAAATAGAAATAATTCTTATTTTTTTCATTTTTATCGATAACCTGGATATTCTCAGAACCTTTAGTGCTTTTCCCCTTTCAGACACTCATCGCATATCCCATAGAAAAACACGGTATGGTCGTCGATCGTTCCCGGCACAAATTCTTTGGCGGCTGTCTCCAGCTCCTTGGTTGTTTCCATCGGAATATCCATGACCCGTCCGCACTGGCGGCAGACGTAATGGTAATGTGGGGATGTATCATAATCGAAATGATCTGTGCCGTCGCCGCAGGACAGCTTCCGGATCTCGCCAAGCTCAACTAACAGGTTTAAATTGCGGTAAACGGTTCCAAGGCTGATATTCGGAAACTGTTCCCGGATGCTGGTGTAAAGGGCGTCGGCGGTCGGATGATCCTTCCGGCTCATCAGGCAGGCTTTGATCGATTCGCGCTGACGGCTGTATTTTAAGGTTTTCATAGGCGACACTCCAATCCTTTTAAATAATATTAATAATGATTATTATTTATATTATGCGTCCTGACGCGATGAAAGTCAATCTTTTTTTAAGGATTTCCGTGAGAAATTTTAGAAGAAAATTTCAACATCACCGATGCATAAAAGATCCCATCCTCATAGCGGAAATCCACCACGCCCTGGTACCGCTCCGCGATCGAACGGATGGAGGCGGTTCCCGTGCCGAGTCCGTCATGTTTGGTCGAGTGGAAGCGCCCATTTTCCGCGATCGGCGGATGGCAGCAGGTGTTGTCAACGGTGATCACGATGTGATCGGCGTCCTCCCGGGCGCAGATGCGGATAAACGGCGCGCTGTCTTTGCATTCCCGGCAGGCGTCGAGGGCATTTTCCAGAAGATTGCCGAAGATCGAGCAGAGCTCCGGCTCACGCAGCGGGAGAGATGGCGGAAGCTGGATACGGACCGAAAAATCGACCGACGCCTTGCGCGCCTCCTCGCCGTAATAGCTGATAATCGTGTTGACTGCATAATTTTCACACCAGGTCCGCGCGATGTCCGGCGGAAGCGTCATGCGGTATTGTTCGATATAGGCTTTCAGATCCTCCGTTTTCCCACTCTGCAGGTAATGCTCGATGAGATTTAAGTGCTGGCGCAGGTCGTGGCGAGCCTCCCGCACCTCTTCAATGTGGCGGGAAAGCTGCTGATACTGTGTGTACTGCATCGCCAGGAGCGTGTCCTGCTGCGCCGCGCGTTCTTCCAGCTGCGCCTGCTGGCGGATTGCATTGAGCGCTTCCAAAAGGACATAGTAAATGAGAATTGTCATGGCAAAGAGCCAGAGCCGCGTGAGGATAAAACGGAACTTGCGGACGGTGTCAATGTTTAAATCAAAGTTATAAGCGCAGATAATCAGGGTACATGAAAATGGAATAAACCAGACTTTCTGCCAGAATGCGGAGCTGTCTACCTGAAAAACGCGTTCCGTAGCATTTTTCATAAATTTGAGTCCGAGCGGAAGCGTCAGAAGCAGAAGAATCGAGGTGAGCAGCAGGCTTTCATCACGGAGTGAATAATAAGTAATGCTGGGGTCGTAGAACAGGCGGCTTTCCAGAAAGAAACAGATGCCGCGGACCGTGACAAAATAATTCAGGATGAAGTCTCCCAGAAACAGAAGTTTCCAGAAATTAGCCTTCACACATAAAAAATAGATCGCCAGGGAAACGAGGGCAAATACCGTGTCAGTGACACGGGTCGGTTTACCGTGGATGACCAGGTAGGTATACAGGGAGGACTGGAGCAGCTGACCGATAAAAATGAACAGAATCAGGATTTTGACCGGAAATCGCAGCTGCTTTTTAAATGGCAGAATCGATAAAATAAAAAAAGGAATGGCATAGACTGTTTCACAGAGAAATGCCTTGCCAAACACAGACCAGCTCATAGAGTACCTCCCTTCCGCAACGTGTCAAATAAGTAGGTTGCAAATGCTTCTTTCGTCTCTTTTTTCTTCCGGCGGCTGCAGAAAAAGCAGCCGCCGTTTTTCAGATGGACAGAACCGTCCTCGTCCACCGAGGTAACCTGTGAAAAATTGATGAGCAGCCCTCGTCCGCTCATGTAAAAACGACCGCCTTTCGGAAGCAGTGCCATCAGTTCGGAAAAGGAAAGGCGTGTAGCCGCGTCGCCGGAACGGGTGTGGATGATCAGCCGGTGGTTCTGCGTCTCCGCATACAGAAAATCATCGAGCAGAATCCGCTGCGTGGATGCCTGTCCTCGTCCGAGCACCGCCTGAATTTCGATGTAGGCGGGCGCGGCGAGAAATGTCCGGATCTCATCAAGACACCAGGCAAGCGCCTTTTCCTCAACCGGTTTTAAGAGATAATCAAGCGGATGGGCACGATAACCCTGCAGCGAATAATCGCGTTCCGATGTGGTGAAAACGATCGGGAGACGTTCTGCGCTCTTGCGAAGCTCCAGCGCCGTGTCAATGCCATTGCGCCCGTTCCGGTCCAGCATAATATCCATAAAAACCGCATTAAAAAGTCCCGGACGGAATGCTTCCAGAAACGCCTCGCCGCTCTCGTAGCAGTCAAAGCACGCCGTTTCTCCATGCTTCTCCAAGTTCTCCTGTATCAAATGAATCAGGTGATTCTGATCTATCTTCAAATCTTCAACAATCGCAAAATGCATCAAAGCTCAACCGCCTCCTTTATTTAAAACCGTGACCATTTAGGTCGAGGTTTGACCGTTTGCGTCGATGGGGTTTTCATTAAAACGCTCATTTGGTATGTTTATAGTATAAAAGTTATGACCCGAAATGTAAATGAAATTCCGTTACTGGGCACGTATGCGTGAACAGTAACGGTGTGTGAAAAGTAATAAATCAAAAAAGGCAGGTGGGATATGGTACGGGTAGTGATATATGGGGAAAAAACGACCGACATTGAAGGACTGGAAAAAATGCTGCGTGAAATTTTGACTGAAAACCGCAGATGGCCGATGATTCACACGTATATCAGCGATCTGGACGCATATCTGCACTTTGTAAAGGGGAATCCCTACCTCATTATGCTGGCGTCCGTGCAGGGCAGACAGGGAGTGGAGATCGTAGAAAAAATCCGGGAAAATAACCCGGCGGCATCCTTAATCTGGCTTTCCGGCCGGGACAATGCCCTTGAATCCTGGCGGCTTCATGTGACTGCATTCGGGGTATTTCCGACGAAAAAAGAAGAATTAGAAGAACTTCTGGCGGCGTGCAGCGAAAGCCTGCTGGATCGGAAGAAAGAGTATTTTGTTCAAGTGGGAAACAGACTGAAATAGAAAATTCATTCAGAATAAATGGAGGGAAAACAGCATGAAAAAGAAATATAAGCGTGCCCTGGCAGCGGCGCTGGCGGCGGTGATGATATGGAATACGTGTGACTGGCACCCGCAGGTGCTGGCAGGCAGTTCGGTGCAGTATATCGAGGAAGTGAAGGAGCTTTCGGATGAAATCCTGCATCAGGAGGTTCCGTATGGAACGAAATATAAGGATCTGGAGCTGCCGGACAAGCTGAAGGTGCGGGTTTTGGCAGAAGAAGCATCGGATGAAGAAGACGGTGCAGAAGATAAAGACGGTGCGGAAAAGATTGCTACGCCGTCGGAGCTTCAAAGCGGAGACGGTGAAGTGGGAACAGAAAAAAAGTCTCAGACACTTTCTTCATCTGAAACAGATGGTACAGTTCGGAAAGCGTCCCCATCTGAGGCAGATGTTATAGAAAAACCGGAAATAGGGGAGGATGACACTGAGCAGAAAGCATCCCCATCCGATGCGGAGGGGACGAAAACCGATAAAAACTGGAAGGAAATCAAGGTCCGCTGGGTGCTGGATGAGACATTTAGTGAGAAAGATACATACGATGGAAAAACACCGGGTATCTATGTGTTTGATGCGGAATTGAAAAGCAGCCGCTATGAACTGGATACCGGCTTTTTGCCGCGCATCGAGGTGACGGTGCTTCCGGAGGAAAAAGGTCCGGCGATCATCGGATTTTCGGAGTTAGATGAGGCGGTTGCGGTGCAGAAGCTGCCTCTTGGCGCGAAAGAAAGCGATATCGTTCTGCCGGATACACTGGAGGTTGAGCTGGAAGAGGCGGATGAAACGCTGGTGGAAGACAGCCAGAACGTGCATCTGGTGGAAGCAGTGGATAAGGTCACAGAGAAAGATACAGAGGCGGAAACGGCAGTCTGGCAGATTTCCGGCATAACCTGGAAACTGGACGAAGAGCAGAGTGACCTCCCGGAGTTTCACGGCGGCATTTCCGAAAAAGACTATTTCGAAGAATTTGACGAAAACGGTGAGCCGGTCGAGACCTCGACGAAGACCTGGGCGGGCTATGCCGAGGCAAACCAGGAATATAATGGCCGTGTGTATGTGTATACCCCGATCTTGCCGGAGGATCTGGGCAAATTTGAAGTGGCGGATACGGCTGACCTGCCGGAGATTTATGTGATGGTGGGGGACGCGGGCGTGGCGCTGCTGGCGGATGAACCGTATAATTTGAACGGAAATTATCTGGTGATTGATAAAGACAATGTGGGTTGGTTTAATGGAAAGACGATCACTGGCACCTATCATCCGACGAAGAGATTATCGGAAGGCCGGAAAATCGAAGGCGGTATTGTAATTGATGATGTTACAGTAAATTTGACAATTGAAGGTGTAAATGTTGGCTATGGCACTGATATCATAGATGATGCAGCCGGAATTCTTCTGAAAGGAAAGGCAAAATTAAATTTAACAGTAAAAGGGGAAAATTCATTAAAGGGTACATACGGCGGCGCTGGAATTGGGGTTGAGGAAAAAGCAACCCTGATCATTACAAAAGAGAGCACCGGAAGTCTGACCGCGACCGGAGGCGGATATGGCGCGGCAGGAATCGGCGGAAGGGCGACGGTGCCAGATTATGAAAATACAATAATAAGCTATAAGACAGGTACGATTGAGATTCAAGGCGGCAATATCCATGCGGTTGGTGGAGATTACTGGTTTAGGGGTTCGGCGGTACGTCTTGGGGGTGCGGGAATCGGAACAGGTATGTATGGCATTGGCGGAACGGTCCGGATTTTGGGCGGTACCGTAAAAGCGGAAGGCGGAAGAGAGACCGGAGCCGGAATTGGAGGCGGAGACAATGGAGCCGTAGATTCGATCCAGATTGGCGAGAAAAACGGCGAAGCACCGGAGGTTGAGGCAAGCAGTTATAATGTACAGTACGGTGCTGCAATCGGAAGCGGACGGAATGCTCAGCTCAATTTAAAGCTGTCCTGTGGCACGATAAACATATTCAGTGGAAATCTGAAGGTTAAGGGAAATATTGGGTACGGAGGTATCGATAAAAATGGAGACAATGAACAAATAGGCGGAAGCGTTGATATTTCAGAGCAGGTGAAATTAGAACTGACAGACGGAACGATAGAACCGCGTGGAACAACGTGTACATTTGGTAAAAAAGCATTCCAGATGACCGTCTATGATAATCAGTTGTCAGATGGAACATACTCTGTAAAAATTCGCTTCTATCAGGAGGGGGATACCGCTCGAAGCACGCCTGTTTATGAAACAGACGCAGAGATGAAGGTTAGTGCATTTAAAGGCACGATACCGACTGTGACAGAGTGGCTCGGATTTACGGGAGAGATGTCAGTTGTGGCGGAGGTAACAGACTCCCAAAACAATACGGTTACAGAGACAGGAACGGTTGTCCTGCATGCAGGAGAAGA
>ERZ1673737.3547-NODE-3547-length-11731-cov-3.809010_pt1 | contig 11731 bp, 12 predicted proteins | sample MGYA00580211_ERZ1673737 | MGnify/ENA primary metagenome ERZ1673737 (study PRJEB41218, sample SAMN15661789) | gut metagenome | host: Homo sapiens | place: Canada: London | collected 2015-08-20/2019-03-30 | study: EMG produced TPA metagenomics assembly of... | reverse complement strand
TAGGCGGATCGTTGCACTTCTTTTATAATCTTGCTTTTGATATTCGTGAGTACGACTCTTGCCGGTTTCTATTATTTGTGGGGGCTTCTGGAGAAGCTGTCGTGGAAGACCAACAGCAGCGTTAGCTATAGAGTTTGGGGGTTGTTCGCCGAGCATTGCCCCATGACGACTAGCGGATCATGATGGGTAACGGGGAAGGTTTCTCCGAGCGGTGCAGACTACGGACAACCCCTAATGCCGATACATCTTTCTAAGGGACGTTTGAGTGTATATGCGTCATAGTGTATGATGCGTCATGTCTCTGGGAACTTTCTTAAGGCCAATTATGGGTCACGCAGGATCCATCAATGTCCCGGTTCCCGCAGTAGTCGGTTTGCAGACCGGGAATGTCCTGGATGACTTGTGTCCTAACATGGATCATCATCGCCAGGGCCAAAACGACCCTCCGCAGCATCCCGTCTCGACTAAGGGCTTGATACTTTCATTGAAAAACCAGTTGAACGAGAACATAGATCGTTGCATTCCTCTCGGCGGCTGCGGTTCATACGGTGCCCCATTCAAACTTGCTTGCACGAAATATGGTTACAAGGTTATGGGTAAAGGTACCACTTCGGGGTTGCGGAAAGAAGTTTCCCGCGAGGCGCAGGTCTATCAAATGCCGTCAAGGATATACATGAGGCATACACGAGGAGTGGAGAGATGTTATGCGGAACCCACGTAGCGGATCTGGTCCCCCTGAACGCGCCCAATGGTTGGGTCAATCAACATATAGGCCTCTCTGTGGTTTCCGATAATTACAGATATCTTCTGCAGAACAATTGGCCTGCTTAGTCGTGGGTGACGAAATCCGTGGTGATCCCATGGAACTACCGAGTCGGAGAACTCCTCGCGACATGGGATTAGGCAAGTAGCGCTGCGGAACCCGAACAATCGATCCATTTGGTTTGAAGACCTGACGCAGAGGATGCTAGGTATAAGCTGTCTAGTTCATGTTCAGGTATGTGGTCTGAAAAGGCGCAGCTGTCATGTGACGGTGTATATCACTGCGAACAGGTGTTCTGTGTCAAAAAAACTCCCTTTCTTCAAGAATTATCTTGTACAATCCATGCATTCTTTCTTCCCAACTTTCAGAACGTTCCTCCAGCTTCTCATTCTCCTCTAAATGCTGTTTATCTTTGTGATGTTCTCCCCGTCCGGTATATGATTGCGCCATACTAAGCAGAAGTAACACAAGAAGTATTTCTAAGCTCAGTCCAGACATTTTACTGGTCTTCGAAGCTGGGAAATGCTGCGATTCCACTATGAGCAACCCTACTCGGCTTTCTTCCGTTCTAGAGGGGTTGCTCTATCTTCCCAATGATTGAACACGCACTTTCATTTACTGAGAATTCGTGCTTTCGCGTTAAAATGACAGCAGTCGAGTACGAGCGGGGTTATTATGAGATAGAGGAGGACAAGGAGATATATAACGACCAATATGACCCAATGTTCAAGGAAAACATCAAGTCGTTTGACAATTTCTCATTCTCTTCCAAACCGAACGACTTAATAAACTAGAACAAAAGTTCCATCATGGCAGCCGACAGCTCAGCTAAGAGACGTATATATCTCAATGGCTTCGACATGTTTACAGTAGGCCATCTCTCATTTGGCCAGTGGAAAAATCCCGCCGATCGATCGGCCACAAAGCGACGCGATCTCTCATACTGGACCAACTTGGCCAAGATACTTGAAAAAGGCGACTTCAATGCCCTGTTCCTTGCCGACACTTATGGTCTATATGACACATACAAGGGTACTGCAGAGCCCGCTATCCGGAATGGAGCTCAATACCCCATGGGTGATCCAGCGATAGTATGTCAGAGCCTTAGTTCAGATCCTTGTATCGAGGAATAGCAAACCGCTAACCACAACGCTCAGCCCATCTCGGCGATGGCATCGGTTACGAAGAATCTCGGATTCGCGATCACTACTTCCACGTCGTATGAAGCCCCGTATGTTGTTGCAAAGCGTTTTTCCACTTTAGATCACTTGACCGGTGGTCGGTTCGGGTGGAACATTGTAACATCGTGGAAGGAATCTGCTGCTAAAGCCGTGAGTTAGTATCTTTGGAGTCTCATACATCAACTAACATGCATAGGTGGGATTGCCTCTGGTAGATCATGACAAACGGTACGAAATTGCCGACGAGTACCTGACAGCGCTATACAAGTAAGAAACAACCCTAAACTCAGACTTGCAGAAACCTTACACATCACAGACTGTGGGAAGGGAGCTGGGCCGACGATGCCCTGCAAGAGAACGCAGAAACTGGTGTATATGCCGACCCAAGTCGGATTAGATACATTCACCATCACGGCGAGCATTTTAAATTCGACGGGCCTCACATTTTGGATCCATCGCCACAGCGCACACCCTTCCTCTTCCAGGCTGGTACATCACCAGCCGGTGTGGCATTTGGCGCCAAACACGCCGAGGGAATCTTTGTGTCAGCGCCATCGCCCCACATCCTCGCACCACGCATCAAAGCCATCCGCGAGGAAGCGGCCAGGGTCGGCCGTGATCCTCGATCGGTGAAGGTATTCGCGATCCTAACACCGATCGTGGGCCGAACAGATGAAGAAGCACAAGAGAAATACCGTGAGGCGCTAGCAAATGCAAGCGAAGAAGCAGGCCTTGCCTTTTTCTCCGGAGGGAGCGGCATCGACCTCAGCAAGTTTGATCTGGATACCCCCATCACGCCATCAGACGTACATGTCGACGCGCGGGTGCATTCGACAATTAACACACTCTCCTACCAGAGTTCCGACGTGCCGCAGTGGACGCCAAGGAATATCGGCAAGCGGATCTCCATCGGCGGGGCTGGGCCTGTTCCAGTTGGATCCGCCAGCACCGTCGCGGACTTCCTGGAAGAATGGGTCCGCGTGGCTGATCTGGACGGGTTCAATATCGGCTACGTTCAGACACCGGGCACTTTCGAGGACGTTGTTGAGCTGTTGGTGCCGGAACTTAGGAGACGAGGGGTCTACGCACCCGAGAATGAGAGCGGGACTCTGCGTGAGAGAGTTTATGGTCCTGGGCAAAAGCGGTTGCGAGATGACCATGTCGGAAGCAATTACGCATATGAGGTGTACGACGGTCAGTAATGGAATTTTGAGCCTGGGCAGCGCTAGCAGGGGCTTTGACTCGGATCAGGTATTATGCGAATAGAGAAATAAAGGCATTTGCCCCTGCAAGTAAGATGAGATCTAGGAGCCCGATGTGTCAAACTGCCTCCCCGGTGTCCAGGTACATACCTGTAATTCTGCACCAGAAGCGCCCCTAGCCCTGCGCCAAGGCAAGCGGAGATATTAAGGGCCTTGAATTTGCTCTTTTACAGAGGCCAGATGCCATGTGGTCAGGGGCCGTTTCTTGTCATTGGCTCAACTTTATGATGGCTTGCGACTAAACGTCACCTAATGCATAGATCGGGTATTTTGTACTCAAGTTCAATTTACTTTCTTTGTGCGGTTTTGGGCCCCCAAATCCTGTCATTTAACATGAAAGGAATTTCCCGCCTAGTATCATTCCTGCTGGTCCTTGAAATCAGATATATTGGACGCACAATCTTAAGTGTAATATTCTTTTTCTGTGGGTTTGATATAGCGCTGTGTAGATCTGATTTTGTGTCTAATTAATTAAAGACAACACGAACAGAACACCGGCACCTCCGATTGGAACCTATCGGCGGTTTTCCAATCTCACTAGGGCTAGACCGTTTACTGATCCGATTTAATGACTTCATTCAATGGAGTAAAAAGGGTTTTCGTGGCAAATGAACGGACTTCATCAACCGCGAGGCGTTCCTTGGCAGACGTTTCATCTTTCATTTCCATACTCTCCTTGCCTGACTTGCCTCACATTTTTCTGTCGACTACGGGCTCTCGCCTTTACTGGACCTAGATGCGGTGTGATCTGTTTGCGCCGTGCTTGGCTCGTTTAAAGTCCCCCGCTAGTGGCTAGTTCATCTTAGGCTAATTATTACCCCCCGCTCGACGGCTTTATACCTCCGATCCTGTGGAAATTTGAAACATCTCTGTGCAGAGCATACAATTTCTTCTCTTTTGAGCGAGATGGGACTATAAGTATCGAGCCTCTGCTCATGGTGTTCATGATACTATTCTCATCAACCAGTCTCTCCTTTTACTGACGCTTGCTGGATTCAAGTCGTCTTCCATTCCTTTCTACAACTATCATTCATTTCTGACACTCCTTCAACCATTTTTATCAACATCATGTACACTTCCCAGAATTCGGGCTGGCAGGCTTTCATGGCCAAGAGAAAGGTCCTGGTGTCCTGTGTTCTTGGCCTCTTCTTTCTCGCCATTGGGGCGGATATCCGGGCTGAGCTTGGAGCTGGACATTCGCAGAAGAAGATCCTGAAGCGTGGCACCGACGCTACCATTTGGCAGCCGGCCGCTGGTGTCAAATGGCAGATTCAGCTGATCGATGCAGTCGAGGACACCACCGCCGACGCTGACATCTGGGACATCGACCTGTTCGACAACACCGCAGCCACGATCTCCACCCTCCAATCCAAGGGCCGCAAGGTCATATGCTACTTCTCCGCTGGTACGTACGAAGACTGGCGGTCCGATATCAGCAAGTTCGCCTCCGCAGATTTCGGCAGCAACCTCGATGACTGGCCAGGCGAGAAGTGGCTCAACATCAAGTCCACCAGCGTTCGATCGATCATGACTTCTCGCTTGGACATGGCAAAGGAGAAGGGCTGTGATGGCGTGGACCCGGACAACATCGATGCATATGGCAATGAGAACGGTCTTGGCTTGACTGAGGCGGACTCGATTGACTTCTTGACTTTCCTTGCTACTGAGGCTCACTCTCGTGGCATGGCTATCGGTCTCAAGAACGGTGGTGATATCATTGGCTCCGTTATTGACAAGATGCAATGGTCTGTCAATGAGCAGTGCGCTGAGTATAACGAGTGTGATGTCTATGCTGCCTTTACCGAGGTCAACAAGCCGGTTTTCCACATTGAGTACTCCGATGAGACTATTGAGAACGATAGCAGCGCTTCGACTGATACCACCACGGATACCACCACGGACACTAGCGAGGATGTTGCCGCCACAACCACTGCTAGTGCCACTGCTAGTGCCACTGTTTCCCCCTCGGTTTCTTCCTCCGCTTCCGCCTCCGTCTCTGCCGTTGCTACTAGGACCAGCGCTACCGGAACTCCTTCGGCCGCTGCCACAACCACTACAACTGATGCCGACTCCACCGCGGATACTACGACTGACACGACCGATGACGAGAATGACGAGACTGACGCTGAAGACGGTGATTCCGAAGACGACGACTCTGAGGATGATGAAGACACCGAAGACGACACTGAGACTGAAAGTAACGACACCTACATTCGCAAGCACAAGCAAAGACACAACAAGATCGAGAGCAGAGCCACTCTCTCTGCCTCACTGAAGTCAACTGCCTGCAACGCCAAAAGCGCCGACAAATTCTCCACTGTCATCAAGAACATGAACCTGGACGCTTGGGTTGAATATTGCTAGACAATACGCTGTAAACCCGAGGTTATGTCAAATACTCACTTTTTGTATACCCGCCAGTTCGGGAGATTCAGAGGGCAATTCTTAGTCAATCTATGAGAGACAATTAAAGATTTCGGGAAATCAATACAAAGTCCATTTGCATTCTTCTACACTTGTGTCCCCAAGGAATAAGACTAAGCCGTCGCCGACTTGCTAATGAGGATATGCTAAATCCTTTAGCTACGTAAAGATGGAGTCGATAAGTAAGTGAACAGTGATATATAGGACTAGGCTTAGGTCATGGGCACTTATAGTGGGATAAAGGCCGTTGCTACTTTTACCTTTAGTGATACGCCAGTAATATTGTATGTTTAGCGTTGGGAAAAGCAGGGGTTGTTTACTAAAGTAACCTAATACGGATGAGGGTGGTTTCGGGTACGGGGCGAGAAACAAAGCGTGGGTGTCCATGGGGGAATCCGTTTCGAAATCTACTTTGTAACCTTGTTTTTAGTGCAGGTTCATTCCAGGAACGGGAAGTGGCTGACACGAGCCACAGCGTTCGCCTGGTTGACCACCGGTTGGCTGACGTGAACCTAAATGCATTCCAAGGTTCTAAAGCTCATCTAAATTCCTATACAGCATCCTTTGCAAAACCTGCAACAAAAAGCCAAGAAATGTGCCAAGAAAGAGGCCGAAAACACGCGAATCCATTTCTCCAGCCCTATAGGGCTATCTGCACACTCTGTAGATATTCTATAATTTGAAAGAACATCCCTTCCTTGTCTATTAACAAAATGGACTATAACCGTCGGTCACTGAATATCTTCTCAAGACATGTAGACGGAAACAAAAAATCAACAACGCCCACAGCCCTGGCACGTACGAAAAGGGAAAGACAAACAGACGCTAATTAGTCTTGATTCTATCTTGCCAAGGAAAACAAGTGACAGAATACTTCCAACAATATATGACTCGACCCAAGCTAATTCCGTACACCCCTCGAATCACATGGTGGTAAATTCCGGGCCCGGGGTGAGTAGCTACTACAAGTTTAGTGCCAGAGTCGGGTGCATCCACAGACCTGTCAACCTGCTCTACCTGCAGAAAGAGGTTAAACGAGAAAATAGCGCAGACAAGGTCTACGAATCAGTTCTTTTACTCGCTATATTAACGCTTACTCCAAACCCCACTTAATATACTAAATCACGCGCGATGAAACCCCAAAAGGGTCTGAAGACCGTGCCATTGAGACAATGTCTCGGCTTACTCCACTATACCGGATTCCTTGAATTCCCTTGATCTTATCTGATGCTTTTTTCATCTATTCCCAATCTTTTGAACTGAAGTTGGATTTATTCTCGGTTTACAGTTTACCTCCTTGCTGTATCTATACAACTTCTCCTCAATCTCTCAATCCCATCCACAGATCTCCCACCCAACCCTAATCATCAACAATCAAACATGGCCACCGAAGCCCTCCCCAAAGACCCAGATCTCTCCGACTCCGAAAGGCAACAAATCCTAGAAGGCGACGCCAAATTCCACCGCCTAGGTTGGAAACGCCTAACAGTCATTTCAATCGTCGAGGCCATTGCATTGGGAAGTCTAGGACTCCCATCAGCATTCGCAACACTAGGCATGGTTGCCGGAGTAATAATGACAATCGGCCTCGGTTTCGTGGCAATCTACGCGGGCTACAATATCGGCGAGACGAAACTGAAGTATCCCCAGATAAGACACTACGCAGACGTCGGTCGGCTGCTCTTAGGAAATATAGGATCAAAGATTTTTGTCGGTAGTTTCGTTGCACTTCTCGTTTTCGTTATTGGATCGCATTGTTTGACAGGTACTATTGCCTTCCAGACGATTACGCAGAGTAATGTATGCTCTATTGTGTTTAGTGTTGTCTCGGCTGCGATCTTGATGTTGCTTGCGATCCCGCCTTCTTTTGCTGAGATTGCGATTCTGGGGTATATTGATTTCGCGTCGATTATTGTTGCTATTGGAGTTACAATGATTGCGACTGGGATTCAGAGTTCTAGTGGGTCTGGGGAGTTTGTTAATGATATGATTCCTTGGTCTGCGTGGCCGAAGGAGGGGATTACTTTTTCGGCGGCTATTGTTGCGACTAATAATATTGTTTTTGCTTATTCTTTTGCGGGTTGTCTGCCTTCTTTTATGGAGGATATGCATACCCCTAAGCATTATGTTAAGACGCTTTGGTGGATGGGTGGAATTCAGATTGTTGTCTATACCCTGACTGGGTCGAGTATCTATGCTTTTGTTGGGCAGGGTGTGAAATCGCCTGCGTTATTGTCTGCTGGGCCTGTTATTTCGAGGGTTGTTTTTGGTATTGCGCTTCCGGTCATTTTTATCTCGGGGTCGATCAATACAACTGTTGTGTGCCGGTATATTCATGGGAAGGTATATCGGGACTCGGTTATTCGCTATGTCAACACGAGCAAGGGTTGGGTGACTTGGCTTGGGCTTGTTTTCTCGGTTACAATCCTGGCTTGGATCATTGCTGAGGCTATTCCTATTTTCTCAGAGCTGCTCTCTATCATCTCGGCTTTGTTCGTTTCTGGCTTGTCGTTCTATATTCCACCTATTATGTGGTATGTGCTTTTGAGAGAGGGGGCTTGGTATGAGAAGCACAACCTGAAGACTGCCATTTTAAATGGTATTGTGTTTGTGGTTGGAATGATTATCTTTGGGTGTGGTACTTATGCCAGTATTGCCGAACTGGTAAGTTCCTTTTATATCGATATGACGATATGCTAATTCTTATCCCGCAGATCGATAAATTCCAGTCAGGATCAGTTGGTAAGCCGTTCACGTGCTCTAGCTGAATCCTTTCAACAAAGTCGCCTGCCTATTGGGCTGTGTGACCCGTGCAAAAGTTCGATGACCTAGATCTGAAAGATTGTTTGTTAAAATCTATATAAAGTGAAGACTGGATTGAACACTAACTTTAGAAATCAGGAGGCCTAACAAACTCTAAAAATAAAGAGAGATATCTATTTGAATACTACAAGGTCCAAGTTTGTGGTCACCTTAGAATCAGGCGACAACTGTGGGTGAGATCGACGCGTGAACATTATCCAACTGACCTAGTCATATTGCCGATCGATCAAGGTCACTCCCTGTTGGAGTTAATACTATCAAGGCTGTTGAAATATTTCGATGCCGACTAGAAATAGAAGAGAAGGTCATCTATGAAGCTTTTATGAGTGGAAATATAGAGCCGCAGGGTCCACCACTGCGATCAGCAGGTGGGTTTGCAGCCTTGTCGACAAGGCTGTGAACGGATAGTTTACTCTCTTCTTTGCATCATCCAACAAGCTTTATGTACAGTACTTCTCCCATGTATAGTCATGCAGTACAATACAGGATAATTTACCTGACGTATAAAGAAACTTGGCCTTCTCGCCTGAGGCACACCCTAAGACACCTCAGCCACAACCCCGCAGTGAGTCATGTATAAAACTGTAACCTGGAACAGTAAATCTGTAAAAGAATGGAATCAAATGGGATGGTGGGGAATACAGGTGGGTTTGATCAACGCTGCTTGACTCAGGCCATATGACAGGGGCACGAAGTATGAATGACCGAATATTGCCATGTCTCGGATAGAACTTTACAGTACATTTTACATTTATAGTAGACAAATAAATTCAAGCGTTGTAAATATTCATATTCATTGAAATCATAGTAAACATTCCATGGACTGTCCAAAAGAAGGAATGGCCGACAGCCTCACGGGGCGCATATCATAATTCACATACAGTTAACAAAGGAAAATAATCAACTGAAGCTTCTGTAAGCTTCTCCACAAAACAAAAAATGAGTCACACAAACAAGCCAATAAAGCGTGCAGGACATGAAAACATGCATGAACGTCAACAATTTTCCGCGTCTTTCATTGGCTAATCCATCCACACCTGCATCCCCAGATGGAGTGGTGTGAATGTGCACCAATAATGGTGCCTAGCCAAGACTGCGAAAGAGCATGCATACAGCAAATATTCCCGAGTCACAGTCAAGTGTCGGGGTCCCAAGCTAGGCCCCGACCTTTGATGTTCGAGTCAGAGATCAGTGAAAACAGAAAAGTAAATTTCCGAGGGCGCATCCAGGCAGGCCCTTTCAATCCAGATCAGAGACTGGGGTGTATAGGGTGGTGCCAATATGTGACGTAGGGCACATATTGGCAGAGCACCAAACATTGGATGGGGGGTGGGATAGACAATCAATGTCTATTGAATTGAAGCTTATTCAAAGCAATTGGAGTGTAGCAGACGAAGTCGTAATTGTAATCGTAATCATAGACCGAGAAACCAGAAGCGACATTGGCCTCGCGTTCAACGGTGGTACTTGCTGCCACTCTCGACATACCGACGGGGAGCCTCATACTGGCGCTCAACGCGCTCCTGGCGATCGGTGTTGTACAAGGAGCCACGGCTGGAAGAGGGCCGGCTGGGAGAGCCGCCGGGGGAGCGGTACATGATCGAAGTTGGCGAGCGCGAGCTGCGAGGAATGCGCTCGATGATCTGGAAGGTCTCTGGGGACATGGAGCGAGGACGGACTTGCTCTCCGCTGACCCTGCGAGCGGGGATCGGATAAGTGCGGTCGTAGCTGCGGCCTGTGGAGGGTGCTTGCACTGGTGCTTGCACGACAACGGGCTTGGAACGGAGACGGAGGCCTTGCTCGAGGGCTGTGAAGAGGTTGCGCACGGCGTAGGTGTCACGGGTGAGCTTGACTCGTGTGGGCTTGCCGGCCTCGGCGTCGACTACTGAATAGTACTTGCCGTTTCGGCTGTAGATATATTGGGTCAGAGTGCGGGCGCGAGCGTTGCCTTGGTCGCAGAGGGAACGGCCGTCTTTGAGGGTCTCAACTGCGTTGGAGCAGTGGCGGCAGCGGTTGGCGTGGTCCTCGAACTCGGTCACGACTAGGCTCTCGTCGTCGGCGAGGTCGCGGACGACGACAAGGGGATCGGTGATTTCGATTGGGGCAGGCATAGTGTTTGTTCGGCGGAGTGCCAGCAGACGTCGGGTCAGACTGCGAGGAGGGGATATTTCCCTTGTAGTTGAAAGAGTTGAAGGGTCGACGATGTATGATGTTGAGCGAAAGGGCGACACCGTGACTGATTTATGGGGGTCACGAGGGGAGAATGGATGATCAACCTCGTAGCTGATTGATTGAGCGTTTGGAGTGATAGTATGAAACCAATATGGGACAGTTGATGTTATGTGTTAATGGAGAAGTATCATGTGTGGGGGGGAGAAGAGGGTTATATAGTACATGACATGCATATAGATGCCTGGTTGATCTGCAGCCTTGACAATACTCTCACCACCATCCACCATACTGTACTTACTTTACTTAGTATACACACTTGTATACTTCCGGTTAGTCTGTGGCTAGGGGCTGTGCCTTTGGCGTCAACACCGCCAGGTTGAAACCTGTCGATCTCCTCATTGGCTCCAACTGCTCAAACAAACGGTATGAAGTCCCCTCTGTCTTCATAGTATTCTCCACCTACGCAGTATCGTGACTTTCTGCCTGATTCTCATGACATCAGGGGTAATACCAATACTGTCATGGCTCGTGGCTGATGCTGTCTCGTGTACCCCCCTGAGAACAGGCCTCAGGTTCGCGTCATTTGCACCTTTACTTTCTAAATCAGAATACATTTTGTTTTTTTTTTTTATTCAGAGCCAGTACATTCAACACTTGAAACTCCTTGATCTGAGGCTCCGTTGCATTTCCCCACGCTCATAGGTCCCCGCAGCCGCCGTCATAGCGTCTATGAAGACAATCAAGACAACTCTCGAACTCTTGAAACCTCAAGACTACAGCATTGTTCGCTTCCATATTTGGAGACTGTTTCACGCTATCTAAGAATAACATCAGACCGGGAAATTGGATTTGGACCCCACGACTATCACCGGCCCCAATTCCCCCCTCTCAGCCTCAAGCCACTCGTATAACAGAAAACGATGAATCTCACCCAATGCTTTGAACGAAACTAATCCTATTTTAGTGCCCTGCTCAGCCTCAGCCACCAATTTCGCTATCTTTCATTCATGATTTGATGCACCAGCCACTGATGTCTGCTTTCGTATCCCGCGCCCTTTGTTCGCTGCATGTCAATCTCTCACCCTCAGGACCTGATCCCTCAACGA
>ERZ1673737.3546-NODE-3546-length-11739-cov-4.112290_pt1 | contig 11739 bp, 8 predicted proteins | sample MGYA00580211_ERZ1673737 | MGnify/ENA primary metagenome ERZ1673737 (study PRJEB41218, sample SAMN15661789) | gut metagenome | host: Homo sapiens | place: Canada: London | collected 2015-08-20/2019-03-30 | study: EMG produced TPA metagenomics assembly of... | reverse complement strand
GACTGTTCAATTAATCGAATTAGACTTGCCTTGCATGTGGATTGACCTTTTGTCCCCACATAACCTGCGACTCGGGCACTTGTCGCACCATCGCCCGGTTTTCTCTCGCGTGTTCCAGAGACTGGCACATAATTTAGTTCACGTAGATCTCCCCTCGCTTATTTACTCAGCTGCCAACTGCCCTAGATGGGCTCACTTCTTCTACCACTACGCAATCTTGCAGAAAACGACGGTTTGATATTAATGTTGGAACAGTTCCCGGCAAAGGGCCCATTTCGTCACGGAAGGTGGATCGCACTAACGTGAGCCATGAGCAATTGCACCACTTGTATGGAACACTTGCTGGTGGGGGTATTGTAAAACGATACATGGCCCAATGCCGATGATCGACCTCCGAACGATTCAGAAGTAAGTGAAACGAGTGTCCACTTCGTCATGTTTCAGCTGAAACGTACGTCTCCCGTGGGGTATAGCTTTTCAGATTTCCGATCCTGGAGTATGCCGAACGGCTCTTACGCTGTCCTCATTTGCTCTGATTCGCGGCTAAGTCTTGCGAGATTATTCATCGGTCTCCGTATACTCGGTACATATCACTGAGCATGTTTTACTCTGCATGTACTGTACTACCTTGAGTGACCCTAGATAGTCAATCTCTTTCCTATAACAGTTTATGGTCCCTTAGCCAAGGCAGCATCTACGTGCCTGTTACGAGTGTCATGGCATGATCTTCATGATGCCTAGAAATTGTCTATTCCTCCTATTTCGATCGGCCGACTACCCATACAAGGCTAGGTATACAACTAAAATTGATCTCGGCCCCGGTCGGTTAGAGCTATCCCCACCAAACGTGAAGTGGCAAGTTATATGATGGGGGTTACTCCGTACAGAGGCTGAGACCTCAAAGTACTTCATTAATTACCCTTTTCGCCCCCAAAGCCCCGAAGTCAAATAAAATGCCTCAACTGATTGGGGCTTGTAGCCCGCTTGAATGCCCAACGCGTCTTGCGTCTTTTTCCCGGGTCAAACAGACCCAGCCTGGCATGTACAAGGTTACTATCATGGAACTATCTCGGAAGAATAATACGATCGATTCTCCGTGGTTGCCTGATCCAACAGCAGAACTTGAGACACGAGATTGGAGGAAGCGTACTTTAATCTCATCAAGCTCTCATAGAATGAGACATTCGAGACCGTAATTGCTGTCTCATGCATGAAGATCCCGACTAGCGCCACATGTGAGTTGAAGAAGCATCAACGGCTGCGAGGAACCGTGTCGATCCCTCCCCGGATGTATCATGATGCATCATAGGGAGGTCCCTGATGACTCAAAGATACATCCCCTAACGGTCATACAGATAAAAGCCACGCTTTATGCAAGACCCGCTTGACAAGGATAGGGGGTGATGGTGGGGAGCCGTGCAGTACTGTATACTGCATTTTTTACCTCTGAATTAAAGTAAATTTCTTCGAGTTCTCGATTTTACTTTTTCATTTTTCGTTTTCGATTTGATTCTTTTCCATTTTTTCCATTTTTTGTTTTATCTGTTCCCACCATGTCGCCCTCTGGGCATCGAACCCACTCTCCAGGACTACTCTTATATCCTCGAGTCTCTGCGACTCGAACTTTTTTTGTTTAGTTTCTTCTCATGGCTATATACAGATGGAGGACATCCACGTTCATACTCCCGCAGTCCAATCTGTCATACTTCAATTGCATTGAACGCCTACCCTCTCCCTATTGCAACTGGCCCTCCTGACCCAGTCCCTTCGATGGGGATCGCAATGTGCAACTATTTCCATATCTACCACGTATATTCCTCCTGCAACCATCCCTCTTTACACTTCGTCCGTATGGAAACGGAGGGAAACAAAGATGTTTGCTGCAAAGACGGGCCCCATGAACGACTTGTCATGATAATTGGCAAATGCGACATTTGCAGCCGCGGAAGATGAAACCTACGATATTGGAGGAGTGAAAGTTGAGGGCTTCCCTAAAGTTTCCAACCCGTTTCTTGCCCGTGGTTCCTTGGCGGGGACAACCCTCTCGCAAGGAACTATTCGGGTACAGCCGACCCTCCACATCGCGGCTCTCCAACATTTCAAATCATTGATGTGATCATGATCGTCCTAAAATTCTTTGTTGATTTCGACCCTAAGGTTTGCATTTGGGGGGTGCGCATTTATTTGGTGTTCAAAGCGGGTTGATTGTATTTTTGTTCCATCGTCTCGTTTAGCGTCAATCTGTTTGAATTTTTGGCGCCAAAGGGTAAATGGGTATGGCGTCCACTAAAAGGGAATATTTCTGGTTTTCGGGCCGTTGGTTCCCAGGAGAGTCTTCGAAAGCGTTTGGTTTATTTGTTCCAAGATTCCCTGTGTTAATATAACTTCCCCTTGATTTTTAAGGACCAAAAGATAGAAACAGTAGAAATGGTACAAGCTGAATTACTAAATCACTAAATCACATGCTTACTCTGGAATTATGCAGAACGGCTATCTTGTGGCTCTCAACTCCGGGACCACATTGTCTTCTAGATCCAATTCCTTTAGTCTAGATCTCCAGGGGCCGCATGCGCGACGTGGTCGTTGTTTCTTCCATATAGGCCTAGGCCAGGGGGGAAAGAAGGGAGAGGAGGGGGACGCGCCACGGAGAAATAAAAAGTTTAAGTTCCATGACGACAGCTACTTCGGAGATACTTCTAGCAATGCTCGGTCCCACACTCTGCATAAGAATCACTATCTACCCGAATGTCCTCTTGTGCAGTTCCGGTCCGTTAGCAACGGCGCCTCCCCGAGTCCGTGCTTTTTCAAGTATGTATATGGCATGTCACTTTGATGAACCTAATTACCTCATTCGCTGTCTATCAAGCGATAACATAGTGTAGAATACCCTGGGGCCAGTTCCCCAAAGCCAAGCCCGCTCTCTGCACTTCCACGCAATCTCCGATTCTCCGTGAGCTCCGGGGGTTACTGTGCCAGTAACCTAAAGCTTCAATGCTATACATAACTCCGGTCCTAAATATTTCCTACAGCCTTTTCATGTGCTATCAAAGAGTCTCGAGTTTACTTCCCCTTTCATCTACACTTGGAGCGCCAGTACTATCTATGCACCCCTGTAATTTCCCCAGTAATTTCCCTGTTTATCCGGCAAACGGTGCTTAAGTCAACTCCGTTGAACGTCGTTCTATGCAAGATAACCGGTTAAGATAACTTGCAAGGAACCGGGAACGGCAGGGACCATGGAGGGGTAGGGGAATCCATGCAAGTACTGAGACCCCAAAGCGGATAGGCATATGGGGCCCAGAGAATAAGGGCAAGTTAGGGCTTCCCACCTAAAAGACCCAAGTGGTGGTTCAATAAGCGGGACTTCGGGACCATCGGTCGAGCCGAGTGAACGCCAGGGCATCCAGGCCTGTATCGTTTGTAATCAAATGCCGTTACCTACTCTACCAAGGTTTAATTCAGTCGAAACTATAAATCAAGCTCTGGAGCAATGCTAAGTTCGCGTAACCTATGTACAACTTCCCCCCAACTAGTCACGCCATTTCATGTATTTCGGGAAATGAGCCGACTATCTGGACTTCCTTCTTCCGCGCTAAGGCTGCGCGTTTTCTCCATCTTCCCGCATGGACTGCATTCAATCCAGCGCCATTGCGTTGTCCGTTGTTTATTCGTCCAATGGCTGTCTTGGCTGTTTTGTGATCAAACAGAATTGTTAATTGGTCTGACTTTGATGAGCTTGTATGCCGTGTCGGGCACTTATTGGAAAAGGAAACGAGGCAATAACAGGCTCTAATATTAAATCGCTTTCTGTTAAGAACTACAAGTACCTTTGCCGACAGCATACTGTATTCTAATTATGCGATCCCTGAAGATTATGGAGGCATGCCGGCGGCTGAATCGGGCAACGGGCACGGATGTTGATCTATTGGAGATATGACGGGACGTTATTATATTTAATTTGTTTTCAGTTCCCATTTTTCGTTTTCGTCTTGCGACGATGGCCCTTACCGCGCCTGTGATCATGCTATATTGTTTCTACATGTACCTGATAACGAACTTAGAGGTAGAGGGCCCCTGCGTACCCTACGTTCCGAGCCTGCATGGTTAGGGCTGGACCTCTGAGCTAATATGGTCTGGTGCTTTCACATGTCCCCAACCTTTTACTCTACATGTACGCATGTACAGTGCCACCTCGAAATGTTTGATCGCTTGTCTATATCGACACGAGTTGAGACAATTCAAAACATCACTTTGATTGCCGTCTTTTCCGGGTATTGCCCTATTTGTCTGGTGCCAAGGAAAACTGGGCTATATGCAATCTACCACTGGGGTATATGACCGATTGCCGGTGTACCTTAGCTCAACAACCGCGGCGCTAAGAGCCACGGCTAATGCCTGTTCTGTACACTGACCATCGCTCTACTCTCAGCCACCGACAGGGAACCCATGTTTCGGGGAAATTGCTCGTGGGCTGTTGCTGGCCTTTATAAAATCCGTCCATTCAACCCAGCTGGATAGAAATGGTTCAGGGGTGTACCCGCACTTGTTTTTTCAGTTATTTGCTTCTGTAGCTTGCTTGATATTGTGGCGTCAGTGAGATAAATTGGGGATGGAAATCTTGCGATTCGTTGGTATAGCCATCATACTTTTCTTCTGAACTGGGCTAAATTGGCCAACAAGCCATTTATTTAATTCAGTGGAAATTGTTATTATTTCACTTCGGGATTTCATTTGCCTTTATATGTCCGTTTTAGGATGGCTTGTATCAGTATAAATTAAAGGATGTCCAACAATACTCCGTAGTGTTGCAATCAAGGCAACAGTGAAGATACAGATCCTTAAAGATTCAGGTAGCAACAATGTGGAGTGTACTTTTGGCCTTCCAAACTCCAAACTGAACCCCACTTAAGGCCCAGTTTCAGCTTCACTTGCAGCTTGGCATATAACTTGCCAACTCCACGTTCTGCACCTTTCCCATTAGATCTGATTTCGTGATGAATCTGATGCGAACCTTATTTGGGGCAATATCAAAAGCTACAAGCTACTTCAACACAGTAAGCTTCAACCATAACTCTTGATAGAGCACATCCACACAACCATTCAGCCATAATCTGGTTCCAGCACCACATTTTGCCGCAAATCGAGTTTTCGGGTGGAGTCCCGAAGCCACAACCGTTTACCCACCTTTCCAAGAGGGGCCGGTCATACGTAACCTCGAAATCAATAGCAAATAGAAATGAAAATATGCATATATAAAGGGACAGCTCGGCAGTGCGAACAAATCCCGGTATACGTCCGACTTCAAGTTCAGGTAGCCTGACGGCAGTTGTTCCAAGCCGTCTGTCAATTTTCTTATCTAGCACGGAGATGGGCCCGCACCTATCTCCTTTCGAATTGACATCATAATCTAACTGCCGTTCGTATAGCTGGGCACGGGTAAATAGATGTAGATCATTTCATCATCCGCCAAGTCGGATCACTGTTTTGGATTTTAAATTCTGATCTTAGCCGAGTATCTAGTCTAGTGCTCTAAGTCCCCTTTTGCCCCCACAATTCGTGGAAGGGTCTATCCGGTGTCTTTATACGTCACATCACATCCACTATAGTATTTCATCAAGGGACTACGCAAGCTGTTCAAGGATCCGTCATGGATATATTCTATGTATATGGCGGGAACAAGGAAAATAGATAGCGCAGGAAATATTCCTATTCGATGGCGTGCGAGCGAATCAGATAATTAAATTAATATGCAAGTTTTTGGATAGGAGCCGGCTCCAAATATCCTTTCTGGAATCTATAATATCGGATGATATAGCATAAAACTCTGATTGTCTGGATATAAATGCCGGCATTAGTCTTACATATACATCACAGGGTACCCGTGGACATGTATGTGTTCTGTGGCAGTCCGACGATCGGTTCCCTTTTCTAGGTCTTCGCTTCGGAAGGGTGGGCATGGCTTGGTTTTAGGAAGTTTTTCAGTTTCTTGTGTTGGCGTGAGGGATTCTCGCGGGATATGATGTGCCATCTTCGATCTTGTGTTTTCGCAGCTTGGGTTGGTAGAACGGTTAATTGCAGGGTCAGTGGAGAACGGTAGTGGGAAGGCTACTGTGGACATTACTGTCTAGGCGCGGTTTGAATGATTTGGACCGCGGTACATTAAAACAACAACACATTATAATTTTAGCAGACAATTTCGAAAGTAGCTATAGGCAGTAGATAACAGACTCCATCACTAGGTAATGGACAATGCCTTCACTCTGGATATCATAAGCAAAACAGGTGAAACAACCAAACAAACGATACAAGATACGAAATGACGCAGGTATAAACATACAAACCAAACCACCATGCCACCTAATTTATCCCTAAAACCTCACTTCAGGCCTAATAAAAAGCGCCTTCTGCACAAAAGGCGGTGGAAGCGGACTATACCGAATCGGACCCTGCTTTCTAGGGCCCTTTATAAGAGAAGGAAACGACAAGGGCGATGCGGGCAGATCAATATGCAAACTGAGAATAGAAGAAACCCTCTTCCGGTCAAAGGTTTGGCTTTTTCCACTGCCTGATTTGGATGCGAATGTTGAAACTGATGGTGTTAGGGTGTGGGTTGGTGTTTGTTGATAGGAGACTGTTATTAGGCTAGTGAGGTAGTGGAATGTTTCTTCTTCCTCGGCTGGTTCGACTTCGGCCTCTTCGGAGGTATGTGTAGAGGGTTCTTCATTGGATTGATGTTCGTTGTTGGCGTTGTTGCTCACTGTAGCTGCCAGGGCAGCTAGTCGGTTGACAAGTATCTCCGTTTCGTTTTCATTGCAATGAGATCGCATTGGGTGGGAGGAGAAAGTAACATTTGGGAGCCTGGATCTAGGGCTTTGGCCCTGGTTCTCGAGGTTTCGTCTGTTGTCCTCCTCGAAAGTTGAAGTTGTACAGGGTGTTTTTCCGGAGTTCGACCCCCGTTTTCGATACCAGAGCTTTCGCAAAAAGAAGGACATGATGAGGTGTATAGACTGATAGAAGCAATAATTAGCACTATGACCAGGAATTTCAGAGGCCTCACTCACAACTTGAATCAAGGCGAAGAATATACCTTGAAGAGAATAATCTTACAATGCTGAACTAGTCTTTCAAGCCCAACTATATATCTAAACAGTCTACTCCACAAAGCCTCGGCCCAAATCAACACTGCAACCCAAACAAGCACGAATCCGCCAAACACCGAAAAGAAATTAAAATCGAACCGAATCTGAAACACCAACCCAACATGCATACAGTATACATTTCCAAGAACAATGCCCTGACTACCGGATAATTCGAGTGTCAGCCAAAACTAACTTTACAGTAATCAGGAACAGGAGCAGGAACCCAAACACAAACACAACCACGGTCTCCTGCCTCTCTGGTCAACATGCAGCGGGGGTACATGCAAGTCCCCTACTCAATATTCCAAACCACAATTATTTCAATATTCTCTAAAACCGTTAGATCTCCGTGAGGTGATAGATCCAATACCGGGATGGAAACAAACGGATAGATAGACGTCAAAACATACTCGCGGATCATCCCGTACATAGATCCTAGCTATCGATTGAGTTCAATTAGCTTTAGGCTACCCATTAGCCTTTGTGGATCAGGGAATTGGAGTGGGTGGATCGGATCGGAGAGTCGGGGCTGGTTTGGAATTGGGCTAGGCTTTGATTACTTTCGGGGATTATGGTCTAGGATTATGGTCTGGCTGTTTGAGTTTGGAAACTGGGGATCATAGTAGGTTATACTGTATATATACCTTTAATAAGATGTCGTGGTTTATTCACGTTCAAGTAAGCTAAGCGTGAGTTGAGTGTGCATCATTTAACATATATATACTCCGTGGATATAGGATGTAGTAATAAAAATCAATCACTGAGTCTTCGGATCCCGAACCATGCAGTACAACTAAACAGAGGTTAGCCAACATCCCAGACTAACCCCCAAACCAAAAGAAAGAAAAAGGAAAAGAAAATGAAACATACCATACAAGCATCTCCCCCATCCCGACACTCCATCTCCAACGCCATCTCAAACCCCATGCGCTGATAAATAGCAACATTAGGCACATTCTTCGAACTCTCAAGATAACACCTCCTCCCCTCCTCATCCGCACGTTTAGTAACAGCCTCAAACAACATCCTCCCAACGCCCTTCCCCTGCGCATCCGGACTAACAGCAACAATATTACAGAAATAGTAACCCAGCGGATCATTCCAGGTCTGCTTCTGCGCTTCTGCCTGCCGCGCTTTCCAGATCCAGTACCTGTTCGTGCGCAGCCCGCCGCGGCCTAGGTATCGGATGTTGTTTGCTATTTGGGAGAGGGTTAGGGTCCAGTTTTGGAGGGTGCTGGTCCATGTTTCGGGGGTTGAGGCTGGGTTTGGGGGGAGCCAGCAGGATACGCCTAGGATTTGCTTTGTGGTGGAGGGTAGTGGTTCTGTTTCTTTGGCGACGTGGAAAATTGCATTTTTGATTCCCCAGCGACAACGTGCAGCGAGGGAATCGTGGTTTCTTTGTTTGTTGAACTGGATATTGTTTTCTCCCTGGGATGTAACACGGCTGGTTTGAACCAGGACGCGTTACAGAGAGAGAGGGGTCTTAGTCTTTTTGTTTCTGATTCAAGAGTATATCCCATATACATATACACGTAAATTGCAGACACACGTAAACTGAATACAAAGCTGCATTCCCTGTCCCCTCCAGTAACAGTAACAGTACATACCTTATCCTCATCAAAAACCCACTTAAAATATGGATCGTCAGTGAAAGCCTGCTGAATCACCTCGATAGCGCCGGGGATATCCGCCTCCGTGAGAGGGACGACTTCAATGGCCATACTGAGAGGCTCAGAGAAGTAGAGGATGGAACGTGAAATGTGGAATGTGGAAGCCTGGATATAGATAGGATATCGGCAAGTATTGAGATTGGGATTGTGAGAGATAGGCGGATGTCGCTAGGGGAAGATGCCCCGCGGTCAATGTTGAAAGGGGTTGTCTGCTAAATCTGTTCCGGTTTGTACTGGGATTATTAGATTTGGGTGTTGTCATGTTGGGGGATTATAAGATTGTAGCATACCCTGTAATGGATATAGAAGGTTGAGCCAATCAGTGGTCTTGAGCGGGGTGGCTATAGATCCTGCAGGAAGGGCCTGGGCGGAGAGGGGGCCGGAGGAGGCTGTGGGTGGGGGACGCGGATTGGTTGAAGTTTGTGTTCAAAGAGAAAGGATTTAAGAAGAAGAGAGAGTAGAGCAGCAGAAGAAACAGAAATCGAAAAGAAAGCAGAGAGAAAAGTGAATGAGTAAATGTGGGGAGATCTAAACCGGGGAAGGCAGTTGGATGCGGCGCTTATCGCTGACACATCTGACCCTCATCTACTATCTACTATCTATTGTCTATACTGAGCAGTTGAAAAGATCAAATATATTAATGGAACGCCTTTTGTCCACATGAATATCAACAACTCATAACCCAATTGTAAAAACCCAACACACAGACAGATCTATAGATGAGATAGCTGACCTTATGCCTCCAGACACCAAAATATCCAAATCCCAAAAGAGAAACGACCAAAATCCCAAAATTCCGATATAAACAAAACGAACATAACATAACTTCATTCAGACATCGTGACAGTTTTGATAGAGACCAGCCGAGGTGCTGGTACAATGTAAATCAGAATTCTTGATTGAAGACCTCAAGTATCCAAGGCCCCGAATCAAGATATCAAGTGAAGGGTGCGTGGATTACTGGAAATAATCCTCGATACGCACCCATTCACGCGGAACATCCATACTGCGATTAACACGGCCACCAGGCGTAAGAGGGACATCGACACGACCCCGTCCCCGATCATCATCCTCATGCTCCTCGTAGAACGATAACCGCGAGAAGTAATCTTCAAGCACACTCTCGCGATCGCCATCGCCGACGATAGTGGTGTATTCCGGCGGGGGAGTAATAAGCGGCGGAGGAGGGGGTACATCCTCAAAGGGCGGGGGAGCATAAGACGGCGCGCGGAGAAGATGCATCGGTCTAGGCGGGTTAAGCCCGCGGTCCAGGCCTGGGTTGGCGAGGTGGGCCTGTGGGGGCCTGGCGAGACCGCCCGAGCCGTTGGTGAAACTGCGGGCGAAGGTGTGCCCTGTTGAGCCGCGGCGGGCGAGATTTGGGTTGCTATCTTCGCGGTCGGAGATTGAGGGGGTTGGAATTCTATCGCGGGGCGCGGGGGGTGCGCCTGGGCAGCCGCATTCGAATTCTTGGGCTGGGGGTTCCGGGTCTGTGGCAGGGTTGGTGTAGGCTGGGAGGTAGATGTTCGCTTGGGTTGCTTTGCAGGAGAGGATGTGGAAGGGGGAGTCGATGGATATTTCGAAGTGGCGACGTTTTGTGGGGTCTCTTTCGTCGACCTTGGAGAGGCGGAGGACGATCTGGGTTTGTTAGTATGGGTGAGAGGTGGTGTGGAATGGGGATGGGTTGCTTACCTTGATCCAGTGGTTGATCTGGATGTTTTCGTATGTTGTGTCGAAGTGGAGGCGCTGGCCTTCATCACGGCCCTTCATTTCGTGGCAGCTTGGGAGTTGGACATTGAATTCCATTTCAGTCGGACCGACGCCGGAGTCGTTGGATAGATTGCCCAGCAGATTCGTTCGGTTTCGATCCACAATCTCCTCGCCTCTTGCGGCGGCTGCGCGGTGATCCCAGTCGATGCCGCCGCCTGCAGTGACACGCATGGAGCTACCGGGGTATGTACTCACACTAGACGAGTCGGCGCGTTTCTCAAACAGCAGAACCTTCTTCGCTGGTTGCAAGCGATGGACACTCTTGTCTGCAGTCCAGTGCTGAATGTTCTCCGTCACGTACACCTTGATGCGGTGACATTCCACTTTCGCGAGTGGTGTCAACTTGAACGCAATCGGGATCTGCGAGCCCAACGGGAAGGACTTTCCTGAGATGACAATGTCATAATGTAGTTGGTCCTCCCAGTTCCGGGAGATCGCAATCGGCTCGACTTGTTCCAGCGATCCCTCGGCCGGAGTGCGGATCACTGGAATCTCCATGGTGCCCAGAAGGTTGGGTCGGAATGCGCCTGATCGTTCTACCATCGCTTCCAGATCATAACGTACAGATCCGAGATCTGTTTTGATCGTCTCGGGCAATGAGCCGTCGATGGGGAACTCGAAGCTGTAGAGGTAATCGCCCACAGGGAACATGCGGTAGTTGCGCTGAGGCTGGGGTTGGGTGGTCGGGGGCTCATTCCTGCTGAAACTACGCGAGTGGCCGCGATTCGTCTGCAGGGAGAGGCGCTTGGTTTCTCGGCTGGTAGGTGGAGCGAGAGTAGTGACGGAGCTTCGGTTGGAGAAGAGCTCTCGAGTTGACATGGTCACTACATCCTTGCCTGGTACGGCTGATATCGGTTTGGCGTGCTGGTAGTAATGCGCGCCGTAATCATTCTGCATGAGAGCGGTATCGCCGTGGTTAAAGTAGATCACGCCGTGAGTGACAAGATCCTTCTTATCGTGAAAATGAATCTTCTTGGGCGGGATGCCTACACATGGGTTAGTTGATATCGAGATGTGCAGTGAGGTCTGGACATACCATCTGGCCAGTCGGTCTGGGCATGGCCGCGGAAACAGATCGAGATCTTCTTGATCTTAATGCACTTGGTCACTTTCAAATGTAGTTGTCCACGTAAAATAGCGGACTTTTTACTACTCGGGTCATG
>ERZ1673737.3543-NODE-3543-length-11744-cov-21.408760_pt1 | contig 11744 bp, 7 predicted proteins | sample MGYA00580211_ERZ1673737 | MGnify/ENA primary metagenome ERZ1673737 (study PRJEB41218, sample SAMN15661789) | gut metagenome | host: Homo sapiens | place: Canada: London | collected 2015-08-20/2019-03-30 | study: EMG produced TPA metagenomics assembly of... | reverse complement strand
AGATTGTTGCTGCACATCTGCAAGAGATATGCCATGCGTTGCAGTTCTTTCAAGTTGAGGTGCAGGCAGTAGCCGTCCAGTGCCATCTTGCGGATATAGGCACTCAGGCTGCGGATGCCCATGCCCAGCATTTTCTCATAGATGCGGTTCTTCTCGGTCTTTGTGGTTCTCAGGATGATGATCTCGTCCCGCTTTTCTTTCACCGGGCATCACCGTCCTTGTCGTAATAACTGCGGAAAGGTTTCACCGGCTCCGGCTTATCCGACTTTTCTTCCAGTGCCGCCAGCACCGAGGGGCGGCGAGGGGCATCCTCCTGTTCTTGCTCGTCCTGTTCCGGCTCGTGGCTCTTTTCGTCCACATCCAACTGGGCGTTCAATTCTGCAAGCCGTGCGGACTTCTCTGCCAGCTCTTCCTCCTGCGGGAAGGGCTTTTCCACCTCGATTTGTGCCGCCGCCTGCTGCTGATGCAGGGTGGCCAGCTCGTTCTCTGCGGCGGTAATTCGCTCCGGGAAGTTGTTCAGCGAATTGTCCAGACGGATAATATTGCCCAGTGGGTCGGTGCCCAAGGGAACCGTGTATTTCCGCTGCCCTTTCAAAAGTGCCTGATACTCCGTGCGGAAAGTGTCAAACCGCAGGGACAGTTCAAAGCCCCGGTAACTGCCGATGACTTTTTCCTCGGCGTTGGGCAGTTCGGAACAAGCAAGAACCAGACGCTCACCGGCGGTCTTTTTCTCGTCGTAGGCAACGCCCTTGATGGTCATGCCGCAAAAGTCCTCCTTGCCCTGCGGGTGGGCGGCGGCAAGTTGTGCATCGGCTTTCAGCCCGGCAATACAGGCGTTCGTTTCCTGAATGTCAGCCGGGAATTTGGTCAGCAGCTTGTCTTGCAGACGGAATTTCTGGCTCTGGTGGTCGGCTTTCAGCACCTTCAGCTTGGCGACCTGCACATCCAAATCCATCTTCTCCTTGATGAGCGGATTTCCGGCGCAAAGTGCCTTGATCTCCGCATAGGAAAGTGCCTGCTCGTCTACATCCTCGCAGGAGCGAACAGGAGATTTGGAAGTCATGATTTGGCTGATAAACCGCTGTTTATTCTCAAGAGTCTGCCATAAATAGGCGTCAAATGTCCCTTCCGTGACGTAATTGAACACCTTGACTTCCTTATTCATGTTGCCTTGACGGATGATGCGGCCATTGCGCTGGGTCATGTCGCTGGGCTTCCAGCCAACATCCAGATGATGCACCGCCACAAGCCGGGACTGGACGTTGGTGCCCGCTCCCATTTTTGCAGTGCTTCCGAGCAAAACTCGCACATCGCCAGAGCGCACTTTGGAGAACAATGCCGCCTTTTTCGCTTCGGTGTCGGCGTTGTGGATAAACTCGATCTCATTTTCCGGCACACCGGCAGCAACCAACTTCTTGCGAATGTCATCGTAGACGTTGAAATTGCCATCGTATTTCGGTGTCGAGAGGTCGCAGAACAAAAGCTGGGTCAGCTTCTGGTCTTTGCCTTCCTCCCAGATCTTCAACACATTTTGAACGCATACGTTCAATTTGCTGTTGGGATCATCGGGCAGCATGGGGTTCATCAGGCGAACGTCCAAACCGATCTTTCTGCCGTCATTGGTGACGCAGAGCATATTGTCCACGGACGCATCCACCGTGCCGGAGTGGATTTCTGCCGCACGTTTGCTCAGTTCCTGAACCATTTCCTTTTGAATTTCGGACGGCTTTGCCACCACCGTTTCAAACTTCGCTTCGGGAACCGGCAAATGAAGCTGGTCAGATGTTTTAATGTCCGCAACCTCCTTGAACATGGACATCAGCTCCGGTAGATTGAAGAACTTGGCAAATCTCGTTCTGGCACGGTAGCCGGTACCCTCCGGGGCAAGTTCAATGGCCGTGGTCGTCTCACCAAAGGTGGATGCCCAGCAGTCGAAGTGCGTCAGCTTTTTCTGCTGCAAGGTGCTGTACTGGAGGTACCGCATGACCGTGTACAACTCGGTCATGGAGTTGCTCACCGGGGTGCCGGTAGCGAACACCACGCCACGCCCGCCGGTGATCTCGTCCAGATAGCGGCACTTGCCGAACATATCGCTGGATTTCTGGGCTTCGCTGGTGGATAATCCAGCGACATTCCGCATTTTTGTGGTCAAAAAGAGGTTCTTGTAAAAATGGCTCTCGTCCACAAAGAGCCTGTCAACGCCCAGTTGTTCAAAGGTGATTACATCGTCCTTGCGCTCATCGGAGCGCAGTTTTTCCAGCTTGGTTTCCAGCGTTTTTCGGGTCTTTTCCATCTGCTTGATGGAGAAATTCTCGCCTGCGTGGACTTTCAGCTCATTGATGGCGGCAAGCGTTTCATAAATTTGCTCCTGAATGATACGCTCCTGCCGCTCAAAGGACAGCGGGATGCGCTCAAACTGGCTGTGCCCGATGATGACGGCATCGTAGTCCCCGGTGGCGATGCGGGCGCAGAATTTTTTGCGGTTGGCGGTCTCAAAGTCTTTGCGCCGTGCCACCAGCAACTTGGCATTGGGGTAGAGGTTCAGAAACTCGCTTGCCCACTGCTCCGTCAGGTGGTTGGGCACCACGAACAACGATTTCTGGCACAAACCAAGGCGTTTCGCTTCCATGGCGGATGCCGCCATTTCGTAGGTCTTGCCTGCGCCCACTTCGTGTGCAAGCAACGTATTACCGCCATAAAGCACATGAGCAATGGCGTTGCGCTGGTGTTCCCGGAGGGTGATCTCAGGGTTCATGCCCACGAATTTGATGTGGGAACCATCGTATTCACGGGGTCTGGTGCTGTTGAACAGCTCGTTATACTGCTTCACCAGCGCAATGCGCCGCTGGGGGTCCTGCCAGACCCAGTTGGCGAAAGCGTCTTTAATGACCTGCTGTTTCTGCTGCGCCAGCATGGTCTCCCGCTTGTTCAGCACACGTTTCGGTTTGCCCTCGGCATCCTCGATGGTGTCGTAGATGCGGACGTCTTTCAGGTTCAGCGTTTCTTCCAAGATCTTATAGGCATTGGCACGGGATGTGCCGTAGGTCTCGGACGAAATAATGTCACTCCGCCCGGTGGCAGTCTTGCCCTCCACACGCCATTCTGCGGTATAGGGAGAATAACGCACGTTCACCGCCCGGCGCAGATAGTAGGGAATTTGGAAGGTCTCGGTCATAAACTTCTGGATAATACTGGGGTCGAGCCACGTTGCACCCAAGCGCACATCAATTTCGGAGGCTTCCAGTTCTCTGGGCTGTGCCTTGGTCAGTGCCTCCACATTAACGGCAAACTCCGGATTGGTCTCTGCGGCGAACTGTGCCATCCGCAACTTTGCCCGGACATCGCCGGACAGGTACTCGTCTGCCATCTGCCAGCCCGCTTCCGGGTCGGTGGGGTCGGCGGCAGGGTCTTTGAAGATCACACCGGAAAGTTCGGTGGTAATGCGCCCGTACTCGCCGGGCGTACCCAGCAGTTCTGCCATATAGGGTAAATCCACCTTGCCGTGTTCTCCGATGGACACCGCCAACGCTTCGCTGGGGGTGTCCACGCTGGTGACGGTGCGCTCTGGGCGGATGGTGCGCTTGGTGAACATCGCCGCCTTGCTCTTGAGCTGCCCCTGATCGTCCAGATTTTCCAGAGAACACAGCAGATAGTAAGAAGAATCCTGCTCAAATAATCTGCTGTTTTTGCGGTCATTCAGCAAGCCGTATTTTGCAGAAAAGGCATCGTAGGCGGCATTCAGCTTTTCCTGCGTAGCCTGAATGTCGGCATCCGGGTAGTCGTTTAGCTGCTGGTCAATCAACTCATTGACGATTTGCCGCAGCTCCACCATCCCGGTCACACGGCCTTTGGCGGTGTCGGAAAGCTCCACCTGTGTCATAACAGAATTTTCGCGGTAATACACTTCACCGTCAACCACGGTGTAGGAGAAGTTCTTCACATCCGGGTCAGCAGGGAGAATGTGTCGCTCATTTTCTGCATCCGCAATATCTGGTGTTTCGACCTCAACTTCCGTGTACAGTCCCTCAATATGCTGGATAGCTTCGGCAAGCTGGTCTGCCAGCACTGCACCCTCAATGGGGCGCACGGTGCATTCCTCACGGCCATACTGGGTGCTTTCGGTGGTCAGTTCGCCCAGCACCATCTCCGGGTGGTCTGCGAAATACTGGTTGATGGCAAAGCCATCCTCGGTCTTGCCCAACTGCACCCATGCAGGTTCGATGTCCGCAGGGCGGTCACGTTTTTGCAGGAAAATAATGTCGCTGACAACATCCGTGCCAGCGTTGGCACGGAAAGCATTATTCGGCAGACGGATGGCACCCAGCAAATCGGCACGTTCTGCCATGTGCTTGCGGGCAGTGCTGTCCTTGCTGTCCATGGTGTAGCGGCTGGTGACAAACGCCACCACACCGCCCGGACGCACTTGGTCGATGGCTTTTGCAAAGAAATAATTGTGGATGCTAAAACCAAGTTTGTTGTACGCCTTGTCGTTGACTCTGTATTGACCAAAGGGTACGTTGCCGACAGCGAGGTCATAAAAATCACGGCGGTCAGTGGTCTCAAAACCGGCAACTGTAATGTCAGCCTGCGGGTACAGTTTTTTCGCAATGCGCCCGGTGATGGAATCCAGTTCCACGCCGTACAGCCGACTGTCTGCCATGCTGGAGGGCAGCATTCCAAAGAAGTTGCCCACGCCCATACTAGGTTCCAGAATGTTACCGCTGCGGAAACCCATGCGCTCCACGGCATCGTAAATGCCACGGATCACGGTGGGGCTGGTATAGTGGGCGTTCAGAGTAGAAGCGCGAGCGGCGGCGTATTCATCCTCAGAGAGCAGTTCTTTCAGCTGGGTGTACTCGGCAGACCAATTTTCCTTGTTGGGGTCAAAAGCGTCTGCCAAACCGCCCCAGCCCACATATTGCGAAAGCACCTGTTGCTCCTCGGCGGTGGCACCCCGGTGCTCCTCTTCCAGCTTGAACAGGGTACGGATGGCTTCGATGTTCCGGGCGAATTTCTGTTTGGGGCCTCCGACACCCAAATCATCATCCGTGATGTGGAAGTTCCCAGCGGGCACAGTGCTCAGGGCTTCATCCAAGGCAGCGGCATCCGGGAAGGTCTGCACCTTTCCGTCCATCACGGTAGAGATGGGCAGTTCGTCCAGTTCTTCGTCGGAAAGTTCCGGCTCAACTTGCCGCAGCCCGTCCTCGAATTGTTGCTTGCTGATGACTTCGTTATCCCACGACTGTCCCTGTGCGCTGGTGTCAATGCGAACATCCGTTTCGCCTACATAGCCGATTTTGCCTTCGATGGTTCGGGTAGGAAGGTCAACGATAACATCGTCCCCGACCTTATAATCAACGACCTTTTCGGGAGCAGCGTCAAGGGCCTCGTCCTGCTGTTCGTACAATTCCCGGACAACAGATAGCGGTTCTTCCCGAAAAATTGGCATCCGCAGGTCGGCCAGTGCCATATCCTGCAAGGAAACCTTGCCCTTATCAAAATCCACTCCGTCAATCCGAAATTTCCGGCCATCCATATTGATGATGGAGCCGATGGGCAGATAGTCCTCTTTGTGCAGATGTTTAGTCTGGTGATGAGTCCCATCTTCGTTCAATCCGGCAAGGTAAACATTATTGCCCGCAGACCACAATTCTTTTGACTTTCTTGCCCATAAGCTAGGTGGAAAGCCTGTGACCTGAACTTCGCCCAGTGCTGTTTCTCTCGTAAACAAAGCACTGTTGAGAACTTTTGCGACCTTGGCAGCATCTTCTCCATAGAACATAAAATTGCCGCCAGCTTCAAATCCAACCAGAGTATCCGGGTGCTGCGCCTTTAATGCAGTGTATTCGGCTGCACTGGCGGCGTTCAGTTCAAGGGGAAAGTCGATGGCTCTTCTTTCTTTGTCCGACAGGTAGCGGTCAGACTGAATCATCAGGTCAATATATTTTTCGACCCGATCCCAGCGGAGAAGCACTTTCTGATGGTCGGGATAATGCTCAAACGTTAGACCCTTGCTGTCATGGTCAAGCCAACCACTGCTTCCGTCCAGATAAGTGTGTGAAGAACCGCCGGGGCCATACGGTGCATATTCTTTGGCAAGAGCTTTTGCCCGGAGTTTTCGGTCAGGCTGCAACTGATAAATTTTCCATATCCGAAGTTTGCTGCCTTCAACATTGGAACCTCTCCGCAGCGCGTTTTCAATCTCCGCCTGCGACAAAACAAAAGCGGAGGGCGATTTTTCGCTCTCCGCTTGGTCGATGGATTCAATTTGTTTGGCTTCGGTGGGAATGTGGGCATCGAAGAAACTTAACTGTAAATCAGTTCGTTCAGCACCAGTTCCTCGGCCTGTGCTTTCAGACTGTTCATGTGCTGCACCCACCCCATCTGATGTTGCTCCTTGTTCGGAGCCGGGTTCTGCTTCAGCAGTCCCTGCATGGTCTGCTGCATCTGGCTCTCTGCCGTCTGCTCCACCTCCATCAGGTGCGGGTACAGGCTCCCGTTCAGGAGCATCGTGTTGTACAGCACCGGGCGATGGTTCATCAGGTACGTCCGGCGCAGCCTGCCGTACTTGCCCAGCGGCTTCCGGGGCTGGTTCAGGGTCAGGTTCGGGAGCTGGTAGTCCCCGACGGTCGAGTAGGTCACGTTCCTGCTGTTCATATTCATACTGGCTCCTTTCTACATTGCGGCGGCGGATTGTTGTTTTTACGGTGCGCTCGATATTCCGCAGCACCTCCCGGCTCATGTCGCTGACCGCTGCGCCGAGGGCAAAGACGGCATCCGGGGTTGAAAAATTGTAGATTGCCTGAAAATCGTCCTTGTCGAACCACCCTGTCGGCTCAAAGCCGCAGCGTTCCAGCAGCGTGTAGGTGACACTCATTGCTGCTGCGCTTTTGAACTGCATCTCCACCCCGGCATCATCATAATCCATCAGCAGCGAGCCGTCAACGATGGTGCGGATGTCGCTGCCGTTGTTGTCCCAGTAATCTGCTACCAGTTTCCCGGCAACATCGGCAAGCTGCTGGCTGACACGCTCTCCGCTGATGCCGTAGGTCTTGCTCAACATTTCCGAAACCGGCTGCACCAAATCGGGACCGAGCTGCCACACCTCCGGGTCACGGGAATTGCGGCGCACCCCGGTATCCGACACATCAAAGACGTAGTGCAGCCGGGGGAATCCGCTGGATTCGTCCAGCAGAGCGATGCCCTTGGCACCCCGGCGCACATAGCGGTTCATCCGGTTATTCCAGATGTCAAAGTCGGCGCAGGCGGTGGCATCCGGGCGCTGGGCGTAGATCATGAGCTGGTCGGCAAAGGGGTACTTGTACAGCCGGGATGCGGTGGTCAGGTAGTCTGTCCAGCTTTCCCAGTACCGGGTCAATCCATTTGCCGTGCGCTGGGCAAGGGCGAGATATTCTTCGGTTTTGCTTGGCATAGCGTTCCTCCCTTCAATCTCGTTGTAAACAAAAAAGCGAGCGGCCTTTTCAGGTCACTCGCTTATGGAATTAAAACTGGTTTTAGTATAGCATGAATCGAAGCGTTCTATCAAGACCTCACTTTTGAGGGTTTCAAAAACTGGAACCGCAAAGTTTCGATTTCAAAGCAAGAACGTTCTGACGAATCTGCTCTATGACTGCTTTGAATTCATCATCGCTTTTTCCGGTAGGGTCATCCAGACCCCAATTCTCATCAAAAGGTCTGCCAATAAACGGGCAGCTGACATTGCAGCCCATGGAAATAGCGATATCCGGCTTTGGAATTGCAGAAATCAGCTTGGAATACTGTGTCTTTTCCATGTCGATGCCATATAGTTCTTTCATCAGGCGCACAGCATCCTGATTGATCTGCGGTTTGGTTTCGGTTCCAGCCGAGTAGCTTTCAAACACATCTGCGGCCAGTACCTTGCCAAAGGCTTCGGCAATCTGACTGCGGCAGGAATTATGGACACAGATAAAGGCGATTTTGGGTTTTGACATATAGGTGTTCCTTCCCCACAAACTGGAAGTTATCGCTTTGTTTCCAGCTCTACATTTTTATAACTAATTGCGATATGGCACGGAGCAAAGATAACAGCAGCCACTATTAGAGGGATATAACGACTCAATATTCCGCTCGCCAAAAAAATCACTGACGGAATAATTGATAATGCCAGTGCTCTGAAAATGCTGTTCCTCTTAAAGCAAATAATCCAGATTAAACAGTATGCTGCTAATAACACAACATTAACTATTAAATATAAGGAAAAACTCTCATCTGGCGAAAAGCCAAATCCACATCTCGGGATTATAAATACCATAAAGCCAAAACAACCCATTCTACCTATCTGCTCCAAGACTTCCACGAACTTATTTTTCCAAAGATTCTGAAATCCGTCCTTATTTATGGATGCAAAAATTATATTTGGAATCATTATAACAAGCATAAATGCAAGTCCATAAAAATTTATCCAGTTCATATATTCCCTCCTCCATAAATCCCGATTTGTCAATCAAAAACAGAAAGAAAAATATTTTTATTTCTTTCGGGTATCCTTCTGCTGAACTGCCAGCATAAGCAATGATCTTAACTAGAGGATATAAAATCCGCTTTACTCTTCGAATCTTCCCTTCATGCGCAGTTCCTTCTGCCACAGCGCGAGCTGTCCTCGCGCGAAGAGGCTGTCGATCTCGAGCTCTTCATCCAGTACGAGGAGATCTGCGTCGGCGCCTGCGGCGATGCATCCCTTTCGGCCATCCTGCGCGAGCAGAGTCGCCGGTGTGGTCGTCAGAAGCTTCAGTGCCTGCTCGAGCGGCATGCCCATGCGCACCAGCGCCCGGATGGTTTTATGCAGGTACTTCGGCGACGCATAGGTCAGTCCCACGCACTCGCCTGCGTCGTTAAAACGCGGCTGGCTTCCGTAGGCGTCACTTGACAGGCTCACATGATCCGGATTTACGCCCTCGCGGTGCAGTAAATCAAAGAGCTTTCGGGCATCCTCTTTCACCGCCACCTCATCCGAGCCGGCGGTACAGTCGATGTAGCCGCCTCGCTTCACGAGCTCTACGCCAGCGTCGATGAGCTCTGGTGAGCGCAGCATATGCGTCGGGAGCAGGTTCTTCGCCGGTACATCCGAGTGATCCAGTACGTAGAAAATCGGATCCAGCTTCGCCTTCCCGCTGCCCATGTGCATCGTCACGAGCCCCGGTGTGCCGCTTAGCAGACCGGCGCGGCGTGCAGCTGTTGCCAGTGCGATCAGCTCCGCTCCACCCGGATTCGAGCTTCGATGATCAGATACCGCGACCTTCACACCGATCATCGGTGGGATCAGAACGATGTCCCGCTCGACGCTGCCGGTGAGTGTCGTCGGCGGGTAGCCATAGGACGAGGTCAATGTATACACCGTCATGCCTTCTTCTGTCAGTGCACGGGCCTTCGCCACCAGGTTCTCGAGGCTTCTCGTGATGCCGTCCGTGCCCAGAAGCCCGACGACGGTCGTGATACCATTCTTAAAAAAGGTGCTGAGTGAAGACTCCGGCACACGGGAAGCCGGACCCTGCTCTCCGCCGCCACCGGTGATATGCACATGCAGATCGATGTAGGCCGGCACGAGGGTCTTTCCCGAGAGATCATAGACATCGACATCCGGAAGTTCATCATAACCTGTGATTTCTTCCGCGATTCGGAGGATCCTCTCCCCCTCGATCAGCACATCCCTTTTACCGAGAGGAGCTGGTGTGTAAACATTGGCATGCTTTAATAATTTCATAGAATCATCCTTTCTATGGCTTCGTGTTCTGGCCTTGATTGAGGCGATGTTTTATATGGACATGAGCTTACATCTATCTAGTATAAATTTTGACACGGCTTATGTCTGTACGTAAAATATGATTTTCGTGATTTTACGGAACCATTATAGACATTCTTTACTCAGATTTTACCTATTCTATGTGTTTTTTTATTTTGCAGAATTATCATACAGATAAATCCCGATTTGTCGAGTTCAGTATACCACACCGAATCCCATTGTAAAAGAGCCTATGTATGCCGCCCGCAGGCGGCGAAAGTCAGTCCGGGGGAAATTCCAGTTCGGCAAACTCCGCATCAGTCAGCAGTTTCAGCTTTTCGATAACACTCTCCGACAACTCCCGCAGGGCAGTCTCATCAGGCATCAGGTAGCACTGCATAAGCCGCAACTCGTGAATAAGCCCCAGCCGGGTGCCGGTGTTGTAAAGCATCATCAGCATGAGTTCTTCATGGTTAAAGTTCATGTTCAGCCCTCACTTTCCGGCATACCGTGGGATTGCACTCCGGGGCATCGCACTTTTCCTTGAGATTCATCAGCACCGAAGGGCGTTCCGGCTGCTTGTCCAGAAACCCCTGTAAATCTTTGAAGCCGATGCTGTCCACATAATGCACAGACACCTCGCCATTGCGTTTGAGTGCGATCACATCGCTGACCGACAGGCTGTGCCCCTCAAAATCCTGCGGACGGGAGAGGTTGAACATCTGAAATAGTTCTTCCAAAATCTCGTTGTTCGGCACATCCTGCCACATGGCGGGCAGATCAGCATAGTAGGTGATCTCGTAATGCTCCGGGTCGGGCGTTTTGCCTCGACGATTCAACTCCCGCATAGAAGCAAATCTTTCATCGAAGATTTTCTCGTCATGCCGCAGCTGCATCACCATATAAACATCGCATCCTGCGTTCAGAAACTTCTGCGGGATGTCCGTCATGGTTCACCGTCAAAATTCTGGTTCCATTTTTGCTGCATCGTCCACCTCACAGTTCTGGCGCAGAACGTGCAGACGATTTTGGCGCAGACGTATCACTTGCCAGTTCTGCCAGCTTTTCCAGTGTGGAAGGGCGGTGGTCTGCACTCAGTTCCTCGGCTTCCGCAACTTTGTCCATGACGGCATCGTAGTCCTGCAACAGCCGTCGCCCCTTTTCCATGTGGTGAGTTTCCAGAATCTGCTCACGGGCTTCCTGAATAGTCAGCTCCGGGGCATCCAGCTGCCCACCGTCCATCACAGAATAATCGCTGTGGTAGAGGGTGTAGTCCCATCCATCCTCACAGGACTGGATGGCAAGGTAGCCTTTGCCGCCCAGTTCCCACGCCGCCTGCTCGTCCTGTGTCTGAATCTCCGGGTAGAAGTCTGCATGGTTTCGTTCCATGACTTCGGCAAACTGGCAGATGTGGAACACATTGCCCAGACCGCCCATGTCAAAGTGATAATCATCCAGATGTTCCACCCGTGCCGTAAAACTGCGCCCATCCGGGTAATCCACCTGAATCACGCCGCCATCTGGAATGCGATAGAGGTCATCATAGTGGCTATTGATGAGCCGAATGTCTTTCGGCAGCGTTTCCGGCTCCCAGATGCGCCGTCTGCCGATGCCTGCCTGCGGAATGTTTTCGAGGATCTTTACGCTTTCCTGTTGGATGACCTTGCGGTCATAGTCCGAAAGTTCAAACAGATACCAGTTCCGGGCGGCAGAAATGGCGTTCCTGCCATCGGGTGGCAGGTTCTTTTCCGAGATCTGCCCGCTTTCCAGCGGCTCACCAGTTACCTTGTTATAAGTGGCAAAGCCGACCCCTGCACCGTTTTCCCGGAGATGCAGATAGCGTTCATCGTTGATAAGGTAGACCGCTTCTTTTATCTGCTCCATCAGCACCCACCTTCAAATTCCAGCGAAAACTTGCTGCGGCCATCAGCTTCACAGGACAGCAGCACGGTGGCATTGTAGGTCTTGCCCTTGGCACTCTTGC
>ERZ1673737.3540-NODE-3540-length-11748-cov-4.034978_pt1 | contig 11748 bp, 11 predicted proteins | sample MGYA00580211_ERZ1673737 | MGnify/ENA primary metagenome ERZ1673737 (study PRJEB41218, sample SAMN15661789) | gut metagenome | host: Homo sapiens | place: Canada: London | collected 2015-08-20/2019-03-30 | study: EMG produced TPA metagenomics assembly of... | reverse complement strand
GAGATCTACGCCTCCGCCGACTTCGCCACCTCTTTCCTCGAAGCCGCCATTCGCAAAGCAGGCATCCAGCTCACCGTCTCCCCCCAAGACGTTCAGTCCTCCCGCACCCGTCCCCACAAGTCCAACCCCACCGCGGATCCCTTCGTCTCAACTCCCTCCCGCCTCAACACCCTCACACCACCTCCAGACTCACTCGCCCAGAAGATTCCCGATCTTACCTATCCCAACCACACCGGACCTTCCGCGGGCGGACGGTCTACCGGCGACCTGTTCGCCTCAACACCACCGCAGTCGGATGAAAGCGAGAATGGCAGCACGAACAACCTCAACCCAAACCTCAACCCGAAGGATGCTTTCACCATGCCGTCGGAAATGAGTCTTACTGAATTGATGGATCTGGCCAATGATGCCGAGGTCACTCAGAATGACTTTGATGCTTTGATCAACTTTGACGAGGCGAGCAACACCGACTTCTTCGCGGCTGATGATGCGCAGCAAAATGAACCGGAGGAGAAGACATTCGGGTTCAGCGTGGATAATGTCGCCATTCCGGGCTTTGATACTGAGCCTAAAGCAGTCGATTTCGCCCACCTGCCTGAGAGTACCATATCGAAGCTTGAGGCTACAGGAGCTTCAGAATAAATCGAATCATCTGAAGAACCTACAACGATACAATGACTGGTTTTGTTTCTCGATCAGGACCTGCGGGAAATTGCAAAGGCGAAGGAATCGCCTGGCACCAAAATTCATGATGAATCATGTACAGTTTCTTTTTCTTTTTTATATACAGTACATATTTATAATGATGAAGATTATGATTGCGGATCTCCCGTCTGTCCTTGCTCCTCCATAAAGATAGGATCCCAGAAATTGGTAGGCAGAGAAAGGTCCAAGAATTCTCCGAATAGCATGTCGATATCGGCGAACCCGTCTTGCATAGACGTTGCATCCAGTTCGCCTAGTGGGGGCTGGAGTGCATCGATTGCTGTTTCTGGGGCTGAGGGATCGGCCGATACATTGTAGTTGGCATTGCGGAGTGCCCTGGCTTGGTCGTGCTCATTGCCGCTGGGCGCAAAGTTCATTGTGTCTAATCCCTCTGCCACTGATGTGCCAGCAGTGACCTGTTTGGGCACAGACTCTATCTGTTGCTGTTGGTGCATGGTGTCTCGGGAAGAAGTCTGTGGCTGGCTCTCGATTTGGTGTAAGGCTTTATGTCCAAGCCGGCCCATTGCTTCCGCTGAATACCAGTACGGGCTGAGAGTTTCTAGTAGAGAGCAACAAGCTTCTAGACTGGCTTTGGCCCGGTCGAGGTGTGTGATTAGTCGGCTTGAGCGGAGTTGGCGGTAGGAGACGCCCATTGATAGGGTGATTGAATATGGCACGATTGGGAGGGGTGGGAGGTCATCTGCACACTCTGATGCGACGATGGAGTAGATGCGCACGGCTGATAGGCCCTGCCGGACCGTTGAGAGTCTGGTGCCGTCTATGTTTTCGGCTAGTTTGTGTCGACATGAGAGGATAGCGACGGAGTGGTAGTAGAGTTCCAAGAAACCTGTCTGGGATTAGCTGTGGACCTTGATGACATGGATGCTATTTCGCACTCACCTAGTGTAGCATAATCCAGGTCTTCCTGGGCATCCTCTCCAACGATGTCTTCAAAGGCAGGGAACCCCTCTTCCCACCCACTGGAAGGATCTGCGGAAGGCCGGTAGTATGATATCACAGTTGCTAACAGGTCTGACACAGCAAGCCAGACCTCGAAAGCTCCTCGAGATCTCTGAGCATTGACGTCGGGTTTCACGACGCCAATATCGCGGTCTGCCAGGAGAACTGGCCGGCCACCGATACTTGCATGCATCTTATCCAACGTCCAAAGACACCAGAAAAGTTTGGTCAAGGAATCGGTAGATGTCTGGTTTGGCCGGCCGAGATGCAGTCCTACGGTCTGGGCTTGGTGAATGGCTTGGCAGAGGTGTAGAGACGCTGCCTCGGCGCCTTCATATCCTTCACAGTGAAAAGACATCAATGCGAGCACCTGAATTCGGGTCAATCGATCCAGCTCTAGCCCTGCATCCATGGCAACAACAAGCTCCTTGTAGATTTCGGAACAGAATTGACGCGATGAAAGCACCGGGCCATTTGGCACAAGACGCAAGTAAGAACTCGCGCCATGAGTTTTGGCTGCAGTGAGGCAGATGGCTTTCTCGAGAAATACAGAAGTAGATCCACCGGCCTGTGATCGGAGGAATGAATCATGGTCTAATATCGGTATGATATGATTGACCTTGGAGAAATAGATAGCAGCCAACGGTTCTTTAGTCGCCAAAGGCAGACGTTCGCATGCCCGTAGGCCCGCAGCAAATCGATCATGGAGCGACGCTGCAGCGGCTTGGCTACCTTTCAATGTTGATGAAATAGACAGGGAGTCTTCACCAGTGATTGTTCCTTTTGATTTCTGGGCCTTGGACTTTTGTGCAGCGGGCGAGCTGATCCAAAGCCCGATACGGTCCCGCAGAGGATTTCCAGTCTCATCCAGCCTCTCACGAATGACAGCTTCTGGATTGAGATCCCCCACGAATCGCTCGGTAGTAGGAGCCGACAGGTTTGGGCCATCCGATGCTGCCCGCGGTCGGTCTATGCTTGCGGTCGAATAAGGTCGGTAGCGATTCGAGCCATCTCGGCGAGTCGTTCGGGTGGTAATATCATTAGGTTTAGAGATTTTTCGGCGACTCGAAGCATTATTATTAAAGGGCTCTCCCTCCGGGGTTAGGTGTCGACATCGTTTCTGTTTCGTTAGCTACAAGATTTGCTAGTCACAGTTGTGCACGCACCTTTGATCGCTGGCATTTGGGACAGGCGCGCAAAGCTCGAGTACGGCTCCGCGACTGGGGAATATCTGGAAGCCAGGTGAGTTCCATGAGGCCAGGATCACACAGCTGTGGAGAGAGAGAGAAGTTGAATGCGGAGGTTGCGATAAGTTTATCGATAAGGAGCTGCCAAGCCTGCCTGCTCTACTTCCACTACATCTACATCTACGGAGTATACGGAGTATTCTCGCAGCAATTAAATCAATATAATACAGAGAATTAGATCACACTTCAACTATTATCCATAAAAGCGGTACGGAATTTGAGATTGTAGCCTACTACTATGCAGCCTTCCAACTCCACATACTCCTCACTGGAGACGCGAAAAGCCTTATTTGGAAATAATCCAACAGAATATGACAAAAAAGAGTTAAACCGGATCTGAAGAAGGACCCTCTGATTCCGCTGCAATCAAGGCTTCTATAGCATCGTCATCGTCAAATTCATCAACGTTGGCTGGCTTGGCCTTGACCTCCGCAACCTTGCCAGACTGAGGCTCGGCTGCGGTTTTGTTAATCAGAGTAGTGGAATTCTCCTTATCAGAAGTACAAGTTGGAGCCGAGGCGACCTTTTTGGTCGGTACTAAGCTCCAGTCAATGATTTCGTCCGCACCATACCGCGTTGCAAGCCAATTATTGCACTTCTTGAAATGTCCATTTTCGAACTACACATCATGATCAGCGAACAGGTCCCAAGTCTCAAGAATGGGATCTACCTACAAAGCCATGGTGCGCACTCAGCGGGCTCGGATGCACCGATTGTAAGATGCAATGCTTCTCTCTGTTGATCTTGGCGACTCGCATTCCAGCAGGTCTGCCCCAAGCAAGGAACACTACCCCATTGGTTCGAACTCGAGCAACGAGATCGATAACTTTTTGTGTGAACTTCTCCCATCCCTTGTTGGAATGGCTGTTGGCCTGGTGGGCACGAACAGTGAGGCATGTGTTGAGCATCAAAATGCCACGCTCGGCCCAAGGCGTGAGAAGCCCACCTTTATCAGCTGGCGCCTCGAAGTCAGGATAGTCAACCTTGATTCCCTTGTAGATATTGACCAGCGACGGTGGGGCTCGGACAGGGGCTCGGACGGAGAAGCACAAGCCATGGGCTTGGTTATGATTGTGATAGGGATCCTGGCCAACAATTACCACTTTAACGGTGTGCAAAGGTGTGTGTCGGGACCTGCAATCTGGTCAGCACATGGTAATCACTTGCCACAACGGGCACAGTTACCAGGAATAGATGTCTTCTTCTGGCGGGAAGACCTTAACATTGGTGTCCTTCTCCTTTTTGAGGAATCGCTTCAAGTTAAGAAACTCTGTGGTCACCACCTCATCCTTCAAGTGAGCTAGCCAGCTTTCATCCAGGGTATCGATCTCCAGCTGCAGGAGCTCCTTTTGTTCGGGCGTCAAGGAGGCTACCCATTTGCCTTTGTTAAAAGTGCTTGATCGTGGGGCCGGAGCCGGGAACCCATTAGTCGATTGTGTGCTTGAAGGTTTGGGCTTTGGAGCTCCGAAGAAAGCAGTGATGCTGCCACCTTTGGGCTTCTTCAAGTCTGGGGCAGAGATATGCTCTGATTTCCGTTTGAGCCCAGGAGTGACCATGACGAATTACTAGAATCAAGGGTGAAGAGATGAAGAGATGAAGGTGAAGGTTCCCCAGAAGCCAAGACGTGAGGCGGGAGCGATAACTTAAAGAGATCGACGCGTTGCGCGGAACGCGTCGACTGAGGCTCAAATGCCAAGAGCTGATCGACAGAACTGGTCAAGTTTGATATTCATCAGCCTCGGCTCGTTTACAATTTGGCTCGGCTAATTCTAGCAACTATTACCGCATAAAGCTTTCGAACAGATATCAAATTCGGATACAGAATACAACAGTTGAGTTACAATTTCAAGCTTCAAGTTTACAGCTCATCGTGGCCCTCCTCGTCAGAAGCAGTCTCAGCGGCCTTGGCGGCAGACGAGGTAACATCTCCACCCTGCTCGGGCTTCTTAGCGCCCTCGGCAAGACCGTCAACCTGGTACTTGCCGTTCTCCTTGATGAAGGAGACGAGATCCTCAACGGTGCGGGAGCCAGCGTACTCAATGGGAGAGTCCTTGGCACCAGCGGGGTAGATCTTGATGGTGGGGAAGCCAGTGATGGAGTCAGGCACATCGTTGGCAGTGGCATCAATCTTGGCGATGGTGACCTTCTCGTTCAGCTCGGGAACGTCAGCGTACAGAGCGGCGAGCTCGTCGTACTTGGGAGCAAGACTGGAAATTATATGTTAGACATGTCAAATTAAAGCGATGCAGATAACTTACGCCTTGCAGTGTCCGCACCAAGGAGCGTAGAACTCGACAAGGACGTCCTTCTCGTTGTCAATGACGACTTCCTGGTAGTTGCGGCCAACGACGACGGTGACAGATCCCTCCTGGGTCTCGGGGATGGGCTCGGACTTGATGCTAGGCTCGACCTTTCCGTCAAGGACGTTCTTGATGAACTTGCCAACCTCCTTGACCTCGAGCTTCTTGGTCTGGTCGTAAGGGTACTTGGCGTTCTTGGCGGTTTCCTGGATAGCGAAGGCGGGGAACTTCTCGGGCTCAAGGTTGAGATTGCCGGCGTGGGCACCAAACAGCTTGGCATCGAGGGTGACAATGTTGATGGCACCACGGTGCTTCTCAGCAATGGGACGGAACTCGTCGGCGAACTGCTCACGTTCCTCGGCAGTCTCAGCGAAGATGTAAGCCAGAGGAATACCGGCCTGATGTTTGTCAAAGGTTAGTCCATGTTCTATAATAGTAATTGCGCAGTGGAGAGTGGACATACCGCCATGTACTTAGAGTAAGTCTCGGGGCCGAGCTCGCCAACAAGAGGAGTGCTGGCAGTCTTGACCCATTCCAGAATGGCCTCATCCTCGAGCTTGCCATCGTACACGGCCTTCTTCTCATCAAAGTCCTTGTAGAGGACGATGGAGGGCTGCTTGACTCCCTCGGCCTTGGCGAGGGCAGCGTCGTTGGAGGCGGCGAAGAGGTAGTTGTCGCGCTGCGACTCGGCGAATGTGGTGAAGCTCTTGTTGGAGGTCTTGTCATCGGAGGCCACGTATCCGATAATCGTGATCTTGTCGAGAGCCTTGAATTCCTCCAGGTTGTCTTCGTTCACGTTGGAGACAGCAGGCATGGATTGCTTGGTCATGTATGAAACAATGCTATCGCAGAAATACGTCGTCAGCTTCTCATCAATTGCCAGGGCTCCACCATAACTTACGCGTCGGTCTTACGGGCACCAGCGTATGGCTTGTGCGAGTCGGCACCACGGAACACCTTGAGTGTAGGGTAGCCATCAACCTCGTAGGTCCGGCACAACTCCTCCTCCTCAGTGCAGTCCACCTTGACGAGGGGAATGTCCTTGGACTTCAGCTCAGTTGCAGCCTCCTCGTACTTGGGTGCAAGAGCCTTGCAGTGACCGCACCAGGGCGCATAGAACTCCGCAATCACTAGCGGGTGCTCCTTGACGAACTCATCAAAGGTGTCCGTTGTCAGCGTGATAACATTGGCGTTGGCGTCAGCAGCATCAGCAGTCTCAGCATCGGCTGCGTGGACAGCCGCGGTAGCTCCGAGGAGGCTCAGGACCAGGGGGGCGAAAGACCGCATCGTGTATGGAAATCAAACAGAAAAAAACAAGAGCCCAGTTGCTCGGTCAAAGCTGAAGAAAATCTTAGAGCTTGGAGATAAAAGAAAGTAAATATGAAGCTTACCAATATTGCGTCAGGGAGGATGAAGAGACAAAGAAAGAAGTGGGAAGATATAGTATTTATCAACGAAGGGGCGGGAATGAAAGGACAGTTTGTTCACTAAGGCTGAGAGTGGAGCTCTGTGACTGGGCTATGCAGGGTGACAAGGGCGGTCCTTGTGTTCCTGCTAGGTACCTGGTACCTCCACTCCAGCGCCAAACTATGGGGTAACACCGGGTACAGGACACCTATACCATGAACCCCCATGAACCTCCCTGTCGACATCCAGTATCCCCTCAATCCTTTTCTATATTGGGTTACACCTGAAATGTTGACAAGTGGCCTCGACGGACTTGGCAATGTGATTAATAATGTTCATGCAGCATTCCCGCTAAGACCTATAATTCCTAAATTGCTTCTGCAGGATACTGCAATAGCTGGGGAAAAAGCAAAAGAAGTAATTTCCCTATCCGTCGCATATATACATCTTATATCCATCTAGTTCTACTCAATCCCATCATCTTCGACTGGAACGCCAGAAGATATAGACCCATATCCAGATGATTTTGCTATGCCATCCAGTTCAGCCCCCAATGCCTTGGCATCTCGTTTGCCGCGGTCAACATCCACCAAAAGCATGAGCGGCAGTGGTACAATAATGAGGACGGCTAGGAATGCAAACGCTGGTCGGATCTCACCGTAACGATCGGTGATGGCGCCGACAATGGCTGGACCAAAAATGCTGGATCCTTTGTCGGTGATGGCATATAGCGCATAGAAGGCTGCTTCGTAGCCCGAGGGTATGAGCTCACCAAAAAAGCTTCGACAGTAGGATGAGAGCCCACCCATAACAAGGCCATAGACTGCTCCGAGTGGGTACATTTCCCAGGGCTGATGGAGACCAAGCCCTGAGCGTTTCACGGCTGGGATGAAACCTAGAAGGCCATACAGCGGAATGAGCTCAAACAGGATGATACATGCGATGATCGTTTGTGAGGCCCGGAGGTTGAAGAATGTTGAGACATAGCTCCAAGAAAACGCACCAAATACCCCTGCAAGCATAACGATCACATTGATCAGTCCCAGGGCAGCCGGCTTCATATCCAATTGGGTTTTTGCAAACAATACCGCAGTGCCACTGACAGTTGCAATCCCGTCGCTGAGGAGGAACCAAGCGACAAGGAAAATCGCGATGTCTTTCAGGTGACGGGCCCGCATTGCGGTTTTTCCAATAGATTTCCAGGCGTAGACCATGTATCCGATCCAGGAATGGAGCGGTTTGCCGTCGGCTCCCAGTAATGGTGGGCCAGGACGAGGGCGCAGCCATACTGCTACCGGTATGGTGAAAACGAACCACCACAATCCAATTAGGAACAAAACAAGACGCAACGAGAAAGTTGGCGGGCGCACAACCACCACGACCAATATGGAAAGTATCTGTAAAATAACTGCACCTATATATCCGATGCCAATGCCGTTGGATGAGATTCTGGTGGAAAGTTTGAGCTCCAGGGAAGTTATGGTTATAGCAGTCTCCTCGACTTCCCTGTTGGGCCGTAGTAGCGGCGTGGTAGCATCCGGAAGTGCCCTGTCGATGTTTCCGGCCGAGGAAGATAGAGGGGTTTCTCTAGATGGTGCCTGAGCATCACCAGAAGTCGTTGCCTCGTCTTCTTCTTTCAACAATGACGGGTGGTGTCGGACCAGAACAGGCAAAAATGAGTTAAGGAGGACAAAGGACGCACCAAAGCAAGTATTGGAAATAATTGCAAGCAGCCCACCCAGAAGGTAAACCTTGGGAACAATAACTAGGAATAACATCGTAGCAATTGAGCCAATGAAAGCAAAGATAATCAGGAGCGTCTTGCGATAGCTTCCATGGTCGGCGGCACCTGACATTGAGATAATCAGGACTGCTTGAACCAAGACGCTTAGTGAGAAGGTATACAAGGCGAAACTTGCAGTGTTTATCTCAGCGCCGAGGAAATAAATGATGCATTGGCTGCCATCTGACCCCTGGGGTTGATATCCCGAGGCGTCCGAGCCTGGTGGTGGCAGAGATGGACTCCAGGTTGCACTGCACGGTGTTGTCTTGTCTGACAGAAGGACCCCCCGATCCCGGGCCATCTGCTCCAGTGTTATCGGAAGAAATGAACCTGTCTCGGATCAGATGTGAGGCCCCAAAGGATCAACAGGTTATAAGCACACGTACCCATGGCACAGACGACGAACACCTCTGCAGCCCAGCCATAGCAGTACCAGCCAGCAAGCTCCCTCTTGCTCGTCGGCCGGGTATCATCACCGGGATATTGAGGGACATGCCTCAACTCATTCTCTTGTATACTCATGGCTGGTAGGGGCAGTCCAGACACATGGTCAGACTTGACTAAACTCAGACATAGACTGTTGCGAGATCAGTTCGTTTTCGGTATTAAGCTCAGTAGAAGGCAATTCGGGATTGTAAGTAGGTCTCAGCCGGAAGTTGTCAAAGGAGGTGAGGTCATGAGATGGCAGATCTTCAAGGTTGTACTAGGTACATACCGGGGAAAGTACCAGGTACCTAGACGCCCGAGCAAATAAGCGTGAGATAGATGTACCTGTACCTTCTCCGATATCAGGCATCAAGGCAGAAAACTAAAGGCGGTAAGTCGTTGCATGCAGAGCGCATCGCGCTTTCATCAAATCATCAGTGTTGACCTTTTGACGCAGTCCTCTCTGGGCTCTTTTTTTTTTCTTTGATATACTTTTCCTTAACCTTCCCTTCGATACTTCGATTCACCCTTTCTACCCTTCTTTTCCTACATTGTTTGGTTCCTTCGCATTGCGACAACCCGGTGCTTCTTTATCGTCACGCAAATATCAGGGATCTAAACTGTGTCCCTGGTCATCTCCCGCCGCCAGACCGGAATCAATCCAAATTTCGGTGCTGGGGCTTACTGCTTCGATTGCGACCTATTGCCATATCCCTCTAAGCCTCGACCGACCGTGAGAGGCCCACCTGGATCCTCAGCCGTGCGCCCAGCTCCCCCGATTATGAGCGTGACCTTCCGTTTACACAGCCCGTGATACGCATGGCAATAGACTGAGGACCTACCTGTGTCTTTTACTTTGATCTTCGCTTCCCTTCCTACCCCGGCGCCGACCAGTTCGAGCCCAGAACAGTGCCCGTGTTAGGTCACTTGTTCTGTGCCGTGCATAGGGCCAAGGAGGGGGAAGCTTGAAGCTTTCACGGAGAGTCACCGAACGGCCAGGCTGTATTTCCAGAAATTCCAGAAATGCCCGGTGTCATCATGGACAATGTCAACATCGATGGATCTGTCCGGCCGCCAGGCCTCGATGAGGCCAGAAACGGCGAATCCAACTCCTTGGGGAACGTTGATAAAGCTGCACAGATGCCCAGCGCCATGAATGGATCAGCACACGTCAATGGTGCGTCAAGCGTTGTTGATGCGTTGAATCAAACTTCAGCAACACTCGCAGGAAAGGCAGGGGGAAAGGTGCCAACGACGCCCTTTGAACTTACTCACATTACCCAAGGGTTTTTCCCGTTTGGAACGCTTGTCAATCGTTCAGTGCAGCAATGCTGGAATGAACTCTCAGAGCTGATAACTGAACTGGCGGCGATTCAAGTACCTCAACAAGCTGCCTTGGGTACAACCAATGGAAAGGCACCCGGTAATCAGTCATCAGAAAATGTTCACAAAAAATTGCGACTCTTGGACTTTGCTCATGCTAAGAGGGCCGAGTTTATTAAACTCCTTGTCCTCTCGCAGTGGAGTCGGCAGGCCGCCGATGTGAGCAGACTCATTGATATACAAGGTTTCATTCGCACGCGACATCAATCATACGATGCAGCTCTTCAGTATGTTGGTGAAGTGAAACGAGATTTAGTTCGAGCTCAAGTTGCCAATCCGGATCTAAAAACGGCTTTACTTGTTCTATCAAAAGGCCAGGTAGCATCTCTACCAGATGTGAGTCTTCTCTGTCGTTTTACAATTTTTCACCCACTAACCTCTTTCTAGCTTGGGTACAGTCCCCTCAAACCCTTGACAGCACGAGCAACGCTTAAAAAGCTGCTCAAGCTCAACCGAATTATCAGCGTGCGACTGGCATTGCACGACTCAGTTCCGCACGCACTACGGCATTATCGGGTTCATGATGGCCGGGTCACGTTTACAGTTCCTGGTGAATTTGAACTTGATCTTTCAGTGGCAGAAGTTTCAACAACATCACAATTCTTTTTCGTGGACATTCGCTTCCTTTTCTCGCCATCATCACCCATTCCAGAGGGCCGAATTCTCAATGAGCTTGATGCCAAGATTAACGAAACACTCCGCAATGACAGTTTGATGGGATGCTTCAACTTTTTGCACGGTCTGGTCCTCACCAACAAAATCAACATTCTTTTCAGACAAGCCGCGGATCTTGCGCGCGGACTCTGGGCGGATGCCCTACGTATCGAATTGCTACACCGAACACTTGTCGTTCAATACTGGCCCCAGAGAGCGGGGCCTAAGAGCTGGCTCGAGATAGGAGTCAACAGCGGTCATCGCAGCAGCAAATCTAGCAATTTAATGTCTGGGATATCACACCTCGGCTTCCGGTGGATGCGAGAGGGCCAGTTGACCATCAGTGATGCCATTAAGCTTGACACGGATGACCTCTCCATGGAGCGTATTCTCAGAAGCGTTGTCGCCTTACATACCTCGCACCTTCTCTCCGCCGCCTTCACTGCCCTGAAGAAGCACTTACTTTTCGCAAAACACACGCTATCACTGCAGGCTCTACTATCCTCGACAGAACCTGGGGATTGTCACCTTGATGTTCAGCTCACAACCTCACGATCCGTTCGGGTCTCGATTGAACCGATGTCAGGGTCCATCATTCTCTGTGTGACACCAAATGTGCCCGAACGCCTGGATACTGATCGGACAGTCCACAAATCATCCATCGAAGAGATACTAACCCGTGTCGCCCGACTCCGATGTGCTACTGCGGTGGAAGAAATTGAGTCCGGTACCAAGGCGCTCGGCCTTGAGACTGTGAGTCAGAGGGTACTCGGGCTTGATCCCCGTAAGCTATTCCCTCCGGGTGTGATGCGGTCCGCCTTCTTCTTTCATCAACTTTGGAACCGGCAATGGGTTGCAGCAGCGACCAGCAGCATGGATGGTG
>ERZ1673737.3537-NODE-3537-length-11754-cov-4.463373_pt1 | contig 11754 bp, 8 predicted proteins | sample MGYA00580211_ERZ1673737 | MGnify/ENA primary metagenome ERZ1673737 (study PRJEB41218, sample SAMN15661789) | gut metagenome | host: Homo sapiens | place: Canada: London | collected 2015-08-20/2019-03-30 | study: EMG produced TPA metagenomics assembly of... | reverse complement strand
TCGGGCTGTGTGATCCCATTGTGCTGCCGCTGCGGTACCCCATCATCAGGGCCACGAGGCCGCTAGGAACCCAGTTACCGATCAGGCTGTACGAACGCGCTCCGCGTCCCACGTACATGACGGTTTTCTTGGAGGTTTTCTGGCCGAACATACCCCGGCTTCTGGGTTCCAGGGCATCGAGAATAGCGTAGTGAAGGTTCCGCGCGGGAGAACCGCGTACGGCGCTGGGACCGGCTGATGCAACGGGCCGTTGTTCAACGCTGGATAGGTACTGCGAGCCGTAGAGGGCTCGCTGTTGTGTGCTCCAGGCGAGGACTTCTGTACCGGCGACCTGGCTCTGACCGTGTCTGTATGTCGGGCCCAGATCGATGTTTCCAAGTCGCAGTTCGACGACGTCGACGTTGCCCTGCTCGAGGAGACGGAGTTCCTGACGAAGTGAAGCTGCAAAGCCAGAAATTGCTCGGCTTGTGGCTACTTCAGGTCCAGCGAAGGGTGCGGACAGGGATGAAGAGATAGATGGGTAGGCGAAAACAACAGTCTTGCTGTTACTGCGGAGTGTGAGGAGAGGGAGGAAAGCTTGCACGGTGAGAATGGGCGAGAGGATACGAGTGTTGACTGTGTCGGCCCAGGATGACTGCGGAATGGTGGCGACAGGGCCTGCGCTATAGTTGGTCGAGGGCACAATGATCAGGCCGCTCAACTGGCAGGTGTGAGGAGGCACTCCGGCGGTAGGAGACTGGGGCTGGGTGATCAAAGAACGAAGTCCATGCAACGAAGGGTGGACCTCAGATGGCAAGGGGGATGACTGTTTCAGTTGGTTAGCTATATTCTACTGGAGAGCTGGAGAGCTTCGGGATAGAAGCTTACCGTTGTGAGATCCAACCACAAAGGCTTGATATCAACACGATTCTCAGACTGAACAATATGCTCTTCATCCGCGGAAGAAACAGTCACGTATACAATGTATCCGCGGCGTTCCAAATCCATAGCGATAGCCCTAGTCATCGGCTCATGAGGCGATCCAGCAACGACTATCAGCGCAGTTAGTACTCATGCACCTCGAACTAGCACCGATGTATGACACATACCAACAATCTCTTTTCTACCACCGTTGCCTGCTCTCTTGGCCTTTCTCCGCTTCCCGTGCAGCTTCTTTCCGCCATAGTATAAAACAACGCCAGTGCCGACAAAAGCGAGGATGGCCGCTGTCCATGCGCGATTCCGAGAAACCCAGTTTTGCACCCGGTCCGTCAGGCGTTGCGGGGGGCGCATGCGTTGGGAAGCGCGGGAGGATGGGCGAACGGCGGGAGGTAGCCAGGACTGCTGGGCGATGGCATCTTTGATCAAGCTCGCGGCATGGTCGACTTGTCGGTCGATCGACTCGGCGACTTCGAGCGAGTACCGCCTTACGTCATGGGGTATAGACGAGAGCTGAGTAGACGGAAATCAGCGATGCCTTATCTGGAGATTTCAGTTGAAGCAAATACTCACGTAGTCGAAGAAGAACTGATCGTCGCTCGTCATTTTGTTTGTTTGGCGCAGGGAAAGAAAAAGAAAGACAAAGTTGATAAGATCGAGTCCGATAAGTGTTCTTGGCGCTATCGGTCACATGAGCTCAATCTATAAGAGCTGACTAGAACTGATGGTTGATATCCTTTTTATATCTGGTTCTTGATCATTTTCTGTTTAAATATGGTGTCAGGTATTGGGATGGCAAATAATTCGACGTTTGGGTCTTCTTCATAATCAGATTCCACAGTGTTGCCAATGTATATATTTGCCGAATCCAGAGACTTGCCATGCAAGAGAAACAAAATATCACACAATGACGATCTCCAAAGTCGTGAGCTTGTATCCCTAGCTGCCGCTTTCGCTTTCCTAAGAAATATCTACCTACCTCCAAGTGACAGATGAGCAGGCCAAACCAAGCATGATCTGGCAAATATAATCACGTGATAATATGCAACCTGATATATCAGGCGGCGAGGGCTGCCTTGCTTTGATTATCAATGCGAAGGACGATGAGCCTGGAACTATCCTGTCACTTCCATTGCTGGCAGACCTGGTGATCATTCGTATCACATACCATTTTTTTAATCCATGATTTGATGCGAAATCCACTTCTTCAGGACCTTGGAGTATGCTATCCTGACGGAGGCAGCGACATCTGGCCTCCGTCACATACTGGTGACAATACCCTCTGTTAGACTGCCAGACTATCTAGGACCAAGGACTGCAAGATGAGAGAGCTTGACCCATTAATATCCGAGTACCGCCATGAAAAGAAGCGCCCACGAGAGTCGGAGGCACTCTTCATCCTGCGCAAAGTCGCGTCCTTAGTCAAACCGATTATGCGACAGCGCGCCTGGAAAGTGGGAGCGCTATGTGAGTTCTATCCACAGCAGCGAAATCTGCTGGGATTGAATGTCAACTCCGGTCAGAAGATCTGCCTGAGACTACGGTATCCCTCTGACCAGCGACAATTTCTTCCCATCGAAGAAGTTGTGGATACGATGCTTCATGAGTGAGTAATATCATGGTTCCATATCTCATAGTACCTAGACTTATCAACTACAGACTCTGTCACAATGTGATTGGCCCTCACAACCAGCAGTTTCATGCGCTGTGGAATCAACTCCGCGACGAGCATGAGGAACTCATCAGAAAAGGCTACACCGGAGAAGGCTTCTTATCTCAAGGGAAGCGCCTTGGTGGCCAGAGAATCCCGTTGGATGAAGCTCGACGCCAGGCTCGCGCTGCTGCTGAACAGCGAAAGGTACTTTCCAAAAACTCCGGGAAAAAGCTCGGCGGGGCGCCTGTTCTCCGCGGAACCGATATACGCAAGCTTCGTGCAGATGCTGCCCAGCGGCGCGCTGAAGTTACCGCAGGTTGTGCTTCTGGTACAGACAAAAGCACAGAGCTTGCCGAAGAGGCATCTAGGAACGGGTTCAGGACTCAGGCCGAGGAGGACGATGCAAACGAGCGGGCTATTATGGAGGCCTTCATTGAATTGATACAAGAGGAAGAACGAGAGAAGCATGGCTCTTCATATCTTCCACCCAGTCAAGAGCATCCAGCTGGACCTCGAACGGAATCATCACCACCTGCTCGTTCCAATACTCCGCCTGCTACTTATGATACCCCTTCTGTGCCAACACAAGAAGCTGCAAACTCTAATCAGAGTCATAATGTGGATCACAAAGCTGATAACAGCTCATACGACAACCCGTGGACCTGTCCCACGTGCACTCTCGAGAACCCTCCCAATTTCCTATGCTGTGATGTTTGTGCAGCAGAACGCCCGCCTCCCACCAATATTCACCCAGCATCTACATCCACCCCAGGGAACATTTCCAATCAACCTCAGCAATCAGTATCACGGGGTTCGACGAAACGATCTTTACCTCCCGATCAACCGGACGACAAGAAGAACCCCAAAGATACATTTGCCTTCAAAAACCGCACCCGCGCGAAGGATTCCCTCAAAAAACTGGATCAAGGTGTCAATAAGAAACCCCTTGGATGGGTTTGCACCTCGTGCAGTAGCTTTATGGAAACCCAGTGGTGGACATGCTCCTGCTGTGGAACCATGAAGCCATCCTCTTAGATGGGTCTCAGGATCTCCCATCCTATGTACACACGACTTATGTCCTTATGAACAACCATGTAACATGTTAAATGAAAAGAAGTATGTCCAAATATAAGACCCGAAGCTCCATCCACCTGCCTACTGACCATCTCTATAGAACCCCAACACGTGACCATGACAAAGCATAAATAGCTCCACCCAAATTTCTTCCACAATTTTCCCTTGAACCTCCGAGCCAAACTCTTTTCTTTCTCGAACAACCCAAACACCCAATTTTAGTGTGGACAACAGATCAACAATGCAACTGATCAGTTCTCCATACTTGAATGAATTACTAACAGGTATGTATCCGTCAACACTCTCGACAGCGCCGCAATCGAGGCAAAGAAAAGAAACACAAGCATCGCACCAAAAAAAGACTCTTATATGATGAGATATTTTCTCAAGAACCGGATTTTTTTAGGAAGAGCCGGAAGAGGTATGACGGGAGACCCCCGTTGTCGATGCTTAGAATGGTTCTTCTGAAAGAGTCTTTGATGCTTGCTTTTTTCCCCCTTGATTGTCGTCGTTGGAAGGGAGCAATATCATTTGCCGCGGAGCATTTGCTAATGTTTCTGCAAAACAGAATCCTTATTTTACCTCGCCTGGTTGGACGTGTTCGCTATAGAAATAGTTAGAACAATGGACATGTTACCGTGATACATTTATCTTCCCTCTAACTGATAGACATACACACAAAAATAATCCTAAGATATATATTCGAGGTAAAATCTATGTTACTCTTGAAATCGATCTATGATACATCCCCTTGATATTCTCTTGAAACTCCCAAGGATATAAAACTTTTGTGTGGCAACCAGATAGAGAAGACCCTCCAAGGTAACAAGGTCAAAAATGAATAAACAACGCCAATTGACATGCTTGTACACAACCAATTATATCCCAACCTAGGCAACGCTAACAAACTGGCGCTTCTTCCCCGTTCCCTTGTGCGTCTGCTGCTCCTCCCAAGTCTCCTCATCGACGTAGTCCGTGGTGCCCTGCTCGCGGATCTGATTACCAATGAACTGCAGCGCAGACAGGTTGAAGCCCATTTCGTCCTTTTGGCGGGCGAGGACCCGACGCAGCGAGACCCGGATGCTGTCCAGCATTGGGCGCATCATCTTGCTTGCTACGATCTGGCGATGGTGCGTCTTCAGGATGAAGAATAGCACGCGGCAGGTGAGGGGGACGTTCCATTCGCGGTCGACCCAGATGTTGAGGAAGGTGAAGAGGTTGGAGAGGGCTGAGAAGGGGAGGACCAGTAGGGCGTCTTGCAGTGCGGCGGCCGGGATCTTTTGCACTGTATTCAGGACGTGCTGCTCGGCGGAGACGTTGTTCAGGGCTAGGTAGACTGGGTTGCGGTCTGGGGCGGCGGCGTTCGGGTTGGCGGCCTTGACTAGAAGCCATTCACGCACGACTTCGAGATCTTCGGTACCGAGCTCCAGGGCCTCCATGATCTTTTCTCCGGCCATGAGGGTGCCGGTTGTCTGCTTTCCAGCGTCGACGGCCTCGGGCTTTTCGCCATCTTCACCCTCCTCGTCTTGCTCGAGAGATGCGGTGAGTGTGCTGTCGTATTGCTCTTCCATTTCCTTCTCGCGTTCTTCCTCCAGGAAGAGCAGCTCGTCTGTTTGTTGCCAGATGCGGAGACTCTTGTCGTGACTGGCGCTGACGATGAATTCACCGGAGCGACTCATGGCAAGGGCCCAGATCTCGCCGTGGTGGCCAACAAGACGCTGGATTTGCTCGAACTTGTCACCATCCCAGTACTTGATCTGTCGGTCCTTGCTTGCACTGAAGAAGTTGTGACCGTTTCCGTCCTTGTTGTGGGGAACAAAGGCCACGGACATGATGCTGTCTTCGTGAGCCAAGAAGGCCTTGTGACAGTCACCAAAGTCCAGACCCCAGAGTCTGACTGTCTTATCAGCTGAGCAGGTCACAATTAGTTTGGTGTCATAAGAAATGTCCATGCTCAGAACAGGAAGTTTGTGTCCATAGAGGTTGAGGAAAAGCTTCAGCGAGTCGACGAAGAAGACCTTCACTGTGTTGTCCAGCAGCGAGACTGCCAAAAGCCGAGCGTCGGGAGAGAAGCGAAGGTTGAGGATATCATCATTGACTTTCAGAGTTCTGGTGTGTGACAGCTTAAGACGCGGGGTGGTGCGCTTGGTTCCAGGAATCTCTTCCTGAATCACCTTGAATTCCCAGAACTTGGCAGTCTTGTCCGCACTTCCACTGACCATCGACTTTCCGTCTGGGTGTACATGAAGTGACCAGACAGGACCGTCGTGTGCCTTGATAGTATCCAGCAATGTTGAGGATGCGATATCGAATACCTCTAGTTCTCCGTTCTTGTTGCCGACGACCACGATCTTATCACCAGAAAGGAAAGCAGAGCAAAGGGAATATCCACACTCAAGGGTTCGTAGACAGCTCTCTGTTTGAACGTTCCAGATCTTGAGGCTGCCGTTTGAGGCAGAAGCAAGCATGCGGTCGTCGGAACTCAATGCGATTGATCGAATATCGGTTCTATGACCAGGGATGTCAACAGCCAAACTCCGGGTGTAGTCGGAGTCTTCGCTGTCGGTGTTCTTCTTGTTTGCCGGCACGACATTGTAGGCCTCAAGCTGGTTATTCGTCGTAGCAGCCAGAAGGTTCAAGCCGCTTGATTTGTTGAGCATCCAGTCGAAGGAGCGGACCTTTCCACCAGTCCGTACAATGACGTGGGGGACAAAGACTTCGGAAACAGGAGCATTGGCGACATCATCAGCCTTGTCAGCCTCCTGCTCTGCAGCGTTCTCACCGGCCTTCTGTGCCTCCTTCTCCTTTCTTCTCTTCTTCTTCCGTGCCATGCTCTTTTGTACTTCTGACTGTGAGCGGATTCGCCAGACCTCGACCGACTTTTCGGAGCCGTGGATTCCGATGTAGTCTGAGCGGGGGTGGAAGCGAATGCCAATTGTGCGGTCCTTGCCGTGTCGGTAGAAGGTTCCTCGGTCAGTGAGGATTCTGCGACCATCCGCGCCAACCTTTTCCTTGGAGATCTCCACCATAGCCGCCTCATCAATCGACCAGACCTTCAGTTCGCCGTCATTGCCGGCTGTAATACATCCACCCTGGTCAGGCGAAAGGCCCAAGCTCCAGCACTCGCCGTTCGACTGTGCCACATGTGTTTCAATGCAGTGCTGCGATGCCAGGTCCCACACCTTGATCAACGCATCCTTGCCGGTGGTCAACAGGAAACCCGCGTGATCACCCAAACCGGAAGCAGTGAGCAGATCCGCCGAGGGGAACAGGAAATGCAACGAGGTGATCTGATCGGTATGTCCACGGAGTTTGAAAAGACCCACCTCGGTGATCAGATCCCAGACAACGATGTCTGTATCCTTGGAACCACTGGCGAGGCGCACGCCTGCATTGTCGAAGACCAGCTGTGTAATGGCGGATTTGTGACCGTTGAAAGAAATGATAACGGTGGCGGTTCGAGAATCCCAGAGACGAATGCTTCCGTCGTCGTAGCTGCAAGGATAACGGCGTTAGAGAGTGCCATTAGGGGTAGGCGAATCGGAGGAGACTTACCCGACTGCGAAGATATCCTCATCTGTCTTGCTCTGCGTGACCACACTGACCTGCGCTCTGCAAGCAGAATCGCGCCATCTTCCCAGAAGCTCTCCCTTCTTCACATCCCAGCAGAGAACTTCCTCGCTGGCGCCGACAATAGCCCGTCCGGCGCCCGTCTGGCGTGCAGCACCGGTCTGCTCCTCTTTGGCCCAGATCGCGTTCGACGACGCCGAGGCGACAAGCCCGAACGTATTCGAATGCTCGAATTTGCTGTAAAAATGTTAGCTCATGCGTCAGATATTTCAAATAACCGGAAACCGCACGTACAAGTATGATTTCACCATCGTTGGGGGTGGATGGGAAAATTTTTGGGATCTCCGACTGCTATCGATAGGATAAAAATAATACGGGCGGCGACAGCGACCGCTCCGGCTCCCCCACCGCCCATGACGATCACGGAACTTCGACAACAGCCACACTAACACTACACTCTAAGCCATTGTCCTGCCCGTCATGCTTCTCTTAGATTATCAGAACGTTTTGATCCAGTCCCTTCTGACGGAGCGGTTCTCTGAGTACGAATAGCCCTCCCCCCGCACCTCCTCCGCGCATTGTATACACATCGCACCCAGGCATCCAGCTAACAAGCTTACCCCAGCGCACCCCCCGTTTCCATTGACCAAGTGGTCTCCGACTTTGACGGAGTGACATTCCACCTCAGCACGCCCGAGTCCAAGACAAAGATCCTCATCTCGATCCACGTGAAATGCTTCAAGGAGCTGGTTCAATACGGAGCCCAGGAGGTTCTGGCCAGAGAATATGGTCCCTACATTGTTTCCCCCGAGCCGGATTATGATTTCTCAGTACAAATCGATCTTGAGAACCTCCCCGCGGAGGAGGAAGCTCGGAGTGACCTGATCATGAAGCTTGCCCTCCTGAAGCGGAACGCAATGGCTGCTCCGTTCGAGAGAGCCTTCGACGAATTCAATAAGCTTGCCGAGGAGGCTTCCCAATACACATCAGAGTCAGCACCAGCGGGTATTCAGGAGGGTGGTGAGGTCATGGCGATCCACTACCGTGAGGAGGAGGCCATCTACATCAAGGCCAACTTCGACCGAGTTACTGTAATCTTCAGCACTGTGTTCCGGGAAGAGACGGACCGAATCTTCGGAAAGGTGTTCCTTCAGGTGCGTTGACTGCTTACTTCTCTGTCAATCCACAGCGACATGTACTAACAGTTTCTAGGAATTCGTCGATGCCCGGCGACGTGTCGTGACGCTACAGAACGCCCCTCAGGTTCTCTTCCGCAATGACCCCCCTCTGGAGCTGGCCGGTGTGCCTGGTATTAAGGGCGCCGGCGAAGGCGAAGTCAGCTATGTTACCTTTGGTGAGGTGCCATCCGTGATGTACTCCCGAGTCCCTGCTAACACAGCCTGCAGTCTTGTTCCCTCGTCACTTGAACCCCCAGCGTCGCTATGAGAACATCTCCCACATCCAGACTTTCCGTGATTACTTCCACTATCACATCAAAGCCTCCAAGGTAAAGTGCCCACGGGCTCCTTCACAAACATTGGCTGACTAATCACGAACCTCAGGCCTACATCCACACCCGTATGAGGAAGCGGACAGCAGACTTCCTGCAAGGTATATCTCACCGCTCACATATATACCCGATAAATGCTAACGTTCATCAGTCCTTAACCGAGCCAGACCTGAGAATGAGGACCGTGAACGTAAGACGGCCAGTGGTCGTACTTTCCGAGTGCAGGCTTAGACCTGTGACGGTGTTGATATTCGCTTGAGAGGTACCTTTCTGTATAAGCCAATCTGATCATTCCAACTACCCTGCTTGTTGAACTTAACTCTTGTATGAGGTAGATTCGTGTACCTGGTCCCTGTCGTGTGAGTAGAACCTCGCTGTCGTCCTTGGCTTTGCTCGACGCAGATAAACATGAACCACAGGACATGGAAATGCAGGCAAAGCTTGTGCCTTTACTATAATGTAGCACAAAGGCCATAGGGATATGCCTTGCTCTTTTGAGTAGCTTTCATCCTGCTCCAAGGTATCCAGTATGACCCGAAATCGTTGGACTTGTGTATAGCAGGAACTGAGAAGTAGAACAACTGTATTAACCCAACTTAGATAGTGTGCACAATGTTATCCATGCATGTTGTATATAGAATATAGTGTTCCCACTGCCTCCCGTCTACCTGTCCTCTACCTGTCACTAGCCTGTCACCTAAACTGTGAAGTGCCAGGACTGTGACCAAGGGGAAAGAGCTGCCTACGCGCCATTCGCCGATTAGTTGGACCCGGACAGTCGGGATAGTACTTTCCTTCTATGAGTCGTAGACCTCAGAGTGAACATAGTCAATAATGTTTGCTTCTACGCTTCTATCCTTCTCTCTATCTCTGTTCTACACTTTGTTTACGTGATGGTTCCAGACGGAAAATGGGAGACGGCTCTCTCCAAGCTGGGTCTGAAACCCAAGCGCAAGATATCGGATCCCATTCCTCAGGGCGATGTATTTAGCGTGAATGCATCACAGCTGTGTGTTATGAGCAAGCACTCTCGCGGTCTGCACGTGGACCCTCATTATAGATCCCCAGCCAGCTCGACCTCAGACCACATGAACCCTCACACGCCCACCAGCTCGAATTCCCTTTCGGGGTCCTACATTGACCACATGCCCATGACCCCTTCCCCCTCCACCACCTTTGACTCCATCTCTGGATCCAGTTTGAACCCCGTTGCAATGGCGTCTCACATTGCCCAGTCTCGTCTCGCTACTCTTTTCTCAGACTCTGAAGATCGCGTCGCTACTCATAAGAAACTGTCCAAGGACTGCCTGAATGCCCATCTCCAGGCCAGCATGACTATGATGGATGATGTTGTCGTCAAAGTCACGCCGCAGAACATCGTGAGTTCCAAGCTCTCTCTTGAACATATCAGGGATGGGTTTTTCCGATATGCAGACTCGCTCAGGGACGAAGCTAAATTCCTGGAGCTGGAGACCACTGACTATTCCAAGCCACTGCCCGACAACGGGGCCGTCACTTATCCAGCCAAGGCGTTTGGCCTCCCGAAGAAGCGCCCTGGTGGTATGTTCATGGACGAGCAGATCGAGTTGCTGCCGCCTCCATGGGGAAAGTCTGCCACCCCCAAGCCCTCTGTGCCTCAGCCAGACACCCCGCAGTACCACCCGAAGCAACAAACTGATGATCCCTACGCGGGCCTTGAGCCCAAGGTCATGAAGCAACAGACCGGCGGTTATTTCAACAATCACCCCAATGCCCTGCCTCGGAAGATACCTGACTACTCTGTTCGAACCAACTACTCCAGCTCTAGTAAGGAGCCAATGACTCTGAAGCAGCAAGGGAGTGGGAACTTCATGAAGGAGCCAGCTGCCTCGCTGCAGCAGACAGCCAATTACTCTCTTCCAACAAACGAATTAAACCTTAACAACGAGAAAATGACCTTGAAGCAGCAGCCGAGCAGCTACTTCATGGATGAGCCGCAGCCCTCGCAGCAGGAGATCAGCCACTATTCCAGCTCAAGCACATACTCTGTTAGAGAACCAGATGCTCTGGATCAGCAGTTGAGCGACTGCTCTCTGCCAGCCGACGATTCCAAGGAACTTCCGACTGGCCCAGCCAGCTGCTCAACTCCTCTGGCCAAGTCCGCCATTGGCTCGAAGAAAGACCCATTTGAGGATTTCGACCCGGAGTTTATCAAAGCTTTGAACCTCTCTACTATTCTTCCAGCCAACAGAAGACTGCCATCGCATGGTGGGCCTCTAAACCCCACTGCTGACGACTTCGCGGTAAGTGAATAAAGCACAAGGATTGAATATTTCTCTTGCTCTCGAGCTTAACGCTAATGTCTTCTCTCTTCTAGCCTTCACTTCAGGGGTCCGGCCCCCATACCTACACCGTCAGCAGCGATGAATGGGTCATGATTCAGTCGACCCCTTCGCCTCTATCTCCCACAAAGGTTGTTGCTCATGGAATGGACAATGTCGATGAAATGATTCATCGAGGAGTTGTTATGCGCATCTTTACCAAGCTTTACACCATGGCAAAGCTCATGCAAATGATTCTTCTGAGCTACGGCATTGAGGTATTTTATGAGACCGTCCTCCTTCCCTCTGCCCCTCCCTCCCTCTCACCTAGTCCCAATAACTAACAAATTTCCACCCATCTTAGGTCGATGACTCGCCAAATGGCTTGATGTTCTGGATCAGGCGTAGTGAGGAACATGTGAGATGCCATGTTATTGCCGTGTTGATTGAAATCGTTGAACACCTCTACTACGTGCTCTATGCAAGAGTCGTCATTGAACTCGCCAACATTGAACTCTGTTCTTCTGTCGAGGACGAAAACTCCCAGAGACGAGCCCATAGCCGAACCTTCCTCCTTCCATCGGCCGACCATCTTTACCGCATCGTACTTGCGTTCAAGGACGTGATGGACTCACGGGACATCTGCGCAATGCTTCAGAAAGACGTCGTCGAGCAATACCAGAGACAATACATAAATTTCGCGACTGAAATAAGTAATAAGAAAGGAG
>ERZ1673737.3535-NODE-3535-length-11759-cov-3.818524_pt1 | contig 11759 bp, 6 predicted proteins | sample MGYA00580211_ERZ1673737 | MGnify/ENA primary metagenome ERZ1673737 (study PRJEB41218, sample SAMN15661789) | gut metagenome | host: Homo sapiens | place: Canada: London | collected 2015-08-20/2019-03-30 | study: EMG produced TPA metagenomics assembly of... | reverse complement strand
GAGCAGTCTGATGCTTCCGACAGTGATGTCCCGCACAAATTTCTGCGCCGGGTACCTCGCGTCTCGCATGCTCACCCCACAACACCCACCCCTCCACCTATGCCCAAGTCTCAGTCGCAATTCAGCGTGGTGATTCCTTCGCCAACTTCAACTCAAAAGCGACTGAATGCTGTGGCGGAGCGGAACGCAATTAAGGGAACAAATGAGCAGATCTTCCCAATAGACGCAGAAGAACGGAGAGTCGCTCAGGCAGCATACCCTAAGTCGCGGGCACCAATCGACCGCCGTTCTACCCCGTTGTCCTTCAGCTCTAAAACAAACAAACCACTTAACCTCTCACCCACTACCTCGAAACAGCACCTTACCGATATCCGAGCTAATCTTGAGAAGAAGCTCGGCCAAATCAATGGGCCACCAGTCACCACTGCAGTGCAAAGCCCCAAACTTCTTGCCAAGCTAGCCGACAACTTTGAATTCACAAATGATTACATTGACCGCCCAGGCGTCGTTCGCGTTCAGAAAGAATACAATTATGGCTGTGCCTGCGTTGGGAGCTGTGCCACTTCCTCGTGCGGCTGTCTAGATCAAGAAAAGGATAGCGAAGACCGAATCGTTCCTTATGGGTTTTCTTCCGCCGACCCTAAGTTAATTGTGGCGTCCCGTGAGTTCCTTGGCCGTAAGGCTATGATCATGGAGTGCAACTCACTCTGCGGTTGCAATGGTAAGGGATGCTGGAACCACGTCGTCCAGAAGGGAAGGACCGTTCAGCTACAAATTTTTGACGCCGGATCACGAGGTTTTGGTAAGACCTATCTTGATCTTTTTTATTTCGTCCTGTGTATACTAACAATAATTTGCTTAGGTCTCCGTTCACCTGACCCGATTGTTACCGGACAATTCATCGACCGTTACCTTGGCGAAGTTATCACTAAGGACGAGGCCGATGATCGCGAGAACCTTACTGAAGGGTCCCACAACCAGTCATACCTCTTCTCGTTGGACTGGTATGTCGACGACGATGACAGCGAGGAACAAATGAATGTCATTGATGGGCGCAAGTTTGGTTCGGTTACTCGCTTCATCAACCATTCGTGCAACCCCAACTGCAAGATTATTCCGGTGCAGACTACCTCCCACGCCGATAACAAAGTGTACACCCTTGCATTTTTCGCCCTTCGGGACATTCCCGCCGGCACCGAACTGACCTTCGATTACAACCCGGTGTCCGAGGAGAGCGACGACAGTGACGACAGCGATAACAGTTCCGAGGACGGCATGGGACAGAAGAAGCCGGAACCTGAGGCGGTCCGATGCCTCTGTGGAGAGACTAACTGCCGCGGGCAGCTCTGGCCCAACAAACGCAAAAGCCAAAACACCAAGCCTTAAGGGGACTATGCCCTTAAACTGCCTATCGTCTCGCGATATTCCATTCTCGCATTCTCGGCGTTAAGCGATTCAGTTTCTTTTTCTCACGATACATAGCATTGAATGACCCTGATGATCAGAATACTGTACGAATAGCATTACTTGTCTGATTAGGCATCTAAGGGGCATCTACGGCGTTTTTGCCTTGGATTCCCTTTCCTGCCGCTAATGTTTGAGCCCATAACTTCGGTGAATATGTACGATTAGAAATGCAAATATCAAATACCACATCTATTACTTCACAACCAAGCTAGAAAATTTGCACTCTCGCTTTACTTATAGAATCGGAAATATCGTCTACCGATAGGCATGGAATATGTGTCGGCGGGGCTGGCATCTGCTATCGTTAAACCTCCCGTCAACCGGTGTGTTAGACAGCCCCGGGAGTGCCTTGGGGTGGGATATTAAAGCACATTTACATGCGTTATAGATAGCCCGCCAGCAGCCCTGACAGCTCTGAATACAAGGAGACATCTATGGCCAATCGGTCAATGGCGCCAACCTATCAAAGAAATAAACCGGCGGGAAGCAACCAACCGGCTGGAAGCAGCCAACGGGCAGGATGAATTCAACGGACATAATGAAGCCACCGGGCATGGTGAAGCCAGCCGGTGAGAAGTGGTCAACCAGTATAAAAACATCCACTTGCGTTAAATTATCAAGCATATCAGGGGGTCCGGAACGCATTAATGGTTAGTAAGGCACTGGCTATTGACCGGTTGAACAAAGGCCATATTTTGATATTACTGCGGCCTTTCATATCAAAACGTGGTGAATCATATAAGTTACCGTTTCATACAATTAGACAACCCAATCCCTATATATGCTTACCGGAATAAGTACAGAACGTAAGCCGTGTAAGCACCTGGAGGTGGGGGTGATGTACCCCTATGCACCACTGGGGTCTTAGGGTAGTACCATGGTTCGCTACCCGATTTTATATCAAAGCAATGCATAGTTGCTGATAACTGCTTCAACGGGCGAGTAGTAATATGCTCACCCCCTAGGGCGAAGATTTGGCCGTTATATGTCATAAAGAGTCTGCATAACGCAACAACGTCTCCTCGGTATACATAGAGCCGAAGATGAGATAGCCCCTCCGGTATAGAAGTAAGGCCCGCCTTAGCTATTAGACTAAGCCAAGTAGGTACATAAAATATTAGTTTATATGGAGAGGAAATATTCAGGTGAACTTTGCCAATGTTATTATTAATCCGAAAAGCTTGGTCTTTGGGTACGTCGGGCCACAGCGTTCGAGACAAGACATACGAATAGGAGACCTGCGCTGAAGCTCGACAAAGTATACAACAGTAGCACTTTTTAGAGAACTGAAGAATGAACTATACTAGATTTGAAGACCCATCCTACCTTGTTGTGCGCACTTAGCGTATAAAAATACATTACATGGCATCTCATTTGATCATACTGGTAGGAATGGCACCGTTTGGGAGTGCTGTTATACGATCGAAAATATCCCATTCTAAAAAGTGCCTTTACTAGAATGAATGAATAAACTAGCAGAGACCTGATTTTCAAACGGCCTAGCTATCTCATTGTGCTGTCTCACTAGTGCCTATCCAATCGCATAGGCACAGGCAAGGTATATATACGTACACCGGTAAGCCACGAGAACACAACTAGGCAGACAAACCATTAAATATAGGTATATTGGGCAGCCATTAGCAGCAAGGGCTCAAACCTTGTATCACAGTAAAAAAAATACAGTCTTTGTCATATATTTCCAGTAACAAGCCACTATACAACGTTCTATCTCACATTCTTGTCCGCAAGCGGAACCCCTAACTCCGGAACCCCAACAAGATGCCATATTCACTTCCGCAAAATAAGATAAGAGCAAAAAGAATTAAAAGTAAAATCAAACAGGATAGAGTATCACAACTTCAAGAGAAATAAAAAGAAAAGAAGGTCAAGCGCGGCCCTCCATAACCTCAAAGATGCCACCCATGACAAAACCGGGCCGTACCTCCCCGACCCGGCCCTGCAGATCCACCGGCCGCGGCTCCATCAATCCCAACCCCTGTCGCTCAATGGAATCCCCATCACAACGCGACCGCTCCTCGCTCAGCGCCATATCGATGGCAGAGGGTCGGCGACGTACAACCATCATCGACGAACGACCCCGCAGGACTGCGCAGGGGAGCACGCTCACGCCGGTGGTATTGTGGGCTGCATTGTGAAGCGGGATGTCGGAGGTGGGGTGTGGGTGCGAGGTGTGGACTGGTGGTTTCTCGTCTGAGTGAGGATCGCGGAAGGTGTGCGTGTGTGATTTGGAGGGGTGGAAGGAGAGGTTGAAGAGGTGGTGGGGGGAGCTGTGTGGTGGCGAGTGTCGCAGGGAGGTTGGAGAGGAGGGTGGCGATGTGGTGGTTGAGCTTGGTGGGCTTGAGGCTTCGCTGCCTGGTGATTTGGAGTCACGGGAGCGGCGGAAGGATGTGCTCAGTGCGAGGAAGGGCGATGGTAGGTGGTGCATCTCGCGTTGGTTGGTTTTGTGGAATGTGAGGCTTTTCGGAGATGGCGATGTGGCTATGTGCCTATGTCATAATAGAACGAAAGGTGGTTTCAGGAGGTACTTGGAGTCGAGAGGAAGTTGGGAATCTCTTGGAATTTATGAATGTCAGGTCGAAATTGACTGCAAGGACTGTGCTGCAGGGAGAGTTGAGACACGGATTGAACGCGGCCGACGCATGCGGATGAATGCAATTGTCCCTGCAAACGGGAACCAGACGGAGTTTCCATGTGGATTTCCATATGGATTTCCTTCGGATTAGTCTATGAATGCGATTGTCTCCTTAGAGAGAGAGAATATTAGCAATTGCTTGAGAAATGATGCTCCTGCCAACTATTTCCTCTTTGGGCGATTTCAATATCCAATATTAACTAGTCCGACCCACTTGACTCAGCCATGCAAGTCCACGATTTTCATACATACCGAGAATAATATAGTGATATAATGATAGTCAATAGTGTAGTTCTAAGGGCTTCATAAGAGCATGGGATCTCACGCCGCTGCCATGCAAAAATCTCCCAAGGAGAGTAGTATACAGCAAGAAAACCATTGTTGAAGGGAAAAAAAAAGAAAAAAAAAAAGCGCCACAGAAAGGAAAAGCCCCAGTGTATCCAAGGGGATGCCAAAAAGAATGTTCAAAAACCAAAACCCTTCATCCAATACATCTATACCGCTCCATTCTACTCATTTCGTGAAAACATCAACATTTCCATGGATCATCATACCCGATATTCTAATCAGACGATCGGTCGCCGGGTCGCCGTTGCGTGAAACTTCGCCGGAGACTCTCGCCCCAGGCGGAGTTATCCAACGAATTCATAACTCCTTGAACATTCATGATGCTATTCTGACGCGAACGCGTGACAGAAGAAGACTCGAGCGTTTCGTGAGTGTCGAACGAGACGCGATCCCCATACATGTGCTGCGGAGTGCGGGAGGGGCTGATGCTTGACCAATCCCTCGTTGGCGTGCTGGCTCCAGACGCTCGCCCGATCAAATTGGTGTCGATGCGAGGCAGAGTTTCGTGGCGCGCTGCCGGGCTGGACTCTGCTCGTCGGTGGAGAGAGACCGGCGAGAGCATGGGGGCGATATTGGTATCAAATTCTGGTTGGGTTTGTGGGGTCATTGCTCCAGAACCGGGCTCATCGTGCTCGTCATGCTCGTCGACTGGGTCATCGACAAAGATCTCGGGCACGGTGAATGTTGGGATCATGCTCATCCGGCCAGACTTCTTGCGCTCAACCTGGCGACGGAATTGACGAGACCAGTACAGGGTATCAAAAAAGCCGACGACGGTGTTTCGACGGACAGCCTCCTCCACACGCTGCAACCGTGCCCGGCGGCGCAAGAATTCTTCCAAACGTAAACTCTTGCTGTCACTGATCACATTGTGATGAGCAAGAATCATCAGGCACTGGTGGAAGGAGATGCCGCGATCAGGGTCTGCCGATACTAGGACTTCTTCGTAGAAAGTATTCAACCGCTCACGCCTTTCTCGAATAGTTTGCACGGGGATTTTTGATATGATCCGAGAGAGCTCGTCGAGATCCACACCGGCCGCGACACGCGAGGTTGGTCGAATAGGCGGCCGTGACTCATGCAACGAAACCATCGAATTTCTTGCAAGCGAAGCCATTGAGTTTCTGTGAGGCTCGACTCGGCATCGTTCAAGGATGCTCCCAACCGAGAACTCACCCTCGTAAATGCGTGTTGCAAAGACACCAGACAATTCTCCCAGAAGGCGAGGGAACTGCTCCTTTGAGATAAACCCGGTTCCGTCTGGATCGTACGTGGCCCACGCCTGCTTGAATCGGCGAATCTCCTCGCGACTAATCGCGTACAGCCCGCTGCTCCGCTGGTAGACATAGGAGAAACTCTCGAAGATAAGAGAGACAAACAGCGAGACAAAGATATACATACTGATCAAGTTCCAGGAGATGAAGAGAGACCGGGCCCATCCCGGACCTCCGCAGTCATCGTCGAGGAAGTTGGAGTCGTATGTGCAAAAGGGCGGGGCCATGGTAGCAAAGTCCTCCATGAGTTCGTTCCAACCCTCTCCACAACTGGCTCGAAATAGCAAGATGAGAGACTTGGGCACATCGCGGAAATTGATGTTGTGATCCTCGTTGTCGCCAAACTTGGTAAGGCCAAACGCTTGGTTCATCGCAATGCCATACACCAAGAACAGCACGAACCAGGTGGCCAGAAGATTGCCAATCACAGAAAGACTGGCTGCAGCTGTCTTGAAGAGCTGGTCAAGCTGGTTGTTTCGTGGAATAAGCAGCAAAGCAACGGACACGAGGAAGAGCTTGTTGAGTTCAACCACGGCATGTCTTTGATGGTAAGCAATATCCAAGATAGAGGTGATGAAAGCGCCAGGAACAGCTATAAGAGAAAATAGGTCCCATGAGCTTCGGCTGAATCGATGCCACCCAAGGCCAATCAGCCGTATCATAACATTTCCTGCGTAAACAAACATGAAAGCGAAGAATATAATACCTGTATCAATCAGTCAAATGGGCCAACAAATCAAATTAAGCAAGAAACTCACTGCGAACCAGTTCCCACCAAGCAGGTTCGGGGTAATACTCCAGCACTAGCAAAAGCAAGTGGAGGCAAAGAATCAAAGTCACGAATGTCGCCCACCGGCCATGCTTCTTGACTGCAATCCGGTAACACCACAGCCGCAATTTCTTGCTCTTGTCGTCAAACGAGCGCTTCGAGGGTGACACCTGTCGTAGAAGCTTGCGCAATTCCACCCAGGAACGTTGTTCGGCAGTCAAGAACGCAACACCAGTCTGTTCTGTGTAGTTACGCATGAACACAGACACAAACAGCGTCAGGACAAACACAGCTCCAAGCAAGTTGAATACAACGAAGAACAATCCGTTCTCTGGCGCAATCATACCTTGCGGCTGCATCATCTTTCCAGTAATGCCCATCGCGCTTTCTTGCACATCGATCCAACCCTCCTGAGATACAATCTGGAACAGAATGAAGAGAGAGTCGCCAAAATTATCGAAGTCGTAGTATGCGTTCTCTACAGCGCGTGGGGAGAGAACGTCCCAGTTGTAAGGCGAATTGGCGAATTCGCCAACACAATTAGTCAGATTTCCAACGAAATTACCGTCACTGCAGCTCATCATCTGCCCGTTGAAAAGGTTGACACCATAGATGGCAAAGGGAATCAAGAAACTCATGGAGACGGCCGCCGCAGCCACGACCTTCCATCCTCCAACAATGATGACAGAGTGGAAAGTGTCTTTGGCGCTGTCACTGACATTCAACAGACGCAGAGCCCTCAGTGCTTTGAAGGCACCAATAGCCCTGGAGACACTCCAGTCGTTTCGGAGCGACCCGCCGACACTGACCCAAAGGGTTACTAACACAATGCCGTCGATGAAGCCCCAGGAGCTTCGGAAGAATGCGTTCGGCGTCCAGAAGAAGCCATCGGCGACGACCTTGATCGTGGCTTCGATAGAGAACAGAACAGCAAAGCCAAGATCAGTATAGACGAACCAATTGCGATCAGTGCGGAAATACTCCCGCTGGTACAGTGGCGTTGTGATGCAGGCAAGAAGCACCATTGCGACAATTGCTGCGTAAATGAAAGCTGAGAAGGCATACCACACTGGTTTGTAAGGATCGACGCCCTCCACTCGTTGGTGACCACGTCCTGGACCAACAATGCGCTGGCAGAGTTTTCGAACAAAATGGTCTGGGGAGAATATGAACAGCGATTTGTTGTAGTTGGGATGCTTCACTAGGAACTCCCGCTGGTCCCGCTTTCTCTGTTCTGCCGCAGTAACAACTTCTCTTGCCATGGTTCTCGGATCCAATTCCTCGTAGGCGCGGGAGAACTTCAACTTTGAGTAGAAAGGGTTCGGTTCCCGACGCATGACGAGTGTGCTGGCCTTGGTCCACATGAGTGAGATCCAGCCGGGTTGAACGGTATCCTGAGCAGCTCCTTCATTCATTGCACTGTCTCTTCGTGTGCCCTTTGGTCGTTCATCCTGCTTGCTCTCCTCTTCGTCCAAAAACTCGTGCACCACGGCATCCTTGAGCAACATTTCCAATGCCGCAGGACCATGATCGAGTGGATCCTTATACCGGGCTGAATCTCGACCCAGACGGAAGATCTTCGAAAGGGCCAAAGTTCCTTGAGGAGCTCCATGAACTTGTTTCTGTTCCAGGAATGCTCTGACTTGATGCAGTCGTTTCTCATCCTCTGACACATCGAAGCTCTCCTGAATGACAGCAATGAACATGTTTAGAATGATGAAGTTCGCAACGATGAACCAAAGGATGATAAACGCCGCCGAGATCCAAGCGGTATTGAAATCGGTAGTGTATGCAGTGGCATTATAAAGGATAACGGTCCAATTCTCACTTGAAAGGATTTGGTACATTCCCAAAAACGAGTTGTAAATGTTTCCAAATGTGATCAAGATCGTGCCACCACCTTCATCTTCGGATGGTATCTGGCTTCGGAAAAGCTGTGTTGCAAAGATGGCAGCGAGGAAAGTCATCAAGAATAGGAAGAAGATAAGGTTAAGCAGACCGACGGTGTTACGGAAGACCACCATGATCAACTTTCTTGTCACAGAGAATGCCAGAACGACCCGGTAGACCCGTAGGATCTGGAAGAGAGTGAGAACTGTGTATGCGCGGCCTGAGTTCCTGATGGGCGGCAGTTGGATGATGCAGGTAATTATAACAAGCAAGAAGTCTGTCAGATTACGGCGCCTGTGATGAAAAACTCTCCAATCCGAGGCAAAACGCAGGATAATCTCAACGAGGAAAATGAGAGTGACCACAGTCTCGGTGGTATCGATGAATTTGGCACGGCTGGCGGACATAGACGAGCTTCTAAGCGCTTGCACAATGAGGTCAAAAATGATGATACAGACCCAAACCCACTCAGTTTGGTCATAGATACGCTTGAGGGGACTGATTTTGCGAGTTGTTGTTTCATCTTCCTCGACAACATCTATTTTTTGAACGGCAAAAGCACTGCGCTTGCTCTCTTCTCGGATCACCTGGAACGAGTGCGTGATAACGGCGACCAGCAGGTTCACCAACCAGAGACTCAAAATGACAAGACCGCAGGCAAAGAATAGAGCTGCCGCGAGGTAGTCACTGTCAGTGGTGTAGTACAACAGATCAGTAAAGGTATTGGAACTCATGATCACGAATACCATTTCCAATGAGTGTAGAATGTTGTCGAAGCCGAATGTTCCCTTGTACGGATTGCCACCTTCCATGCATATGGAACCCTGTGGACAAAGGTATCCTTTAGGGCCGAATCCTGAGTCCAACCCTGTAGAGTCAAGCCATGGCATTTTTTCTCCGGTCGTGTTGTTGAGATATCCACCGCAAAACTGCAGTGTATCCCATGCGTTATTCAATGTGAAATTGTTCTTACCCTCGGGATCAATCCAAACACAAGTTCTCCGGAAACTGGATTTGAAGCTCTGGATGCCAATGATAGCAAATAGAAGCCAGAAGAAACCAATCAAGAATGCAACATGTACGAGGAGAGGAGCTGCTCGTTTGAGACTTCGAAGAATGACCTAAAGCCCAGTAGTCAGTATCTCATTTGCCATGATGTCGCAATAAGAAAGAAGGCTTACCGAAGTGCCGTTGGTCATGGCAAGCAAACGCAAGATACGAAGGCAGCTCAGCATGCGGAAAATGTACAATTGGCGTGTTTTCTCCACGCCTGACAATGTAAGGAAAAAAGATACCCAAAAGGCGACCACTGCTACAAAGTCCAGGCGATTGAAAGAGTGTCGGAGAAATGCACGGTGGGCAAGTCTAACGCGGCGTTTATGTGAAGGGTCATCGAGGACTTCAGGATCTAATCCATTCATCCCTGTGAATGTTCGCAGAATCGAGGCTTGCGGTTCGGCTGGTAGCATGGATGCTTTCTTGGTGGTGGCCTGTCGATGCGGCGTGATCAGGTTCTTGCCCTTCTCCGCTATCGCTTTCCTGACGCCGAGAGTGCGATTCAATGTGCTGTACTCAACGGGATTGAAGATAAATCCAGACACCAAGATTTTGGCACCTATCTCAAGTGTATATATGATGAAAATGACAAGGAAAACGTAATCGAGGTTGCTGCTTCCCCATTCCACTGAATTCGGATAATTGGGAAGCGCGTCTTCAACAGTCAACAAGATGGTCTGGATGACGATGACGATCAAAATGACGGGCTCCATAAACGAATGGACCAGGATATCACACAGCCAGAGTCGAAGGGGATGGTCTGGTCCAAAGAGCCCAAGCGACCTGCCTCTGAACGGGTTATTTCGATCCCTCCATAGTCTGCTTGAGGAACGCTTCTCTCTAGCAGTTGGAGTCTCCTGTTGAGGAACGTCTTCAAAGGCCACCATCGCAGGCAGAACCGGCGGTCCGTCCATTCGTGCATTCTTATTAGATTCCTCCCTCTCAATCGACTGCTGTACAACTTCCGGTTCGTTACTCAAGTTGACCACACGCTGCGACATGGATTTCACCATGGAACTAGCGCGCTGCAGAGCTCCTCCGGAGGTGGATGGAGACAGCGAACGCGACCGGTCACGAGCACTGCTACCACGACGACTTCCCAATCCATCCTCCAAGTGAGGGAGATCGTCGCCCAGCCGTGAACCGCCGAACTGAAAAGAGTGACCACCAGTGTCGCTGCTCCGCCATCCCTCCGTGCCCGCGGCTCCGCTGATCGGCTGTAGGTATCGAGGGTCTGTCAGGCCAGCCCTATCATCATCGTCCGCGGGTATATGGTATTCGTGGGGGTCGTGGGGATCGTAAGGGTCTAGAGGCACAACATCGAGATCGGAAGCAGCATCGTCAAAACCCCGACCTCCGGGGGGACCGGACAGTGAAGCTCTTGATTGTGGTCCGTCGAAGTTCAAGCCAACCGAGGACATGGCTTGCGCAAATCCGCCCAGGTCGTCAATGGGCGAAGCAATGTCCGCATGGCCTTGTGTTGGTCGGAAGGGATTCCTGCTCGGTCCAGCCGAATCACTAGGAGACTCCTCTGCGACGCTTTCATAGGCCCTCCGCGATCCCCTTCCGATCATTGATGGTCGTGAGAAGAGGCTACCACGCGGGCTTCGGCCACGGTCGTAAGCGGCATCTTCTGGTTTCGAGAGATCTTGAAGGGGAATCTGATTTGGCGGAGCGTTCTCTTCATTGCCAGGGCTCTGGTTACTTGGCGCCATCGTCAGGCAAGATTAGATATTATCGAATCGCAGACATCGCAGGCCGGGCGGGTTGTCAGACACGGTCGCGACACGGGTGCGTGTTGATGGCGAAGCCAGGGTGAAGTCGTAAATATGCAGAGAAGAAGACAGCAATGAAAGAACAATGAGGAAGAGAGTGTTAGACTAAGACCCCTGGGGCCGACGAAGAATTAGGCCAGAAGTGTCGGGATCGCGATTGCACTAAGACGTCGGCATGCGCTCTACCCGGTGGCTGGAATGCCCACCTCACGTCTATACAATTCTCTACATTCATACTTCTCTTTTCTTTTCTTCCCATTCCTTGTCTTCATTACTTATCCTACGCTTGTTCAGCTGACGAGGCCTTGTAAAAACAGTGTTGCCTAGTATGGTTCTTCCAAAAATAGTTCTACAAATTAAATCAAGTGAAACATTAACAAATGCATTATGATTCAGTCGGTGTCCATCTGAGAATCCTTATCTTTAACATGTTGCCGGACGCCATCCAGGAACGCGTCTACCGCATCGCCACCACCAAGGGGTACTCCGCCTCTCCGCATAAATCCTCCATTGGCGACGGGGATCTG
>ERZ1673737.3534-NODE-3534-length-11764-cov-4.330515_pt1 | contig 11764 bp, 15 predicted proteins | sample MGYA00580211_ERZ1673737 | MGnify/ENA primary metagenome ERZ1673737 (study PRJEB41218, sample SAMN15661789) | gut metagenome | host: Homo sapiens | place: Canada: London | collected 2015-08-20/2019-03-30 | study: EMG produced TPA metagenomics assembly of... | reverse complement strand
GGATGGGCTTGTTGCAATGGGCAACGCAGGTGGGGAGGAAGAGTATAGGTTTGGTAATACTGCGGCTCCGTACGGTAAGAATTCAGAAATGAGTATTCAGTATTCAGCAGTATTTAGTGTAGTGTAATGGCTCTAAGCAGGGGAATGTATAGGGCCTGGTACTGTAAATACATGGGTCTGCATATTCAACCATTTAGGTAATCCCTTAGAATTAATTAACTTATAATTAATTCTTTATTCTACAAGGCCAGGTACGATCTACTGCGGTATGCAATGGCCCTAGACAGCAAGTGATAGACATCTGCTCTAGGGGCCAAATATTGCCGGTCTGGTTGCCCGGGCTCCCCTTGCCGCAGCAACCCAGCGCCTATCACAGTTGACTACTTTCAGCACTTTACCCATTCTTACGTCCGTTCTCTGTACATCGACAGGGATTAGGCTTGGCACCCATGTGTCTTGTCTCGGGCTATACTGCTAGCTGTCTCTGACCCCTGGCCTATAGTATGGGGAAAGCTCAAGGAGCCTGCAGGATGTCTTCAATTCAATACATACAGAACCGAGAAGAGATTTCCTGTGGTTCCGGAGCTGTCGAAAATTGTCTCTTCCGTGTATCTTCCATGGGTCTTCTCCACTGCGTATGAAAGAAAAGTTTTCGTTTCGGTTTCAAACATCCCGTGTGCGCAACCGCAGCTGAAAAACGGAGATCGGGTCTAAGAAGCGCTAAGTAAGATCCCCACTTAGTGTTCGGAAAAAATAGAGGCTTGATGCAAGTGATGTACGCAAGGGTTGAAATTCATAACGTTGGCTATTCGACGTCACCCATGAGATACCCCAGAGTGCGACGCTATATGATACCTAGGAAGGAGTATGGAGTATGGAGTATGGAGTATGAAGTCCGTCTTGTATGGAGGGTATACGCTGATCACTCAAGACGAGCCACAGAATCACATTCGTCTCGGAAAACTAACGTTATACCGAGGTGTTGATTGGCCTAGCAATCGATCTCGTCATCTCCAATTGCGAATCTTGAATGGCTTCAATATCGGCACGTAGTATCGAGTAAGGAATGGAAGATTATCTCCCATTCTTCTTCCCGGATAATCCCAGTCTTCCCATACCCGTGCCCTTACTTGCCCACACCCGCATTTTTGCTGATCAAGGGTCCGCGAGGAGGACCAATGTCGCGCATCCCTTCCAACCCCCTTGTAGGAGGTTTAAGGTATTAATTGCTTATCCAGGGTAGTTTATTGAAACCTTCACCTGTCTGATGACTTGGGGTGGTTTCTTCTTCTTCTTTCCTCTCTGTACCCACGGCAATGGCAACAATTTTCGCGAACGCACTAGTTCAAAGTCTGATCTCATAACGCGAAAGTGTTACGACGTCATTGGTCAATAACAGCAATGATACACATGCCCAATGGTCTGGATCTCACGCGACAATCTCGTTCTTACAACATGGTAAGATCCCTGACTATCGCGCGACTCACGAACAAGTTTGGATCTCTCGATCGGCTCTAATTCGGGGTATCAAACGCGATGTTCGTCAGAAAGCGCGCAAAACAAGAGCTCAATTTGCCACCCCGGCGGCTCTCATCTCTCACTAGTTCACTGGAGTCGGCTATGCTTGTCCAGTCACAATGGCCGACGGACCACTATGTCTCCGACTACTGCACCCCACGTCTTTGTATCCCGGCTCCTCTGAAACCCTGGGAGCTCAAGATCCACGTTTCCGAACAGTCCGAGGTGTATGGACTGCACAATGGCTACATCTGCATCTGAAGGCCTTTGTTTACTCTAGCGGTGTGCACCTCCACGTCGACGCGACTGTATATTGCGGGGCTACGTCATGTCCGCATATATGATGTTAACTGTGCACCGTGCACTTCACAAACCTGATGTTGATACTCCATGACGTTTGGCAATCTGCCCGGGGTCGCGATCTAATGTCTTGTTATTGAGACGGAGGGTGTCCCGGGGCAGACTGGCGACCCTCATCTATTTCAGGCTGCAGATATACAGTGGGTTCAGTCTGACATGCTATCGGTCGCTCCGATCTGCGCCACACGCATTGAGGTGGGGGCCAGTACAGCTGATGTGATCCGTCAGCTCGTCACAGCGCCATGTGCAATCGGGCCAGTCGTGTGTCGTCTCGAGCCGGTCGCATTTCCCTGCGGGGTTTATCACATCTCCGACTCGTGTCCCTGCAAGATACCCTGCTCCGGTTCTAGGCCTTCCCCTCTTTGTCTCAGGTTTGCTCCAATGGTGATGTCAGTCACCTTGATTGTTGACGGGCGCGTGTTTGAGCTTTGTGGGTAAACAAAGCACACGAAGCTAATGCGATATCCCGTGACCATGACATCAAGACTCGAACAAGATTCTGACCATCCCCGTTCATCTTACCTCTAGCAGCGGTATTGGTATTGTGAGTACTCGAAATACCCATACCCTTGTCTTTCGTCGAATTTGTCAATTTCTCCCGGGGCCGATCTGCGACACTATTGAATCCCCAGGCCTGCCACTATGCGACAGACCACGCCATGGCTTCGTGCCTGTCAGCCTCTTAACTAGCACGCCCAAATCGTGGTGCTATCAATTCTTAGCGACGCCCTAACCCCCCATCTGGAAGCTGGTGATCCCCCATCGCACAGCTCCGATGTCCCTGTCCACTGGACACAGCACATTTAGCCGCTGGACTAGTACACTATCCATTCCACGCCTTATTGCATAGCTGAGGAATAAACAATATGATAGAACAAGCTCCTATTCGACTTTCCGGCGTCATCTCAGTCCACTCAAGACCGATCCCATAATTGCCGTCAGTAAACGCAAGTTCAAGTCCACCGTAGATGCTGTATCACCTCCGAATAGCCGCCACGGCACTCCCCGTCTGTGATTAGGTTATAGCAGCGTACACTAACGTGTAAATCAGGCAACTGAAGCCCAACCCCTGAACCGTACAGAAACTCGACCTGTATAGACCAAGTCCAACGGTTGCCCGGCCATCAACTCCACCCACCGGCAGAACTCCATATATTATTCCTCCGACCCCATCAGCATACATAAACCACCTGCGCATTCGCACGAAATCCATTCCCACATGCTACATGTAAAGAATTATACATATAACCCGCACGACTAGAACTAAAAAGCCATGCAGATCCACAGCAGATCCCCCATCCATCCAAATCCACACCCACATCCACACCCGCATCTGCACACATCAATTCTGACTCAGAGTGTAATTTTCTTTCCTTTTGCCATCTCAGCCCAATGGCGTCTACACCACCATAGCGCCCCCAAGCCTCAGAGTTGATAGCCTGATGCATAAGTTAGCCTTTGCTATCCATCATCGACTCTCGGAACGATGCATCCACCGGCGCGTGGGGCGCGGACAACCGCACCACACTTAGCCCTGGATACTCTGACATATAATTCCGGCCTTGTCCCGGTTGCACTTGACAACAGGACGCACTTTTTTTGCTAGTTTGCGCTCTGGACGGGCGGCTTTGGGTTGCTGTCGCGATGGTCTTGTCTCGTTTTCTGGATCCGTCTTACCCCTGAATCAGTCTGGACATTCTATGGGGTCTAGTGGATTCTTACGGGGGTGTTTTTTTTGAGTTGGGGCTTTTACAGCTTTGAATACTGGTGTTTTTGGTGAGGCTATTGTAATTGTATGCATTTTGGTGTTTGATTCTTCTTTTTTGAGCTTTTGGATTTTCGTCCTTGATGCATGTTTGAGGGGTTCTATTGTAAGTTTTGGTTGCTATAGATATGGATTTCTATTGTTTTTGTTTAACTTCTCTTGGTTGAGTCTTGCGAGAATAGGGATGTAGCTATCCTTTGGTTTGACATTGTGTTGCAGTTGTAGAGTTTGGTAGTGCTCGATATATCTTTGTGGAATGAAGTCGTAGACACTGGATGTATATACTTCCACCAAATATCTGCCACTTTGCACCATCACACTTGGATGTTTCAAAGAGAACATATATGAGCCAACTATGTCTATATACCCCAGAAGAAGAGAATAAACTACTCTATACTTCTACTTCCAATACTTCACTCTCCAAAAATCCTTATCGGCTTATCGGCCTATCGGCCACCGCTAGTCCCAAATAGGTTACAGCCCGAATTTTTCTTGACTCCAACGGCCGCAAGGAGCAACATCGAAGGTGCCCGCATACCCAAATTCAAGGCCTGCGAGAGGGCATTCCGACGATTAGTCGCACATTCATATCCCTCTCAAATATCCAGCCGCCACAATGGCTCCCAAGCGCCGTCGCGAAGGTTACAATGTTGACGTGAAGCTGGTGGAATTCTACGAAGACCTCGCCAGCGAAAAGGACGAGATCAGACTCAAGGCTGCCCAAGGTCTCGTCTCAGAATTCACTCCGGATAAGAACCCCGCCGATGAACAGATCCAGAAGGTCCTGCGGAGACTCTTCCGCGGTCTCTGCAGTAGCCGCAAAGCTGCGCGTATCGGTTTCTCAATTGCCTTGACAGAGATCCTAACCCAGGTCTTCTCTACACCGAGAGAGACATCGCGATTCGGGTTCTCGGATGCTCTGAGTCTATGGGAGAACCAGTCCAACTCAACCGGCAGCGAGTCGGGTCAGGTTAGTGGCTACTTATGCTCTTGGTAGAATGTCGCATACTAATTGTAACCTCTTTTCGCCTGATATAGGAACAACGCGACCACCATTTCGGACGTCTCTTCGGTGCCGAAGCGATCATCAAATCCGGCGTCCTATTCCAGCCCACCGTGCCTTTCGAGCAATGGACCCAAGTACTTGACCTTATCTTCGAGCTCGCCCAGAAGAAGCCATGGATCCGGGAAGAGTGCGGATGGATTATCTACCAGTGTGTTTATGATTTGGCCTCGCGCAAGATGGATACCAAGTATGTCGAGGCTGCGCTGGAACGCTTGTGCTCGTACGAGATCGCGCGGTCGCCTGAAGGTATTGCTATCTGGTTGGCGGCTAAGGATCTGTTCCCCAAGGCTAGCTTCCCGAGCAAGATCTGGAAGCACGATGACCCTCTGGATACGAAGGAGCGCAGCAGTCTGTCTAAGATCATGAAGGAGTCGGGTGCTGCGAACAGCGAGGGCGAGAACAAGACCAATGCTGCGAAGTCGTCTGGCGTCTGGAACTCCAAGCTTCACTTTGCTTGGGATGCTGTTATTTCTCGGACCAGTCTTGAGGCGAAGGAAGAAAAGTCGAAGAAGGCTCGTTTGAGCTTTGCTGACTTCTGGACTGAAGTTGTGGACAGTGAGTACACATTGCAGCGCTGGGGTAAATTACGAGGAATATAAACTGACAAGCTATTCACAGATGGACTCTTTGCTTCCGCGTCCTCAGAGGAGCGCAAGTACTGGGGTTTCCTGCTTTTCGTCCGGGTCATCAACGATGGTGCTCCTCAGCAGGCTTCTCACGCCTTTACCAAGAACCTCATGCGCTGTCTGGCCAACCAACTGGCCGTGGAGGACCGATACTTGCACCGTATGGCCGTCAAGGCCGCAAAGGCAATTCAGGCCCGTGTGTCCAAGGAGCCCGAGTTCGCGGCCGTCGCAATCCGCGGCTTGATGGGAACCAGCGGCACACTGAACTTCGACCAAGCGACCAAGACAAAGACCGTTGAGAAGATTGTGGCCGAAGCCAACCATGAGGCATTGGGAGAGATCGTCCCATTCTTCGAAAAACTCATCCAGAAGCCCGGAACAACCGACGAGAAGACTGCTGCTTCCAACCGCCAGTTCGTCGCCGGTCTCCTTCTCTCCATTGTGCGCTCCAAGGCATCTGCTACCGAAGATGATGCGGATGACCTCCAGGCAAGCCTTGAGCAACTTTTGTCTATTTTCGTGCGCTTCGCGTACTTCGTGGATGCTGGCAAGGGATCCAGCGCCCCCGAGCCTCCCCTCTCCCAGGCCACACAGGAGTTGCTGCGGAACCGCATTAACTCTTGCTTGAATAGCCTTATCTCCAACCAGAAGTTCGCCGCTACTCTCCCATACGTGGTTGTGAAGCAGATCCGCGATGCTGCCAAGTCTGGCGAGCATGGCAAGTTCATCATTGATATCGATGATAAGCTGCAGGATTCCGTGAAGGCTGCCTTCAAGTCTCTGAAGAAGCTGTCTGGCAAGGTAAGAAACAATTCCCAGGCTTGTCTTTTTCCTTACCTCTGCTTTTACTGACCAACTAATAGGAGAAGAAGGAAAAGGGCATGGCTGCTTTCAAGCTGCTGTACTCCATGACAATCATGCAGGTCTACAACGGCGATGCTGACGCAGTGTCCATGCTTGACGAGCTAGAGTTCTGCTCCACCAAGTTCCTAGGTGACAAGGAAAGCAAGAAGCAAGACACTGGCGATGCGTCGGATGCGCTTGTTGAGATCCTGCTCAGTTTCGCATCTAAGCAATCACAGCTGTTCCGCCGTATGAGTGAGCAGGTGTTTAGCGCATTCGCTAACCAGATCACCGAGAACGGATTGGAATCTTTGATTTCGGTATGTGAAACCAGCTCCAAATATACGAAGATATACATAGACTAAATGGACACAGATCCTGGAAGCCAAAGAGAGTCTGGCTGGACAGCAAGAGATGTTCGAAGAGCAAGATGAATCCGGCGAGGAGGAAGGCGAAGAAGGCTCTGACGCAGAGATGATGGACGTCGACGACCTTGACAGCGACGTTGAAGTCGTCGAAGAAGAGGAAGGCTCCGACTCCGACTCCGATGAGGAAGAAGAAGAGGAAGCAAACGAAGACGACTCCCTAGAAGTCGCCGCCTTCGAAGCCAAGCTCGCCGCAGCCCTAGGGACACACCGCGCCGACGAAGACCTCAACGCAGCGGAATCTGACTCAGACGCCGACATGAACGACGACGAGATGGACGAACTAGACGACAAACTAGTGCAAGTATTCCGCGCCCGCCGCCAAGAAACCTCCCACCGCAAAGACAAGAAAGACGCCCGCGAAAACATGGTCAACTTCAAAAACCGCGTGCTGGACCTCCTCGAAATCTTCGTCAAGAAGAGTCACACCCGCCTCCTAACCCTTGACCTCCTCCTCCCCCTCCTCCGACTCTCCCGCCGCTCGACCGTCAAGCAAATCGCCACGAAGGCAAACAACGTCCTGCGCGAGTACACAAAGGTGTGCAAGGGCAACTCCCTACCCAAGATCGAAGACAAGGCACAGACTGAGGCGCTGTGGGAACTTCTCCGCTCTGTGCATAAGGAGGCTGGACACAGTGGGCCTATGGGCCATGCTACGGCTTGTAGTCAGGCTAGTTTGCTTGTTGTTAAGATTCTTGTTGCGCATGATAAGGATGCTATTGTGGGCGTTGTGGATGTCTATGCTCAGACGCGCAAGGATCAGCTTGTTAGCACTAAGTGTCACGTGCAGCCGTCTTTCTTCTCTGAGTGGAATAACTGGTGTGTTTCGGCTAGTAAGCAGTTGAAGTGAGGTATAGGTTTGAGCTAGAAGGGGTAAGGAAGGGGGTTTTGTATAGATGAGGATGATTTGTTTGATGTTGATGTTGATAGAATTTTATATGTAAAAGCTGGATGAATTACTTTTTATGTGTATCTTCTTTTCTCTTTTCTTCCTTTACTTAACTTAAAATAGATAGACTAACTGATTATCCCTGCGAACTTGGACTGTTCGTATTCCCTTGCATTCCCGGCATTCCTATGCCCACCTTGACGTCACTTGCACATACCTCTCTCTCTCTTTCTATTTATATTTTAAGCTTCTTTGCTGTTCGATTATACATTCATAAAGTAAAAAAGAAAAACCGAAAAAAGAATCGACTGTGCCAATAAAATTGTTGTGAGTTGGTTGCAATAGACTAGAGATATATATTTTCGGGAAAAGCTTGAGGAAGACCAAAAAGCAATGATAAGTAGATAGCAATAAAGGCTACAATTTAACATACTACCTTTATATTTGTGTTAATGTTGTGATAGCCAGGTCTACAATAAGGTAGACGCTTGTTGACAATCACATGACCGACTAGCCCTAAATATGCCACCGTGGATAGAAACGAGGGGATCACTCTTTTCACACGCTAAAGGACCGAGGAACGGTCGATGTGCTTGATGGGAGTAACATAGACATGTGAGACCCCTGAAAAGAGAGACAGAGAGCTGATGAACTAACAGGTGGAGTACGGCCTTCTCGGTAATCCCCGAAGCTAGCATACTTAAGCTACTAGTACATATACTAAGGAAAAGGGGCACAACTGAAGAGAAGAATCTTGAAGCAGTCAGACTTTGAGTTTGTAAGGGGTTTCGGACTTGTTTGTAGATTCCTATCACAAGAGGGATGGTGGTCAATAACGGCAAGAGAAACATCGCATGAAATCCTTCGAACATGGCGAGACCGTCACACTCTGATTCATCCCAGCCCGGAAGGCTTGGAGAACAGAAAAAGTCCGGTGCGGTGTCCGCTATGAGAGGCACTAGCGATACAAGAAGAAAGAAGATATACATGGCTACTAGTAAAGTCTTGATAAGGCGGCTGGTAGGTTTATGGCAGAGATTCAGCCCAAAACTATACATTGTAGTTAGTATCTGATCGCCTTTGGTTGTCACAAACTAGAATGTTTTGAGCTCATGGGAGATTAAACAATGCCCATACACCTGCTGACTGGATGGAGTTGACCCAGTCCAGGGCATTTTGGGGGTGATGAGCCCAGTACTCTGTCTCGATAGGCAGATTGATCGTGTGATAAAAGACGAAAAATAAATGCTCTGTGGAACAAATGACATTTAAGAGTAGATAGAGCAATGAAATGTCTCTAGTGCCCTTGCCTAGCCAAACATACGTTATCTGAGGCATGCTATTTGTGTGTTGGCAGTTTTGCTAATGTGGAAATCCAGCTTCGAGGAGATAGATGCACAAGCTGATAATGGCCAGAAGCGTGCTGTAAAATCGCGGTTAGAGGGGATTTGCATCAAGGAAGGAAATATCTTGAGACACAAAGAGAATCGTGGATTAGGCGGAGGAAGATGGGAAACGAGATGAGAAAGTGTGAGACCTACTGGGAGATCGGAACTAGCAGACATAACTGCCATGATGATATGTTCCGACAATGAGCCGCCTATCTAGTGGGGCTACGCACCCCATCCTTTCGAACAGCTAGTTGAAGGGTCAAATGAGGTTGAAAGCAATTTCAAGACCATTGAAATCGCCCTCACGTTGCATTCGCCTTTACTGCGTCGACCATGTTGTATCCGCCTTATTCAAACCAAGCAACATCCCGGATATTACAGATGAGCTTTCGTGGAAGGCTTGGGCACGCGTAGATAGATAGCGGAGGTCCGACCCTGTGATGAAGCTTGAGCTTCGAAGTGTAAGGTCCCACTTTGGTCAACAGTATCCAGTCGATGCGAAGAATCCTGTGGGACAGAGGCATTGCATTCCCTGGGCCTGAAATGATCGCCAAGGCCCGCTAATTAAGGACAAGAACTGAGCGATATTTTGTTGCATGCAATAGGCTCACTAAATCGAACTAAGAGAGAAGAAATTTCCCTTCGACTTAATCAGGGCCTAATTAGGTTGGGGACGCCACTAGGCTCGCGCCGGCATCAACCGTTAAGGAGCGATCTAGGACCGCCAAACTATCCCTAGCTAGCCTAACCAGATCTATTTGGTCCATGTGTCATTTGGCGTTGAAATGTCTCACAGTTTCGGTTCTATTTCGCCCGTCCGAGGCCGATATAGCTGGATCTAAAAGTCTACTACGCTTCCGCAAAGGCACCCACAAGAGAAACACAGGCTTGGCTTTGTATTGGGATGCAGTCCTTGCTGTGAAGTGGGAGGTCAACGACGGGTATTGTTACAATTCTTCTTTGGATTGCTCAGTCGCCAATGTTGGTGGCTAAAAAGTGCCCTACTTGGTGCGGACTGGAACACTGTTACGCTGTATATAAGGGCTCGCACATTGAACAAGCCTTGCTCTTGCAACTTCGTATTTCTGTGCTCTACGACAGCCAAGTCACCACAGCAAGCTGCAGTGGTCCCAGTGACCTTGATAATGAGGCCATGTCCACGGGTGTATGAAGGTAGTGATAATGTATATCTTATTTATAGCCGAATGACTAGCATCCAAGGTAATGCCATGGCTTTTGCGCGAATAAATTTCCAAAATATTGCATGTCAAATGCGTTTTACTACAGAACTGTCAGATTTTCAAATTTTATATTCCATTTCAATCTCAGTTCCACCTTGGTATCATTCTCCGAAAACCCGACCGAATAAGAACTATTAAAGATCTAATAATCTAAAATACCAGTGGTAGTTGAATCAGATTACACTCAAGGTAATCACCACCATATTGACGGTTAGTGCAATATAGCAAACAACACAACTGGAGCCAGAGAGTGAAGGAGCACAGCTACTGATGAGGGTTGTCCTCTGGAGAAGATTGCTGTGAGTCGATCGACCGTGATCCTATTCCAATAATATGGTTCCCGACCAGACTTACGTTTTACCTATCAGAGGTATCCCTTGGTATTTGGATTTCGGAGATAGACCGTCAAACTACAAACATCATGTACCAGTCGGCAATTTTGTATGATTTTTTGCCTAGTAAACATGAAGAGGAACGCCTATTTAATAGTTATCTACGCAGCATGCCGAGCTAGAAACTATCCGACATTTCCAATATCACGCAAAAGATAGTCGGATTACGCCTTAGCACGCAACAGAATCATTCCACGTAGTCTTCGGTCATTGCCCGAGATCTGAAATAATTGAACAACATCTGACATCGTACATACATCCCAGTATCTCGAAATGTATCTAAAGCAAATGGGGCAGGTATTGCGCAAGATACGCCGTGGCATCGCAATACGCCCAGACGGGCTGGATAACCCTATAGACCCCGGCTAAGGGATTAAGTCCCGACTCATTACTAGATCTCCCATGAAATATCAGAAAACAGTGGGGATAGCAGAGGCTTCGTAACTGACGCGATCGCTAGGGTTGCTGAGCACATCCCCCTCGAAATGTATAAAATACTACGACTATCATCAAAAAGCAGAACGACGTCTCATGCACACTTTCTAATATTTGCGCTGGCTGTAGTTGAGCAGCTCCTACTTTATAATGGGAAACCCAGGAAATAATGGTGAAGTGACTATATCATCGATAAACAGAGACATTGAAAATATTTCCGATGGCTCTTCCGATAATAGCACCGTGAAACCAAAGTCATGGAAAGGCTACTTGTGGGATACATGGGACCTTCCGCCGGATGAGCGATGGCTTCTTTTCAAAGTCGATGCATTTGTTCTCACATTTGCTTCGATTGGATATTTTCTGAAGAACATCGACCAAACGAATGTCAACAATGCTTTTCTTAGCGGAATGGAAGAGGACCTACAAATGTTTGGCAACCAACTCGTCACTAGTATGATTTGTCTCATGGAAGTTCCCCGTTCTTGGAAAGCTACTAACTAGTAGTGTCACTACAGGCACATCTATCTGGACTGTTGGCTATGTTATTGGCCAAATCCCTTCTAATCTCCTTCTCACAAGAGTGTCCCCACGTTGGGTTATACCCTCACTTGAGGTAGGATGGGGTATTGCGACCATCTGCACATCGAGTGTGAAATCTTATCATGCGCTCTATGCTCTCCGCTTCCTAGTTGGTTTTTTTGAGTATGTTCACTTACGATAACTTAAGTATAAAATGTTCTGACAGTCGGTACAGGTCCGGCTTTTACCCAGGCATTCACTACCTTCTAGGATCATGGTATACCCCTCGAG
>ERZ1673737.3533-NODE-3533-length-11765-cov-16.148933_pt1 | contig 11765 bp, 20 predicted proteins | sample MGYA00580211_ERZ1673737 | MGnify/ENA primary metagenome ERZ1673737 (study PRJEB41218, sample SAMN15661789) | gut metagenome | host: Homo sapiens | place: Canada: London | collected 2015-08-20/2019-03-30 | study: EMG produced TPA metagenomics assembly of... | reverse complement strand
GCCGTCGGGGAAGCCCCCGCGGCAAAGAACACCTAATTCTTTTGAGATAGGAGAGTGAGAGAGGTTTTGACCGAGATCTCAGCGGTGATGAGGGCCTACCGCGACGCCCTCGACAGGCACCAGATTCCCTGGGCCGACGACACGTACGACACGGAGCGGGTGGGCGGCTACAGGCTGCGCGTGGAGCGCACCGAGACCATCCTCGACGAGCACAGGGTGAGCGTGACCTGGGGCTGCCAGTGCCTGCCCGAGCGCGAGCCCACGGGCGTGACGATCGGCTACCCGAACTACCTCGAGGTGCAATACGACCCCGTGAGCAGCGAGCCGTTCATGGCCACGCCGGGCGACATCCTCGCCGACATCTTCGACGTGAGGGGTGAGTCACGGTGAGCTACAGGTGCGTCCCCGTCGACTGGATAGACCTCGCCGTCGGCAGGCTCGAGGACGCGAAGAGGTCGATCGGGGCGGGCATGGGCCCGTCCGCCTGCGACGAGCTGCGCGAGGCAAGGCGATGCCTCAACAAGGCACTGATCATGGTCGCGCAGGAGAAGGAGATCGAGAAGGATTGGAGCACGAAATGAGCGACAGGAACGAGTGGTTCAAGGACGTTAAGAGGCTCGTGCAGAGCCTCGAAGTCGAGACCGTGGAAAACCCCTTCGCGTGGCCGACTGTCACGAGCGTCGCAGATGGGGAGGATGTCCTGCACGCACTCGGGCTTCATCCGTCCCGCGATGTCTGCGGCATCGTGAACGTCGACATCGATGAGGTGTACGGACTCGTCCGGCGCATAGAGCCCGAGCCCATCACGGGCTCCACATCGGACGGGTATCACACGTTCGACGAGCTCTACCACCACCGGGCGGTGCTGTTCTCGGTGGTCGTGGCCATGTTCTGCGGGCGCTCGTGGAAGTCGCTCCACCACCATGACGGGACAATGTACGACGGCATGTTCATCGTGGGCATCGACACGCCCGCCGGCCCCGCCACGTATCACTACGACGTCGAGCCGTATTGGGACATGTTCCCGTGCGAGGTGCTCGACCGCGCGCCCGAGTGGGACGGCCACACGCCCAGCGACGCCATCGAGCGTATCGGCACCCTGCGGGACGTCCTACAGGCGGAGGCCAAGGAGGAAGGGAACGAGAAATGATGGAAGTCCCTCTTCCCAAGGACCATGAGGGTCGCGAGATTCCTCTGGACACTTTGGTGCTGTATGACGCGAAAGGCGGGGAGATGTACGTCTCCAGTTACCGCTATCAACGTGATGTGCTGGGCTTGTTCACGGGATGGAATGCGATCAGCGAGGATGCAGCGGGCCAGTGCTGGCAGCATCCCACAGACAGTCTCTACCTCAACCGTCCCGACAGCTGGGAGAAGCTGGAGGAGGACTTGAGCAACGGAGCCATGGGTGGTGAAGTGCTGGGCATGCTCCCATACTGCTCCTATTCAGGCAGCGAAGCCTTAGCGTGCGACAAATGCCGCTTTGGCGGAGACAACCGCTGTGCGTTCAGCGTCTTCACCGACATTCGCAATCGCATCCGCAGGATGAGGGGCGAGGACTGATGTGTGACTACTGCAGAGGCTACGACGGCCTCGATGCCGCCGAGGGCGGTCCGGACGGGATACTCATCCGCTGGATGTTCAGCGGAGACCCGGTGATCCTAGTTGACCACCCGCATGACAATTACGGGAGCTGGAGCATCCCGATCAAGTACTGCCCGTTCTGCGGGCGCAAGATGGAGAAGGTGGACGAATGAGCTGCTATTTCTGCGGTGGATCCCGCATCGCGTCGGTCCATTCTGCGCCTGGCCGAGACGTCCGAAGCTGGTCTGTGGGTTCCATGACCCTGACGCGCAGATACGACGGTAAGCCGATCGTCAGGGTCGAGCTGGATACCAGCGTGATGCTAGACGTCTCGGTCAACGGCTCGTGCGGCGACTGTGTCAGCGCCGACGTGACGGCGGACGCCTACATCGAGGACATCAAGTACTGCCCGTTCTGCGGAGAGGAGCTTTAGGTGAACGAGGTCTATGCGAAAACGAAAACGTATCTGATTAACGAGATCGCCGAGGACGTGCGCGGCGTGCTGAGCGCGATCGCGGACAAGGACCCCGTTGCGGTCGATGACATGGAGGTCCTTGAGTACTGCCATGCCCTCGCGAACGCGATGGTCACCCTCGAGACCGTCGCCATGGTCGCGGCGCTGGCGCCCAGTTTTCTGGAAAGCAAGAGGTGCGAGGACGAATGAGCCGCAGGGATGTGACCGAAGAGCTGTCTGAGAAGGTGGAGAAGAAGCTCCGCAGGCAGTTCTCCCTCGTCGCGCAGGAGGTATGGGTGGACCCCGACCACAGGGTCGACTTCATGGCATTTTCTCCGGGCGTCGGAGGACGAAACATGAAGCTCGAGCACGGGCGGTTCGTGTTCGTTGAGGTCAAGTCGTGCATGGCTGACTTCAAGAGCGGCCACGGCCTCACGTTCCGAGGCGACGACAACTGGCTCGTGTGCCCTCGCGACCTTGCTGACGAGCTGCACGACAAGATGCTCCTGCCGTTGGGCGTGCAAGTCTACTGCCCCGACAACGGAGGCTCCCTTCGGCTTAGATACGACCTTAGTATGCGAGGCGCAGGAAGTCTGAGAGAAGATTCAACGCTCTGCCTGCTCTGGGCGATGCTGATGGACTCGTACTCGAGATGGCGCACGACGGGAGATGTGTTCTATGAAACGAGCGATTAGGTGGGTGCCGGAGCGGTCCGAGTATAGGGACTGGCACGTGCCGGACGGCGCGAGCGTGTGCGCGGACGACTTATCGACTGCAGTCGAATGCGCTGAGTGCGGATGCTGGCTCGCATTCGGCGAGAGCTACACCTCGCGGCTGATCCACAACGACCTCGGGTTCGGCTACGCCGTCTGCCCGAGGTGCTACGAGGCCGAGTTCAGAGAGATGGGAGAGAGCTGTGAACTTTAACGATGCCGAGTTCAAGGCGTGCCCCAGGTGCGGGGCCGAGCCTAAGGTGGAGGACGTGCGTGAGCGTTCCCTGGACCGGCCCAATGTGATGAGCGTGACGTGTCCCTCCTGCGGGATGTCCAGCAGTATCGCGTGGGGGAGCTTGATGGCGACGCCGCAAAAAGAGGCCGTCGCCATGCTCGCGGACAGCTGGAACAGCCGGTGATCCGCTCGGCGACCGACTTGTTCCGCGCAACCGCCTGGCGCACGGTGCCCGATCTGGTGTCGGGTCCTGCGCGCCGGGCGCTCGTGCATGGACGGGCCGACGCGCCGCGAGTGACGTCGGCGCAGATCGGTGAGACGGAGCGGAGGGCGCGGGCGCTGGAGCGCGACCGGGCCCGCGCACTCAAGAGGTCGAGGAAGGCTAAGCGATGAGGTTGTTTGAGAAGTTGCGGCGGATGATCATCGAGAACCGCCGCGTGCGCAAGAGCATCGAGGCGCGGCGCGCCCGCAGGTGCAGGAGGTCGATGAGATGGCAGTGATGTGGGACGTGCAGGAGAGGACATGCGCGATCTGCGGGAGGGTCTTCATCCCGCAGGCCCCGAAGGCCAAGTACTGCTCGGATGCGTGCCGCCGCGAGCATGAGCAGCGCCGCGCGAAGGAGGCCCGGCGCAAGGGAGTCAAGCCGAAGCGCGACAGGGTGGACCGCTATCTGGCCGGGTCGGGGCCGGCGCACGACGAGATCATGGCCATGCGGCGCGAGGTCGCGATGAGATATTGAGTTTCCGCAGGTAGACATAGGTAGATATATAATTAAGGCCGCTGGCGTTGGAGCGCCGGCGGCCTTTGGCAAAGACGCCTCCCGGCATCCTCTATGTGGCGTAGAGCATGGTACCACGCGGGAGGTCACATGGATGCACGTGAATATTTGGAGACTGTACGGGCCGCCCAGCGCGGCATCGACCGCAGGCTGGCGGTCATCCAGTCGATGCAGGCGCGCGAGCAGGTGCGCGCCCAGCGCTACGACGCCGTGGGCAAGGGCGCGCACGGCACGGACTTCATGAGGTCCACCGACGACCGCATAGACTACGAGCGCCGCAGCGGCGCCGAGCTGTCCGAGCTGCGGCATGAGGTGGAGCTGGGCCGAGAGCTGTGCGCGGGCGTGCGCTCGGCCAACCCGGGCAAGCGCTGGGGCGACGTACTGGAGCTGCGATACTGCGAGGACCGCACGCTGCAGGAGATCGCGGGGACGCTCGGGGTGTCGGTGAGGTCGGTGCATTCAGATATGTCATCGGCCCTGGACTGGGTCGATATGGTGGGCATCGCCACCGCAAGGGCTGGCGTGGGCCGTGCGGCAATATAATTGGATAGCTGGTTCGCGTCAGCATGTCGGCCCCGATCGCCATATGCGGTCGGGGCCTTTTGTCTTTATGGGACTGCAGACAATTGCAGACGATTGCACGCTTCTGCAGACAATTGCAGACAATTGCAGATAGTTGCAGACGATTGCACACAATTGCAGACCGTTGCAGGTTTCTTCTGGGATATAACTAGGGTGTCGATTCGCAGCGCCGCCCGCGCGGCTTGCGGGTCGGATGTGCGTGGAAGCACAGATGAGTGGCCGGGGCTCCCTTCAGCAGTTCAGGGACCCCGGCCTTTCTATTAAGCAACAACCTAATGAGGTGGGTCCGTGGTCACACGCGAGGCTATCGTTCGCGCCGCAAGACGGTACGACACCGTCATGGCGTGGGCATTCCGCCGCGCCCTGGGCATCGCCCGCCGTGCGGGCGGGCGCAAGTGCAAGGCCGCCGGCAAGGCGGTCGAGAGCCTGCGCTACGCGGGGCTCGAGGAATGCATGGCCAACAGGGGCCGCTCCCCGGCGGAGCGCTAGCCTTGGCCACCAAGACCCGCTACGCCAACGGCCACGCCCGCCGGCAGGTGCGCGCCTGGCTCAAGGCGCAGGGGCTGCCGTGCCACATCTGCGGCATGGCCATCGACTACGACCTGCCGGCAGGCGACCCGATGAGCTTCGAGGTGGACGAGATCGTGCCCGTGTCCAAGGGCGGCTCGCCCATCGACCGCGCGAACGTCGCGCCGGCGCACCGGATCTGCAACGAGCGGCGCGGCAACAAGAGCCTCGCCGCGCTCAACGGCTCGATATCGCCGCGCCCCCGCGACGTGGGCTGCTCGACCTCGCTGCCGTGGTGACCCGACCCTGGGGGATGGCCCCTCCCCGGGGGCTGAAGGCTCGCCCCACGGCATTGCGCCTTTTTTGCGCAGGCCCCGAAACCGAGTCCATACCGGGAGGTGCATGGAATGTCCACGAAGTCCACGAAGCCGAGGGGCAAGCCCTGGACCGCGGACGAGCGCGAGTTCGTCAAAAACGCCTACCCGGCGCTCGGACCTGCGGCTATCGCGAAGAAGCTCAAGCGGTCGCGCTCCGGCGTGTGCGCGCTCATAAAGAGGATGAAGGAGAGCGGCGAGATCGCGACCGACGAGTCCACGGGGGAGTCCGTGGGCGCGGGCGTCTCGGCGCCTCCCGCAGACGGCCCGGACGGCCGCCAGGACACGCTCGGGAGGCTCCGGTGGGTGAGGCAGATCATCGAGCGACAGCTCTACGACGCCGAGCCCAGCCAGGCGGCACGGCTTGCCAAGGAGTACCGCGAGACGCTCGAGCAGATAGAACGGATAGAGGGGGCTGGGGAGGACGGTGGCGACGATGTCATCATCAACGCCGTCTCGGTCCTGCGCGACGTCCTCGGCTAAGCCGAGGCTCCGCCTCGTCCAGCCCTACGAGAGGTCCATCGGCTCCCTCGCGGTCGAGCTCGCCCCGACGATGGGATACAAGCTCGTGCCGTGGCAGGAGCAGCTCGCCCACGACATCGGCGCCGTGGACGCGAGCGGCAAGTGGGTCCACCCGCGCGTCGGCATCTCCATCCCGCGCCAGCAGGGCAAGTCCGTCGACATCATCGTGTGGGTCGCGGTCATGGCCGCGCTCGCCGGCTACAAGGTGCTCTGGACCGAGCACAACTACTCCACGACCATGGAGATGGTCGACCGCTTCCGCAAGATCTTCGGGCGCCGTGTCGGCGACACGTCCGAGGGAATCCCGCGCTGGCGCAAGCTCCTGGTCGAGGTCTGCTCGCAGACCGGCCAGGAGTGGATGCGGTTCAGCTCCGGCGGCGTCATCCAGTTCTCGACGAGGACCAAGTCCTCGCGCCTGGGCTTCTCCTTCGACATCGTCATATACGACGAGGCCCAGGAGCTCACGGGCATCCACACGCAGGTCATCAACCCGACCACGACGTCCGGCGCCAAGCACAACCTGATGATCGTCTACGCCGGCACGCCGACCCGCGCCGGCAACCCCGCCGAGGTGTTCAAGAACCTCCGGCAGCAGGCATGGGAGGGCGGCGAGAAGGCGTCCGACCTGCTGTGGCTGGAGTACGGCGTCGAGGAGGTCGGCGACATCTGGGACGAGAGCCGCTGGCCGGAGGTCATGCCCTCGCTCGGCTACCACGCCGACATCCGCGCCATCCGCACCGGCATGAAGGACATGGACGAGCTGGGGGCCGCCCAGGAGTACCTGGGCTACTGGCTGCCCCCGCAGGAGCAGGTTGAGCCGCCGGTCATCGGCGCCGCCGCATGGGGCGAGTGCCTCGTGGGGAGCGGCCCAGAGCTTACCGCCGGCTGCAGGATCTGCGCCGGCGTGAGGTTCAGCGCCGACGGCTCGACCGTCGCCGTGGCGTGCGCCGTGCGGCCGCCCGGGTCTGCGACCGTACACGTGGAGCTTCCCTTCTGCAAGGACCCGGAGCCCAGCACGGATTGGCTGGCCTACTGGATCGCCGCGAGGGCGGGCAGGTACGCCTGCGTCGCAATCGACGGCAAGGCGGGCGCCGGCGCCCTGTGCGACAAGCTCGAGGGCATGGGCATGCCCAAGGACTACATCCTGCGCCCGAGCACCGACCAGGCCGTGACCGCCGCAAGCCTCATCTCGTCCGGCGCGAAGGCGGGCTCGGTCACGCACATCGCGTGCCCGGCGCTCGACCTTTCCGCCGAGACCTCACCCAAGCGCAAGATCGGCTCGTCGGGCGGCTGGGGCTTCGGCGGCGACAACGCCGCGCCCATCGAGGCCGCGGGGCTGGCGCTGCTCGCGCTCAACACATCGAAGAGAAAACCCGGAATGAAGGCGAGGGTCACTTGATCTCGATACCTTACGCCGTGGCGTCCGCCGACGGCCTGCTCGAGGAGGACCGCGAGACGGTGCGCTGCCTACTCAACAGCTGGCAGACACACTACAGGGGCAACCTCCTGCGCTCGGACTACTACGAGGCGCGCAACATGCTCAAGGACCTCGGCATCGCCGTGCCCGACTCGCTGCGCGACCTGGAGGTCGCGTGCGGCTGGGGCTACAAGTGCGTGGAGGTCATGCGCGATCACATCGCCTTCGACGGGTTCACGTGCCCCGACGACGAGGACTTCGACGGCCTGCTCACATCCGTGGCCAAGCGCAACAAGATGGCCACGCGCGTCGGCAAGGCCGTCAACTCCGCGCTCAAGTACTGCTTCTCCATGCTCGTGGTGACGGCGGACGAGGGCGGGCACGCCCGCATCTCGGCGTACCCGCCGACCCTGTGCACGGGCATCTGGGACGACGTCCACGAGTGCCTGTCCTCCGGCATGTTCGTCGTCTCCTTCGCCAAGGACCGCGGGCGGCCCACGAACCGCCCGGACTGGGTCAACGTGATGCTGCCGGACCGCATGGTGCGCATCCGCGAGGTTCGCCGCAACGAGTGGGCGGCGGAGTACGTGGAGCACGGCCTGGGCGCCGTGCCCATGTTCGTCATGCCGCACAACCCCGACGACGACCGACCGTTCGGCGTGTCCAGGATCAACTCCGAGGTGCGCTGGAACATCGACTGCGCCATGCGCGCCAACGTCAACGAGGAGATCGCCGCCGCGTTCGCCGCGTCCACGCAGAAGTACCTGCTGGGCACCGACGGAGACGCGTTCGCCGACAAGACCAAGTGGAGCGCCTTCATCGGCTCCATCTTCGAGGTCACCAAGACCGAGGACGGCACGATTCCGCAGTTCGGCCAGCTCACTCAGCCGAGCATGCAGCCCATGACCGAGCACTTCGGCAACCTGTGCAAGCGCATGAGCGCCGCGACCGGCATCCACGTGGGGCAGTTCGGCATCATGAGCGACAACCCAAGCTCCGCCGAGGCCATCTACGCCGAGAACGAGCCGCTCATCCTCAAGTGCAAGAGCTTCATCCGCGAGGCCAAGGCGGCGCTTGCCAAGGCCGCGACCGCCGCTATCGCGACGGAGCTGGGGTGCTCCTACGATGAGGCCGAGGACGCCTGCGGCGTGTCCGTCCACTTCCTGAACCCCGCCATGCCGACGCTGGCCCAGCAGACCGACAGCTCCATCAAGCTCGCGTCTGTGGTCGAGGGTTTCGCCGGCACGCCGACGTTCTGGCGGCTCAACGGCCTCGATGACGACGAGGTGCGCAACGTCTCGTCCGAGATCAGGCGCAACGTGACGCGCTCGGCGGCGCTCGACCTGATGGCGGGCGTCACCCAGGCGGCGGAGCCCGCGCCGCCCGCCGATGATTAGCGCGGCTGAGTTCGCGGCCTATAACCGAGCAGTAGCGAAGATCGGCGACAGGGCGGCATCCGATGTGGAGGCCGCCGTGCTCGCCTGGTGCCGCGCCCACGAGGGCGCGACCGTCGCCGAGAAGCGCGAGGCCGCGAAGCTCATCATGGAGGGCTTCGTCCAGGGGTACGACGACGTGGCGGCGGAGTTCGCGGCGCAGTGGTACGACGACCTCGCAGAGCGCAACGGCGCCAGGCTGCAGCAGGCCGTCACCATGACGACGTACAAACCGAAGTCCGTCGACGAGGTGGCGCGCTACCAGGCGAAGAAGCTCGTGAAGGGCGGCGACGCGGCGTTCGCCAGGGCGTGCGGCGAGTACGCCAGGAACGACGCGTTCCGCAGCCTGAACGAGACGATCATCTCCAACGTGGGTCGCGACAAGGACCGCGGCGTGCGCTTCGCGCGCGTGCCGTCGGGCTTCGAGACCTGCACCTTCTGCATCATGCTCGCGAGCCGCGGCGCGGTCTACCACACGCGCAAGTCCGCCGGCGAGTTCAAGCACTTCCACCGGCACTGCGACTGCAAGGTGGTCCCCGGCTTCGAGGACGACCCCGACGCGGAGCTCGTGGAGGGCGTGAACCCGGAGGAGCTGCGCGACCAGTTGGCTCAGTTCGAGGATATCGACGAGGACGAAAGCCTGACGAGCGCCGAGAAGGACGCGGCGAAGCGTGCCGTGCTCGGTTCGCCTGGGCCTCCAGTCGTTTACAAGAAGCCGAAAGAGACCTTCGCGCGCGAGCGCGGCGGACCCTACGACCTCGCGGCGCACGAGGCGCTTCGGGCGGCCGGTCACGAGGTCGTCGTCCGCAAGGAGGACGCGCCGGAGGGCTTTTCCAATATCGACCTGCTGCTCGACGGCAAGCTATGCGAGCTGAAGAGCCCGACAAGCGATGCGTCTGGCGTCAACGGGCTTAGGTTCATCGAGCGCAATATAAGAAAGGCAGTGCGGCAGTTCGAAAAGGTGGAAGGTGGGCCGGTAAGGCCCTCTATCGCCGTGCTTAACTGCGAGGAAGTCCCTGTGACAAGAGAGGACGCGCTGAAGCGCGTGCGGCTCGAGATGTCGAGGCATGACATCGACCGCGTTATCTTGTTGACCAGGGGCGGGGCCATAGACGACATAAAGAAATAGGCCCCAGGTTAGCTATCCAGCACGCCCAGGGCTTTTCAAATCAGATTATACACGCCTGGCTAGCACAATGGCAGTGCGGCGGTCTCCAAAACCGCTTACCGGGGTTCGATTCCTCGGCCAGGTGCCATCGGGGCGTGGCGGAATGGCAGACGCGCGTGCCTCAGGAGCACGTGGGCATCGCCCGTGCGGGTTCGAGTCCCGCCGCCCCGACCAAAACGTTGAACCAGGCCATCCGCACGGGTGGCCTTTTTCATGCCGAAAAGCGCCCCGCACGGGGCAAGACGATGCCCCGCACGGGGCGGAAATGGAGGGAGCATGGCCCAGGAGACCAAACTCACCGAGACCGAGCCGACCGACCCTGCACAGGGCGGAGACGAAGGTCAGGAGCCCGACTACAAGGCGCTCTATGAGGAGGCGCTGAAGGAGTCGCGCAAGTGGGAGAGCCGCTCGAAGGCGAACCTCAAGGAGCTCGACAAGCTCAAGGGCGCCGCGCCCAAGACCGACCCGACCGTCGAGGAGCGCCTGAGCGCGCTCGAGAGCGAGAACGCCTCGCTCAAGGCCAGCGCCGCCCGATCCGCGCTCGTCGACTCCGTGGCCAAGGCCACCGGGCTCGACCGCTCAATCGTGGCCACGCTCAACGGCGAGGACGAGGACGCGCTCACCGAGCAGGCCAACGCCGTCGCCGCCATCGTGAAGCCGGCGGGCGGCGCGCCGAAGGCGCCCGAGGCGGGCGGCAAGCCCAAGCCCGGCAAGCCCTCCAAGAAGGACATCCTCGGGATCGAGGACAAGAAGGAACGCATGGCGGCCATCGCCGCCAACATCGACCTCTTCAAGTAAGGGGAGAAAGGGGCCCCAATGCCCGATATCAAGACCCTCGCTGCCGCGCGCAACGTCGACCTCGTGAACACCTTCACCAAGTCGCTCGAGAAGCTCACGGCGATGCTGTCCACCTGCGCGCCCATCCACGCGGCCGTGGGCGAGACCCTGCACCAGAAGAAGATCACCGGCAAGCTCTCCGAGGCCGAGTACACCCCCGGCCAGGACATCCCATTGTCAAGCTACGCCTACGAGGACGTCGCGACCTACGAGGTGACGCTCAAGCCCTACCGCAAGCAGACCACGCTGCAGGAGGTCAAGAAGCGCGGCTACGACGGCGCCGTCGACAAGACCGACGCGGCGATGATCTCCGACATGCAGCGCAACATCAAGAAGGACTTCGTCGCCGCCCTCGGCGCCGAGGGCACCACGGCCGCGACCGGCAAGAGCCTCGTGGCCACCGCCGCCAACGCCTGGGCCGCCCTGTCCAACCTCACCGAGGAGTACGGCTTCGGCAGCGGCGAGACGGTCTACTTCGCCAACCCGGTCGACTTCGCCAAGCAGATCGGCGAGTCCGAGGTCTTCAGCGCCTTCGGCATCTCCTACATCGAGAACTGGGCGGGCCTGGGCACGCTCGTGTCCACCGGCTCCGTCGCCGCCGGCACGATCTACGCCACCGTCAAGGACAACATCAAGGTCTACGTCGCCCCGACCGACGGCGACGACCTGTTCGGCTTCTACTCCGACGAGAGCGGCTACATCGCCGTGTCCCACTCGCCCGAGCTCAAGAGCCTGACCTACGACACCGTGGCCTACGTCGGCCTCGTGTTCTTCGCCGAGTACATCGACTTCGTGGTCAAGGGCACCATCGCCCCGACCGCCTAGGCAACCCTAAGGAGCATCCATGATCGCTTTGGTCACCTACCCGTACCGTGACCGCGAGACCCTCGCGGTGCACTACGTGGGAGAGGAGGTCGAGCTGACCGACGAGCGCTTCGCGGAGCTGTCCGCCGGCGGCCACGTCGACCTCCCGCCCGCCGAGCCCGAGGTTAGCGCGGAGCCCGTCGAGGACGATGGCGCCGAGGATAAGGGCGATGAGCCCGAGCAGCCCGTGCACGAGAAGCCCGCGCCGGAGATGACCGTGCAGCAGCTGCGCGATGCCATCGAGGCCGCCAACGGCTTCGCCCCGCGCAAGGCGACCAAGGCGGAGCTCACCGCCAT
>ERZ1673737.3531-NODE-3531-length-11767-cov-4.389088_pt1 | contig 11767 bp, 9 predicted proteins | sample MGYA00580211_ERZ1673737 | MGnify/ENA primary metagenome ERZ1673737 (study PRJEB41218, sample SAMN15661789) | gut metagenome | host: Homo sapiens | place: Canada: London | collected 2015-08-20/2019-03-30 | study: EMG produced TPA metagenomics assembly of... | reverse complement strand
GGGTCGCGCACGACGATGTGCTCGACGGCCAGACCGGCTATTAACCGTGACGCCCGTACAGACAGATAAGGAGGCGTTTTCATGACCGAAACCACACAGCTTTCCGGTAAAATCAAGCATAAATGCAGCAAAACCATGCTTTTGACGCCGCAGGAGCTTTTTGAACTCGACCGCTGTATCGAGTCCCTGCGCGCGTCCGGCAGCTTCACCGAGGACGAAAAACGTGCCGTCACGGAGAACGATTTTTCCCGCTGGGAGACGCTTTCCTGCGGCCTGCGCACATGGATCGCGGAAAAGCATTACGCGGAGTTTCTCGCCGCGCCGACCGTCCCCGTGGACGAAGCCTACTTCGAGAGCAGCGTTTTCGAGCTGTCGCTCGAAAAATGGGCGCTCGACCCGGCGTTCCGTCTTGCGCTCAGCGCACGCATCCTCGCAGACCGCCGCCGCAGTCCGAACACGGTCGGCGTTTACGAGCGCTGCGAGCAGAAGATGAACGCTTATCTGATGGAGCGCGCGCTCACCCCGAGTGCGGCAAACGATACGCAGCTTGCGCTTGCTGAGGCACTGTTCCTTGCACAGCTCGGCGGCGTCGAGGTCGTTCAGACCGCAAAGGGTCAGACCGGCTCGTATTTTCTCGGCGCGGAGGCGACCGTCACCGAGCCGTTCGCGCACGGCGGCCGCGTGGCCTTCCTGCTGCCTGCGGACACGGATTTCCGGGCGCTCCGCCCCTGCCCTGCCGTGCAGCATTTCGCGCTCCGCAAGGCGGACGGCACCGTGCTGCGCCGCCGCGCACGCGAGAGCGAGCATCCCGCCCGGCAGTACAGTGCCGATCTGGCGGATAAACACATCTATCTGCGCCCGTACAAGGGCGGCGAAGGCCGCTATGCCGCGCTGACGCTCGGCATCCAGAGCGACGCCCCGGGCGGCGTTTCCCCTCTCGGCCACGCACACAGCGACTGGGCGCATTCCGAGCGCCAGAGCGGCTTTCTTTCCTGCCGCGAGACCGGCGTCGGCCAGCGCATCGGCGGCCGCATCATCGACCTCACGCCGCTCTCCGGCACGCAGTTGACCGCGCTCATGCAGGCATTTGCGCACGGATACCGCGCCCTTCAGGCGCAGCCGGAGGTGCCGGATGCCCTGCTTCGCGTGGGCAGCCTGCTCACCGGCGCACCGCTCACGCGCGAGGAAATGCTCGCACTCTGGTCGCATCTCGATGCAGACGACGCGGAAGCGCTCGGCGCAGCCTTTGACGCCTGCCACAGCCGCAGTCTGGAGGCGCCCATCAAGCCGCCTCAGCGCAAGACCGGCGAAGGCTGCACATTCGCGCCGCTCACGCCTGTTCACATCGAGCTTAGGCAGAACGAGGTGAACTGGTACAACCGTGTATTCGGCTGGCTGCCGTTCGTGGACAGCGCGAACGACATCCGCCGCGAAAACCGCCGCCTCCAGAACGAATACCGCGCCGCACAGCGCGCGTCCGACCTGTCGTTCGGCGGCAATCCCTTCGAGGACGAGATCGAGTACAGCGACGCGGTGCTCAAGCCGCGCTACCGCCTGCACCGCTGCGGCCTGCCGAAGGAACGGCTCGCCATCCCGGCACAGCCCGCCGCGCCCGGTAAAGAGCGGCCGCTCGACCGCAAGGGCATCCTGTCACTGCTGCTCGACGACCGCCGCGAGCATACCCCGGAGCAAGAGCTTTTCCTTACCTATGTCAAGGGGCTGTCCGGCGTGCAGCGCATCGTGGACGGATATCTCGGCAAGAGTCAGAGTGCGCTCGTCAAAAACCTGCGCAGCAACCCGGACTCGTTTGCCCGGACTATCATGCAGACCATTTACAGCGATGCCCGCCGCAACGGCATCGACCACCTGCCGAGCCTCGCGCGCGAGCTGATCGAACCCGAGCTGCGCCGCCATGAGGCCGCGCGCCCCAAGCCCTCGCCCGAGCCGAAGAGCGAGGAATAAAAAAGCGGTAGCCTTTATTATTGTGCTGCCGCGCGGCAGCGCGCTTTCAAAGCGTTTGCACAGTAAACGAAAAAAACGGGGACATGTGCCTCGTTTTTTTCACTTTAAGAGGTAGAAAGCTTCCGCATGGGAACTTTTGGACGACTCGTGTTCTGCGTACTCAGAACACAACCTGTCGGCGAAACAAAGTTTCGCAGACAAGTCAAATCCCCTCCTGCGATGCGCTCGCAGGAGGGGATTTCAGCTTTATATGGTGCTTTTACTTCATGATGTCCTTGTCGTGCGCAGCCTTTGCGACCAGACCGGACAGCGCGAGGAGCGCGATCAGGTTCGGGAATACCATCAGGCCGTTGAACAGGTCGGACAGGTTCCAGACCAGATCAACGTGCAGCGCGGAGCCGATGACGATGCAGACAACAACGATCGCGGCGTAAGCCTTGACCGCCTTGTGGCCGAACAGCGCCTTTACGTTCTGCTCACCGAAGAAATACCAGCCGATAATGGTGGAAAACGCGAAGAACAGCATGCAGATCGCAACAAATGCGCCGCCGAGCGTGCCGAGGGAGGCGGAGAAGGCAGCCTGTGCGAGCTCGGTGCCCTGCAGGCCATCCGGAGCGCCCGGATTGAGCATGCCGGAGGTCAGGATGACCATCGCGGTCAGCGTCAGTACAACAAAGGTGTCGATGAATACGGAAACGATGGCGATCTCGCCCTGATCCTGCGGACGCTTTACCTTGGCCAGCGCGTGTGCGTGCGGCGTGGAGCCCATGCCAGCCTCGTTGGAGAACAGGCCGCGTGCAACGCCGTAGCGCATCGCCTCGCGTACCGTGATGCCGGCTGCGCCGCCGAGGATCGACTGCGGATCAAACGCCGCAACAAAGATGGACTTGAACGCCGGGATGATCGCCGCATGGTTGAAGCACAGGATGACCAGGCAGCCTGCCATGTAGAACAGCGCCATGATCGGGACGACCTTCTCGGTAACGGAAGCGATACGGCCGACGCCGCCGAGGAAGATGAACGCCGCGATGATCGCGCAGACGATGCCGACAACGATCTGCGGTGCGCCGAACGCGGTCTTGAAGGCAACGCTGATCGAGTTTGCCTGTACCATGTTGCCGGTGAAGCCGAGGGCGAAAATGATAGCGACCGAGAAGAAGCCGGCAAGGAACTTGCCGAAGCCGCCCTGGAAGCGTGCACGGATGTAGTAGATCGGGCCGCCGGTAACGTGACCCTTGTCGTCGGTGGTCTTGTACTTCTGCGCGAGCACGGCCTCACCGTAGATGGTGGACATGCCGAAGAACGCAGACAGCCACATCCAGAAGATCGCGCCCGGGCCGCCGGAATACAGCGCGGTAGCCGCGCCCGCGATATTGCCGGTGCCGACCTGCGCCGCGATCGCGGTGGTCAGCGCCTGAAACGGGCTCATGCCGTCCTTGCCGGCCTTTTCACCGTTGAGCGAGAAGTGACCGAACAGATGCTTCCAGCCTGCGCCGAACTTGCGGACCTGAACGAAGCGTGTGCGGATGGTAAACACGATGCCGGTACCTACGAGGAGATACAGCAGCAGGCCGTTCCAGACGACGTTGCTGATCCTGCTTACCCAGTCTGCCAATACTTCCATTGTCATTTTTTACATTCCCCTTTTTTTGTCTGCGGCAAACAAAAAACCGAAACCCATGGGTAAAATGGATTTCGGCTCAAAAGAACGACAGCAGAACAGGATTTCACGCGCTGATGGAACGCTGACCTCCTGTGCATTTTATCGATCCATACTCTGTCCTTTTGCCTGAGAGATTGGGCGCGGCTACTCTTACCCCCGCGCGCGTTGCACCTTCGGCAGTCCCCTTACATCCGGGACGTTCTCCAGAGCCACATCCGCTGACAGTCCTCATCCGGGTACACCGGACACCTGAGAGTTTCGCTCCTTCGGCAAGTCTTGTGGACTTTTTCCTGCCAGCTTCGTTTGTCGCTTTATGGTTTTATGGGATTAAGTTTAACATTTCTCTGCATGAATGTCAAGTTTTCCTTCCCGTCGGATTGCACAAATTAACTTCACATGAAAAAAAGTAAACCGTCGGAGAACGATTTCTCCGACGGTTTTTCCAGTTTAGTAAACGTACTCGAATTCGAGCTCGCCGATGATGACCGGCGCATTTTCCTCGATGCCCATTTCCTCGAGCTTCGCATAGATGCCTGCGGTCTGGAGCATGCGGTCCATATACTGACGGGACTCGTAGTCGTCGAGGTTGACCGAGCCCATGACCTTGTCCACCCATGCGCCGGTAACGACGTAGGCGTCGCCGTCGCGCTCGATGGTCCAGTCGTTCTCGGTGACGGGAGCCGCCTCGGTCTCGACGAACTCCGGCTCGTACACGAATACCGGCGGCAGCTGCTGCAGCTCGTGCCAGGTGAGATTCATCAGCTCCCGGACGCCCTGATTGGTCGTCGCGGACAGCTCCGCGAACAGGAAGCCGTGCTCCTCGGCATACTTTCTCAGCTTTTCGACCGGCTCGCGGTCCTCGCCCAGCAGGTCGGTCTTGTTCGCCACGATGATCTGCGGACGCGCCGCGAGAAACTCGCTGTAACCGGCCAGTTCGGCATTGATCTTCTCGATGTCGTCGATCGGATCGCGGCCCTCGCTGCCCGCCGCATCGACCAGATGCAGCAGCAGACGGCAGCGGTCGATATGGCGCAGGAAGTCATGACCGAGGCCGGCGCCCTCGCTCGCGCCCTCGATGATGCCCGGGATGTCCGCCATGACGAAGTTCTGCTCCTCGCCCACGGAGACCACGCCCAGATTGGGCACGAGGGTCGTGAAGTGGTAGTTGGCGATCTTCGGACGGGCTGCCGATGCCATGCTCAGCAGCGTGGACTTGCCGACGTTCGGGAAGCCGACCAGACCGACGTCCGCGAGCAGCTTGAGCTCGAGCACGATGTCGCGCTCGACGCCCGGCAGACCCGGCTTCGCAAAGCGCGGCGCCTGACGGGTCGGGGTCGCGAAATGCGTGTTGCCCCAGCCGCCGTTGCCGCCCTTTGCCGCGACATACGGCTCGTTATCCGACATATCCTTCATGACCTGTCCGGTTTTCTGGTCGCGGATGATCGTACCGCGCGGCACGCGGATGACGAGGTCCGCGCCGTCCTTGCCCTTGCAGCGCTTGCCGCCGCCCGGCTCGCCGGGCGCCGCGACATACTTTTTCTTATAGCGGAAGTCCAGGAGCGTCGACAAATTGTCATCCACCTTGAAGATGACCGAGCCGCCGCGGCCGCCGTCGCCGCCGTCCGGTCCGCCCGCCGCGACATACTTTTCGCGGTGGAAGCCGACCTTGCCGTCGCCGCCCTTGCCGGAAACGATCTTGATCTTTGCAATATCAATAAACACAGTGTTGTCCTCCTTTCAAGTAGCAGTATGCAACAGTATTATGATCATTAAAACAAAATCCCAGACGCCTGTCTGGGATTTGTGTCTTGTTCGGTTTACTGCGGGTAAACGGAAACCTGCTTGCGGTCCTTACCCAGACGCTCGAAGCGAACAACGCCCTCAACCTTTGCGAACAGGGTGTCGTCCGAACCACGGCCAACGTTTACGCCCGGATGGATCTTCGTGCCGCGCTGGCGAACGAGGATGTTGCCTGCCGGTACGGTCTGACCGTCTGCGCGCTTAACGCCCAGTCGCTTGGACTCGGAGTCACGGCCGTTCTTGGTAGAACCTGCGCCCTTTTTATGCGCGAAAAACTGTAAGCTAATCTTCAGCATCTGTGTGCACCTCCATTACGTTTAAGAAATCGGAATAATTTTGTTCCAGCTCGGAAAAATGCAGCTTTAGTGCCTGAAGTGCGTCCTGACCACGCTCCACCGTGTCTTTCGGCAGGGTAAAGCGGATGTGTGCGCCCTCGTCCTCGATGAGCGTGTCAACGGGGATGTGCTGTACGTCGTACAGCAGAGCATGCGTCAGCATCACCGCACTGGAGATCGCCGCACAAACGATGTCCTCCCCTTCCTCCGCATAGCCTGCGTGGCCGAGGATGTCCACCGAGAGGATCCTGTCCCCTTGCAGCGAAAAAGTGACCTTCGTCACGGCCTTACGCCTTGATGGACGCGATGGTTACCTTGGTGTACGGCTGACGATGGCCCTGACGACGGCGGTAACCCTTCTTGGGCTTCATCTTGAAGATGTTGATCTTCTTGCCCTTGCCGGTCTTCTCGACCGTGCCGGTTACGGCTGCGCCAGAAACGTAAGGAGCGCCGACGGTGAGCTTGTCGCCCTCGCCTACTGCCAGAACCTCGTCAAAAGTAACGGTTGCACCGTCCTCCACGCCGAGCTTCTCGACGTAGATCACGTCGCCCTCAGATACCTTGTACTGCTTGCCGCCAGTTTTCAGAATGGCATACATTATGATTTTCCCTCTCTTTCGTTGTAGAGTCACGCTTGGCACGGCGGTGCATCGGAAAGACGCACACTTAACAAAAGCCTATGCACAATGCGGCTTTTAATAGCATAACACAAGCCCCTTCTTCTGTCAAGCGGTTTCCCGAAAATCCGAACGTAAAAGAGCGTACGATTTCCGCATTCTTTTCTGTGCATTTTTACCGCAGCGCGATATATTTGAACGTATACATCGGGTTATTGCCGTTGTAGAGCGAGGACGAGCTCAGTACGTTGAAGCCGTTCTCCGCGATCTCGACAGTCTTTGCGGGCGATGCCGCCGTCGCAAGGCCGCCGTAGATCAGATTCGCCTGCGAAAACGCGCCGTCCGTGCGGCAGATGAGCACGGCGCGCGGCGTAAAGCCGAGCGAGATGAACTGACTGGTCTCGCCGTCGCCCTCGTAGGTGCCGAACACAAAAAGCTGATCCACGCGCGCGTTCGTCTCGGCGTCCGCGGCGTTCATCGCCTCCACCGTGCTCTGCATGCTGTCCGTGAACGAGCCGGACAGCGCGCTCAGCGACGCCTGCACCGCGCTCTGCTCAGCCTTGCCGGCGATCTCCTGCTGAAGCTCCTGCGCGAGCATTTCGCGCGTCACCGTGCCGCCGTAGGCGCCGATCACGAGCGACTCCATGCGCTCCTCGAGCGTTTTTCCGTCCGCGCAGACCCGGTTGAGCGCCTGCCGCAGCTGCTCGGGCGCGCTGTCGAACCACGCCTTGAGCGCGTCGGGCGCGAGCGTCGGCTGATCGGGCAGGTCGGCTATGCGCTTTTCAAAACGGCTGATCTGATGATCGAACATAACGTTACCTCCTGTTTTGTGTGAAGACGCCCCGTCGGCAGATACCGGAGCGTCCTCATTGTCTCAAGGGCAATACCGCATAATTGAACAAGAGCGATTTGCGAGTAAATTCTGCGTACTGACAAGGCGCGGTTTTGCGGTAATACTTGACGTATTACCGTGAAATCGCAACGAAGGCAGGATACAGAATTTCCGCAACGCGCCGTAGCTTTCATTGTGCGGTGTTGCCCAAGACTTCATCCCCATGAAGCAAGCCTTAGAATAGGAATTTTTCTGCGTTTTGTCAAGCGTTTCGGGTGGTCAATCTTTTGACCAGCAGCAAACCCTGCCGACAATCCGCGTTTTTCGCGTTTCGGCAGGGTTTTTCGAATTTTTCAGTTGTCCTTCTCCTGCTTTGCCGCATCAATATCCTGTAAAAGCTGTGCGCGTGTGTCGTCGAACAGCAGCTTTTTGTTATGCGCAAAGTAGGCATCGCAGCCGAAATTCTGGATGAACCACGACGTGAACCAGTTCGCGGTCAGCTCGGTGGCGAACAGCACGAGCTCCTGCGAATCCGGAATGGCCGCATCGAGAAAGGCGAAGGCGTTCGTCAGCCCCTCGTCTGCGCGGTCGGCCGCCTGTGCGCGCGCCTCGACCTCGCCGCCGAACAGCGTCTTGAGCCGGTCGAACGCCTGACCGCGCGGCGTTTTTTCGAGCGCGAGCGTCTGCTGCCAGGTATCCAGCAGCTCCGCCTCGCGCGCTGCGACGAACAGCGCGTCCCGGTCGGTCGAGCCGCTGCGGCGGCGCATCAGCTCCTCGCGTTTCTCGTCGAGCAGCGTGCCGAGCGTCTTTTCCCCTTCGCGGACGCACAGCAGGTCGCCGTGCAGCGCGTCGGTCAGCGCATCCTGCCGGTAAGCCGCGCGCGCCGTGTCCGCAAGACGCGAGAGCAGCAGGCCGAGCACGCCGAGCTTTTCGTCAAACGGCGCGTCGCGCAGCTCGGAGGCGCGCACCTTCTCCCATGTTCCCGAAACGATCTCGTCGACGCGGTAGACCTGACGGTACTTTTCGTAAAGCTGCAAATAGTTCGCGAAATCCGACGCGATCTGCGGCAGCTGGAGATACTGCTCGACGACCTGCCGGTCGACCGGGAGACCGAGCGTTTCATAGGTCTGCATCAGCTCGGACAGATCCTCCCAGCCGCGTGCGGTGACAAACTGCAAACCGTCCGCCGTCGCCTCGACGCGGTAGAAATTGTCGCGCCGGATCTCCAGATAGGACAGGATCGCGCCGTGAATGCCGCGTTTTCCGGCGTATTCCTTCCAGACGCCGAAGTCCTCCTCGATGTCGATCTTTTTCACACGGTCGAGCGTCACAACGTCAAATTCGCGCACGGATTTATTGTACTCGGGCGGATTTCCGGCCGCCACGACCATCCATCCTGCCGGGAGCTGCTGATTGCCGAACGTTTTGCACTGCAAAAACTGGAGCATCATCGGCGTCAGCGTCTCCGAGATGCAGTTGATCTCGTCGAGGAACAGGATGCCCTCGGAAACGCCCGTGCGCTCGATCTCGCGGTAGACCGATGCGATGATCTCGCTCATCGTGTAGCTCGTCACCGTGCGCTCCTCGCCGCCGAGCCGCACCTTTTCGATAAACGGCAGTCCGAGCGCGGACTGGCGCGTGTGGTGGGTCAGCGTATAGGAAACCAGTCCCACGCCGGTCTCCTCCGCGATCTGCTGCATGATCTGGGTCTTGCCGATGCCCGGAGGGCCGATGAGCAGCACCGGCCGCTGCCGGATGGGCGGAATGCGCCACGCACCGAACTCGTCCTTCGCCAGATAGGCGCGCAGCGCGTTCTTGATCTCCTGTTTTGCTCGTTTGATATTCATGAAAAGCACCTCGGCTTTGTTTCTGTCTATTCCCTACTATACCACGCCTCCCCCGGCCGCACAAGTGCCGCCTTGCCGTTGTCCGGCGCACGTGCTATAATTTACACGAGAAAAAGGCAAAGGAGCGGTAGCCATGCGCTGCATCGACGGCGAAAACGAACTTATCCTCACCTGCGAGACGCAGGCGGAGGGGGTGTGCATCCTGCGGTGCGAGACACGCGACCCGGTCGTGCTGCTGCCCGACGAGATCGACGGCGCGCCCGTCACCGCGCTCGGCAGGTATGTCCTGAGCGGCCGCGCCCCCGACCTCTCCGGCCGGGAGACGTTTTCCGTGCGCGTGACCTGCGGCGGCCCGCTCCCCGTGCACGAAGCGGACAGCATCCGCGCGGTGACGCTGCCGAAGCACGCCAGAACCGTCGGCAGTTATGCGTTCTACAACTGCCGCTCGCTCGAGGAGCTGACTATGACGGACAGCGTTTCCGCGTTTGACGGCGGCTCGCTGATGAACTGCCTCAGTCTGCACCGCATCCGCCTGCTCGCGCCGCCGGGCGGCGCGACCTGCCTGCCGAAGATACTCGGCGAGACCGCGAGTGAGCTGGATGTGCGCTTTCTGCACGGCGACACGTGCACGCCGCTGCTGTTCCCGGCCTACACCGAGGAGCTCGAGGACCTCAGCCCGGCGCACATCTTTCAGCGCCGTATCCACGGCGCCGGGTACAGCTACCGCCAGTGCTTTGACGGCGCGGCGCTGAACTTCCGGCAGTACGACCGGGCGCTTTCCGAGCTTGCCGAGCGACATGATTTCGCTATCGCCGCCCGGGTCGCGGTGCGGCGGCTCGCCGCGCCCTTTGCCCTGTCGGACAGCGCACGCGCGGACTATCTCGCCGTTCTGCGCGAACACGGCGGCCCGCTCGCCTGTGCGCTCGCAAAACAGGGCGACAGCGTTTCGCTCCATGTGCTGCTGTCGCTTTCCGTGCTGTCGGATGCCGGCATAGACGCCGCCTGCACCGCCGCGCGCGAGGCCGGGCAGACCGCTGCGCTCTCCGTGCTGCTCGCCGCCGCCGGCCCGTCAAAGCCGCGCGGACGCGCAAAAACATTCGATCTGTAAGGAGGCTCGGCCATGCAGTCCGAACGATGGGCCAATATCGGGCGCGAAATCCTGTTTTCCGCCCGCAGCGAGCTTTATATGAACCTGCCGTTTCTCGACGGCGCACTCGCGGCGCTGCCGGTGCAGGACGGCTTCGAGACGAGCTCGCTCGCGACCGATGCAAAGGCGCTGTATTTCAGCGGCGCGTGGCTTGCGCAGCGCTTCGAGCGCAGCCGCACGAGCGTCAACCGCGCCTATCTGCACACGGTCTTTCACTGTCTGCTGCGCCATCCGGCGAAAATGCGCGGCCGCGACCGCGATCTCTGGTCGCTCGCGTGCGACATTGCGGTCGAAAGCCTGCTCGACAGTCTGGATTACCGCTGCCTCGCGCCGGACAAGACCTCGGTGCGGCGGCGCAGCCTTTACCGCTCGCTGCACGAGCATATGCCTGTGCTGACAGCTGAGGCGGTCTACCGCCATTTCCGCCGCGAGCGCATGAATTCCTACGACTGCGCGACGCTCACACGCGTTTTCGCGGTCGATGAGCACACGCTCTGGCCCGAGGATGATGACGATCAGGACCGCCGCTGGCAGCAGCAGGCTCAGCGCACCCAGACCGCCATGGATACGGTTTTCGCCAGCGAAGCGACCGGCGGCGAGGCCGTGCGCGAGCAGCTTGCCGTCTCCGCGCGCCGCACGACCGACTACCGCGCCTTTCTGCGGCGGTTTTCCGCCCTGCGCGAGGAGACCGCCATCGACGCAGACTCGTTCGACTACGGCTACTACGCCTACGGTCTGCGCCGCTACGGCAATATGCCGCTGATCGAGCCGCTGGAAACGCGCGAGACGCGCAAAATCGAGGATTTCGTCATCGCCATCGACACCTCCATGTCCACCTCGGGCGAGCTCGTCCGCGCCTTTCTCGAAAGGACCTGCGAGCTGCTCCAGCAGAACACGAGCTTTTTCCGCCGCATCAACCTGCGCATCCTGCAATGCGACGACAAGCTGCGCTCGGACAAGGTTATTCACGACGCGAAGGAATTTGCCGACTACATGGCGCATTTCGAGCTCATCGGCCAGTCTGCGACCGATTTCCGCCCGGTTTTCGAGCACGTCGACCAGCTTGTCGCTGAGGGCGCGTTTCACTCGCTGCGCGGTCTTCTCTACTTTACGGACGGTCTCGGCCTGTACCCGAAAAAGCGCCCGAAGTACGACGCCGCCTTCGTCATGCTCGAGGGCGAATGCTGGCCGGACAGCGTTCCGCCCTGGGGCATCCGCGTCATCCTCCGCGAGGATGAGATAATTACAGCGTAATCACCCGCTGTCTCCGCGTCCCGCACGCGGAAGCGGGCAAGAATTTGCACAGCAAATTCCGCGGCCCGGTGCAAAAGGATTTTTCCCCTGCACCGGGCCGCTCTTTGTGTATTCAGTTAATATGGGCGAATTACTTGACGATTTCCTTTGCGGCAGCCGCCAGAACGTCTACCTTCGCCTCAGCCTCGGCCTTGTTCGCGCCCTTGGCCATGATATATACCTTGACCTTGGGCTCGGTGCCGGACGGACGGATGATAAAGGTCGTGCCGCCCTCGAGCTCATAGTACATGACGTTCTGACCCTTGAGCTC
>ERZ1673737.3530-NODE-3530-length-11767-cov-17.480020_pt1 | contig 11767 bp, 8 predicted proteins | sample MGYA00580211_ERZ1673737 | MGnify/ENA primary metagenome ERZ1673737 (study PRJEB41218, sample SAMN15661789) | gut metagenome | host: Homo sapiens | place: Canada: London | collected 2015-08-20/2019-03-30 | study: EMG produced TPA metagenomics assembly of... | reverse complement strand
TCTGAGCAGTAATTCTAAAATCGCAAACTCCTGTTTTGTGATCTTCGGAAGTATCTTTCCAGCAATTTCAACCTGAAATTTATTTCTGTTTAATACCATATCTTTAAATGAAAGCGTATGCTGTTCCTCTACTTCCTTTTCTTCTTTATGACGGAGTTGTACCTGAACTCTTGCCAGCACTTCCCTGATTTCAAATGGTTTCGTTATATAATCATCCGCTCCGCTCGTTAAAACCTCTACCTTTTCATCCAGGCTGTCTTTTGCAGTCAACACAATAACCGGAAGATTTCCCTTTTTCCGTATTTCCTCCAGAACTGCCTCACCTGGAATTCCGGGCAGCATCAGATCCAGCAGAACAAGTGCGTAATCATGATCCTGCATATTTAGAAGCAGCTTTGCTTCGGTCCCGGAAAATGCCTGCTCACAAGAATAGCCTTCTTTGGATAATGCCTCCTGAAGCAAGTTATTAATATTTGTATCGTCTTCTACAATCAGTATTTTCTGCATGATATTGCTCCTTTATCTTCCTCAATCGGCCATGATTTTCTGAGTGCTGCATAAGAAATCAGGAAGTTTGCAAGCCATCCGGCCGGTACTGCAAGCCAGACAAATGCAATTCCGAACCGCGGTGCACAAATCAAAGCGACAGACAAACGGATCGCAAGATTTACCATATTCGCAATGAGAAACGGACGCATGATTCCAAGTCCGCGAAGAACACCATCGGTTGCCATCTTAATACCCATGAAAATGAAAAAATACCCCAACCATCTCATATAATCACCGGATACCTGATACGCTAAAGCTGTTCCATCTTTTCCAAGGAATAAGGAAGAAATCTGATTGTGCAGTGATTCAATGACCAGAAAAGCAAGGACTGCGAAACATAGATCCAACACCAGTGCCGCATGATAGCCTTTTTTAAGCCGTTCGATTTTCTTTGCACCAAGATTCTGGGATATATACGGCGAAATCGCATTGCCGATGGATACAAAAATCAGTGAAAAAACATTTTCCACTCGCATCGTTGCCGAATAACCTGCGAGCGCCTGTGTGCCAAATGGATTTACAACCGCCTGTACGATCATCATACCAATCGACACTGTAGACTGCTGAAGAACTGACGGTATGGCAATTTGAAGCATCGAATATAACTCCTGTCCGTCAAACCATTCAAACTGACATTTATATCGCCTCATTCTATAAAGAAAAATCAGAAATGAAAAGACCGCGGAAATCCCCTGTGCAATAAGTGTTGCCAGAGCCGCACCAAATACGCCGAGACCAAGTCCGGCTACCATCCAAAGATCCATAAAAATATTTAATACAGATGAAAAAATCAGAAGAACCAACGGAATTCTGGATTCACCGATGGAAGTAAACATCGTTGAAAGGATGTTGTACATAAACAGAAATGGGAATCCCACAAAATAAACCCGCAGATACAGTACTGCTTCATCCAGTATATCAGGAGGTGTTTGTAATAAACTCATCATTGAATGTGAAAAGCAAAAACCAAAGATTCCAAGTAGTATGCTCAGGACTAAAAAGCTGATCAGCGATGTCGACACAATTGTTTTCATTTTACCATAATCTCTGGCTCCAAAATAACGGCTTACGAGTACACCTGCGCCTACACCGGCACCCAGAGCTACACAAATGAAAACATTCGTAAGTGCAGCACAGGCACCGACAGCCGCAAGTGCCGAAGAACCAACAAACTGACCGACAATGATCGAATCAGCCATATTATATATCTGCTGAAAAAAACTGCCTAAGATCATAGGCATTGCAAAAACAGTTAACGCTTTCAGGGGCGCATCTGTAATTAGATATTCATCTTTTGACATGATTGTACTTCTCCTAAAATTCCAGGTTATAAGTTCATACAAAATACATTAGTACTTATCTTTGGAATTGTCAAACATTTCCCTGTAGCCTCAATCAAAATCTCTGGTAATATTTGTAAGCCATTTCTTTCTGAAATAGTGAATAAATACCACGGGCATTTTCTCGAACTCATCTAAAGTCATTACAAAGTAAACCCAGACAGGCGGTAATTTAAAAACATATGCTGCAAGGAAAGTAGCCGGAACTGCAACAAGCCACATAAATATGGAATCTACGATCATTCCAAATCTGGAATCACCGCCGCCTCTGAAACACCCACATATAAGGCAGGTATTAATTCCTTCTCCCACAAGACGCCAGGTTGTCATAATTATAAAAATGCTAAGATAAGAAAGGGCAGTCTCGGTCAATTTATCCCGATAGAAGTCCAGTATCAGAGGACGAATCGCCAGAATAATAACGCATCCGATCATGCTTACAGCAAGTGTTATCCTAAGCATCCGTTTCCCGTATTCTCCGGCTGTATCAATTTGATCTTTCCCTAACTCCTGGCTGATAATGATAGTCGTAGCATTTGCAAAACCGCGGCAGGCAATAGCACCAATATTTACCACCATAACAGCAACCGCATTTGCGGCAACCATGTCATCTCCGATATGCCCAAGAATTGCTGCAAATGCTGAAGTGGCAAAACTCCAGACAACATCATTTACCACGGCTGGAGTGGCAATTTTCATAAAGTCATGAAACAAAATGCCTGATTTCGCAAAGAAGTATTTTATCCGGAATCTGACATCTGAACTGTTTAATGAATAGATGAGACAAATTAATACCTCTGTAATTCTGGCAATCACAGTACCAAGTGCAACACCTGTAACGCCAAGCTTTGGAAATCCAAACAGACCAAAGATAAATGTGGCATTACAAAATACATTGACACAAAGAGAAACAATGTACGTAATAGAAGGCAGCATTATTTTTCCAATACTTCGAAGAGCGCTCATAAAAACCTGCGAGAACCCCATAAACATAAATGAAAATGAAATCACCTTCAAATACTCACTTCCGGCAGCAATCGTATCCGGACTATTTGTGAAAATCTTCATAACCGTAACCGGCATAGTAAAGGAAATAACGAAAAATATAAGCGAGACGATCAGTGAAATCCGTTCCGCCAGACCGAGAATCCTTTCTACTGTCTTTTTATCCCCTTTTCCCCAGTACTGGGCACACAGAACCGAAGTTCCTGTAGCCATACCGTAATATAAGCAGAACAGAATAAACGTATACTGGTTCGCAAGTGATGAAGCTGACATCGCCGTCTGGCTTACGTATCCAAGCATTACCGTATCGGCAATGTTTACCAATGTTCCAATCAAATTTTGAATCATGATCGGAAAGGCTAATTTTGATGCGTATTTTAAGAAATCTTTTTTATTTAGCATACAACTGTTCTTCCTTAATTCTATAAATGTTTAATCTACAGTACTGTTTTTGCAGCATCATCAGCCTTCCTCTTCTCCGTAATGTTTACTCAAAGAGAAGCCTCTTCCGCGTACTTCTGTCACTCTGCTGATGATCATAAAAGCCTCCGGGTCAATCTGTCTGATCAGTCTCTCAACCTGCGGAAGTTCCCGGTTAGACACAATACTCAACACAATCTGCTTTTGTTCTTGTTTGTAACCGCCTTCCCCATACAGCATCGTCACGCCTCTGTCTACCTGCGCAAGAATCGCCTGACGTACTTCTTCCACCTGTTTGCTGATAATCTTCACTTCCGTCTTGGTATTTCCCATCACTAACACTTTGTCCAGCACTGTCGTGTAGATCATTACCAGCAATATACCGTATAAAACGCGTTCCGGAGGATTATATAGAATCTGCGGTAACAGAATCAATATATCAAATACATTCAGACTCACTGACACCGGAATTCGAAAATACTTATTCAGAATCAACGGTGGAATATCCATACCTCCGGTAGAAGCTCCTGTTCGAATCACGATACCCAGACCAATCCCGATTCCAAGTCCGGCAAAAATCGTATTCAGCATTGAATTATCCGTAATCACCAGATCACCAAAAATATGATTGGCCGCTTCCAATGCAATTGGATATGTGAAAGAACTGAGAATTGTCGTCAGTGCAAATTTCTTACCAAGAAAAATCACTCCAACTATCAGCATCACAATATTAAATGCTAAGACAAATCCAGAAATTGATGCTCCCGTAAAATGCTTCACTACCAGACCAATACCGGTTGTTCCTCCTGTCATCAGATTCCCCGGTAAAAGAAAAAGTTTGATTACAAAAGCATAGAAAACATTTCCAAAAATGACCTTTGCAACGGTACTTGCCCGCTTTAAATATGCCTTATCCATAAATTCCTCCCATTAGCCATATGATTTTGATTATCCCCAAAAACGTCCGTTAGAGAATCTTCCCTAACAGACGTTTTTCAAAGTATTTCCTAATATAGTGATATTATACTGAGAAATGCAGGCAGTTTCAATAGGATTTTTCAAAGCACAACATATTTTTAAAAATACTTTTTTATATTTCCATGTAATGCAAAAATCCCGGATAATCAAAGTTTTTGAGGGGCAGTCTTTTTGAGGGGTTAGATTGAGAGGCTGATTTGAGAGGTGAAGTGGTAAACTAATTTTGAACACAGAGGGGGCAATTTCTAGACATAAATGAGTTATAATTCAAACAAGGCTTTTAACAAAAACCATTCATGTCCACTTTGGACAGATTATGAGCTTACACGTTATGAACTAGAAGAAGCAAACTCGCTTTGTCATGGTAACTGGATTGAAATTGAACGTCAATACAAATATATCAAACACTGCAAAAAATCTTATCCGAAAACAATATCTCATATCCTAACGAATATGATTTTTGACTAATTATTCAAGAGGGCCTGGAATTATTCCAGACCCTCAAACCAAACCCTCAAAAACTGACACACAAAAAGAGCCACCCCCTCACGACTGACTCTCAATTAGTTCGGCAAACCCTCAAGAACTTTGATTATCCAAAATCCCTAGAAGCCTTAGACTTCTAGGGATTTTGGATCGATATTAAATCTAACTAGATATTAATTACTCGATGATTGTAGCAACTGTACCTGATCCTACTATACGTCCACCTTCGCGGTATCAGACCTGTGTATTGCGGTGTGCAAATAGTGATTTTTCTTGTGTTTCATGGGGAAAAATCCGGATTTTCGGTTGTGTCCGTGTGGTTTCTGGAGATTTTGTTATCATGGTATTATCACTGCCTACTTCTTTGATTAACAATTTATAATATCGGATTTTCCCTAAAATATATATACAGGTTAGTATGTCTCTCTAATGAATGTAAATCTTCTTGTATATATCTCCATGATGCTGGAAAACTTTCCGGAACACCATTAGCTACCTCCATCTCAAGAAAATTTATAAACAATAACTCTTTTCCCATAAATTGTTCATAAAATGCTTGCGAATATTGTTTTTTTAACTCTTCATCTAAATTAAGTTGATTATATAGCGCATGATCTAAATTACTTGATAAATAATAACATTTATAAGGTATTCCCTTAATATTATTACATCCAAGCAAATAATTCATTATTTCACGTTTATGCTCATTACGTTCTTTTACTTTTTGAATATTCTTGCAAAAAATATTTTCTGTCGAATATATAAATTCTGTACTTTTTCCCTTTACAATTGCCGAATCATCAACATATGTACCATCCGTGTCAAATATCTGTACTATTTGCCATATATCACTAGGTTTCAGTTTTTTGTCTTTTCGATATTTATCTACAAACTTATATATCTCTGATTCGACATTATCTTTATTTATATTTTCATCAGAAGTAATATCTCCATGAGTAAATTCAAAATGGATTTCTTTATGTCTATATATTTTTTTGAATATATTTTCTAATGCTCTTCGATCTGTAGCTCCTTCAACAATAAAAATTACTGCTTTATCCATTTTACTCATATTTAAAGCTTCATCCTCTCGAAATATTACTCAATCAATTATTTTTTAGTAACTTCATAAATTCGTCTGAAAATTGAATTTTGACGCTGTTTTTTTCAGTTTCCCCTGCTTTTCTAAATGCATATCCCATATCTTGAAGATCGGTATCATCATATATCTTCTCTTTTTGTCCTCCAAGAACTATTGTTCTTATATAAAAATCTCTACGATTATGAGTCTTTTCTATTCCTTTTAACGAAATATATCTATTATTAGGATTAATTGTTGAACAAATAATATTTCTCTTATCCAATTTTTCCATTATTCGAAGATTATGAGATGTAAATATTAACTGTCCCTTAGCTTCTTCCGACAAAACCCCTATTAATTCTCCTAATAAATATTCAAAAATACCTGCATCCAATTCATCTACGATCAGACATACACTTGGATTATTGTATAAAGAAATTAAATAATTTAAAAGAGAAATAATTCTTTTAATTCCTTCCGATTCATACTTAGTTAAAAACCTTTTTCCATCTCTATTAGAATAAACTTCCACCTGAATTATATTTATTCCTTCTTTATTTTTTTCTTCATTAGTTTTCACTAATTCTATTGATAAATTAGGTATAATTGCTTTCAATGCAATATTAATTGCTTCTACAATTTTTTCTAATTTATTAAAAATTTCTTCTGGAAAATCTCCATAACCATTAATAAATAGTGGAATACAGCCTTGCATAACTTCATTTTCAGATTCTGTATGCACATTTACAGGGATAAAAGTATTTGAATAGTTTACACCTAATTGATTTACTTTTACTACTTGAAATCTCATTCTTGCAAAATCAAATAATGATTTTACTACGTCTGACAATGCAATCTCTTCATCATTTAAATCATTAACTTGTAAAGACTTATTAAGTATATCGTTAAAGAACAAGGATATATTTTTTTGTGCACAAAAAACTGCAAGATTTTGTACTGATTTAAAAAAACGTATTTGAGATATTGCACTCTCATTTTTTGATACGACATTTGTTGAAACATTTTCTAAAATAGACTGTGTATCATAATAAGGATTAACAAAATTCACATTTCTTTCCGTTTTCCAGGAACTTCCTCTTTGCCAGTAAGTCAATTCTTCAGAAAAAATTTGTATTTTTTTTTCTTTTACATTATGTTTTAATTTTAAATCATATTGAGCTTTATACTTTTTTTCCTTTAATTTAATATAAAATACTGTGGAAATCTTCATAAACTTATCGCCATTGAACATTCCCTCATATTCATCATAAGAAATACTATTTCCGCTCATTATATGCTGCAAAATATCAAATGCTTCAATAATTGCTGTTTTTCCAGAGCCATTCTGGCCATAAATGCCATTAATATCTCCTCCCTTTAACTCTGCTCGATATTCCGCATTTGAATAATTTACAAATTTTATCTCTCCATAATTTACATTTTTGAAATTTTCCAATTTCGTTTCTACTATTCTTACTAAATCTTTTTCTTTCATAGCAGATACCTCATTTTAGATATTCCCATTTTTATTTGTATTTTATTTTACGTTCACACTATTCATTTTATATTAATTCCGATAAAATGTCCAGTTTTATTTATTATATATCACTCTAAGTATATGCAATTATTTTGATTTTATACACTTACTTTCATTTATCAACTAAACAGGCTTCGGAAAACTTACTCTCTATATATGTAAGTTCTCTAAAGCCTATTTCCAATAAATCAGTTCAAATTATTTCCACAAATTAAATCAATATTCTCTCGTAATGAATTATTTTGTTTATATCGATTCCATAATCTTTTGATTACATCCTTATAATAATTTATATCACTTTTTAAATAATCCGATGGTGCAAGAGTTCTTTGCTCTTCTTCAGCCTTATATAATGCACTATCAAAACAATATCCTAAAACTTCATCTCCTATAACAGAAAATATCTCCATAAAAATTTTTTCTTCATCTTGCAATTTCACAGATATAAGTTTTTCGATATTTCCCATATTTCTGATTGCAATTTTTAAATCATCTACATTATTTAACATTCCTGCAATCGTATCATAGGCAAATACACCGTAATTAATTTTACATAAAAATGTTACACAAGCATACTGAAAAGTTCTACCATTTTTCATCATCGGCAATACTGTTTTTTCATCATACCCTTTATCCTTAATGTAGACCTTAACAAATTTGTCATAATAATACGACATCTTCAATAAGTCTGCGATTACACCTTCTTTTGCATCTTCTCCAAAAATAGAATAGTAGTACTCATCATTATACATTCTCTGAGAATTACTACGAGCTGATCCAGGCATCTGTAAAATCGCTGCTAAGCCCAGCTTTCCAACCTGTTCAAGTGTTGCTGTTTGATAAGGTTCCGAATATTGTTTTGGTGTTTTATCACCTTTTTTAGTAATGTAGTACACTTGACATCTATTAAGTCGCTCTTTTAATCTAATTTGTTCTGGAGTATTAGCTTTTAAATCTGCTTTTTTTACAGGTTTCTGTGAATTAGTCGCCTCAGCTATCTCCAATGCAAATTTATCCTTCATCTGAGTAGTATTTCCTTTGGATTTAACCACTTTGCATTGGAGATAGAAGTCCTTTTCAATATCTAACTTTCCAATTCGATTTGTTGTCTGACCGCCATTTACAATTGAAAAATTCCATAATTTTATTTCTTTTCCATCTATTTTATAATCATCGCAGATAATTAAAATTCCATTATTTTTATACCAGAAATTTTCAGGTTCTTTATGTATAGTTTTTTCAATTCCTGTATCAACAGCCTTTTGCCTTACATAATATCGTAAGTTCATTCCAAGCAAACCATTTCTTCTTCTATTTTGAAGCTCTTGCAATGATATAGCAGAAATATTAACAATTATTGAATCTTCATATTTCAAATAATTATTTTTATCATCAATCGCAATTTTATCATAATCAACACACAACTTTCCGTTATCACACAATTCAATCTGTGCTTCTATGTCTGATCGAAAGTTCATTTCCAAATCGTACTTGCCAAAATAATCTCTCATGGATTTATCTAATTTATTGCGTTCCCTTTTATTTTTTGGCTGGTATGATGTAAAAAATACAATTCTAATATTCGCATTATCTTCCATTTGGCTAGTTGCATTTCTATAAGCTGTAACTAATTTATCATTAAATTCTGATATTTTATTACTTTGAAGTTTTTTCAATGTTTCATTAATCTTATATAATTCCCCTGCAACGTTATCTGTTCCTAATATTGTATTTTCATAAAATTTACTTTGAACAATTATCAGATCATTCCCCTCGCTCGTAGGATCATTAAAAATTGCATCTATGCCTCCATCATTAGCACCATCAGTCAAAAATTCCTCTATTACATCTTGGTCGAAAGAAGTACCAGACTCACTATAAAAAAAGTACTTTATACATAACAATGTAAATATATGATAATTTTGATACTTCCCAAAAGTAGGATATTTCTCCTTCATTGTTTCTATATGATATTCGAAAAAATCTTGACTCATAGCACTTCTCTCCTTTGTACTTTTCCCATATTTATACTAATATTATGTCTCATATCCGCTATTTTGGCAAGATCACACGTATTCTATTTTCAATATTTTCTTACTATTTTAATAATTTTCAACACTGCTTCTTCAATTTTTGCTTAATACCATATACTGATATCTCGCACTTCGCTGTTCATTCGTAAACTGTTTTCACACTTTCTCTCGTACGTTTTTTATTCCGACAACCGTTTTCTATACTGTTCGTTATTCTTTTCCACTTTTTTATATTTCCATATAATGCAAAAACCCGCAGAACCGAAGTCCTGCGGGCATATTTCATTTTAAGTATCGATATTAAATCTATCTAGATATTAATTACTCGATGATTGAAGCAACTGTACCTGATCCTACTGTACGTCCACCTTCACGGATAGCGAAACGAAGACCTTCCTCCATAGCTACTGGATGGATCAGTTCAACTGTCATCTCTACGTTATCTCCAGGCATACACATCTCGATTCCTTCTGGAAGCTCGCAAACACCTGTTACGTCTGTTGTTCTGAAGTAGAACTGTGGACGGTAGTTGTTGAAGAATGGAGTATGACGTCCACCCTCGTCTTTTGTCAGTACGTAAACCTGGCATGTAAATTTCTTATGGCAGCTTACTGTACCTGGTTTGATAAGAACCTGTCCTCTTTCGATCTCTGTTCTCTGAATACCACGAAGAAGTGCTCCGATGTTATCTCCAGCCTGAGCCTCATCAAGAAGCTTACGGAACATCTCGATTCCTGTTACAACAGTCTTCTTAACGTCCTCGTGGATACCGATGATTTCAACTTCGTCAGATACGTGAAGTGTTCCACGCTCTACTCTACCAGTTGCAACTGTTCCACGTCCTGTGATAGAGAATACGTCCTCTACTGGCATAAGGAATGGCTTGTCTGTAGCACGCTCTGGTGTTGGGATCCATGTATCAACAGCGTCCATAAGTTCCATGATCTTGTCTCCCCACGGTCCGTCTGGATCTTCAAGAGCCTTAAGAGCTGATCCCTGGATGATCGGTGTGTCATCTCCTGGGAAGTCATACTCGTTAAGTACTTCACGGATCTCCATCTCTACGAGTTCAAGAAGCTCTTCGTCGTCTACCATGTCACATTTGTTCATGAATACAACGATGTATGGTACGTTAACCTGACGGGACAGAAGAATATGCTCTTTAGTCTGAGCCATAACTCCGTCTGTTGCAGCTACAACAAGGATAGCTCCGTCCATCTGAGCTGCTCCTGTGATCATGTTCTTAACGTAGTCAGCATGTCCTGGGCAGTCAACGTGTGCGTAGTGACGGTTAGCTGTCTCATACTCAACGTGTGCTGTAGAGATTGTGATTCCACGCTCTCTTTCTTCTGGAGCCTTATCGATGTTCTCGAAATCTACAGATGCGTTACCTTCTACTCTGTGAGAAAGTACTTTTGTGATAGCAGCTGTAAGAGTTGTTTTACCATGGTCAACGTGTCCGATAGTACCGATATTACAATGCGGTTTTGTTCTTTCAAATTTAGCCTTTGCCATTTTGAATATCCTCCTTAAAAATATAACCCTCAATGGGGCAACCTTGTTTTGGTTTTCTATTTTAAACCTGGCTAAGTTTGATTATATTTCAAACTTAGCCGATTTTCAAGCCTTTTATGATATTTTAGGCATTTTTGTTGGATAATACTTTCTCCTGTACAGACTTCGGTACTGGCTCATATTTCTCAAAGAACATTGAGTAGTTACCACGTCCCTGTGTTCTGGAACGAAGATCTGTAGAGTATCCAAACATTTCTGACAGAGGAACGTACGCACGTACGATCTTTCCGCCACCGAGATCATCCATACCTTCAATACGTCCACGACGTGAGTTCAGGTCTCCGATGATATCTCCCATATATTCTTCAGGCATTGTAACCTCTACCTTCATGATAGGCTCAAGAAGTACAGGTGCGCCCTGTTTCATAGCATCCTTGAATGCAAGGGAACCAGCGATGTGGAATGCCATCTCACTGGAATCGACTTCATGGTAAGATCCGTCGTATACGTTAGCGTGAACACCAACTACCGGGAATCCTCCAAGAATACCAGATTTCATAGCTTCCTCAATACCTTCACCTACTGCCGGGATGTATTCCTTCGGAATAGCTCCACCAACTACAGTAGACTCGAACTTGTATGTCTCCTCACCGTTGACATCCATTGGCTCGAATTTAACTTTACAGTGTCCGTACTGTCCACGTCCACCAGACTGTTTCGCATACTTGCTGTCAATATCAACTGGCTTTGTGATGGACTCTTTGTAAGCAACCTGAGGTGCACCTACGTTAGCCTCTACCTTGAACTCACGAAGAAGTCTGTC
>ERZ1673737.3525-NODE-3525-length-11770-cov-9.615621_pt1 | contig 11770 bp, 10 predicted proteins | sample MGYA00580211_ERZ1673737 | MGnify/ENA primary metagenome ERZ1673737 (study PRJEB41218, sample SAMN15661789) | gut metagenome | host: Homo sapiens | place: Canada: London | collected 2015-08-20/2019-03-30 | study: EMG produced TPA metagenomics assembly of... | reverse complement strand
GGAATATTAATAGATCCATCTTCATTATAGTTATTTTCAATAAAAGCAATAACTGCTCTTGTTGAAGCTAAAACTGTATTATTTAAAGTAGAAACATAATAATTTCCATTTTCACCTTTAGCACGAATACCTAAACGTCTAGCCTGTGCATCTCCTAATGTTGAACAAGAACCAACTTCAAAATATTTTTGTTGTCTTGGTGACCAAGCTTCAACATCACATGATTTAACTTTTAAATCAGCTAAATCTCCAGAACAACATTCTAATGTTCTTACTGGAATATCTAAACTTCTAAATAATTCAACTGTATATGACCACATTTTGTCATACCATTCCATAGCTTCTTCTGGTTTACATAAAACAACCATTTCTTGTTTTTCAAATTGATGAACACGATAAATACCACGTTCTTCAATACCATGAGCACCTACTTCTTTTCTAAAACATGGTGAATAAGAAGTCATTGTAATTGGTAATTCTTCTTCTTTAACAATTTGATCTTTAAATTTACCAATCATACTATGTTCAGAAGTTCCAATTAAGTATAAATCTTCACCTTCAATTTTATACATCATAGCATCCATTTCATCAAATGACATAACACCTGTAACAACATCACTACGAATCATGAATGGTGGAATACAATAAGTAAATCCTTTATCAATCATGAAATCTCTAGCGTATGAAAGCATTGCTGATGATAAACGAGCGATATCTCCCATTAAATAATAGAAACCATTTCCACTTGTTCTACCTGAAGCTTCTTTATCTAAACCATTAAAACGAGCAATGATATCAGCATGATATGGAATTTCATACTCAGGTACAACTGGATCTCCGTATTTTTGAATTTCTACGTTTTCTGAATCATCTTTTCCAATAGGTACTGAATCATGAATGATATTTGGTATTTTCATCATGATTTCTTTTAATTCTTTACCATATTCTTCTTCTTTAACTTCTAAATCTTTTAATTCTTCTGCCATAGAAGTTACTTTTGCTTTAATTTCTTCAGCTTCATCTCTTTTGCCTTCTCTCATTAAAGCACCAATTTCTTTAGAATATTTATTTCTTAAACTTCTAATTTCACTTGCTCTTGTGACAACTTCACGATAATCTTTATCTAATTTATAAGCTTCATCTACTAATCCAACTTTTTCATCTTGAAATTTTTTCTTCATATTTTCTTTGACTAAAGTAGGATTTTCTCTAATTAAATTAATATCAATCATTTTCTTTCCCCTTATATTATTAATAACTGCCTTGATTATACATCAAGGCTATTTTCTTTGCAATTCTCTTTTAATCCAAGCCATAATCACTTGAACAATCATCTCTTGTTGACTGTCATTTAACTGTGTATGTGGCTTAATATGATACCACTTATATAAACACCCTCGACAACATGAAGCCGTGGCATGTTGAGCAATAAACACAGGATGATTTTTCATCGGTGTTTGCTTTCCATCATTTAAAATCACAGCCGGTGCTATTCTTTTAGAAATAAAATCTCTGGCGTGTTGTTCTATAACATCTAAGCCTTTTTCATTACAATAATCTTTATACTTTTTAGCAAGATGAAAAGAACTTCTAAACTTTGAATGATCTAAACGATTAAACAATCTTTTTAATTCTTCTCCATTCATTTCTAAAAGAGTCAGATTACTCTGACTCTTCTTCACCTTCTTCTACAACTTCTTCTTCATTTTTAGCAACAACTTCCACAGAAGAAACCTTGCTATCATGTACTTTAATAAGTCTTACACCTTGAGTCGCACGTCCTGCTGTTTTAACTTGTTCCATAGGTAAACGAATCACAATACCATCATCTGTAATAATTAATAAATCTTCATTACCTTCTACTGCTCTAATCGCTACAATTTGTCCATTACGTTCAGTAACATTAATTGTTTTAACACCTTTTCCACCACGATTAGAAACACGATATTCATCAATTGGTGACATCTTACCATAACCTTTTTCCGTAACAACCATAATTAATTGTCCTTCACGGTTTGTTGTCATACCAATAACTTTAGAACCATCAACATTAATACCTCTTACACCACTTGCACTTCTTCCCATTGGTCTAACATGACCTTCAGAGAATCTTACAAGTTTACCATTACTAGCAGCAATTAAGATTTCATCATCCCCTTTAGTTAATTTAACACCAACTAAAGAATCATCTTCTTTTAACTTAATAGCAATCTTACCTGTTTGTCTAATGTTTTCAAATTCTGAAATATCAACACGTTTAACTAAACCTTGTTCAGTTGCAAAGAATAAATACCAATGTTTATCTTCTTCAATCATTTTCTTATTAATATTAATTAATGATTTAACACTTTCATCTTTATCAAGATTTAAAATATTAACAATTGGTAATCCCTTAGCAGTTCTACCAAATTCAGGAATATTATATCCTTTCAAACGGTATACCTTTCCTTTATTTGTAAAGATCAATAAATCATCATGTGTTGACATATGAATAAGTGAACTAATGACATCATCTTGTGTTGTTGCCATACCTTTGACACCACGTCCACCTCTATTTTGAGATTTATAAGTATCTACTGGCATACGTTTTACATAACCATTATTAGTAAGTGAAATAATAACATCTTCTACTGGAATTAAATCTTCATCTTCAATATCAAATGTACCTTGAATAATTTCAGTACGACGTTTATCACCATATTTTTCTTTCATTTCTAATAATTCATTTCTAATGATTTCTAAGATACGTTCTTCATTAGCAAGAATATCTTTCAAATCAGCAATTGTAATTAATAAATTATTTAATTCTTCTTCAATCTTTTCTCTTTCCAAACCAGCTAAACGTTGTAATTGCATTTCTCTTACAGCTTTAGCTTGTTTATCAGACATTCCAAATTCATCCATTAATCTTTGTTGAATGATTTCAGTTGTTCTACTTGTACGAATTAATTGAATAATTTCATCGATATGATCTAAGGCTTTCTTTAAACCTTCTAAAATATGTGCTCTTGCTTCTGCTTTATTTAATTCAAATTGTGTTCTACGACGAATAACTTCTTCTTGATGTTGTAAATAATATTGAATTAATTCTTTAAGTGTTAAAGTTTTAGGTTCATTATTAACTAAAGCAATATTATTGACACCAAATGTTGTTTGTAAAGAAGTTAATTTATATAATTGATTTAAAATAACTTCTGCTTGAACATCTCTCTTTAATTCAATGACAATTCGAATTCCTTCACGGTTTGATTCATCACGAACATCACTAATACCTTCAACAACTTTATCACGTGCTAAATGCGCAATCTTTTCGACTAATCTTGCTTTATTTACTTGATAAGGAATTTCATAAGCAACGATTCTTTGTCTTCCCTTATGTTCTTCAATTTCTGTTTTTGCACGCATAACGATTAAACCATTACCTGTTTCATAGGCTTTTTTAATCGCACTCTTTCCTAAAATATATCCACCAGTTGGAAAATCAGGTCCTTGAATATAATTTTCCATTAATTCTAAAACAGTAATATCAGGATTTTTACTTACCGCAATAACGGCATCAATCACTTCACCAATATTATGAGGTGGCATATTTGTAGCCATCCCAACAGCGATTCCTGTTGTCCCATTGACCAATAAGTTAGGAATACGACAAGGTAATACCGATGGTTCTCTTTCTTCACCATCATAGTTTGGAATAAAATCAATCGTATCTTTATTGATATCTCTCATTAATTCCATTGAAATTTTAGACATTCTCGCTTCAGTATAACGCATAGCGGCAGCGCCGTCACCGTCAATTGAACCAAAGTTTCCATGACCATCTACAAGCATATAACGATATGAGAAATCTTGTGCCATTCTCACTAGGGCTTCATAAATTGAAGAATCTCCATGAGGGTGATATTTCCCCATAACTTCCCCAACGATACGCGCAGATTTCTTATACGCTTTATCACTATAACAACCAAGTTCATTCATACCATAAACAATACGTCTTTGAACTGGTTTCATTCCATCTCTTACATCAGGTAATGCACGTGCTACGATAACTGACATGGCATAATTCATGAAAGAAGTTTTCATTTCTGATGTTAATTGAATTTTTCTAATTCCTTTTTCTTGATTATCCATTTTCTACTCCTTCTAAATATCTAAATCAGTTACATATTTTGCGTTTTCTTGAATAAATTCTCTACGAGGTTCAACTTTTTCTCCCATTAATACATCAAAAATCATATCAGCTTCCATTGCTTCATCTAATTCAATACGATTTAAAATACGATGTTCAGGATCCATTGTTGTTTCCCATAATTGATCCGCATTCATTTCTCCTAACCCTTTATATCTTTGGATAGAATATTTTGCACCTTCACCCAACTTTGTTCTTAAATCATCTAATTCTTCATCACTATATAAATAATGTTCTTCTTTTCCATGTTTTAATAAATAAAGTGGAGGTTGAGCCGCATAAACAAAGCCACCTTCAATTAAAGGTTTTAAATAACGATATAAGAAAGTTAACATTAAAATACGAATATGTCCTCCATCGACATCGGCGTCGGTCATAATAACGATTTTATGATAACGTAATTTATTAATATCAAAATCTTCACCAATTCCTGTACCAAAAGCAGTAATCATACTACGAATCGTATCACTTGATAAAACACGATCTAATCGCGCTTTTTCAACATTTAAGATTTTACCACGAAGCGGTAAGATAGCTTGAATACGACGATCTCTACCCATCTTAGCACTACCTCCGGCAGAATCCCCTTCGACAATGAAGATTTCACATTCACTAGCATCTCTTGATGAGCAGTCAGCTAATTTCCCAGGCAATGATGTAATTTCCATTCCTGTTTTTCTTCTTGTCATTTCACGTGCTTTTTTCGCAGCTAAACGTGCATGAGAAGCAACGATTGCTTTTTCAACAATAATTTTGGCAGTATCAGGATTTTCTAATAAAAATTGATCCAATGATTTAGAAATAATGTTTGAAGCAATTTTTCTTACTTCTGCATTTCCTAATTTTGTTTTTGTTTGTCCTTCATATTGAGGATCAGGATGTTTAACAGAAATAATCGCTGTTAAACCTTCACGACAATCTTCTCCTGATAAAGCATCATCTTTTTCTTTTAAGAAGTTTCCTTTTCTTGCATAGTTATTAATAACCCTTGTAAGAGCTAAACGGAAACCTTCTTCGTGTGTTCCTCCTTCATGTGTATTAATATTATTACAGAAAGAGTAAATATTTTCTTGATAACCATCATTATATTGCATTGAAACTTCAATCTTAATATCATTTTGCATATCTTCTACATAAATGATTTCATCATGAATTGGTGTTTTATTTTTGTTGATATAAGCAACATATTCCTTAATACCACCTTCATACATATAATCATGTTCACGATTTTGTCCATCTCTTAAATCAGTTAAACTAATTCTTAATCCCTTATTTAAGAAAGCAAGTTCTCTAATTCTTTGTCTTAAAACTTCATAATCATAAGTTGTTGTTTCTTTAAAGATTTCAGCATCTGCTTTAAAAGTAACCTTTGTTCCTTGCTTATCAGTATGTCCTAATTCTTTTAATGGTGCAACTGGTGTCCCACCATTTTCAAATCTTTGATAGTATTCTTTTCCATCACGATAAACATTGACTTCTAGCCATGAAGATAAGGCATTAACAACAGAAGCACCTACACCATGCAATCCACCGGAAACTTTGTAGCCTCCGCCACCAAATTTACCACCAGCATGTAAAACAGTAAAAATTGTTTCAACTGTTGATTTACCTGTCTTAGCGTGTTTTCCAGTTGGCATTCCACGACCATCATCAATAACTTCAACTACATCGTCATCTTTCAAAATTACTTTAATATGACTTGCATACCCTGCTAAAGCTTCATCGATTGAGTTATCAACAATTTCCCAAACCAAATGATGTAACCCTCTAGATGATGTTGTACCAATATACATACCCGGTCTTTTTCTAACAGCTTCTAATCCTTCTAATACTTGGATATCTGACTCATCATAGCTATGTTGTACTTTATTTTCTTCTGCCATCATTTTTCCTCCCTATGATTAATATTAATTTTCTTAGCTTCTTTAATAACATGATGTTCTATTCCATCTATTGATGTTGTTGTAATAAACGTTTGAATACGATTATTTAAAATATCTAAAAGTTTTGTTTTTCTTTGATCATCTAATTCTGATAAAACATCATCTAATAAAAGAATAGGATATTCTCCAATTTCTTCTTTTATTAATTCTATTAAAGCTATTTTCATACTTAAAACGATTGTTCTTTGTTGACCTTGAGAAGCAAACTGATGTGCACTCTTATTATCAATAAAGATCTTCATATCTTCCTTATGAATTCCATAATAAGTACTTAAATATCTTAAATCTCTTTCAAATCCTTTTTGATAAAGTTTTAAAATATCTTTTTTATTAACATTTTTAATAAAACATTCATACTGCAATTCAACGATCTCATGACAATTTGCAATATTTAAATAAATATCTTTTACTTTTAAAGATAAACGTTCGATAAAATTATTTCTTTTTTCAATAATCTTAATTTGAACTTCAGCTAATTGCTCATCTAAAGTTTCTAGATATTCATCATATTTACCTCTTCTTTGATTCAATAATTTAAGATACTGATTTCTTTCCTTTAATAATCGATTATACTTAGTAAGATAAAAAACATAAATTGGTGAGATTTTAGATAACTCCAAATCTAAAAACTTTCTTCTAATACTCGGAGAACCTTTAACCAATGATAAATCATCTGGTACAAAGACAACCGCATTTAAATAACCTACATAATCTGAAATCTTTAAAATATCTTTTCCATCTACTTTTGCTTTTTTGGATTCCTTAGATAAAATAAGTTCTAATTGATGCATTCTTTCATTAGAAAAAACATTTCCTTTTACTTTTGCAAAGTCATGATCAAATTGAATCATTTGATCATTGATATGTGTTCTAAAAGATTTACAGACAGATAATAAATAGATTGCTTCGATAATATTCGTTTTCCCTTGAGCATTCCCACCAATTAAAATATTAATTCCTTGATCAAACTCAATAAAAAAATGATTATAATTTCTAAAATCAGTCAGTTCTAAATTATTGATGCGCATTTATACAATAAAAATTTCCTTCAAATTCAACTTGATCACCATCATGAAGCTTTTTTCCTCTTCTAAGTTCCACTTCACCATTGACCTTTACTTGACCATCTTTAATAATCATTTTTGCTTCAATCCCACTAGATACAAGATTAACAAATTTTAAAAATTGATCTAATTTAATATATTCATCTTTAATTGGTATTTCTTTCATACTTAACCTTCTTTTCTCTATAATTGTACTAAGTTAGTATATCATAAAAATCATAAAAATTCAAAATATTGCGCTATATTCGCTATTTTTATTTATGAATAGAAAAATACTTTTTTGATAAAAAAGCTCTTAAAATAAAAATTACTCCCCAAATAAACAATTAAAAGGAAAATTTACAAAAAAAAGAAGCTTTCGCTTCTTAATATGTTCTAACTGGTAAAACAAGTTGTAATAATTCACCAGAATCAAAATCTTTAACGATGAATGGTTTCATTTCTCCAGTGAATAATATTTTTATTTTATCACCACTAAATGATTTAATAGCATCACTTGCATATTTACAACTAAATGAAATAGTAAGTGGTTCTCCTTTATAGAAAGAAGAAGCTAAATTTTCTTCTACTGAACCAATTTCTTGTTGATATGAAGATAAAATAACTTGTTCATTAGACATATCTAATTTCACAATATTATTTTGTTCATTTAATAATAATGAAACACGGTCAATCGCATTTAATAAATCAGCTCTATTAATATCTAATTCATAATCAAATTCTAAAGGAATCAATCGAGCTGTATCAGGATAAGATCCATCAATTAAACGTGTTTGAATAATATTTTTATCAAACACAAATAATACTTTACGTTCAGATACATATAATTCAATAAGTTCATCTTTTTCAATAATCTTACTAATTTCATCTAAACTTAATTTAGGAATCGTAATATTAAAAGTCACATCTTCATCAATAGAAATAATCTTTTTAGCTAAACGATAACTATCAGTAGCAACAACTTCTAAAACATGATCATGCGCTTTAAAATTGATACCAGTTAAAATAGGTCTTGTTTCTTTATCACTAGCAGCAAACTTTGTTTCTCCAATAATATCTTTTAATACAAGAGCATTCATTATAAAATGAGTTCCTGTTTTACTTAAATCAATACGTGGATATTCAATAGCATCAGTACCATTTAAGCTGTATTCAATTTGACTTCCTTTAATACGAGTAAGTAAACCATCAATAATTTCAATTTCAATATCATCACTATTGATCTTTCTTACAATATCAAAGATATAACGACTATTTAAAACAACTGCTCCTTCTTTAAGGATTACTAAATCATCATCTTCATCAATAATTGTTTGAATAGTGATATCACTATCACTTCCTGTTAAGATAAGTTGATGAGCTTGTAAATCAAATTTAATCCCTGTTAAAACAGGTAAAGGACTACGAACAGATACAGCTCTTGTTGCTTTAGCAAGTGCGTTTAATAATTTGATTCTTTTAATTTTAAAATGCATATTTGCCTCCTGTTATTTATATATTTAAAAATAAGTCATTATTACTATTAGCATGTGAACAATGTGCATAAATATAAAATGTGTTGATTTTATCAATGTTTTTTATATGAATATCAATGTGCACATATTGTTGATATTAGTCACTACATTGTGCCTAACTTTTGTTTAAGCTTATCTACAGCGAGTTTATAATCTGGATCTTTTTTGATTTTTGTTTCTACTCTTTTACAAGCTTTCATAACTGTAGAATGGTCTCGATTGGAAAAAGTTGTTCCAATTTCACTAAAAGTAATATCTAAAAGTTCCCTCATTAAATACATACATATTTCACGAGGTGTTACCAAGTTTCTCGTTCTATTTTTAGAAATAATTTGACTAATGGTTAAATAATAGAATTCAGCGGTTGTTTTTAAAATGAATTCTTTTGTTAGTGGTTCTTGTGCTTTTTTTATAGTTTTTTGATCTTTAAAGACTTCAGATGCAAAATTCATATCTATGTAATTAGTTGATTCCATGATACTACAGAAGAATAGTCGTTTTAATTGACCTTCTAAAGAACGAATATCATTACAATAATTCATAACCATGAAGTCTAAAACATCATCTGTAATAACTAAATCTGTATTACCTAGATTTTCTATTTTCTTCTCTAAAATTGCCTTTGCTGTTTCAAATTCAGGTGGATCTATTCCAAAAGATAGACCTGATTTAAAACGACTAATTAAACGTTCTTCAATTCCTTGAAGTTCATCAGGCATTTTATCACTTGTAATAACAATTTGATGATTGTTATTAATGATTTCATTAAATATATGGAAGAACATCTCACTACTTTTTTCTTTTCCAAATAAAAATTGAATATCATCAATTAATAAAATATCAAGATTTCTATAATAACTATAAATCTCATCTGTTGTATTTGTTTTTATAGAATTAATAATTTCATCTACAAAATCCTTAGAAGTAATATATCTTACTAATAAATTAGGATTTGTTTCTTTTGCTTTATTTCCAATAGCATTTAATAAATGTGTTTTTCCAAGCCCTGGATGACTATATAAAAATAAAGGATTAAAGTTCATACCAGGTTTAGTTGATACAAGTAAAGCAGCATTTTGTGCCATACGGTTTGAATTTCCTACGATAAAATTAGCAAATGTCATATCAGGATGAAGATGACTATCGATTTTAGGAACCCTTTTTTGTTTAGATTTTTTATATTCTTCTACTTCTAATACTTTGATTTTTATTGGTTTAGAAAAAGAATTAGAAAGAATAGATTCTATTTCTGCTCGTTTTTCTAAAATAGCATCAATATTCCATTTTAATTCAGTGGTGATAATAACTTGATTATCTTCAATTTCTTCTAGAGTTGCAGGTTTAAATAGTGAGTCCAAGATGATCTTATCATCAACTATTTTATTTTTTTCTAAAGTTTCTACACAAGATGACCAGATTTTGTTTAAATCTTGCACAATTTTCAACTCCCTTTCGACTCAATTATATAAAAGATGTGAACTCTTTTAAAGGAAAAATACTGTCTGCACAATAGCTTCACAATTTTATTCACAAAAAATGTGAGAAATATCAATCATTTAGAGTACTTATTCACATTATTCACAACTTCGTTTTTCGCTATGAATTTTATTAAATGTGAACTTAGTGCATATTGTATAGAATAAAAAACAATGTGCACATAGCTGTTCACAATAAAAAATACGCTGATATCAGTATATTTTTTACTAATTCACCCATATGAATAACTCGATTCACCACGTGAATAAGCATGTGCAAAACTTGTCAAAACATAAAATTTAACAAAAAATGAATATTCACAATGTGAATTTTAAGAAAAAATCCGATTTTTCCTAGAAAAATAGAAGAAATGTAAGATAAAGGTTAAGATGAAATAATATTCACTTTAGGATGTGAATATCTAAAATAAAGAGTTTATTCACATTAGATTAGTGACTATTTTGAATATATTGTATAAATATTGATACAAAAGTACGTAAATACTTAGAAGTGCACACTTGATTTTAGGGGTAAAAACAAGGATTTATAAGGAGTTGGAGGAAAATGTGAATAAGTTTTTTTATGAGCTTTAAAGAAATTCACATGTTGTCGTACGTACTTGATTGAAAAATGTTCACAAATAATGTGCATTTAATAAGAGTTATGCTTAGTGATGGTACTTTTTTTGATAAAAGTACTTATTTTTATACAATTTTCTATCTATTTCGATATATCACAAGATGTGAATAATAAAGTAAGGAAACTTATTCACAATAAAGAGAATTTTTCTAAATTAAAAAAGTTCACAAAAAAATGTGCAAATAATCATTAGAAATTGTTATTCTTATTATTTGTCATCATTAAAAATCATGAATTTAAGAGTAGAAATATAGAATTTAGAATTGACTTGTCACAATAATTCCTATAAGATATAGGAGCATATGTTATTTGTATAAAAAGATAAAAATTTTGGAGGTGTAAAATATGAAAAGAACATATCAACCAAATAAAAGAAAAAGAGCAAAAACTCATGGTTTTAGAGCTAGAATGGCAACTGTTGGAGGAAGAAAAGTAATCGCACGTCGCCGTAAAAGAGGAAGAAAAGTATTAACTGCTTAATGTAAAATCCACTTTTTCGGTGGATTTTTTTCTAAAATTTTATGAAAAAAGAATTTAGAGTAAAAAGAAATGAAGATTTTAGCAAGATTATTGCTAGAAAAAAGAGTTTTGCGAATTCTTGTTTTATTATTTATAAAGATGAAAATCAAATGGGCCACGGACGCGTTGGTATTTCTGTAAGCAAGAAATTAGGAAATGCTGTTACTAGAAATAAAATCAAAAGACAGTTACGCATGATGATTCAAGAATGTTTTCATTTTGATGAAGAAGTTGACTATATAGTAATTGTAAGAAAAAGATTCTTAGATAATACATATATAGAAAATAAAAAAGAATTAGAGTATTTGTACAAAAAAGTAAAGAGAAAGGAGATCAGCAAATGATCTTAGATAACAAAACTAAAAAATATTTTAAAATTATTTGTTTAGTTTTATTTGTTGTAGCCTTAACTGGATGTACAGCAAA
>ERZ1673737.3523-NODE-3523-length-11777-cov-7.438918_pt1 | contig 11777 bp, 9 predicted proteins | sample MGYA00580211_ERZ1673737 | MGnify/ENA primary metagenome ERZ1673737 (study PRJEB41218, sample SAMN15661789) | gut metagenome | host: Homo sapiens | place: Canada: London | collected 2015-08-20/2019-03-30 | study: EMG produced TPA metagenomics assembly of... | reverse complement strand
CGGTCCTTCACCGAAGAACCGCCGAACTTCTGTACGATCAACGCCATATCTTGTCACTCTCCTCTTTTTGCTCCCTCAGTGTGTGAGGGGTACACCGGGCGGAAGCGGTCTTGCACTTCCGGTCCTGTTTATCATTCCACTGTCGCACCGGTGTTGTCGGCATCCAGCCGCAGCAGTGTAAATGCTTCACATCCGTCCAAGCCTTCCAGCAGCTCGAGGCCCTTTTCCAGTTTGGAGTAGAATTTCTCGGCGTTGGCCTTTTCGGCCACAGCCATTACGGTGCTGCCGGCGCCCGAGACGTACACCGCCTTGGCACCGCAGAGCCGCGCCATATCGAAAACTTCCTTCGAGCCGGGCATCAGGGGCATCCGGTAGGGCTGGTGGAGCTTATCCTCGGTGGCAATGGCCAGCAGGTCGTGGCGGCCCTCGCAGAACGCCGCCGGGATGAGGGCCGCACGGGACAGGTTATACACCGCATCCTTGTGGGTGACCTCTTTGGGCAGGGCCGCACGGGCGGCTTCGGTCAGCAGCTTGTAGTCCGGCACGATGGCCGCGAAGCAGAGGCTCTCGTCCACATCCCGCTTGACGGAGTAGACGACGCCGTCCTCGAAAACGCTGCTGGCCAGACCGCCCAGAAGGGCCGGTGCCACGTTGTCCGGGTGGCCCTCAATGGAGGTAGCCAGCGTCAGCAGCTCCTGGGTGTTGAGCACATCGCCCAGCATCCGGTTCGCGCCCAGCAGGCCCGCGATGATGCAGGCCGAGGACGAGCCGAGGCCCCGGGCCATCGGGATGGCATTGGTCTGGACGAGCTTGAGGGGCGGCATGGTCTTGCCGACCTTATCGAACAGACCCTTGGCCGAGCGGTAGACCAGATTGGTCTCGCCGCGGGGGATGCGGGTGCCGTCCGCCGCCGAGATGTCCAGATGGTCGCTCTCTTCGAAGGTCACGGTATTGTACAAGGTCACAGCCAGACCCAGCGCATCGAAGCCGGAGCCGATGTTGGCACTGGTGGCCGGGACGGAAACTTTTATCTTCATCGCAGTTCCCTCTTTTCTCACGCTCAGGCGTCCTCAGGCAGGCGGCGGAGCACCAGCTTCACGCTGCCGCCCATGGCCTCTACCTTGCGGGCTGCTTCGGCCAGAGCCTTGCCGTCGGCGCTGTCCACAAAGTAGGAGCAGCCGTCGAAATGCTCCTCCACCACATGGCCCTTGCCGTAGATGGCCTCGGCCACCGCCGGGGCGATGCCTTCCACACGCACATAGTATGCGGCGGGAGCGGGGTCGGTGAGCATTCCTTCCACCGGCTCGGCGGGCTGCCAGAACAGGCTGTCGTGGACCTTGACGCCGTTCTTGAGGGCGTCCACCACGTCGGCCACGACAGCACTGGCGGTGGGCAGCTTGCCCGCGCCCTTGCCGTAGAAGACCACGTCGCCCAGCATATCGCCCTTGACGAGGACGGCATTGAAGACGTCATCGACACCGGCCAGCTGGTTTGCCTTCGGCACGAGGCAGGGCTCGACGCCGGCGGCAACGCTGCCGTCCTCGCCCCGCTTCATCCAGGCGATGAGTTTGATGACGCAGCCCAGCTTCTCTGCCGCAGCCACATCATCCACCGTGATGTCGCGGATGCCGCGGGTGGGGATGTTCTGGGGGTAGATCTGGTGGCCGCAGACCAGCGAGGACAGGATGGCGATCTTGCGGCAGGCGTCGCGGCCGTCCACATCGTCGCCGGGGTCCTTCGTCTCGGCGTAGCCCAGCTCCTGAGCGATCTTCAGAGCCTCGTCAAAGCCCAGATTCTCCCGCACCATCTTGGTGAGCATGAAGTTGGTGGTGCCGTTGACGATACCTTCCACCTCGGTGATGACATTGGCCGCGAGACACTGGTGCATCGGGGTGATGATGGGAGTGCCGCCGCCCACGGACGCCTCAAACAGGAAGGCGCAGTTGTGTGCCTTGGCCAGAGCCAGCAGCTCTGCGCCGTAGGTGGCCACCATCTCCTTGTTGGAGGTGCAGACGCTCCGACCGCTCTCGAGGCAGGCCTTGACGTAAGGGTAAGCGAAGCGGGTGCCGCCGATGGTCTCGACGACGACCTTTACTTCGGGGTCTTCCAGAATGGCGTCAAAATTCTTTATAAACAGCTTTGCAGCCGGATGATCCGAGAAGTCCTTGGGGTCAAGGATGTACTTGACCTCCACCGGTTCGCCTGCACGGCGGGAGACGCCTGCGGCGTTGCGGCAGAGCACCTCGTACACGCCGCTGCCCACCGTACCAAAGCCCAGAATCGCGATTTTTGCCATGATACTGCCCTCGTTCCTTTTTTCGATGAATGTACTGTCACAGATTGTATCCGCAGTGTACGCCCACGACCATCCGCTGGCGCGAAAGCTTTTCCGTCAGCTCCTCGGGGGTCATCTGCATGGTGTCGGTGCGGATGGTGACAGCCACCAGCGCGGCTCCGTTCTCCGGAGTAGACTGATTGATGGTCACGATGCTGGCACCGGCGGCACTGATGCCGGCCAGAAGGCTCTGCAATGCACCCGTCTCATCCCGCAGGGTCGCCATGACGGTGATGACCTCGCGGCCATTCTCCGAGTCGAAAATGCAGTCCTTATATTTATAAAATGCACTGCGCGACAGGTCTACGCTGCGGGTCGCAGCCGAAATGCTGCGTGCCTCTCCGCTGGCCAGAAGCTCCTTGGCCCGGACGACCTTGAGGAAAACTTCCGGCAGGACCTGTGCATCCACCAGATAAAAACGGCGTTCCAACTTGTTCACCTCTCAAACACAAGTGTTCTTGCAGAAAATATAATAGCATCCGACTCCCTGCATTGCAAGAGGTCGGATGCTATTTTGTCAGATTATCCAGTTTTGAGCCGTGAAGTACCCCTTCAGCGCACCGAATCTGCAACCCGATGTGCTGAAAAGTATGATTTTTGCCTCAGTCGGTGTCGAGGCCAGTGGTGTCCGGCTCAGGCGCGAGAGGCTGGCTGGCGACAGCTGCCTGACCGTGGGAATAATTGCAGACGTCGGGCAGGTCGTCGGCACGGTAGTAGCCCACTGCCGTGCTCGGGCAGGAGCCGCTGGCCAGCAGGCCGCTCTGGGTGCAGTAGCTGCGCTCCACGACGCCGTCAGCCGCCGGGAATGCCTTATAGGGCAGGTCTGCCTGGACCTGCTCCATCAGGGCCTTCCAGGCCGTGACGCAGGTGCGGGTCTTGGCCTGCTGCTTGCCGAGGGTCTTGGTCATATCGTAAGGCGCATCGTAGCCCCACCACACAGCGGTGACGTAATAGGGCGTGCCGCCCACGAACCACAGGTCCTTTTCATCGCTGGCCGTACCGGTCTTACCGAAGGCCTCCATACCGTTGGAGTTGGGGTAGCGGCCGCTGGCCGTACCAACGCTGGAGAACAGGACGTTCTTCAGCAGACGGTTCATGACATAGGCCGTCTGGGGCGTCAGAGCCTGATAGCTGGTGTCGTTGCTCTCCATATAGATGTTGCCGTCCCGGTCGAGCACACGGGTGTAGAGGTGAGGCGTGGTGTACTCGCCGTCGTAGAAGATCTGGAACGCCGCCGCCAGCGACATCGGGGTGACGCCGTGGGTCTGGCTGCCCATGACCATCTGTGCAAGGCCCACATCGTTGACGGGATCCAGCGTGCTGAGCTGCAGGGTATTGTAGACGAAGTTGAAGATGTTGTTCGCACCCACGAGGTCGCCAACGCGGATGGCGATGGTGTTCAGGGAGCGGGCGAGGCCGTTCCAGAGCGGCAGGTCGGAGCCGTCGCCGTAGTTGCCGCCGTAGTTGCGGGGCCAGCTGCGCCATGCGTTGGGATAGGCTTTCAGCTGCTTGTCCGTCAGGCCCATGAGGCCGTTCCGGCGGCAGTAGTCCTCGTCACGGATGACCATGTCCTGCTTGAGGTAGAGGGGCGAGTTGTTGAGCATGGTAGACCAGTTGACCAGACCATACTCGATGCCCAGCGCATAGGCGCCGATGGGCTTGATGGTAGAACCGGTCTGACGGGTGACGCCGTAGGCGCGGTTCAGGGAAAGGCTCTTGGTCTTTTCGCCCAGACCGCCCACCATGGCGATGACATTGCCGTCATAGTCCAGCGTGACCATCGCCGCCTGGGTGCGGACATTGCGGTAATAGTAGACCGTACCGTCGTCGCCGGTGCGGGTCTTGGGGGTGCCGTCCTCATTGTAGACCTGCACATCGTCGTCGGAGATGCTGGTCACCTCTTCCTCATGCCAGCCGGCCGGGAAGTAGGCGTCGTCGGTGTTGAGCATCAGGTTCTCCATCGCGGTCTGGATCTTGGGGTTGACCGTTGCCTCGATGGTGTAGCCGCCGGTGTAGAGCATACTCTGGGCGGTAGACTCGTCCACGCCCTCCTTGGCCATGATGTCCTTCACCACCTCGTTGAAGAGGGCATCGGTGAAGTAAGAGGTGGTGGAGCTGCTCTTCTTCGTGTTGTCCGTCTCTGCCAGTACCAGCGGCTGGGCAGCGGCGCTGCGGTAATCATCCTCCGAGATGACACCCTGCTGCCACATATTGTAGAGCAGGAAGTTCCGGCGGTTGATGAGGTTCTCGGGGTTGGTGTAGGGGTTATAGTTGGTGGGATTCTTGGTGATGGACGCGATGGACGCGCACTCCCAGAGGGTCAGCTCGCTGACATCCTTGTCGAAGTACTCGTTTGCCGCCGTCTGGACGCCCTGGATGGTACCGGTGAAGCTGATGGTGTTCAGGTAGGCTTCCAGAATGGTCTCCTTGGAGTAGCTGCGGCTCAGGATGAGGGCGCGGTAGATCTCGCGCAGCTTGCGCAGTGCGCCCTCGATGCCGCTGGCGCTCTTGTCGCTGGTCAGGTTCTTGATGAGCTGCTGTTCCAGCGTAGAAGCGCCCTGCTTGGAGCTGTAGATGGGCAGCAGGTATTCATTGATCATCGCGCCGATGGTGCGCTTGAAGTTGACGCCCGGCTCGCTGTAAAAGTCTTTGTCCTCGGTGCAGATGAATGCATACTGTAGGTTGGTGGGGATCTGCTCGAGGTCCGCCCAGACGCGGTGGCTGTTGGAGGAGCGCAGGGTGGCGTACTCCACCTGTGCGCCGGTGTCGGGGTCGGTGGCCACCACAAGGCTCGACTGGCTCAGTTCGATGTTGTCGAGGTCCAGCAGGTCGCCGTCACTGGCCGTAGCCTGCACCACATAGTACACAGCGCCCACTGCCACCAGACTGCCCGCCATAATGCCCAGACAGACGAGGGTGACGATGATCCGGCCCAGGAATCCGAGAACGGGATGGCCCTGCTTTTCTTCCTGCTCCTGCGGCCCGCGGGGCTCACGGACCCGCCGGTTCTGCTCCGCTGCGGGCCGCTGCTCCCGGAGCGCACCATCACTGTGGAGTCTCCGTCTTTCATTGTTTGAGATAAGGATCGCCTCCTATCGCAATTTTCACTGTTCTGCATCTCAAAGCATCCTCTGACGATGCCGTTTGCTGTTCCTGCTGCGGCCAGACGGCCCACAGCCATAATAATACATTATAGTCCGCACCGCCCGCTTCCGCAAGGGGGAAATCGACCGGATACGATGTTAGTATAGCACATCTGCCCCGCCAAAGTACAGCATCCGGGTGTGAAAATTCTGCATTCCTGTCTGAGGCAGTTTTCTTTTGCACATACTACCGTCTGAAACACCATTTCAGCCGAAAGGAGTCCACTGCCATGCGCAAGGTCTGGCTCTGCATTTTTTATGCGCTGTGCATTTTTACCATCGTGTTCAGCCTGTTCTGGATGGCCCTGCCCAGTCTCCCCTTCCCTGCCGACTCCGGCGAAGAGACGCCGGCCTCCGAGCCGGGTCTGGCCGCGCAGGGCTCCGCCGGGCAGAGCGGCACCGACTTCTACCTCTGCGACGAGGGCGGGCGGGTGGTCGTCTACACCTGCTCCGACAACGGACTGCCCGACAAGCGGCTCCTGCGCACCGGCATCTATGTCAATCTTCTGCCTGAGGCCGATGCCCTCCGGCTCAAGCAGGGCCTCTACGTCACCGGCGAAACGGCCCTCCGGGCGCTGCTGGAAGATTTGGGTGAATAAACAAAAACAGTGCAGACCCTCCCCGGGGAGGTCTGCACTGTTTTTATCCTTTATCAGAATCAGGCTTCGAGCTGTTCCAGCGGGATAAGGTAGTCCTTACGGCACTGCTCGTAGTTGAGCATATATTCCTTGGTGGGGTTGTGGTGCATCATGTTCTTGAGGGTATGGGAGTCGTAGTCCTCGCCTGCCTCCATGCCCACCAGACGGGCGGCGATGTTGGAGCAGTGGTCCGAGATACGCTCTACATTGCTCAGCACATCGAGATAGACGACACCGGTATCAATGGAGCAGACACCCTCCTTCAGACGCTTGATGTGCTGCGCACGAAGCCGCTCCACGAGGATGTCGATGACCTGTTCCAGCGGCTCCACCTGGCTGGCGGTCCGGGCGTCGTCGAACTCGAAGGCGTCCGTGGTGAGGGTCAGTATCTTTTCCAGCGCATTGTCGAGAAGCTTCAGCTCCTGCTGTGCCTTCTCGCTGAAGGTGACTTCCTTGTCGGTCAGCTCCTGCGCTTTTTCTTTGATGTTGACTGCATAGTCGCCGATGCGCTCGCACTCGGTGACAAAGTTGAGCAGCTCGGTCACCTCATGGCTCTCCGCGTCACCCAGCTCCTGGTCTGCCAGCTTGATGAGGTAGTTGGAGATGTCCACCTCCATCCGGTCGATGAGGTTCTCGCGGACATCGATGGCGCTCACGACGTCCTCGTCCATCTTGAGCAGCAGCGGGGTGGCGAGGCCGACGTTGCGGGCTGCGCGGCGGGACATCTTGACCACCGCGTTCTTAGCCTGCTGCAGAGCCACAGCCGGGCTCTTGAACAGACGCTCATCCAGCACAGGCATACTCAGCTCCTGCGCCTCCTCCGCGCTGTTCGGCACGGTCATCATGGCCAGCCTGGACAGCACGCCGCTGCAGGGCAGGAAGAACAGCATCGCAATGACGCTGGTCATGGTGTGGATGTTTGCAATGCTGCTCTTGTTCATCACATCGCCCCACATGGGGATGCCGATGGTGAACTGGACTGCATAGACCAGCGCCAGCAGGATGACGCTGCCGATGATGTTGAAGTACAGGTGGATGAGGGCGGCGCGCTTGCCGTCCTTGGAGGAGCCGCCGATGGTCAGCAGCGGGGTGAAGGCCGTGCCGATGTGGGCGCCCAGCACGATGGGGATGGCCGAGCTGAAGGTGACGAGGCCGGTGCTGGAAAGCGCCTGCAGGATACCCACAGAGGCCGAAGAGGACTGGATGATGACCGTGACCACCACGCCCACGAGAACGCCGAGGATGGGGTTGGTCATGGTGACGAACAGCTCCTGGAACGCTGCGCTCTCACGCAGGGGCGACACGCCGGTGTCCATCAGGCTCATGCCCGTGAACAGGATGCCGAAGCCCAGCATGATCTGGCCGATGTTCTTTTTCTTCGCGTTGCGGATGAATACATAAAAAATGCAGCCGATAAACGCCACCACCGGCGCAAACGTCTTGGGCTGGATGAGGGTCAGGATGAGGCTGTCGCCCGAAATATCCGCCATGCGGATGAGCTGACCGGTGACCGTAGTACCAATGTTTGCACCCATGATAACGCCTACCGACTGCGTAAGGGTCATGATGCCGGAGTTGACGAGGCCGACGCAAATGACGACCGTGCCGGCCGACGACTGGATGACGCCGGTGATGAGGGTGCCGAAAATGACGCCCTTGATGGTGGACGAAGTCAGTTTCTGCAATATGCCCTGCATCTTGCCGCCGGCCAGCTTTTCGAGGCCGGCACCCATGATCGACATACCATACAGGAACAGCGCAATACCGCCCAGCAGAGAGGTGATGTGTGTAATGTCCATAAAACAATGCTCCTAAAATCTTCCTATTGCTCCATTGCACAAGACGGCTGTGCCTAGCTCTCCATACGCAAAACGCCGTCCTTTTTATTATAGCATCGAACCCCCCGGCTCAACAAGCATTATTTTACAGGAAAATCACTTTTTTGACCGGAATTTTAAGATTTCCGGGCCTTCTTAGACGGTTCTTTTCTTGAATTTTACATTCATTTTACATTAGTATTTTCTAACTCCCGCCCGGTGCTTTCCGGTATTTCCGGGAATGCATCAGGCGGCATCCAGCTCTTCCATCGCCTCCCGCAGGGTGTCCGCCGAGAACAGGAACGCGCCCGCCCCCGTATACACCTCCACATGACCGCCCACATACCGCAGTTCAACGTCTTTCATTCCTCTTCCCTCCTGTGTCTTTTTGTTCTGACAGGAGTATAGCAGAATAAAAGTCCAATAAAATGTACTTTCAGGCAGTTTTTTGAGCAAAAAGGCGCAGAAAAGCTCTCTGTCGGCGTCCTAGCCCTCTCAGTCACCTTCGGTGACACTGCCCGGGTTGCGGCTCCCAGCGTCTGCTTCGCTACCGCTCGCATCCTGCTGGCCGCGGCCCCAACAGCTCCTCCCTGCTTCCGCCGCTGGCGGCGGTCGTCGCCGTTGCCCCAAAGGGGGAGCCACTGGCGTGTCGGTCAGCTTTCGCCTGGACGAGCAAAGCACGATGTCCCGGAAACGGTAGTGCTCCGCTGTCTAGGCCAGCGACAGCTTGACAAGGTGCGCTTGTCCAGAAGCTGCTGCCCTCTGTAGCAAGGCCCGCCCTTTTGCGCCATATCGGGGCTCAGGCGTCCAGTAGGAAGTGGCCCGGCCTGCCAAGGGCTCCCCCTTTGGGGGAGCTGGCGAGCGGAGCGAGACTGAGAGGGCAAGCCCGTCTCCCGAGAGCCGCCATGCAGCGATAAGCAGGTTCTTTGAGAGAGCCAAACTCTGTCCGAACTTCTCCATTCACGCAGGAAACAGGGCGATTCGCGCAGGTTTTATTGATTTTTTCCCGCAAATCCGGTATATTTAAAGTAATCCGATATTCTATGGCCTCACCATTTCTTTTCACCGTTCAAAGGAGGTTTTTGTATGTTGTCTTATCGTAAGCTTGCGATGCGTGTTCTGGGTCGCCCTCTCCATACGGGGGGGTAACAATTCACCCCGTCCGGCCTCTCAGCGGGCAGCGGCGCTTGTCCTGACCGCTGCCCTGCTGACCGGGGCGGCCTTCCCCGCCTTTGCAGATACCTACTATATTGAGAATGGCGACATTACGATTTCGGCGGGTGAGAGCGGCAACGACGTCACCCAGAACAATGTGACCACCAAAAATGACACCGACACCATCATCACAAATAGTGACAAGGCCACCGCTTCTTCCCACACCGTGACCATCGACGCCGGGAACGATAAGGTCGAGGTCACACTCAAGGATGTGAACATCGACACCAGCAGCCGGAACAAAGCCGCCGTAAGCGTGACCGGCAGCGGCAATACCACGATTAAGCTGGATGGCGACAACGCGCTGAAGAGCGACAGCTCCCGCAGCGGCATCTACGGCAGCGGCAGTCTCACCATCACCGGCGGCGAAAATGACAGCCTGACGGCCCAAGGCGGCAGCGGCGCAAACGGCATCTACAGCAGCGGCAGCCTCACCATCTCCGGCGGTACGGTCACTGCCAACGGCGGCGACGGCGACAACGGCATCTACAGCAGCGGCAGCGTCACCATCTCCGGCGGTAGTACGGTCACTGCCAACGGCGGAAACGTCACCATCTCCGGCGGCAACGGCATCTACAGCGACAGCGGCGACGTCACCATCTCCGGCGGTAGTACGGTCACTGCCAAGGGCGGTGACGGCGGCAGCTTCGGCGGCGGCAGCGGCATCTCCAGCTTCAACCGTGTCGCCATCTCCGGCAGTACGGTTACTGCCAACGGCGGCGACAGCAGCTCCAACAGCGGCGGCTACGGCATCAGCAGCCTCGACGTCGCCATCTCCAGCGGTACGGTTACTGCCAACGGCGTCGCCATCTCCGGCGGTGCGGTCACGGCCAACGGCGGCGACAGCAAAGACGGCTCCGGCGGCAACGGCATCTACAGCAGCAGCAGCGTCGCCATCTCCGGCGGTACGGTCACTGCCACCGGAGGCGATAGTACGGGCAGTGATGGCTCCGGCGGCAACGGCATCTACAGCCGCAACGGTAGCATCGATCTGTCGGGCAGCCTCGAGCTGACCGCCAAGGCTGGTAGTCCCAATGGCAAGGCCCTCTCACAGAACGGCAGTGAGCTTGTCCTCGACACCATCAAGGACAAGCTGGGTCCGGGCGCAAAAGTCACCGCCACCGATGCCGACGGCAAGGTCATCGATCAGGTCTCTACCCCCCGTCCTGTGGAGCCGGAAGAGTCTTCTTCCTCTTCTGACGGCGGCTCTGCCGCCCCGTCCGCACCCGTTTCTCCCCTCCCCGGCCTGACTGTCACCGACAAGGACGGCCAGCGCATCTCCTACACCAGCACCCAGAGCGGCAATACCCTCACCGTCTGCGTCGGACGGTTCACAGCCTCCTTCCGCATCTCGCTGGCCGCGCTGCGTCAGCTGCGGGCTGAGGGCATCGAGACCATCGCCTTCCAGACCATCCTCTGCTCCACCACCCTCTCGGTGGACGAGCTTCTGGCTATGGGCAGTGAGGACGCCGAGGCTGTCCTGACCCACCGGTTCACCGATTCCAGCCTCACCGTGGGCTGAAGCACCACTCTCCCCTTCCCACAGGCATAGAAAGGCCCCGCTGCCCTGCACATTTCATGCAGAGCGGCGGGGCCTTTTTCTGTTTTACTGCACCCCGGCAGAAACCGGGACTCGTTTTTCCTGCTTTTCGGGCTTTCTGCGCTGCTCTGCGGCGGCAGCGCGGGAGCGGTCGTAGCAGTAGCGGATGATGGCCTGACGGCGGACGATGCCGATGAACATTCCCCGGTCATCCACGACGGGGACGAAGTTCTGGTTCATGGCCGCCTCGATGAGCTGGTCCATGCTCGTGGTGACTGTGACGGCCTTGTAGTCCCGCTTGTGGGCAAAGTCCCGGATGGGGATGTCCTCTGCCGCCTCAAGGTCGAGGCCGTGGAACTTTTTCAGCCCCCAGAGGATGTCCCCTTCCGTCAGGGTCCCCACATACTCTCCCTTGCGGTTGAGCACCGGGATGGATGCGTAGCGGTTGTTCTCCCATTTTTCCAGCGTCTGGCGAAGGGTGAAGTCATCGTACACATACATCAGGTCCTGCTTGGGGGAAAGGAAAAACAGAATATTCATGAAAACAACTCCTATTGTGAACTTTTCCGCCGCCGGGCCGCAACTCCTGTGCAGCCGCAGCAAATTCCTGTCTTCAGCACCTTGGCAGCCGAATGCCCCGGCATCCTGCGCCGGATACAGTCTTACTCTTGCCACCTTAGATTTTAGCACTTTTTCATAGTAAGATAAAGATGTCTGCGCCATCTTTTATATTTTATTCACAATCACCTTTTGTTTTGTCGGATAAATATTCACGAAATGGATGCACTGCGAAGGATTTTGTGCTATACTAACAGCAGGAACGCGGCCCTTTGCGGCTCTGTCTGTCTTTCAGTATACCGGCATTGCGGTGTCGAAACAGACCGAGACGGGTAAGCCGCGCCTGACTTTTTTCTTTCTGTCAGCAATTATGTGCTGTACAGCTTCCTCATAAAGTTGTATAATAAAAGTGGTACGCCGCCTTCTTAGGCCCGCGCACCGCCCCGCCGCCGTGCGGACCGGGGTATCATAATGAATAAAAGGAGCAGAGCGACTATGATCACTTCCCGTTTTCCGCTGGGAGATGTCAGC
>ERZ1673737.3521-NODE-3521-length-11781-cov-4.602934_pt1 | contig 11781 bp, 6 predicted proteins | sample MGYA00580211_ERZ1673737 | MGnify/ENA primary metagenome ERZ1673737 (study PRJEB41218, sample SAMN15661789) | gut metagenome | host: Homo sapiens | place: Canada: London | collected 2015-08-20/2019-03-30 | study: EMG produced TPA metagenomics assembly of... | reverse complement strand
AAGAGATTGCAGGTTCGACCCCTGCGTCGGTCAATACTTTTTTTTTCCGTTCTTATTTTTCCCGCCACAAACAAAATCATAGCGCGGAAACATCCTGTATCTTTTTTTGCGCTCAGCTTACCTGCGAAACCAATGACCTTGCGACCGGATAACCCCAATTGAATCTGGTGATAGTCTCGCCCTAGAACCAGGGAGGTCAAGAGAGGAAGAATGTTAAGATTGAGGCATGTTTTACAAGTAAAGTAGCCAGCTCTATAGATATATTCTATACCTATGCAAGTTCAACGAGAAAGGAGAAACATATTAGCTTAAGTATAGAGAGCAGATAGACAAGCAAATATGCCTCCATGGATTCAAAGGAAATAAACAAGGCCGTCATGGAAACGACGGGCCAAGGAAACTAAACCGGACTCCGCCCAGCCGGAAAAAAGCACAGGAAACCACATCGATGAACCCATATGAATTCCAAGATTCAAAAAACACCGCGCAAATGCTAGCGAGTCAAGTGTCGAAAAGGGGGTAGGGAAAAAAGGGAGAAGTGAAATGCTCTCCAACGACTCCCGTCGGGGAAAACCCCATGCAGAGAAAAGAAAACCCATCACATATCATGCGCCGATGACCGAGGGACATGGTTATAAAGAAAAGGAGAGAGAAGAGAAAATCACATCGAAAAGAACAGCACGAGGTCTATGCTCGGCGTGGAAGTTATGCGTCAATCATGTCGGTTGTCCGATCAGCCGGTCTTTAGTGCTGGGCAGACTTCTCAGCCACGGCCACAGCTACTGCAACTGCAGCACCGAGTATGGCACTCTCTGGTGCGGGGTTGAGGCGGATCGAGGCGCCGGTGCCCGGGTGAGATTCCTCGCTCAGCTGATTGAGATAGTCCTGGCAGCAGTCACGGAAACCGGGGTATTTGTTGATGACGGTGCCGTCGCAGGCGATGGATAGGCTCTTGGGGTGGTCTTCGCTTTCGATGACTATGATTTCGGGTGTTTCCTTGTCGAGGGAGTCGTGGAGGGAGGTGGAGGTTGGGAATTCGACCTCGTTGCGTAGGCACCACATGCTGTGGATGGCTGTTGCAAGATAGCCGGCTGCACGGCGGGACACGGCCTGGCAGATGCGGCGGAGGAAGCGGAGGTCCTCGACAGAAGGGAGGTTAGGGAAGGTGTGTTGCTTTTGCAGGAGGGCGGCGGATGCGGAAAGAGTAGCAGAGGAGTCCTCCTCGAGGAAGGCGACGATGCTTGTGTCAAAGGAGTAGGGTTCACGCATAGAGTGCGGTAGCTCGCCGTTGAACAGACGGGCGGTCTCGACGGCTTCGACGATGATCAGGCGAACGATCTCGCCCAGATACCGGCCTGTGATCATGTATTCGAGTGGCTGGTAGTCGGGACGCAGGTGAGTGCGGTTCAGCACGTCGTCCCATCGGGTCAAGGGTAATACGTCTCCACCGAACATGCTCATCTCGGTGTTGATAATGACGTGCTTGGCGTAGTCGAACCAGCCCTCTGGACGAGTTCCAAACTTCGACATACCGATCCCGTGTACGGGGAAATGAATCGCAACATTGGTACCGGTACCGAGAATCAAAGACATGCGAGTCTTAGAGTCGACGTAGGCACGCGAAAGAAGAGCCGCAGAACCATCATTCACAATAGCAGCGATCTCTACGTTCAAGTTGCGCTTGCGGCATGACTCGTTGATGAGACCACCCAGTTCCTGCCCTAGTGTGCCCTCGGAGCACTTAAAGCCCTTGCCCATGTGAATCACCAAACCACTGCTGTGCGACATCTGCTCGATAGGGAATGACCAGGATAGACCCATCGCCAGCGGCGTAGCGTCACGACCATATTCAGATCCGAGCTCCTTCAACGTAGTGTCAATTCTTTCCGCCATCCAGTCGAAAAACAGAGTGCCTTCCAGCATCTTAACCCCATTATCAATGTAAGACGATGATTCCTTCAGGATCCGCACTTCCTCGTCCCGTCCGTTCAATTCAATCAAAGCCACGCGGAATGTCGATCCGCCCACATCCAACGCCACAAAGAGGCCCTTCTCCGACCCAGCGGGAAGCGCGTGGTTGTACGATGGTAGCATGCAACACGGACTCGTTTGTAGGCACTCGCGGAACTGTACGCGGATCTGCTCCGACATGTCGAGCATATTGCGCGTTGATAGCGGTGTGGAACAGAGGGATTCGACCTCTTCGGCGAAATCATCGAGGGTGCGGCGTCGCCAATGGGCACCAAGGAAGGGTCTCCGGCGTCGACGCGAGAGGCCGCGGAAGAGGGAGGGGAAGAGGATCATGGATTCGAGGACCGAGACCACGTTATGGAACAGCTCTTGCAATCGGTGCAGCACCTTGACCAGCGGGGCCGACATGGTCGCGGGAGAGGAGGCGACTGGGAGGCGAGATCGGGAGGAAAGATCGAGGGAGTCCAAGTTCCTAGCTACCTGGGGAACATGGGGATAAGACTAAAGAGGAAATATCAGAAGTTATAAGGGTCGGGGGTGCAGCTGATGTGACACTCCCACTGGAGTAGTGTTTGAGTGGGTTCGGTGGGAGTGTAGCAGAGACAATAATCCCCACCTGGAGGAAGAAGAGAGAATACAGAGAGGTACTCCGTAGAGAAGCGAAGTCAACCCAAGCATGGATCAACATTGGCCCATTCCAGTGACACTGCCCTTGCGGTGTCGCAATGTGTATGGTATTGTAATGTATTTCAACATCAACAATTTTGGAACACATATATTACTGATATATTGATAGAAAAGTTGTAATTAAATATGCTCCATGTAAATATGCATTAAGCACTCTCTAATTCTATTGTAATTGATTCATACAATTATCTTCATAGCAGTTGTTGTCAATACATTCCGTATGGTACATACGCAATCACCCCCTTGAGTGCAACGGTGGTAGTCCAAGTTACCGTTACACTCGGAACTTCGCCTTCCACACTTCTCTCCCTATAAGACCTTCTACGCTTGAAACACTCATTGCAACACTTTTCGGTCTTTCGGATCGGATACACTTACCTGAGACCCAAATCTTCGACTTTGTAGATGTCATATGTACTGTCAACTGCACTACTACCCTCCTAGCCCGAATACTGCGGCAACATCATTCCAACTCCCTTCAACTTAGGCCCTATGTCACTTAACATTCCGTTCATGTTTCACCTTTCCAGGGCTAGTGCCATGGCATTAACCACGTGCCTCATATCTATGGATCTACACTGCCACCTTATCGATCTAAATGCTAACTGCTGGCTTTGGATGTTCACACTTGCTCCGACATAGACAAGACATTCTGTCCCTCACAACCGTCTTCCAGGCCAAATCACAGCTTAATAAGGATCACTACTGCAGGTGGATCGATGAGACATCGAGTACAATTCACTCAAGCGGAAACGTAACCCTTGATCATACCGTGAGCCCTGGAAATTATGCAAGGACGCTGTTTATTTGAGATCAGATGGAGGCCTAGCAATTCTGAACTCAAAGCATATTCAAGTCTACAGATTCACATCCCTTCGCAAAGTCTGCGAGATTTCCTTGATTTGGCGTTAATCAAGGTTTGGTTGCGCTAGTTGAGGCTCCTCAGCTCCACCAAGCCCGCCCCTATTGAAGTTAGATATTCTCTCACCAGGGCAAGAATGATCTCTACATCGTCATCTATCCGATTCTCCTTTTTGTGAATGACAAGTCTATCTTGCAAGCTCCACGGCAAGATTTGATTATACTAGGTGTCGTATTCGCTGTATAGATACCCACCGGCTGAAGTAGACGCATTGGTTGCAGATCGACCAGGTGGGCTCCTCGCGTGTTTATCTCGTAAGTTCTTCAAGTCAGGTCTTTCATTACAATTATGTCAACCAGAATACTGTGTGGTCTATAAAGCAAGGGATATTCACTAAACAGTGGTCTTGATTCTATGTGACAGTTAGATATGGCAAATTTTGGAAGCTCTATTTGTAACCGTTCTATCGTGTTGAATAGCGTATGGCATTCCTGTTCATCTTATCATTCCGTAGCTCTGATTCCCCCACACGACGATCTGCGGGGATGTTGCGGGGAGACAGGCCCTCGGACTCAAATTGAAACTGGGCATGGGCCGTTTCGAGAAACCTCCTGAATCTAATAGGTCGGAATCCCGATTTACACGTTCGCTTCTATCGATCTGAAGTCAATTCTCGGCTCAAGGCACTGTAAGCCAATAGTTCTGGCAATGGCCCAATAAAACAAGCAAATCAGACATTGCATAGTTACTTGTTCGGAAAAGACGCAGCCCAAGCCATCGATTTGGAGCCAAAACCTGATATGACGTTGCTTGTAAGCCCCGAAAGACCAATATTTCAATAGGGGCATCCCCTGAAAGGGTGAAATGACCAAGTTGACCCGGCATAATCCAAGTCACGAAGAGTATACTTGTGTTCACTTGGATATATGACGTGCTTGGCTCTCCGCTGACCGTTGGTAAATCCTCCGCCTTGGCAAAGACAAACTTTCTCAACACGCTGTCCCGTGCTCAGATGTAGCCAGGAGTACATCAGCCGCCCTCACGAGCTTCGTCTCGCACCTCGACAAGGCCGACAATCTCCCGACACCACAATCTCCTGAATCTGCTCTGTCAGCAATCCAAAGCATCATATCGAAAGGGACACCAAGCATCTACAATGTAGCCAGCGGAATCGCAGAAGCCGGTCTCGTGCCACCGGACGTCATTTCACCTTGTATGGATACCTCGACAGCGAGCTAAACTCACTATTCCACCAAAACCCAGCCACGGCCCGGAAAATCTATCCAAAGGCTGCCGGGATGCTCCCTACTCGACACCGGAGGATACACTTCGAGCAGCAATCTACATCCCAGACTCATTGTCGTTCGGTCGCGCTAGAACACCCGTGATTTCATGCCGGGCACTGCCATCCCAGCTGGATAAACATATCACTTTAAGTTCGCCAAGTTAGGCGACAGCATTCCACCGACGCAGTATGGTTTAACCTCCTTCGGGCATCAATGTCCGACGCCCAGGTGAACGCCGAGTACGTTGCCTATGCCATAAACTATATCTCGACACTCTGCGCCGACAAACTCCTAGCCGTGATATCATGGTCGCAAGGCGACCTAAATACCCAATGGGCACTGACATACTGGCCCTCGACACGAGCTGTGGTGAAAGACTTCATTGCCATAAACCCAGGCTTCCACGGGACACTGGTCCGGTCGCTCATATCTGGTGCTATGCACACCGTCGCTGTGGCAGCAGGGCTGGGACACGAAGTACATCCGCACGCTGCGCGGCGACGGCGGCGACTCAGCCTACGTGCCCACAACGACGGTGTACTCGACCTTTGACGAAATCGTCCAGCCAATGTCTGGACCCAATGCGTCTGCTATTCTGGGTGATGTGCGCCGCGTCGGCGTGACGAATGTCATCTCCAGTCGGCCTGCGCCACGATGCCCGCTGGTGGTGTCTATACTCACGATGGCGTTCTGTATAGCCCCCTTGCGTGGGCCCTGGCAATTGACGCAATCTTGCATGACGGGGCTGCGGACTTGTCCCGGGTTAACCTGGTCCAGGCCTGTCAGCAGGTGCTGGCGCTGGCGCTGGATTTGAAGGATCTGTTGGTACTGAGGGTTTGCTGCTGATTGCCGTGGCCGGGTTGGTGCTCTACAAGCCTCAGGCGCTGGGGGAACCTCCTATCATGGATTACGCGTCTTCGGAGTTGACATCCACTCCGGAAAAGAAAAAAAAGAAAAACGTGGTTCGTGGGGTTAGACTGCCACACCGTTCTCGAGCTTAAATCGGATCTGCGGCGAAGCCTCAGCTAACGTAGACTAATTCTGATTCACAAGGAAATGGCCCTATTCACGGTACTTTCTGTAAGACTTGTAAATATGTCGGCACGTCAACGGTGGATCCGTTGCGATTTCAACTGCCGGCCTCGGAGTGGAAACCCAGAAGCCACAGACTAAAAAAAACAATAAAAAAAAAACAAGCAAAAAGAAAGGAGAGCGGAAAAGGTTTTCCTCAGCCGTGTCAATCAGTCAATCACTGGAACTCATCTCCTGAAAGTGATATCCTTACCAGGTTCGGATAGAGTGCCAAGACTCTCCCCCTGGATGCTTTAATTGTTCTCTGCTAATCACATCTGCATCGGCTGGATGGCAAAGCCTAAGTCCAGGCTGATTAGGGAAAACAAGGCCGACTCCGAGACGCGCAGTGGCGCAAAAGCCACGCCATCAGAGACGTTCAGCCTTCAGGAGTCCAAGAAGCGGATGGATCTCTCCGGATATGCTAGGGAATGTCAGACCCAACCAGGATAAGGCAGTGGAACCAGCGCTATACGGAGAGACGAGATACGAGAGGAGAGGAACTCTCCGCTGTGGACTCATGTGCCTTCTCCACCCGAAACGCCAAGAGTGAATTGTTACGTTGACGCTGGACGTCGCGGCCCTCTGTTTTCCTCTATACCCTTTTCTCTTAGCCCCTCTGGCATTAAGGCTGTGGGATCTTCCCCCCCCTTCATTCTTTTCTCCGTTTTTTCGCTTTTTGGGAGATCTTCCTTCCTATCCATTCCTTCAATTCACTATGTTCTGGGGTGCGCTATTACTCCTGTTCTCGAGTAATGTCGTTGCCGAGCGCCATGACGCGGACTTGATGTCCTTTGTGACCGTAGGGCTGAATACTGCCTTTCTTTACCGTGTTTCATCCTGACGTCTGTATAGCTCCCAGAGGTCCGAGCCTTGAAATGGGAAATCACCTACTACGACCGCGAGCGCATGGCCCCTGGCTACTGGTTCGTCGCGCCGTATGGTCAGATCTCTCCGGAACATCCCACCCAGAAGTACCAGCAATACCAAGTCGGACCCTATATCTACGATGACAACGGCGTAGGTCTTGGCCCCCAAGACCCCGGTCAACATGCAACTGACGTCCCGCGCAACAGGTCTTGATCTGGGCTGGATCGCCCTTGTACGACAACCACAATACTTTCGATTTCAAGCCGGTGCACAATATTGATGACGACCCGCATCTGTCGTTTATTGTGGGGTGGGAATTCGACAATTCGAAGAAGGGCCATGGTGCTATCGTGAACAACAAGTATGAGGTGGAGAAGGAGGTCCAGGTTGTCAATGAGCTCCATGACTTCAACATGCACGAGTTCAACATTATGGACGGTGGAAAGACGGCTCTGGCCTGTACCTACCGTAGCCAGGTGGTCAACATGGCAGATTTCGGTCGCCCTACGGAAGAGAGTTGGGTGACGACTGGTGGGTTTGTCGAGTTGGACGTTGAGACTAGCGAAGTTCTCGTCCAGTGGGACTCGTACGACAAGATTGCCTTGCATGAATCGAACATGTTCAACGCGTGGGACAGCCCCGCCGGAGAGCCCGGTTGGGATTACGTGCACATCAACGCAGTCGACAAGAATGAAGCCGGTGACTATCTGATTTCCTTACGTTTCACCAACACTATCTACTTGATTTCCGGCCAGGATGGAAACATCGTCTGGCGGCTGGGTGGATTGGAGAGCAACTTCGACCAGGACTTCACCTTCTCCAAGCAGCACGATGTCAAGTTTGTCTCTTCGAACGGCACCCACCACGTTATTTCAGTCCTGAACAACGCTTCCGACGAACGAGGCAACGACGAGAATGTCTCGGCCGCTTTGATTATCGAGCTGGACACCGCCGTCGTTCCCATGACTGCCAGAGTGATCCGCCGTATCAACCGCCCTGACAGCGGTCTCACCCGACTCCGTGGTAGCGTGCGTGTCCTCCCCAACAAGAACATCTTCGTCGGATGGAGTGAGCGCGGCTATTCCAGCGAGCACGCCTCGAACGGCGATCTTCTAATGACCGCCCGCTTCGCTTCCGAGCGGTACTCGACCTACCGCTCTTTCAAGGGCGAATTCACCGGCCGCCCATCTGCCCCGCCCGATCTGGTCGCATCCGTCTACGGAACCGACGAAGAGGACACCACAACCCTCCTCTACGTCAGCTGGAACGGAGCAACAGACGTCGTCAAATGGAACTTCTATGCGCAGGCCTACGACCGCGGCGAACCCGTGTTCATCGGCTCAGTCAACAAGACCGACTTCGAGACTATGTTCATCGCCGATGGCTACATGGACTGGGTTTCTGCCCAGGCTATTGATGCCGATGGCAATGTCATGCACACCTCTGTAACCGTGCGCACCGAGATCCCCACCAACTGGAAGAGTGCTGGCTGGGACGGAAACGCCTCCGGACCTAGCCCCGACGACCCATCCATCATCGCCGCAGCCGACAAGAACCTAGGCTCTTCCTCCGGCAGCAGCTCTGACAGCGACAGCGACAGCAGCGCCGTCAGCGGCGATGAATCAGCTGACCTAATTAACGACGGCACCTCGACTGGCTCTAGCGGCTCTAGCAGCCACAGCAACTCCCAATACGCCGACGCAAAGGAAGTTGCCAAAGCAGTCTACACGGCCTACGACATCATCCGCGGCGTCGGCAGCCTCCTAATCTTCATCCTGGTAGCCTGCACCCTCGGCGGTGCGGGCTACGCCATCTGGCACGCCATCCGCGCTCGCCGCTCGCGCTCTTACCAGCACGTCCCCTCCGAGGAGGGACTTCCCACGGAAGAGATCCACCTCACCTCCCCTCCCCGGGAGTAAAGCGTTTCGCTCTTTCGCTTTCCATCCTGCATGATTAGCATTGCATATTGTGCCTGATTTCTGCATCTGCATTTACGTCTGCATCTGTATCGTTTTGACCCCTTTCCAGCTGCGACCTGTATCACTACGGAGTTGGGTTTGCAATTTGGACACAAAATCAACCACATACCACGTCTTTGGCCCGAGAAAGAAAGAAAAAGAGAAAGAAAACCGAAAGACTGAAAGACTGAAAGACTGAAAGACCGAAGAAAAGAGAGGATAGCTGAGGCCACTGGTATACATCAACCAGGTCATGATCGTTCCATGCATATCATACCCCAATTAGGCGTTATTTTTATTTTTATTTTTGTTTTCATTTTGTTATTAGCATATCACCTATGGACATCGCCAGGCTGTGCTTGTGTGCGACGTTTGTTTTCTTTTCCTTCTGTTTTGATTTTTCTGCTGGGGACTCGAACTAACCTACACTACGTCAAGGTACTGTTCTCAATTCTTGTGTAATATTATTCTATCCGGGGATCCGCCTTGGGGCTGGTTTCGTCTACTTTACGAAATCCATGTCTGTATATAGTGTGAATATATTTACTATACTATCCTGTCCTGTCCTATCCTGATACACACTGTATCTGCATTTTACTGCAGTCGAACTGATCTTATCTTTGAGACTTTGTTTCGTTTTTGCTTCACGTTCCATCCTTGTTGATCTGTGGATAGACATTACGCACGAGGTATTGATCTTCGCTCGCTTTCTACTTTACAGTATGGATCCACTACAGTACCATCCAAGCTTTGTGCTTTAGTTGACACGACGGTTCGGTCTGATGTTTAGCGTCTCTTGGCTTTTGACCTGGTACTTGTACTCTAGCTGGACATATATCTTGTTCTGGATGGCTGGGTTTGGGCAGGTTCGATGTTGTAACATAGCATAAATAAAGTCAACGTTTGTTCTGTTTCTGTCTCTGTTTCTCCTCCCACAGTATTCTCTTCCACTCTTACGATAATTTCTCCTATCTGATCCTTTCGTTTATCCACACCGCTCACTACACCATATGATCGTGACAGCTCCCGTTTTGGGGCGGCGCCAATGGAGACTGTGTAGCAGAATTGTGGGGACATGGTGGGAGCTAAGCATTAGGAAAATTGTGTTGATTGACACTGTTCATTACCCAACATGGAAAGATCTACAAGGTTGCTCATACGCACGTGTGTCTGGCTACCTGTCGAATAGAGAAATGATTAACTAGATAGGATTGACTTTACGAAGAGTACGTGGCTCAGGCTGACGACAGGTTAGTCCTAGAGGGGGAATGCCGCGTCATCGTTTACTGAAGCAGATACTGGTTCTGGTTAATGTTTGCTAGATTATAGGTTGGTGGGACGTTGGAATCTTAAGAAATAAGCTACTTATTTGTTTCTTGGATGTACATGTATATGTAGTTTATGTTGGACTACACGGGCCCCTACTGGTAAAGGGCTAAAGGATTTGGGAATACTTCGGCTAAACCTTTGTACCAAATGCCCCAGGCAATCTCTCATGTCATCCTACTGGACATTAAGAATGCCTTGGCTTTTAGGATACTTTTTACCATATCTGTTGCTACGATCTCTCATATCATGATCCATGGAGCCTAGATAAGAACCGATGGAGAGAGAACCAAATCAAACATAATATAATCACCCAAACACCTCTAATATACATGCATAAAACAAACACCCATGAACTAAAACTTACAAACCTGATCCTTCCTAAACCCAAGCTTCGCCAAAATACCCTCCTTCCCCCAAGATCCAGCCAAGGCTTCCTCCATAGCAGGAGGCCCACAAACAAAGACCCTCGCATCTCCATCAGCCGTAACAACACCTCTCAAAAGCTCCTCAGTAAGACAACCTTTCCTAATCTCCCCATTCCCACTCTCAGCCTCTTCAGTTGGATGACTAACAGTATAAAGATAATCAAACCGATCGGGGAACCGGGTCTTGAAACCCTTGAGTTCCTCCCTAAGAAGCAAATCCTGTTCCGTATTGACACCGAACACAAGCCTGATCTTCGTCTTGTCCTCTGGGTTATTGAGGATGCCCTGAACTAGCTGGTAAATAGGTGTGATACCCGCTCCACCGGCTATGGCGTAAATCTGCGGATGCTTGTTAGGTGTCCAGGGCTCGCCTTTGATGGCCGCTGCGAATGTGAGGGTGTCTCCTGGGACGAGAGAGTGGAGGTGACTGCTGGCTCTGCCATTTGGGTATTTCTTGACCATTAGCTCGATGTTGCCGGGTTGGTCTGGTGTTTTTGTTAGTTTAATGTACTTGCGTCGGGGTATGGGGTTGGATGAGATATACCTAGATCGCTGATAGGTGTATATGGACGTAGTACGGGGAGCCATCGTCCTTCCGGACGGGTGATTGTGAGGAGGGCCGCTGCAGTGTGTTAGAAGATACGTCTCGTGAGTTATTTCATCATACTGGTGTCCATACATGTCAGTGTCAGTCCGGTTTTGGCATTCTGGTCTGGAAACTCGAAGACCAGGCGTTTCGTGTTATGGTTCACATCTTTCGCACTTTGCAGTCGTAGCGTAGTAAAACCAAACCCAGAGAACACCTTTGGAGGTTCATTTGATTCTGCATGGCCAGTCGGTAGAATAAAAGATCGAGTGCAGTAGACCCCTAAGCCGAGTACAACAAAAGCCGAGGCAGACTTTGTTGTTAAATACCTTGGAAGAAGGCGAGCTCTAGACATGATCTTGAAAGATATGAGATTTAAAGACTAAAATCAAACAAAAGAAATAAATACATGATCAATTTATACATAAAGTGCCAAATCCTACTCTGAACTATATCCATCGGTGCAAAACCCGCCGAGCGCCGAGGGTCCAAAATCCGAGAGGTCCACCAGTCACAGGTCATAACCAGCGCGGAGTATTACATCCGACCTCCGATCCCAGGGACAGCGGAGCCTCTTGAAGGATTGTCTGATCTTCGCCCCCATCGGTTTTTGGCATGTCCCGATAGCTAGACCCGGGTTTAGCAGTTTGTATAGGCATATTTGCGATTGTCAGTTTAGATCAGACGTTCATTGTCAATCGTCACTGAGAGTAGTCAATGCCACTTCAATCAATTT
>ERZ1673737.3519-NODE-3519-length-11784-cov-4.006821_pt1 | contig 11784 bp, 6 predicted proteins | sample MGYA00580211_ERZ1673737 | MGnify/ENA primary metagenome ERZ1673737 (study PRJEB41218, sample SAMN15661789) | gut metagenome | host: Homo sapiens | place: Canada: London | collected 2015-08-20/2019-03-30 | study: EMG produced TPA metagenomics assembly of... | reverse complement strand
CAATCTAGGTAGGCGTGACTCGTCTCAGATCGTTGCCGTGTTCGTAAATTTAGTGGCTGTTGAGCGCTCACCACTGCCCCCTCCTGTACGGTGATCGCGATCGGCCTTTCTCGAAGGCCGCGTCTTTCGGACTGATCTCATTCCTTCCTCATCCTCCCCGGGATCGGCCACTATCCTGAAATCCCAATCTTACTCGTCTCCTAGACGGGTTACTGTTAGATCTGTTCTCGATCTTTGATATTGTATGTATTGTCTTCCCCGTGCATATCCCAATGTTCGGCATTGGCTCGTCACGCTCAAGCTTGCATCCCGCATCTGCGTTGTAACCGTGGCTGACCTGTTCGTTCCACAAAGTTCTACAAGGTCCCACGTTGAATACTCCCCTCATTTCGAGACTCGCGAACTGGTCAATGAACATCTAGTGGAGGCAATATCATACGAGCAACATCGACGTTTATCACTCGGATGGTGGAACTACGGTAGTCTGTGGGATCCGGTGCGTGACGTGCTCTGGTTAGCACAGGGAATCGCGAAGCCCGAGTAATGGTTTGAAGCCAGTACATGAAAGAGATGGCCACAGACTTGCAGTCCCCGGCCTCCATGGCCCACCCTTCTCCGGCACCATCCCGACCTCGTGCTATATCTAAACCGAGATCGAGATCGAAACCCTCTTTGCGCCGGCGAGATTCCTCCCCTCCACCTTCCTCCCCACCTGGCCTGCCAACGCCCGCATTCTCGCCGGACGGACATAGCGGACAAAGTGATGATGATGATATCATTGAAGATACATTGTCACCCTTTGATCCGCGCAGGATCACACCGACTCTTCATGCATCTCTTGTATCAGAAATCCTCTCGTTGCGGCGCGATATAGAAAGCAAAACCAAGGCAATTGATGTATTGGAAGAGAGCTTGGACGAGTCGAGGACGGAAAATGAAACATTAACCGCGAAATTGTCGCAAGCGACTCGGGATGGACGATCTTTAAAACACCAAAATCAACTGCTGGAAGGCGGGACATCATCTGCGCTCACGGAGCTTGCCCGAGAGCGCGATGAAGCGGTCGATAACATCAGCGATGTTCGCAAGAAGCTCGAGCAGGCGCAGAAGAAAGCTCGGAGCCGGGAAGAGGAGGTCGAGCGAACACAATCATTGTACGAGCGCGATCAAGAGGCCTGGGCGGTTGAACGCCGAGCTCTGGAGCACAAGGTCCACGTGGTGGAGGGCCGACTGAAGACTGTCTTGAATGAAGTCGCAGCGGCCCAGGAAGCTGGAGCCCTCCATTGTCAGCCGAGCGAGAACGGTGAAATTGCTCAAGGTAAGGTTAAAGGAAGCGACACAGCTAGCATCACGTCTGGTAGCATGGGACGCCGGCGCACGAGTGTAACCACCGTGAGCTCAGACGAGGATGAAGAAGCGGTCAATTATCACAATGTGCGGTACTCTGTGATGAGTATGGCGCGTGGTGCCAAGAATGATTCAGGCTTGAATCTGGCAGAGGAATTGGCATTTGATGAAGAGGACGATTTCGTTCAATCTGATGACGATGATACGCCCGCCTCTCCCGAGGCTCTGCCTGAGGAACGCCCAGCATCGGTTCACTCACAGGCATCCCATACTGTGGCTTCAAAGGCAAGGAGGATTTTGGGTCTTTCCCTTCAAAGCTCAAATTCTGCCAATGGTACAGAGCTCCGTGCTCGGGAGCTCGGTAGCCCTAAGAAGTTGAACGAGATCGGAGTTGGCTACCGCGATATGGGCATTCAGTACTCGCCTCCGCCCTCTCCTAGAGTGCTTCCTAAGTTCGAGGTTAATGGTGTCCCTGAGTCCATGGAAGCACTCTCGGGGCCGAACGACGACGACAGTGTGAACATGCCTGCAATGAAGGATAGTTCCACGCTCACCATCGCAGCTGAAATGGTCTCTACATCTTGTCAAACCATGGACGAACTACCCAGTCCTCCTTGGACACCCAAGGTGGCAGACTCGCCACCACAATCTCTCGAATATACCCCAGAGCCGGTGCAAATGGCATCGACGTCAACCCAAACCGATCTTGTCCCAGAGCCAAATGTCCCCAGCCAAAAGCGTCCTAGCTTGTCACCGAATGATGTTCCGTCTCAGATGGACATTCCAATGATCGCGATTCACCCGCCTGGTTCAGAGCCTCCTTCGCCTCGAAACAGTGTCGTTCTCCCACCGCAAACCAAGAATGTGTCTTGTCAAGCCAACTTCCGCCCAGTTGTTGAAAGCCGGTCCGTCTCCATTCAAACCGAGGGGATTCGTATCGATCAACGCCCGGTCAAATTGCCAGCGAGCCTTCTTCCATCTGCTATTTCAGATATTCTGCCTCGCTCCGAACCCCGGGATTCAAACATCGAGGCATACCCTGTTCCCCCAATTCCACCACGGTCCGAAAAGCGGAACCAAAGGACTTTGGCCACAGAACGTCCAGTGAAGCCTCCAAGGGCACCCGTATCAGACCATGTGCAAGCCTACCCAGGCCATAACAACGACAACGGTCCGCTTTCGGAGGTTGCTGTGTCCGGAATTCGACGACCGTTCCGATCTAGTAGTCTCTTTGCTGGCTTTGACCACAACAGCGATGATGAAGGTCATCATATAGAGCGTGACGTCTTCACTGACGATGAGCTCCTCCATCGTCCATTCGCTTCATACACTGTCAGCCGCGGCAAGCTTGTTAATGCGAAGTCAAGACCTAGTTTGGACGACATGGCTCTCCCTGAAATTGACGAGCAGCTATCAGACCCCGACTCAAGGCCGCCTGATATTAGCCGCGGGCCTTCCCGGGCCACCCGGCGGTCTAGCACGACCACCTCTAGTAGTCGCCAACCAGGAATGCGCAAGATGGCCATGATCTCTAGCGGTACTGCTGCGCACCAGAAGATCCGCTCCTGGAGTCCCAGTGAGCCAAGTCTCGACAGCGGCAGTGTAACCTCAAGCATTGCACCACCATTCCCTGTTCCTGTTCGCCTGAGCTCACGCAAAGTTCCGCTCAACGGCAGCGATGGGCCCCCAAGTCCGACTCGCTCAACTGGTAGGCAATTCTCAGATCGTGGTCGCCAACCCCTCGCCCGGCGACCAACACTCCGCCGAGTCCGTTCCGCGGCAGCAATGTCACAGTCGGAGCTCACAGAGCGGCCAGAGAACAGATCTTCTCCAACACGATCAATTTCTTCCTTTGCTCCTGACAGTCCGCCCTACCGACCTCCTCCGCCGATGCCGTTTGATGATATCACGGCACCCCGCGAGCGACGTGCAGCTCACAGACACACCTCTCATCGTACTATTCCGTCTAATAATTGGAGTACCCATGAGCGACAGGACCATGAGAGGAAGGATTCCATTGGTGGCGTTCAGCCCACCAGTGTTGTTGATGCCATTGCCCAAACCATGGTGGGCGAATGGATGTTCAAATATGTCCGTCGACGCAAGTCTTTCGGGATGGGCGAGACCAAGGATAATTGGGAAGGCAAGAATCCCGATGAGGTATCGGCGAACATCACGAGCAGTGGGGTGCGACATAAGCGATGGGTTTGGCTTGCACCATATGAAGGCTCCATTATGTGGAGTAGCAAGCAGCCCACCAGCGGGCCTGCCTTGCTGGGCAAGAGTGGCCGAAAGTGTCAGTTCACATATCTGATCAGTCGAATTGGACCATGCTAATATGATTTCGCAGTCACCATCCAATCAGTGCTAGATGTCAAAGACGACAACCCCATGCCAAAGGGCACCGGCTCTGGGACTCCATTCAACCGTTCCATCCTGGTGCTAACACCCCAGCGAGCTCTCAAGTTCACAGCTCTGACCATCGAACGACACTACGTCTGGCTAACAGCCCTATCTTTCCTAAGCCATTCATCCATAGGCCTACAAGAACTAGCAGCCCTACCTCCCGTCCCACAACAAGAAGGATCCCCAACACCACCAACAGCCACGCTCCGCAGAAATCCAATCCGTGACTCTATTCGCGTCGCAAAGGGTCGGCCCCGCCCCATGCCAAAGGGCAAACGCTCCTTCAACAGCGCCAGCGCACCTGCACCAGTCCCTGAAGTCCCAGGCGGCAGCATCGATCTCGCCGCCGACGCACCACATGTCCCCCGCTTCTCCCACAACCGCAAGCGCAGTAACACCGCGCCCCGCCCTCCAGCCCTGCACGCTCTCCGCAGCTTCTCCAGTCAAGGCACTATGCCGTCCTCGCATAGCGGGACGACAGTTGGCTCCCCAGAAGTATATTTCCCGCCCATACCACCTCCGAGTCTCCAACCAGGCATCGGAAGCCGCCGCAGCAGTGTCAGTCGCCGGACCTCCGAGGCCAGTGGCCGCGCCTCTAGTGCGGGTCAGAGTAACATGTTCGATATGGGCACTGTCCGGATGGAGGCGTTCATCGATCACCACGCTGAGCAGATTAATCGTCCGCCCCCGCGCCAGCGTCCGCGCCATGTTCGCAAGACTTCTAGTCAGTGGAGTCAGGGTCGCTATGAGTTTGATACGCCTTCTATCAACGACAGCGAGATGTCTTTCCGGCCTGATGATCCATTCCGAGGATTCTAATCTTTAACTTCATTTTTTCTCCTTCTTTTTTACCGTATACCTATTCTTTCCCTTATATCTATTGTCTATTACTCTCTCCCCTTCTTTGCAAAAATACTATTGTTGGCGCAGGTCGATCGCCACATTTTCTCTCTGCGGCCTATCTGTGTCTTGTACACCGTGGCCGGACACCCTGTTTTGTCGGTGCCACATACGTTTCATTTCTTTTTCTTCTTGTCATCTACCTCATACTTGTCATTCTGCATCTTTCGCCATTTATCATCTACCTTTTACCATTTGTCGCTTTCGAGTTGATACCACTTTGATTTGATCGGATACCGATCCTCGTGCAGCGGGGGAAAGAAAGGCGTTCTTGTTCTTGTTGACATCTCATCGATTCACTGGATCCTGGGATCTATTTCCCAGATACATTAGCATAATGTATATGTTTTTATTGCATATATGAAACCTCGAAATCGCGGGTATATTTCGCTAGCAGAGTAAATACAGAAAGTCTGGCTAGCCACCTGGGTCAGAGCGTATGCAGGCACAACTGTAACCCGGTGGGTTGATGTTGATGCCCCTAGCCCCCAACTCCATCATCTATTTCCATATTGCACATTGTATAGTATTTCCAAAATGATATTCACAGCTTCGCGGCTTCCTTGACCTCGCCAATCTTCAGCTTGGGCGAGTACTTCTTCAACACGGATTCGTTGTGATACTATTAACAGTGCGTGTTAGCATATGTTTGGTTTCAATAGCCGACGACTCGGTCGATTGCCGATCCGAGGGCGAGAACATGAATAAAGCAAGGAGGACAATAAGAACAAAGAGGATAGTGCCGAGGGAGGTTGTATATAACTAACCTTCCAGAACTGCTTTGAGGCATCCTTGCCCGCTACGCGCTTGAGGATCTTCGCGCCGCCGGGGTGCTCGTCGATGAAGTTGGTTACATCGTAGACGTTGCTATCGACTATGATGTAGAGGCCCTTCTCGGCAGAGTTGTGGGAGGCAACGTCGGCGGGGGTGAATGATTGAGACATGTTGGATAGTGTGAAAAGAGAAAAAGAAGAGAAGAAATGGAGTGACGTATAAAATCCGGAGTCTGGGGAGGAAGCGGAGAAACCGAGGTTGAGTTGTTTGCCGCGGTTGGAATTAGGCGGGATGTGATTGGTTGGTGCCTGAGGCAGATGTTTATACTTCATACTTCGATTATCTCTTGATATCAGCAAGTCATGCCTCATTCCTTGGATATTTCTTAGGTATGTCTTCTAAGCATGTTACCCTCATTACAGGGCCAAATTAATCCCATCCTCTTCTTCTGTCCATGTGTAAACGCTCTTGAGCTACGAGCAAGAAACAGAATACTAGCTTCTTGACACCTCTGCTTCAACCATTCAAGCCTCACAACATTCTCTGGCTTCCTGAGCGGGTAGTATTCGAGAAGCATTGCAGCCAATTTTGGGAAGCTCTCCGAGGCAGCTAATTTCCCCAACTGATCTATAGCTCCATCAAAGCTTTCGTCCTCCCTGACACACGTACATAATGTCTGCAACGAGGAAGGAAGAACATGCCGAAGATTTCGCACGAGTAGATTGTGCTCATCAAGGCCCAGAAGATTGGGCAAGGAAGTACAAATGAGCTTCAAAGCAGTGAAATCGGCGAAATGCCCCATCCATTCGTCGTCGGTATCCAGATGGATGGTGCCATCGTGTGCCTCAACCCAGATACACTCCAACGTCGACTTATGGAGCAAAAGCGATTCGTAGATTTTCCGTGGCTGAAAGTCATCGCCGGAGACTATTCGTGGACCATGGTAAACCGGAATGATTTCAGTGCTTTGCAGGCCTGAACCCATTCACGCATCCCCTCCACAGAATTGCATTCTTGGAGGTCGATGTCGGTTATATTCGAGCACTGTGGCGAGAGGGTGTCTCGCTTCGCAAATTCGGAAGAATCACCATTGTCATACTCCGTCATCATGGAGCAGCACACTTCGCGCATTGACGGGAACTTGAAGAATGGTTGCATTTGATAGGATGGGAATGCGTCCTCTGAATTGCCCCAAACTCCATAGGCTTCCTCGAGATAAGGGAATATTGGTTCTTCCTCAGAGCAGCTCTTTGCAACATATCCAACACATAGTGTGAGCCGTACGGCGGCCAGGTGAGTCTGATTCTCCGCAATTGCTTCAATTGCGGAATCAGCAAAGCCAACCAAGCATCACTGTTCTCTTGTTCGAGCTCTTTCAACCATTTGGATTTCTCTGACCCAGCACTTGACCTTCAGGGACCGAACATAGCTAGCCAGCCTCGGCGTTTGGGTCACGGCGTATAGAAAGATTTGGGCTGATTGGTCTATACCGTCGTATGGCTCCCGTCCGCAGATACTCACGTTGGTGTAGAGGCATTGTTGGAACACGATGTGCAATCGACGTGATTAGGATATCAGGTGATAGAGATCTTCGCCGCGGAGATCGCGGGCAACTAGATGGAGTATTTCCGGGGGTAAATCGTCAAACATGACTGCAGTCAGAAGTCAAAGGTTGTGACTTGCATGTATCATGTTCTCGGGGGTGGTTGGTGGCTTGGCGTAGGCCACTGTCTTCAGAGTACGCTTAAGTTACTCCAACTATTATATTCGACTAGTCTAATGTAGGATAGATCCTTATAGAAGTATCGCGTATTATAATAAGATAGTAGCTTCTTTCTTTCTTACCCTCTTTCTTTGAACTTAGCCGTATACCTCGCTGACCAAGATAAGCCCAAGCTATGAACACAGAGTCGTTACTACTCGCAGTGTCTACATCAAGAGCTCAGACCGACTATGACTGGATCCGACAGCTTACCCTCATCTCCACGCCAGGACAAGCCTGATTCTTAAGTCCTATTAGCCAACCCTAGTCATTGAGATTGGGGTGTCTTGAGCAACATCGTTCTCAAGAAGTGACTATCACCAAAATTAACATCGATGGAGTCCCTCTGGTTATACCGTTCCAGGCATTGTTTGATCGAGACCTTGTTCCTCCCAAATGTGACATCTTTCTGTCTGATGAGACATTCAATGGACGTTCGGACTGAGTCTTTTACTTTCTCGCTTAGTCTTTGTCCTATGCTATATTGTTCTACCCAGTTATTGGCTAAGGCTCGGGATATTGTTAATCACAAGAGATTGCTAGTTAAATATGATATTTCAAGAATACAGCCCACTGCAAGGCCAGAGCGTAGACTTAACCGACATTTACTCTCGACTCTTCTCACCAGCAGCTCCTTGTCCCTTGGTCGTCTTCTTCTCCAGCCCCAAACTCTCCAAGTCCTTCTTCTTATAATAATGCGGCGCAACCTCAACCAGCCACTCTGCTTGTAACGGCATATTACTGCGCATATACTCCTTACTGGTAAGCACCAGCTCAAAGTAAATCACCCAGCGTGGGTTCACCTCCATCAGTGTACTAGATGGGTGCAAGTATACCGACTGTCCATTCTTGATAGTCCGGTAGCTATCACCGCCGCGCTGGAGTCGTGCTGCGTTGGGGAAGAAGCCGGCTGTGATGGCCTTCTGGATAGGCACGATGTTGTTGGAGCCGCAGGTGCTGACGGTCACTTCGACACGGTCACACAGTTTCGCCAACTGATCGCGCACGTCGCGTGCTCGTGTCAGACTGCGCTGCTGGAGGAAATTTTCTTTGGCCCAGATGAAGCTGAAGTCTGAGTCCACCCACTGGTTCCAGATATTCAGAAGAGTGAGGTGGTCACCGCCCTCTTTAATGGTGAAGCGGTTGCGTGCGCTGTCGGCGTGGATCTTCTTATCCTTGGGTCGGAAGAAGAGCGCGCTGGATTCGCCCAGCATTGAGATGATTGAGAGTACCTCTTCCACGCACCCGTACTTGTCGGATGCAAGGATTGCCTTGGCGAGCATTGGGTCCGTGGGGAACTCGGCCATCTGGCGACCAACCTTAGTCAGATCGCCTCGGTCGTTGAGTGCTCCAAGGGCGTACAGCATTTCCAGTGCCCGGATGATTGTCTCAGCAGGTGGCGGGTCCATGAAGTCGAAATCGAGCAGCTGATCAATACCCAGTGACTTGAGCATGAGAATCACTCCGTTCAAATTGGTACGTTGGATCTCTGGGGTGGTGTTCTCCTCCAGTTCATTATAGTACGCCCACTTGGTGTAAAGACGGAAGCATTTGCCGGGCCCAACACGTCCAGCACGACCAGCACGCTGGTTGGCCGAGGCCCGCGAACAGGGTGTGACCACCAAACTCTCCATGCCTGTGCGTGGGTTGAATACGTTCTCCTTCACGAAGCCAGGGTCAATCACGTAAACAATACCATCGATGGTCAAACTGGTCTCGGCGATGTTAGTGGCAAGCACCACCTTCCGCGCCTTGGGTGGAGTAGGCTCGAAAATCTTAGTCTGTAGCTCTGATGGCAGGTTGGCGTAGATAGGAGCAATGATCATCTCGGGTATTTTGCTCCCCAGTTTTCGAGCCGTTTCTTGTAAACTTTGTTCGGCGGCCTCAATTTCCTCTTGACCCGTCAGGAACACAAGGATATCTCCTGGGCCTTGGGTGACGTGGATTTGGAACACCGTAGTGATGGCCGCGGCCAGGTAATTTGCCTCCGGTTGTGAAGTGTAGTGCACGTCAACTGGGTATCGACGACCGGGGATGTTGAAAATAGGCGCATCATCGAAGTACTTTTGGAATTTCTGGGCGTCCATCGTTGCCGAGGAAATCAGCAGCTTCAGGTCAGGCCGTGCCTTGGCGATATCCTTGAGAAGACCACAAGCAATATCTGTAGGTACAGTCCGTTCGTGGGCCTCGTCAATCATGAGCGCGGAGTATTGGCTCAGGTCCGGCTCTGTCAACAGTTCTCGCAACAACATTCCATCAGTCATATACTTCAGGATAGTCTTATCGCTCGTGTTATCCTCGAATCGAATAGCATATCCGACCTCATTTCCAATCTTCGTGCCCATTTCCTCGGCCACACGAGCTGCCACACTCATGGCGGCTACTCGACGTGGTTGCGTACAGCCGATCTTCAACCCATCCTTGGTATATCCGGCCTCGTGGAGATACTGTGGGATCTGAGTTGTCTTTCCGGAACCCGTTTCACCAACAATAATCAGAACCTGGTGGTCCTGGACTGCCTGGATGATCTGATCGCGGAACTGGTAGATAGGCAGACTCTTGCGGGTTTCCTCCATGGACAAAGCCTTCTTCTCTGCTTCGTCGACTTGTTCCTTGAACCGCAGCTGTTCCTTTGTCATTGGCTTCTGCGTGCCCTCGAGTTTCGCATCCATGACAAAGTTGATCTGCTGCGAATCGTCGAAGACGTACTCATAGTCTCCCTCATCGACAAACTCGGCCTTCTTAATCTGTGCTTTGGCCTTCGCCGACTGCTCCAATTCCCATTCCTCGTGCTCGGTGACATGCCGCTCCTGACCCAGTTCATCGCGCTCAACGTACCGCTTGTACAGAGCTTCCTCTTTCTTCTTTCGGTCAATCTTGCCCTTCTCCGTAATGTAGTCGTCGGGCATCATGTATCCATCGCGGTGGTCGTCGATCCGGAGCCGTTCCTCGGCGATACGAAGAACCTCGCGATTGCGCGCAAACTCCTCCTTCTCCCTACGAGAGAGATTCGGGTTCTCGCGCAACTCCGCGGCTTCCTCCACAACCTGTCGTCGTAGTAGCGCCAATCGCTCGGTTTCACGCTTCTTCAAGTACTCCTGTCGAGATCTCTCGCGCAGATCGGGCATCATCTCAGCCCGCGCTCTAGCATCATCGCCCAGGGCACGCCGACGTGCAGCCTCACCGTCGCGCGTACGATCCTCAACAATCTTTTTCGTTTTGCTGTCATCCTTATTCGCCAATCGTTTCGCGAACTCGTCTCGTTCACGGAGGTCTCGTTGGCGATCGATCTCTTCCTGAGTCCGGGGGTCGACATCGTCTGCGGGAGAGGCGGAGCGAGGGGAAGCAGAGCCGTCGTCGAGTCTTGTGCGCTTCGGGGCAGATTCCTCGAACTCTTCTTCGGGGTACATCTCGTCTTCCGGGATCTCCTCGTCACCCCATCGGTCCTCAAAGTCATCGGAGTCCTTCTTACGCAGTTTCTTCGTGCGCGGCCCATCACGACTCTCTGCATCTCGACTTCGATCTCGCTTCCGGCTATCGTCCTTGACTGCGCGATTCCTTTCAGAGTCTCGCTTCCCTCTGCTCCGCTCATGGTCATTGTCACTGTCCCGATCCCGTCTTCTCCGTCGCTCCCGATCCGCCTCGACGTTTGTAGGTCCTAGAGAAGCGGCCGGGTCTGGTTGATCCTCGCCCATATCCAATAAACGGTACTTCTTTTTCGAGGATTCCTTGGAAGCTGCAGGCTCGGAGGACGATGCACTGGGCTGTGCGCCCTTGCCCAGGCGGCCATGAAGCTCTCGAGCGAATGCACCGATGTCAGATGAGCTGGTTCCCGGGCTGTCGAGGAAGGATATCAGTGTGTCTTGGAGGGAGGAAGGCGACTTCGACGAGCTGGCGGTCGCGAGGACGAAATCGATGACGGTCGGGTCAGACGCGCCAGTCAGACGGATAAGGGAGTCTGAGACAAAGGTTTTGTTGTCCATGATGTGCGATCTCGTCTTCGGGTCTTTTTGTAGCAAACTGGAGTAGCTTGGCTCCGGCGGGGAGCTGGGTTGTGTAGGTGCAGTAAGGTGTGGTGTCGTCAATGCGGCTTAGGCGCAGGGGCGCATGATGCAGAGCACGTATTAACGCGAAAGACCAAGCTCGGGGCTTGCAGTGAGGATGTAGAGTGGGATAAAAAGGAAGATTATTTTAATGAAGTTATGAGGCTGTTCGATTTGGGAGAAGTCTGCGGCCGCCAAGAAAATCTGTGGCGATCCGCCCCGGAAATATATATCTCGACTACATAACTTAACAGTTTATCCTCCAGCTTTTACGCCAACTTTACAACATTTACTCATACATCAGAAATCTAGAATATTACCACTATTATCACTGCCACTATCTTAGCTACCTATTCATACAAAGAATTAGCACAAAGAGACTACTCAGACATATCCAGATCAAAATACCGAAATATACTTCCAAAATCCTATCAACAGGGTTTAAACAACAAACATACCTAAGTACATCCTCTACTCAAGTAGCTACAACTTATAATAGGAGTAAAGCATATTTGGACATAAGAGGTCATTTCAGTTCATAATTCCACAAGC
>ERZ1673737.3517-NODE-3517-length-11790-cov-4.438773_pt1 | contig 11790 bp, 5 predicted proteins | sample MGYA00580211_ERZ1673737 | MGnify/ENA primary metagenome ERZ1673737 (study PRJEB41218, sample SAMN15661789) | gut metagenome | host: Homo sapiens | place: Canada: London | collected 2015-08-20/2019-03-30 | study: EMG produced TPA metagenomics assembly of... | reverse complement strand
CACAGTCTGTACGGTACAGCAACTGTTCCTCCTACAATAACGAAGGATCACTCTCCTATTTCAACTGAAACTACACCTACAGCCACGAAAATGGCCCCTGGTATCATCTCTCCCGTCCCGGGCAATGTCTCCTCTTCTTTCTATACAACCCTGCCAGGTAACTCCAGACAAGTCTCTGCTATGTCTGGTATGTTCGATAGTGACAGCATTTCGAACACCGGTCTGTCTCGAGGCGCATCCCGCCGCGAGTCTATGATGCCCCGGACATTCTACACTGCTGGCAGTAGTAAGCTTTCCAGTGTGATCCAGGGCCTTCAGCACCAGAGCGGCCGTGACTTGGACCCTGGTGTCTCCTCTCTCCTGTTCAACACGGATTACCTCTCAATCCGTGACTGGATTGCTGCTGAGCGCATGAGCCATCTCCCCGCGGAGGGTAGCAGTTACGACAAGGTGCTCGCATGGGCACAGCTGTTCGCCGAGAGACTCAACTCATTTGATGCGGCTATCCGTCAATTTGAGGGCGGCAGTCTGCTCGCTGCTCGTCTTGCCTTTGGCTACTGTGCCATGCTCCTTCAGGTATGTTCACACAACACCTATATGTCTACTTCTCCTATGCTGACCCCGTTATAGCTTGGTAAGGAGAATGCCCCGGCGCTGATGGCGTCCTTTGGGTTCTTCTACAGCACATCGTCCACCCTTGTGAACCTCCTCGAGCGAACCGAGCTCTTCACTGTGTCTGGAGAGATCAAGGAGCAGCTTGTGGACGCCCTGGCGGACCTCGTTACCTTGGTCGCCAGCGTTTCAACCACGTTCCACAAGTCAATTGATGAGATTGCCGAGCAATCCATCTCGATCAACATCTACGAGAAGTTCAGCACAGAGCTTGAGACCTTCCGCGACCGATGTGCCTCCATCTCCGATGCCATGTGGCGTCACCAGCTTGTACAGGAGCACAGGGATCCCGAGGATGTGAAGGTTGTCAAGGCCATTCGCACCTGGCTCTCCCCCGAGGACCGCGTCCTCAGCCACCTCGCTGAGAACACCTCGCATCTCGCCCATGAGCGCGAGGAGATGACTTGTCTCTGGATGAACCATTACCTGACACACTTCCTCAAGGATGACAAGCGCACGCTTGCCTTCACTGGAGCCCCTGGATCCGGAAAGACTGTCCTCGCCTCCGTCATTGTGGATCGCCTGCAGGATCAGATTGCTGGTGTCTCCTACAAGAGCTTGTTCATTCCCATCAACGCTCGCATCCCGGCCGAGACGACTCCCATTTCCATCGCCAAGACTATTCTCTTCCAGTTGTTTGAGAAGCGCATCGGCAATGTCCAGCTGCTGTCGATCCTGCGTGATGCATACGACACTAGCAGGCGTACCATCAATGAGACTGACTACGAGAACATCCTCTGGAATGCTCTCGAGCAGGCTCTGGCCGCTGCACTCCACCGCGCAAAGGAACTCGTCATTGTCGTCGATGGCGTTGACGAAGCCTCGTGCGGCGAAGCCGCCTTGCTCCAGAAGCTCACTGCTGCCACAGCCAACGGAACCAATGTGAAGTTGGTCACCCTTGGTGCTGAGAAGCCCCAGACAGCCTCAAATCTGATGCATGTCCCCATTGGCGGCGACCGTGTCGCTGACGACATTGCTACTGTCGTCCGCAGCCACTTCACCAACAGCAACCGCAAGGCGGATACCAAGGTCTTCAAGGCCATGGATGAGCTTGAGCAGGAGACTCTTGTTGACCAGATCAGCGAGGCCGCTCGCGGTTCCTTCTTGTGGGCCAAGCTTTGCACCAAGCGTGCCCGCCAGGAGCACAGCCCGGAGAACTTGCGCAAGCTCGTCGACACTCTCGTCAAAGGCAAGCCCACGATTGCCGACTTTGTTCTCCATGCCATTCAGGCTCCTGACGTCAGCGAGGATGCCAAGCTCATGTTGGTCTTCCTTGCCACCGCGGATCGTCCTCTTCTGACCCGCGAACTCATCACTTTGGCCTCGATCAACCCTGAGAAGCAGGTGGTCACTGATTACAAGGTTGACCTTCGAAAGATCCTCAAGCCGCTCAACTCGCTTGTCTTCCTCCAGGATGGCCAGGTTTACCTTCGTCACGGTCTGATCCGATCCGCTGTCTTGGATGTGTTCAGCAAGGGCAAACTGACCACGTCCATCAAGGACCGTCACACTGATTTGGTGACCCGTCTTTTGGTCTACATCAAGCACACTGTTCCTGAGCAGCACGAGCCATCTCTCAGTCCTATGGATGGCCGTGATGTCGCACCCCGTGTGCGTACCAACCCTCTGCTCGACTTTGCTGTTCGGTACTGGCCTCGTCACCTGAAGGAATCTCCAGTCTTTACCAGTGGTGATGTTCCCAAGGAGTTTGGCAAGATCTTCCCTGCCACTGTTACGCTCTTGCTTCTCCAGACTACCATTTGGAACAACTTTGCTACTCCCACTCTGGTATCATACCAGAGTATTGTCACGAAGCTTTGCCGCCAGATCTTGACCCCCAACCATGTGGTGACCCTCCAGTCCATGATCTCACTCGCCTTCCTGTACCGTGAGCTCAACCAGCTCTCTGAGGCTATTCCCCTCTTCTACGAGATCACTACCATCAGTCGCACCTTGCTTGACATCAACCATGTCGTGACCCGGGACATGGCACTTGTGTTCCTCACTCTGACTGAAGATTTGGTCACTAGCACCAAGTCGGAGATCATGACCCAGCGTGAGGAGCTTTTCGTCCTGATCATTGAGTGCTTCTCTATTTACTACGGAGAAAAGTCCGAGAAGACGATCGGAATGATCAAGGCTCTGATCCGCCACTACAGCGTGACTAAGGAGACTGAGAAGGAACAGCGCTGGAATCTCAAGATTCACACTCGCACCACCACTGAATACGACGCTGATGACTCTCGTGACTTAAGCATTCGTCTCAATGGCCACAAGCAGCAAAATGGCTTCAGTGGTATTATCTTCGACCTTGGGGCCGAGTCGGACGAGGTCCTGGACAAGTCTCAGTGGTCATTCGAGTCTCAAATCAAGCAAGCCGAGAAGTACATTGCAGAGGGGCACTTGGATTGGGCCGAGCGTCTGTACATTGAGATATGGCAACGCGTCAGCAGTGGTCACTCTGAAGACGAGAAGTTGAAGGCCGTCCTTGATTACTCTCGCTTCCTCCAGTCTCAGAAGAGGACCTCCGAGGCTTCTTCCATTCTGTCCAGTGTGTGGGAGGAGCACAAGCACTCCAGTGCCTCTCTCTCCGAGACTTCCACTTCGCACTTTGAGCAGATTGCCAAGGTGATGTCGACTGTCGGTCTCTCCGTTGCCGCTTTGAGCATCTTCAAGCGCTGCTCCGAGTACTACCAGCGCACGAACAAGACTCAGTCTTCGTCCTATCAAGAGATCCAGAAGAGCATTCAAACTTCCGAGCAGCATGTTCTGAAGCAGGCCAGCTCTTCGTCGTCGCACATCTCTGAAGAGATCTTGGAGCAGATCATTACCGAAGCTTCCTCCTCTTCCAAGATTGACGAGACTTCGATCAGCGCGCTCCGCACTCTTCTGACAGTGTACACTTCCGAGCACCGCTGGAAAGATGCTTCTCAGGCCCTCAAGAAGATCTTGCGTGGTCTCTGGCCTTCCCTGTTTTCTGCTTCTATCCAGGACGTGACCCTTCCCAAGCAGCATGTTGACCAGGCCGTGGATTACGCCAACCAGCTCAGCCGTTGCTACCACTTCCGTCGCCGTGTTCCCCGCGAGGAGGGCATCCGTATCCGCGTGTACCGTGCCGTTCGGGTTGCCCGTCCTGTCGAGGACAAGCTGAGAACCGATGTCACCACTCAGCTTCTGAATTTCTTCAAGACCTCTTCCCAGCCCGATAAGGACTTCACCACTCGCCAAGAGATTTTGGACGACTACACCAAGCACTATGGCCCTGAACACCCCATTGTCCTCAAGACTCTCTTCAACTTGGCTGAGATTGCTCGCCCTCGTCCTGTCTTCATCGAGTACTACCAGCGCATCATCTCGATCTTGAACAAGGACTCTCAGATCTGCAAGCCTGAAGCTCTGGAGCCCGTCATCATTGTCGCCACGGAGCTTTGGACCCAGAGCCGCTACTCTGAGGCTGTGCCCTACTTCAAGGTGCTGTTCACCACCTTCCTGAACCAGCCTAAGCAGAGCCCCAAGTTCCAGGACGTACCCTTTGTGCAGACTGTCTTCACCCGCTACACTCACTGCCTTCGTACTGTTCGCACTGAGTACACTGATATTCACAAGGTTACTGTTGAGTACCAGACCAAGTGCAAGACAGTGTTTGGCGCCACTGCGTCGATCACAATTCAGGCGACCTTGACCCTCGCCCAGGTTTGTTCCGAGTCCAAGACCTTCGAGAACGATGCCATCACTCTTTATCAGCAGTTGATCGACAGCAAGTCCCAGGAGATTGACATCGACGAGATTACTGCGATCCTTGATGGTATTTTCGAGGAGCAGACCGCCGCTCTATCCAAGTCAGACTCGATCTCTACTGCTCACCGTGAGGGTGCTACCCGTGTCCTGACGAAGCGTATTCGCAAGGTTCGTGAGACATACGGCTGGGCCCACGAGGAGTCTCTGTCACAGCTCAAGGAGGTTGTTGCTTTCCACTCCAAGCACAGCGATATTCAGACTGTGAACACCGAGCTCCATGAGTCGACCAAGCAGATCCTACAGTCTGAGACATCTTCTCAGCAGCTTGTCTCTGCGGCCACCACCATCGCCTCGAGCTACATTGCGACCAAGCAGGCTCACAAGGTCGTTGAGCTGTCTCAGGAGCTGTATCGCCAGATCATCATGAAGGACACTTCCAAGTCGAAGGAGACTCAGTTCGACGTCTCCTCCAAGGGCCGTCACAGCCTTGTATTCTTGGCCCAGCTTGAGCACAGCGTTCGCCAGGGCTCTTCAAGTGTCACTGAGATCCTCGCCACCCTCACCACTCAGTATGCCTACTTCGAGGAGTTCCGCAGCCTGACCAAGAGCAAGACAAGCTCTTTCCATCACGTTTCCCTGTCTGCATCTCGTCTTTACCAGTTCCTGCTTTCTCACCGTCGCGAGGCTGCTGCCAACCGTGTCTTTGATGACTTCGTCGCCTACTTCATTGCCACTGAAGGCAAGAAGACCAAGGTCACTGACACCGCCCAGGTGAAGGTCTTCCTCCAGACCATGATCAGTTACCTGACCACCCACGAGATTAACAACTTCGTTCGCTCGGTTGGTATTGCCAGCAACACCCAGGTCCTCGAGCTACTCCAGGCCAAGAACTACGATGGTGCCGCCAATCTTGCTCTCGCTGCATCCCAGTACATCTCGGCGCACGATGTCTTCCGCACGCCCGAGATTGTCAAGTTCGTGTTCACCCTGGGTGTGTTCATCTCTGGCCACGCCATTATCCCCCAGCCTAGCCAGGCCATTCTGAAGAAGCTGCGTGGAGTGTCTGTGGACATAATCCAAAAGGTTCTTCGTGTCCTCGCAGAGCTGAAGATCAACCTGGCTCAGATCAACCTGGACTACCTCAACGTCCTGATCGGTCTCCTTGGAGAGCAGCAGGACTACAAGAACCTGGTTTGGATCCTCGGTGATCTCTGGAACAACCGCAACAAGCAGGCTCACTGGAACCCGGTTCTCACTCTCGACCTGGCTCGTCGCTACATCCTCGCTCGTTACCTGATTGGTGACTCCGTCAAGGCTGCCCGTCTTGCCGAGGACATCGTGTATAACTGCCGCCGTGTCAACGGTGCTCGCCACTCCAGCACCCTCGAGATGTCGACTCTGCTGTCCCAGCTGTACACTGCCATCGCCCAACGCTACCAGGGTGACAAGAGCGGCCAGCACATGGCTAACAAGTACTACAAGAAGAGCGCTGTCGTACACGAGAGCCTTCTCCGCATCTTTGTCGACCCCTCCTTAGCCGAGTTTGAAGGTTCCATGGATGCCAGTTTCAGCATGGACGGCTCCGCTTACGACCTGAATATCAACGAGTCGACCAGCTCTTTGACCGATGGCGAACAGGTCCGCCAGCACCTCCAGCTTCTCAAGCTCTCCCTGCAGCGCCTGGGTGACTGGCCCAAGGACTACAGCGAGTACGAGAGCCTGAACGCCAGTCTCTATGAGTTGTTCGCACCCGAACTCAAGGGCTTCGAAGGTGTTGAGAAGTGGAACCTGAAGAACTTTGGCTCCGGCAAGGCTGCCAGCAACGAGGACACCCTTGACCTCAAGGCTGTTTCTTGGGAGCTCAATATTGGACAGTCTCAGGAGATCGAGGAGGAGCTGTGAAAGTGATTCCCCATGACTAATTTTATTCTTATATTTAGTATTCTTTGTATATCCCGTGTTTTGTTTATAGCTTGCGTGTCTTTATTTCCTACAAACCAACGGCAATCTGGTTCTTTCAAACCTTTCCTTCCTGTAAACCATGTACTAATTCCCGGCGGGCTTCTTCAACTGAGCAGTTATGACATGGGTTCTCTGCAAGATACAAAGCTTGACTACTATCCAACTCTTTCCATCAAGATTCAATCGAAGTTCCCTTGGCCGGTTGGAGCCTAACTAGTATCGTAATGGCTATCCAGGCGCTTCCTTCCAGTTGAAGCATAAACTCGTAATTCTAGGTGACGGTGAAACTGCTGCCTGGGGAAGTGATCGGCTCCTCCAGGAGCACAGATTGAGTTGGTCACCCCGCCACCCTAAGCGGCTCAGGAAACGACCCTGAGCAGCTCTCTGAGCAACCTGATCGTTCACTCCAATGCTCAGGCTGATCGACCCATTCGATCTCATCTTGCCTCTCCGTTCTTTCACATACTCCGACGATAACCGCACTGTTGCCTACCGTGTTCTCAGGATTTAGTAGGAAAAATAGGGTGTATATCCCGTAACTAACGCTAAATATTAGATATGAAGCATGTGGTTTAGGATTCAGGGCTAGAGGTATGACTGAATGTGTTGAGATGGATGATATCAATCCTAACAGATGCGACCCGTTTCAGGTGCCGCCATCTTGTGTCATTTGAGATTTACTGCAAAAGCCCATCTTATGTTTGAATTTGGACGATCATATACGCTGTAAGTAAAAGACGTTCTTGCAGGCCAATATTTCTACAGCAGACGAAGGATTCCGACAAAATTTTGAGATCTGAGTCACCATCCCTGTTCCATGTTTCGCGATACAATTGATTCCTATCTTTGAAATATACATTCAGTACTATCCCATCTTGGGCTTTCAAGAATCTTTCCAAATCCAGGCCAACAAGCCAGCATTCCGCTCGTTCAAGCTGCCGCAAGGAAGGTACAGGCCAGCTTCCATTTTCGTAAACGATGTCTAAGAACAGAGAAATTGACTTCTATGTTTTTTTTTACGCTAGTTGTGACTGCCATCAAGTTTCGCTAATTTACCAAAACTACTACTAGGAGCGCCACATATTTTGTCTGGCCTTTTCTAAAGAACGTGACAAAGACGTCTATAGCAGCAGGGTGGCCTTTCTGCTCAGCAGTATCCCACCCATATTGCCCCCACAGACAAAAGAATGATATCCCATCGTAGTATGGCTTGAGAAGGAGCATTACAAAGTGATAATGCCAATTGCTTTTAGTTCAACACCGAGGTATAGGTAGCTATAACCAAACATGAATACTATTACCAATAAATCCGACTTCCACAATCCTAAGGTAAACGGAAAGGTACAATATTTACCGGGGAATATTTACCAAGGGAAAATGACAGCAGCCCCCAATGCCATACCAACAGCAGAAATACCAAGCAAAGGGCCGGCACCATCCCATGCAGACGCTTTGGGACCAACCTTGCCTGCCGCGTTCGATGTAGTCGCTGCGGTGGTCGCTGCAGTGGCAGCCGAAGTGGAGGACGCCATCGCAGACTTCAAATCGGACTCATGATGCAGGAGGGTGATCATGGGTGCATAAGACAAGGCAGTGTAGTAGGTCTGTTCGCTGTGGTCAAAGGTCGTCGAGAAGGTGTCTGCTTCGTAGATAGTTGTCGTTGGAACATCACGGTAACCAGTCTTGACGGCGCTGGCGCTGGGATCACTGTACGTGTATGGCACCTCAGAGTATTCGTAGTTGTACCCTGTGCCGGCCTGGCAACCGACGCTGGGCTTGTAGTCTTTCACGACGGAATAACAAACACCATTCTTGTCGGCGGTCATGGCGCTGTGGAGCAATTGTTAGCCAAATTATTCTCCTCCAATTTATGTTCGATTGATATAATTGGGTGTTTTTACTTCGGACAACATAATGCCATTGTCTGTTTAGGCTCGAGAATGCCCTTGAGCACCGAGGCGGGGTACTCGTAGTTGAACATATAGTAGTACATGTCATCGGTACTGTACTTCGTGGTCGTGGTCGCACATGCAGTGGGAACCATGATACCCGATGAAGTTATCGAGCTGCCAGAGTCACGCGCTGCCATCCCGATTGTCGTCCAGCCCGAGGGACAGTGTAGACCAGGAGAGTAGTAGGCACCAAAACCTTCCCATTCGATCAGGCTATCCTCATATTCTTCATAATCCTCGTAAGAGGTTGCTGTGAAGGCCGCGGTGCTGACTGTTGAAGTGGTAGTGGGAGTGCAGCCAGTAAAGTTGTTGAAGTCCGAGGTGCATTGGACGGCATACGCTATGTATAGATTCCCACCAGTAGGATTCACATACCCAAGACCGACGCGATTGGAAGCAGTGCAGCTTGGAGCCGGGGTGTACGTGGTGGTGAGGGGGCCCAAGTTGGTGAAGGTATACCAACCTGCAGAGACTGAGGCATTCAAACCGTCCATGACTGCAATCGAGAAATCGAAAAATCGGTGAATAGAAACACAAATAGATCAAGGAGAAATGAAGAACATAGCCTTGATTAAGTGCTACAGGGGCCAGCTGTTATATACAGAATTTTCTTAATAGTTTCCACATCGTTTAAGGAGAACTAGCCAAAATTTGGGTACAAATGTTCAAATGAGGCTTGAAGTGCAATCTCCGCTGCGTTCGCTAAACAGCAAAATGCTGCCTAGGCAGGCTTGGCGACAAACTAATTCAAGTCCGCCGATGTCCCTAGTGCCATTTGGGTTAGCTATGTCTTTCAGGGTCACATAGCGTCAATCGATTCTCTACGTGTAACAACTCTCCGTATCTTCACAAATGATTGTGTGTCGGCGAGTGGATCAAAACCGGACACTATTGATTGGTGTGAAATCATTACTTTGGAATTAATCACCCTTTGCCAGGGAACGCGCCCAAAAGTGAAATACAGTCCTGACTGGACCTCTGGAAGCGATTCTAGATACTCCCGAGTCGATGCTGGTGTTTACATCAACCTGAGCACGATCGAGAGATTGTGCAGCAAAAGTCAAAGCCACAACTGTTGTTTCTCAGTTACCACATTAGTGGCTTTATCCTGCCCCGACATGGTACTGATGATGAGAAACGGGCCTGCCAGCTTGCGGTGGACTCTTTCAACCAGCATGGATCGTTCATTTTGCGCCGAAATGGCACACCTATGCCAGGTGTGAATGGATTCGGGATAACCTAACTTAATATGTTGCTTTAATTGCTCGAAGGGTCTCGAGGGCATCTATACTAGTTAGATTTTTTAGTTGCTTCAAAATTCTTGACGGACGGAAAGAAGCAAGCAATAATGGCAATATTATTGGTTTGGAAGCGGGCTGGCAAGGAGAGAAACTCCGATCCTCCGAGGACTCTCAGGACCATCTAGGGCCACATGATCTGGTTGGTCATGTGATCTCAACAATGTGCTGTCTAAAATTTAGAGGTCTCGTAGCTAAGTGGGATGCAGATGTCCGATCTGATCCGGGAGCTGCAGAAATCTAGATACAATCGGCTGAGGCTGTCTATCCGAGCGGCCATTCCAAGGCAGGTGAGGACACTTTCCGGGCAAAGTGATACTGTTGGTATTTTTGGCAACATTGATTCCCCAGATGAGACTGTAATACTTGTTGCTTTTCTTTCTAACGATTTGGTAAGTATTGATGGCAACAGGGGATCAACATAGAAAATTGGAAGTGAAGTACATACATTATTATGTGGAACCCTTCGCTTGAGAAGAAATCGTCCAGTAGTAGTTCGTCTATCGCAGTGATTCCACACGCAGCTTCAACCGCCAGTGGCAGTGCAGGTTCGAGCTCGAGCATCGCTTCAGACCCGTACAACTACCGTTGCACACTCCGAGCTAGTTCGTCTTACTGTGTGCAACTATCCAAGCCTACCAGTACCAAGGCAAGCGGGTCGCGAACACCCTCATCAGTTGCTGCGTCCTCGAACTAGAAGTTCTCCATCGACTCAAAGTCCATCGTCCACTGAAAGTCCTTCGAAGTCTATCAGTGAGACTATGAATATCAACGGGTTCCAAATCTGCTATTCATATCTGCCAGGTGCTTAAGTGGTAAAATGTGCGCTCGAGAGAAGCAGGCAACATAATTGTACCAGTGTAGACGAAATACGCCTATTTGTCTCGCTTTCCTCTCCTCGTGGGTAGCATTCCCACCTCATGTATCTACTACCCAGGTTTGTTCCTTCTCCATATCACCCAATTACTACGCCCATTCCGTTGCAAAAAGTAATCGAATGTGCCGACACCGTGGTTATTGTATAACAATCGATCTGAACGCATATTTTCAGATCAGTATTCATTGAGGCCATAATGTTCCTTGCAAATATTCAGCTCTATCAAAGTATCCCTGTGCACATTTGGGCGTTCAAAATTGGGCTCGAATGCATCCTTCAGCATGCCAAACCCAAATGGAATGTCAAGGGGGTAATTTTCCTCAAAGGGGTTTTCTCCGCCACTGTAGACGAAATCCTGTACCTCCTTTTCAATCCATCTAGCCTGTCCATACTTGGGACTCGAATTCGAAATTGGCACTCCGATCGTAATCTTGGGTCTGGAGGTGGCGTCCCGGTCTCCCCACAGCGTGCTCTCGGATATCATTCCCCGCATGTCTTCCAGCATACTATACCAGTCTCCATCATCAAGAAACTGCAGCATACTAAGTTCAACAGAGCGAACAGATTTTGGTAGCATATTGAGAAAGGAGATGCAATCAGTCTGTGAGATAACAAAGCCGGAGAGTTCGAAGTGGCGCAGATTGGACCATTTTTCCACAGGCACAATGCTCTGTAATGGGATCAGTGGGTATTCCCCGTCGTTATAGAGCTCCTCTATGAACGTTGTATGCAGCCTGAACTCCTCCATTTCTTTTGCCTCACCAAGTGCCCGGCGCAGACGTCCATTGAGCAATGATTGCCAGCATGCTTCAAGGTCTTGCTCAAGTTCTCCACCGACAAGCAAGGCAATATCCAGACGGCGAAAGCCCGGGGTTTTCAGCACGGTAGCGAAATAATCGTACTCTTCGCAGGGCTCGTCAAATATTGTGCAGTTGATCCCCGTGGGGAGAAAGTTGGAAGTCATCACCAGCTCAGAAACAGAGTTAGGTTCGTTGGCGAGGACACGCATTGCAGTGCGAAACCCGCGGTACCGGTCTCTGAGTTCGGGATATTGGTTCCACGCATACGCAGTAGCAGGCTCCATGTTAAGTCTAGGGTACAGCCAGCCACGCGGAATGGGGCAATTGAATCCTTTCGGGAAAGCACGCATCATAGGGGTCGGGTAAAGCGGGGCGAAGAGGTTGCCGTGGGCTGCAGGTGAGATGGTGACTCTCTTCAGGGCAGGGAACTGCCTAACGCCGTTTAAGAACGCTTCCAAATCACTCTTATCGGTAAGAACATCTTTCTGTTG
>ERZ1673737.3516-NODE-3516-length-11791-cov-4.399796_pt1 | contig 11791 bp, 10 predicted proteins | sample MGYA00580211_ERZ1673737 | MGnify/ENA primary metagenome ERZ1673737 (study PRJEB41218, sample SAMN15661789) | gut metagenome | host: Homo sapiens | place: Canada: London | collected 2015-08-20/2019-03-30 | study: EMG produced TPA metagenomics assembly of... | reverse complement strand
TTTGTTCGCAATATCCTTGTATCAGATTCATCGGGCTCGGCTGGTTCCCCGGTCCTTCCGACTTACCGGCCATGAGCTATATGCCATTCCAGTTCTCCAGCAAACCATTTTTTTCACTGTAGAGAAGTGTAGGCACGAGCTGACTAGGGCACAAGCCCTGATAAAAACGCAACACAGCCCTCACAGGAAACTATCTAGACCACGCCCTTTGACTTCAACTTGAACAGTAGCCACGAACATGATATTCCACGCACTATTGGGGGGAGACTACCGTTCTAGTTTAGTAATAACGACACAAGATCTCATCCTCTCCGTACCTTCACAAGACCATACTTTCCAAGGTGTACTACCTGAGCTGCATTCATCCGTGTTGACAGATGGACACAGCACCCCAGAAGAGCCACACAACCTTCAACCAGGAACAACATCACTCGCCCACCGTCCGGTCAAGGAACGCTCTAGCTGTCAGCAACGTCCCTGTTGTGGAGTGGGGGTAGCAGGTATTGTGGCGCTGTGGAGATCCCGTAGTTCTTCTAGTAAGCAAATCAACAAACTCTCTGTGATATTCTGATATTCCTCTAGTGGTTGTGCACTAAGTTACTGGCTTCTGAGCTCCAGCGTGTTTTGCGCAGTCCGTGACGAACAGCTCTCACTCTAGCAGACCATGGATTCTCCCATGCTCCCCCATCCTACGCGGTCACTAGGAGATACGGACGATGGAACGAGCTGACTTTTAATGTCCTCATTACATCCTTCGCGACAAGCTGCGAAATAACAAGGCAGTTGAATCCGACGCCGACAAGAGCGAAGATTTTCAGATCAGAGTTGGAAATGCAGAGAGGGAGATCAAGACTTGGGATTGGGGCGCTGATAGATATAAGTATCTGTGCATTGCTGGGTCTGTCGTTCGTGACTGTCGATCTATTGACCAGCTATTGAATTGCTGATGGGCCTAAATTTCTTTTCTAACGTGGGTTCAATCCCTCAATCATCTAGTCAAGAGTACAAGAGTATATGCAAGTTTAGTTAGGGCTAAGCGCAAGTACATCTGACCTAGGAGGTACGAATATAGGATGGGTGATGACTATTGTCCCCTAGTTTTGAAAATGTAACAAACTGGCCAACATAACGGCCAAAATCCCCATGTAAGATCCCCTATCAGCATACATGTAGCTGAATGTTTGGCCGATACAATGGATATAAGGGCCTGTTCAAGAGATCATAGATCATAGGGGTACGAGAAGGGTTCCCAGTAGTATTTAGTATCGTAATACTGAACAAAGCGAGTCAGGATGGATAAATCGGGCTAGCGTAGTCCTACCCGGGTCGGAACTTCCCCCCTTCCGAGCTCCCCATTTACCTCAAGCTCTCAAGCTGTCACCCTCGCTTTGCCAACTTCCCTTGACAGATCCACTGTTTCTTCAGCATCTGGACTCCCGGATCGTTTAGTTGACCCACAATGGCCGAGAACGACCGCCGAAACCAAGGCTACCGGGGTGGGCGCAAACGTCGCTACAGAGGTGAGTGACGCGCTTTCAACTTGCTTCTCATATAGGCTGACTCCGCCCGCGATATTCACAGATGACGATGACTTCGATCGCCGTCCCCAGCGCCGCAGATATGAAGAGCCGCTGTTTGTTCAGGTCCGGCGCCAGTTGTTGACCATTGCGGAGTCGGTATGGTTCTCTTTTTCCCTTCCAATTGCTCGCGCGCATTGCGCTCTACTGGTTTGGATTGCTTGTGCTAACGCTGTGGGTTCGTTAATAGGCTGCTCGGAGAGTCGAAGATGATATTCAAAGCATCGCGAAGACCGTTTCCGAGAACTATGACGACGAGGAAATTCGCCGCGACTTTGTCAACATCTCCCTTGATCTGTATGTGCTGGTGGATTCAATTCGATATTGCATATGCTAATTAGGTCTGTGCAGCGTCCTTGAACAACCTATGAAAACTCCCTTTATCGCCGGTGCTGTCTTGGTCGCCCACAGTCTGAAGCCTGAGCTTGGTTCGGAGGTTTTGAGCAAGGCCGGCGAGGCATTGCAGAAATACATTGATACTGGCGCATGGCGTGAGGTCAAGCTACTCATCCGGTTCTTGGGTATCCTGCAGCCGGTCTATGAGGGTGAAGGTATTTTCCCGCTCTTGGAGGAGCTGTTCGCTCGTGCCGTCGATCTCCAGACTGCTTCTTCGGAGGATGTAAGTCGATCCATTGACCTATGATTATGGAACTCTTCTAACGGTGCTTTAGCTTCTTGGTCTCGAGCTTGTGAAGATCATTCAGTTCACCCTTCCTTATGTGATGCTCTCCCCGGCTACCGGCTTCGAGGCTCAGGCTTCCGCGCTCCTCGAGAAAACCGATATCATTGCGTCTACACCACACGCTCTCGTCGATCTTGTCAACACATTCAGTCCCGGGGAGGACAAGTCGGCAGCTGGATCCAGTGTTATCAGCCTGATGCAATCCCAGCTCCAAGGAGAGGCAAGCCGGGGTTGGGAGCTTAAGTGTCTTCCTCGTCCCTGGAAAGACATCCGCGACAGTGAGACCGATGAGCTCAAGTCATTTGAGTCGGTGAACAAGGTCCCCTTCCCTGAAATTACTGTGCCCAACCCCGTACCAAACGGCTCGCACCCTCTCTTCCCGGAGGTTTACCTTTCGGTGTATGCCAACCAAGAAATCGACACCGTGCCTTCGACCTCGGACATCTCTTCGTCACTCATCAGAGATGCACTGGTTGATACTATCAACCTTCTTGATTTCAACCGTGTTGCCACGGCCAAGTTCCTGATCGATCTCGACTGCTATTTCACTCCTTACACATTCATTAAGCGTGCCACGCCTTTCGACCGAATGCGCGACATCCCAGAAGAACAGCGGGCCTGGAAGCCAGAGGACGTGGCTGTGGATGCTGTGTTTTCGCAGCTATTCCAGCTTCCAGCCGCAGAGCATAAACTTGTTTACTATCATTCCCTTCTGACTGAGTGCTGCAAGATTGCCCCGGCGGCAATTGCACCCAGCTTGGGTCGTGCGATCCGATTCTTGTATAACAGCCTGCAGACGATGGATCTGGAGTTGAGCAATCGTTTCCTCGATTGGTTCGCTCACCATCTGAGCAACTTCGGCTTCACCTGGAAATGGAGCGAATGGTAAGTTGACTCGAATTTACAAGGCCATCAAATCATCTAACATCTTTTAGGGCTGACGACCTCGATCTGCCTGCCATTGACCCAAGAATGTCGTTCATCACCGGCGCTTTGGACAAGGAGATTCGGTTGAGCTTCGCTCAGCGCATTAAGGGGACTCTCCCAGAGCCTTACCCTAAGCTGATCACGCCAGGCAAAGAGAAGGATACTCCTGAGTTCAAATATTCCTCTGACAGTAGGTACCTCTTGAACATTCCAAGGTATTAGTCACTAACATACATCCAGTGACTCCATACTCTAAAGAAGGACAGGAAATCATGCAACTGATCCGCAAGAAGGCCACAGATGAAGAAATTCAGCCCGTGATCGCCGCCATCGAAGAACAAGCTAAGAGCCAAGGCGTCGAAGACCCCAAGGTTCCGTCAACAGACGCATTTGTCACCTCTCTTTGCTTCGTCGGCTCCAAATCCCTCTCTCATGTTTTGTCATGCATCGAACGCAGTAAAGACCGTCTCCTGGCCCTCGGCACCGAATCCCCTCGTGCCCGCTGCCAGATCATCACCTCGGTCATGGAGTACTGGGCCGACCAACCCGGCATCGCCATCAACATCATCGACAAGCTGCTGAACTACACAATCCTCAGCCCTCTCTCCGTCCTCGAGTGGGCCCTCTCCGCGGCCGGAACCATCCTCTCCAAGGCCCACATCTTCGAGATGATCTCCGCTACCGTCGGAAAGGTCACCAACCGCATGCGCCAGATCGTCGCTGCTCGCACCCAGCCCGGTCTCTACGAGCCCCAGCTGACCGCCATCGACGAGACTCTGGTCCGTGAGCGTGCCGATATGCAGACCCTCTTCAAGTTCATCGAGGACTCTATTGTCTCCGTCGCTGCCGGAAGCAACGACGAGCAGATGGAGCGCGGTGACGGCAGCGGTGATCTGCCTGAAGATGCCATTATCCGCCAATGGGGCCGTCGCTGGCTCCGCGTGTTCCGCAGGAAGGCCGCGGTCGAAGAGACTTTTATCACCGATGCCTTGGCTAATGCTACTCCTCTTGGAACTGTTGCTCCTGAGCGGGAAAATGCTGCGGATAGAGATCTCGACATTGCCGACGCTGATGGGCAGTAGAGTCAGTACATGACTTCATTTACCTGCAGGTAACAACTGGAATATGTTGATCTCTCGCATTAATCTCTGTTGTGTCATCCGATGATTTACGCCCTGAAGAGTTATTTTCTTCTGTCTTTTCTACCTTTCCTACTCTGTATTGTACACTTATCTCCGGGTTTTGTTCTAAATCAAGCCCTTCGACAGAAATGTGAAAGATCTCTCTTGAAGCTATCATCCAGGCATTTATACTAATGTTAAACGTATACATTTTCCTGGGATAATCTTACTCTATCAGAACGGCGGACTTCCAACATATATATATTTTTTTGGCCATTCCCGAGAGTAGGGCTATCAGTATATTGCAACGTAAAGAAGGATAGCTAGCTAAATATCATTGTCTGGCTGCGGACGTCAAGCATATACACATCGGCCTCGTCTCTGACTTCTCATATTCAGGGCTAAATCTAATAACTGGTTCATCGTCCCTTGCGACTTTGCCGGAAAAAAAGAAACGAAAGACACTGCACCTCGTGCTGAAATGTCGTACAGGCCTAAAAAGAGTAATGGAATACACACTCGTGTCATCACACGCTGACAGCTCACATCTGCAAGGGAGGAGTCTAATGGCCAATTATTAAAATAATTCATGTAGACATAGATCGAAAAGATAGAAGCAATGTGCTTCCCGAGGCCCCTTTTTATTCAAACAGTGTAAGACAATCCTGGTAAAGGGATATCCGAAGACCAAAGACCAGCTAGAATACATACATGAAAGAACTGTACCTCGTGAATCATATACATCCTGAGCCTTAAATGAAAGAGAACAACCAAAACATAGAAAGAAATGAAATCCGCAGTGTGTCAAGATGGGAATCGGCACTGTCCAGTATACAGCTTTTCGCATATCCAAAATAAAAGAAAACAGAGTGAACGCAGAGGATTAGGGATGGAAACCAGATCACAGGGGGAATCAACAAGAAATAGAAGTGGGAATCAAAGGGGATATACATAGAGAGTATCAAAAACCCGCTCGAAAATGGCCTGAGATTAGAAGTCGGGCATTTTGATGATGATGCTCAAAACACAAACCAGACGAGGTATAGACTGAGGTCAAGGACATCAAGAGTAATGAACCCTCCGATCCATATAGTACTGATCTGCATCGCCCCCATCACTGCTGGAGCTATTATAAGCAGACATATTATCCTCAAAGCTCTCACGACGCATCATCTTGCTAGAGCCCTCCTCGGATTCAACTGAGGCTATTCGATCCATAGAGCCGCAGCCATCAGATCGTCTCGTCATGGAGATTCGCCGGTCCTTGCCTCGGCCCTTGATACCCTTGTTGCTGTTCTTGTATAATGTCGCAAAGTATTCCCACAGCTCGCGGTCTCCTGGGTTCACGGGTCCGTTTTCGCCGATTTGCGAGAAGCGGAGGGTGAGATTTCGCAGTGTGGCGGCGTGGAATTTGTTTTGATGGGACTGTTTAAGGGGTATATGTTAGTTTGGATTCATGTAAAGTCGAGATATGTACATCTATGCACACTGAACCCCGGGAAATGAAACCGAGGACTTGCTTACCTTTAAGTTGCCCAGCTGGGTAAATTGCTTGCCACACTCATCCAGGAGGCAATTAAATGGCTTTTTTCGTTGATGAGTGAGCTTGTGGGCGCGGACGTTGCCTCGCTGCGCAAAGCTTTTGCCGCATTCTTCACATTGGAAGGGCTTTTCACCCGTGTGCCTTCGCTGATGGGTCTAGAAAGTTGGCAGCCTGTTAGTCTCTTTGCCTCGTGTGTCACGGTCGCATGGTGCGTCAGCTTTCCAGCTGAGGGGGCGGTGCTTACCTTAAGGTTGCCTTGCTGCGAGAAGCGTTGGCCGCACGAGGGCTCCTTGCAGATCTGCCAAATCCACCTCGGTTAGTTGATGATCGCACCCGCTGATCCTGTAATGAGTACTCACAAATGGTTTGTCCCCGGTGTGTGCCCTGATGTGGATGTCCAGGTGTGTCTTTTGGGCAAAACTCTTACCGCAGCCGGATAGCGTGCAGGTATACTTGCGCTTCTTTCCAGAGCGAGATAATTGTCCTTCGCTGCCCAGGTAGTAGCGGGGTGGCGTGGGCGAGGCTACCGGATACGTGGTCATGGGGTAGACCTGGGAAGCAGGCGCCAGGTGTTGAAGGGGTGGTAGAGACTGTTGGTGCGGTGATGAACTGTGCTTTGCCTGGATAGCCTTCATCAGGACATCCACATTTGTCGAGAATGCGATGTCAGAGGGGCTTGGTTTCGTCTCGTGAGCCCCATCCGGTGAACTGTGGCCAGCGCCCGTGGGCTGCATCCCGGAATCAGGGTCTGTAGGAGACTTTGCCGGCTGGCTGATGGCGTTCTTTGCAGGGCGGATCTGAGGAAGAGACTGCAACGGCTGGGGCTCCGTCGTAGGACGCAGTGGTTGATGCTGAACCGGGTGATGCTGACTAGGGACGAAGTAATGCTGGTATGGATTCGAGTGCGCATGGCCCACGGGATGACCATAGTTGTAGGGCAGACCATTCGGTGCCTGGTAAGGCAACGAGTATGAAGCCGTTGTAGGATGCGAGTAGAAGGGGATGTTCTGGCTCAGGGTCAAGTCCATCGGGCGCCTGTGTGCAAACGCACCCACAGCATGGCCGGGGAACTCGTAAGACACTGGTTCTGCGGTCTCCATCTTTTCTGGGACACAGTTCACCACAGTTTTTCGTCTCAGACTCTTGGTAGTGTTCAGAAAGGCAAGGATGCCGTCTCCTAAGCCTCCTGATCTCCCGCCAGATACCAATGTATACCAAATGTGTATAACTCAGAATGCGCACCTTGTGTCTCTGGTTTGTCTAGCACTGTGATCTGCAACTTGGTCCCCGACAGTGATATTTGGGTTCTGGCTAGCAGCGAGTTGCCTTGGGTTCAAGAGGAAGAAGGATGGAGAAAATAGACAACCAGGCCGGCCAAAGCGCAATCGGTCTTGATTGGTATAGATCCGGATCTATATATACAGATGAAGGAGAGAGTGGGAGGAAATAGCAAATATATGCAGGACATGCACTGAAGAGTGCAAAGGATATAATGATTGACAACTAGTGGTGATCATCCGCATCGAACCGTGGCGTCTCTTGATCTAGATATAGCAGGGCCTAATGCAATGAGAGGCGGGGCGACAGGGGGAGGAGTCAGCCGGTGAGAGAGTCGAAAAGCCCCATACTGATCGTCTGTATGACGTTTGGTAATGAAGGAAAAGGGGAGCGCAGTTCGAGGCCAGATACATGCATTGTACAGTACGCCGGGGCTTTCATTCGACGATCTCCGTGGGCCGGGGATCCTGGGTGATTGAGGCGACCTGACTCCACCGGAAAAGAGATAGTCATAAAATAGGATCAAGAAATCAAATCAAGGACGAACTGGAGTTCCTGGAGCATACAGGTTGCATGCATAGGTTTGGCTCTTCCCAGATGCATGGCCTTTGGACGCATCACTTCTCTGTCCCACGAGGAATTGCTCAACTAGTGGTAATGTATTGTAGCCATTCGGTGAGAAGTCGTGTTGCACCAGAATACTCGCAGCCGCGACTGGCGAAAGACCTCAGCTCGTTTCGCCCTTCATTGTCGGCTCTTCTGTGTAACTGAATCTGAAGAGATTGACACCTGTCAGTCCCCGAATCTCAAGGGCAAAAAAGAAAAGAAACACGCCTTCAAAGCACCGTGCTTCACCCTCGAGGACGGGCCGGCCCTCATCGCGGAATTCTCAAGTGGACCGTGATCGACCTGCAGTTGACATGTAGATAATTCAGTCGATCTCGGAGTCAGCAATTCCTCATTGCTCAGTGGTCAGCGTGGGCCGTAATTACGAATACCAGGATGCGCCATCCCGATAGTCGCCAATAGTGTCCGATCTCAGCCCATCGAATATCCCAGCTAGCCGCCCAAGGCCCTGGAAATTCTTTTGAGCCCTCGTGATCTGAATCTCGCTCGGAGTAATCACCAATCACTTGTCTCTAGAGATGGTGCTTCTCTCCACACCGAGATCCAGCGGGTGCAAGTTTCTCCTTTGGGGAGAGTGGGCGCGTTGTTGGAAAACATTCCCCCCCTTGGAAGTCGAAGCACCATTGGGCAGTAGTCTCCTCAGATGGCTTGTCTCGTGTCGATCGCTGCGAGTGGCCTTAGCTCCATCACTGGAAGGATCCGAAAAGTGACAGCCGTGCTCTGACACGAGAGGTATCAGTAATGGTTCCTGCAGGGATGCGACTAGTTTTGACGAACTGCTTCCTGATCGGGCGAGCTAATGTGTAGACTGTCTTGACCCATTCCGCCTAGGCAAGTTGCCACCTCTGCACATAACCAGCTAATAGTACCCTAAGGTCATGCGAGGCTCTGTGGTGATTCAGACGGACAGGGATGAAGTAGTTGGGATTGTTGATTCTCCTGGAATTCAGCTCGGTCCAGAATGCCGGTCCCCGTGTTACCAACTACGCTCTACCCTCTACCCTCTACACCTCTCTCTACAATCCCCATTATAGTATTTATGAACATCGCATTTTGATTTGAACACGTTGTTCAATACACTAAAGAAAAGACAAATTCGAGATAAAAGAATTCCAAGCCCCAAAAACCGGCACACGAAAGCAAAACGTCACATTGCGCCAAAGGCATTAGTATCAACCCTATCGTCCAGTGTATGGCGAATATCTAGAAAGGTGTCAGCACGTTCTGAAACAATGTTCGGAGAAAACAACTCACCTCCAGATTCGCGCACGCATGTCTCCACTGCCGGTCGCGAACAGGTTGCCAGTGGGACTGGGCGCAACCGAGATGACTATGTAATGTTAGAGCATGTTATGTAGAGAGAGGGCTGTAGACTGACCAGAGTTCTTGTGGCCCTGAAGCATCATCTGGGCATTGCCAGTCACCGGGTCCCAGAACTGCACACCGCGGTCCTTGGAACCACTCATCACCCAGGCACCGTCGGGGGTCAGACACACGCTAAGCACAAAGTCCTAAATTCAATTAGCTTTGACCAAGAGAAAAATTGGGAAGATCTACAAACCTTGTGACCCTCGAAAGTGCGCAGGCACTTGCCGCCCTTGACACCGCTGTGGGGGTGCATGCCCCGCGGGACAGTAAGCTCCCAGAGCTTGATAGTCTTGTCGAGACTGCCACTGACCAGGTCTCGGCCATTGGGCGCGAATGCAACCGAGTATACACTGTCCTTGTGGCCATCCGGGTTCTCCAGACGCTCCACCAAGTATCCGGTCGTAGTGTCCCACACACGAACGCTCTTGTCCAGCGAACCGGCAGCCACGTAGTGGCCATCCGGAGACATAGCGACAGTCGTGACTCCATCTTCGATGCTGAGAGTGTAGACAAGCTTGCCATCAAGAATATCCCAAAGACGCACAGTCTTATCTCCACTGCCAGAGGCGATGTATCGGCCGTTGCCGGCGAAGTCCAGGGAGTAGATGTCCTGCTCATGTCCCGAGAAGATGTGCTTGATGGTGCGTGCGTTGATATCCCAGACCTAAAAGCCCATTCGATTTAGTCGGTGATCTATTTATGTTGGGGTGAAGTAATTCAAACTTACGCGAATCTGCTTATCCTCGGCGCCGGTTGCAAGGTATTTGCCGTCAGGGCTGAAGCAAACACTGCGAATATACAGATCGCCGTCCTTGTCGACGTTCTCATCCTGGAGAGTGGCCACATTCTGACCAGTAGTCACATCGAAAATTTGAGCTGAGCGGTTGCAACCGGTAGCCAGGTACTTGCCGTCGCGGCTGAAGCGGACACAGCAGACGACGCTGTCGTGGTTCAAGTGGTGAACCAGTTCCACGTCGAGGACACGCTGCACCTCTGGGTTAAAAACAGCGTACCAATCTGGCCCCTCGCGCTTTTGCGACGCAGGCAACTCATCCGGGTTCCAGTTGGCCAGCATGTTTCCCGGGCGCTCGCGGGGGAGAGAGGTCTGGTTCGGGGGAGTTGGGCGGGGGATCTGAGGCGACGCACGCGGATCCGGGTAGGCAACGTGCTGTTGCTGGGGGGTGGCCGGGCCCGGGGGCACACGCCCACGGCCCTTACCGGGGCCGGGAGATGCAGTCGGGGGAGGAGGTCCATAGCCTGGGAAAGAGAAATAAAGCGGATTAGCGACTTGGCGACAATCCCTTTGCCTTTAACGACATACCGTTCACAGCAGCGCCAGCCTGATATCCTCCAAAAGAACTCTGCGGGGGTTGCGGCGCACCGGGCTGGGCAGCCGAAGCAGGTTGTTGAAGGGCATGCTGGGGAGGCTGCTGATCCTGGGGAGGGGGAGGGGCAAGGCCGGGGCCACTACCTGGCGGGTTGGTCATGATACCACCAAACAGATTGCTGGGGCCGTGACCCAATGCAGGCGGGGGAGCCTGAGAAGGAGCTGTATGGGCTGCGGCGGGACCACCGATGTGAGAGGGGATGGTTTGGACGCCGCGCGACTCGAGTTCGTGTCGTAACATTCGGATTTCGGTCTCGTAGCTAAAGCAAGCAGGGAGTCAGCGATAGAATATTTCGATGGCCGGGGGGAAAACGAACTCCTGCTTGATCTTGACCTGAGCTTGTTCCAATTGGAAAACCTTTTGACGGATCATCTCCATCTCTTGGAGCTGTCCGGTCACTGCGTGATCTGTCAGTTAGATAACATTTCAGCGAATGTTGCAACCCATGGCGCGGCAGTCATCGAAAGATAGCTGGCAGCTGTTTGAACAAAATGGTTGGACATTAGGAGCTCCCAGGCGCACGAGGCCCGGGGAGTACCAGAGAATAACCGTTTGAAGGAGGCAGAGGAAGGGACATACACTGGTGCTCGAATTCGCCGGTGCTGCGCGACTGGCTCTCAAACTCCTGACGCAGCTGATCCAGCAACTCCGTCAGACGAGAGTTGGGAGCGGGCACCATCCCGCGATGAGTGTTGTACATTGCGCTGGGGGGGATCGATTCCTATAGAAGCAGCGACAGAGACAAGATATTTAGATGGAAGCTTTGAATGCCGACAGGGATTCCAGAGATCCAAATCGATCACTGAGGCGTCAATGCTGCTTGGTGGAATTCACCGCGCAGCTAGCCACAGCGATAGTAAGCGAAATGATAGAGATGGGAAATTGAGGTGGTAGCGGTAAGAGGGGGAAGAGGCTGGTGACAGTTGCGGGAAGGTTGGAGGCGGCAAGCGATTAACGCCAGAAGCGAGAAGCGCTCCGTTTGCAATTGATGATTAATTTATGTTCAGACTTTTGACTTTTTCTATATTTTAATGTTGATCATTTAGTACTGAATATATATATCTATAAATACAAATATATAATTTAAATATCTATATCTATATCTATATCTTTCTCTATATCTATCTCTATCTCTGTGTTACAATTTGTTTCACCGCTGTTACAATGTAACGCTTCTATTTGTTTTTTCCGTTCTCTTGAGCGCCTTACGCGCTCGGCTACGGCTGTTTCAGAGCCTATACAATCAATTGTTTGAGGTAAAATATATTCATTGTCTTTGC
>ERZ1673737.3515-NODE-3515-length-11791-cov-4.841599_pt1 | contig 11791 bp, 13 predicted proteins | sample MGYA00580211_ERZ1673737 | MGnify/ENA primary metagenome ERZ1673737 (study PRJEB41218, sample SAMN15661789) | gut metagenome | host: Homo sapiens | place: Canada: London | collected 2015-08-20/2019-03-30 | study: EMG produced TPA metagenomics assembly of... | reverse complement strand
CGCCAGGTAAGATTCAACCACCCGCTCCCGGGGGCATCATGCCGTATCATTGTCTGCGGAGGAGCAGATCCAGGCTATTCGCTAATTTATCTAACCAGGCGGTGCTGAAACCGACCCAGAACAGGCCTCATCTACTGATCTTGGCAATGATTCATTCCCCATGCAGGAGCAAGGGACGGACAAGAAAACACAACGGCTCTCCGAAATCAGCCAGTTCATGAACCAGGAAAATGGCCTGCTTGTATTTCGCCGTTTTTCCGAGCTGAGTATCCAGAACCTCGTCCACATGCAGGCCGAGATTGCGGAATTGGAACATCGCGTAAAAGAACAAAGTGATTCAGCGGGCACAATCCCGTGGGGCAGTCCCCGAAATCAGCTCATATATACCCTTTCCGAGAAGCTTGAAAAATACCGTGAGTTTTCTATCATAATCTGGATGTTGTGGTTCTGAACTAACTGCCGTGCAGACAAAGCCCTGTTGATCCAGTCACAGCTGCGCAAGCTGAAACGCCCGCAAGATGAGTTTATCCAAATTCTCAGCGACTGGGCAGCAGACTCTCAGCTTCTCAATGAGGCAGATGGCGCATTTTTAGCCGATCAGCCTGAAATTCGAAGGGATTTGGTGGCGCTGGACTCCGGCGCGGAACGGAAGGGTTGGGCGTATCGGGTAGTGGAAAGAGTAGTCTGGAGGCTGCTTGTGAAGGTAAGGTTGCCATTTGGAAATGACCTAAAGAGGATAGATGATCTCATGTCCGCCTCTCTGCAGGACAAAAAGCGCAGTGGGACGACCGTATACGACCACGGAGGCACTCTATACACGTACAATGACGAGGCCGTCGCGACGGTCGTCCGTGTGGTGCTGACCATCTTGACCGCCGCGCTTCTCATTATCCCAATCATTGTCCTGTACTTTTTCAGGACGGGGGCAAACGCCCTTACAGTGGTGACGGTATGCACTGTCGCCGTGGCGGTTCTGATTGCATTGTCAACCGATTGTCGGAATCACGAAATCCTGATGGCAGCCGCAGCGTAAGTACCGGCCTAACAACTGGACCGAGGGATCTACATCTCCTAACCATGCAATAACCCTTTAGATATGCTGCCGTCATGATAGTCTACGTGGAGCATTGAAACAAGGCATATTATCAGGGGCATTTCCATGTCATCTAGTCACAAAAGAGAGTGGACAGCGGTGATTTTCGGGGCAAGGACAAGAATATTAAGGAATAATAATATGTACAACGATGTCACACAAGGAGGCAGTGCAATCACGTCCATTAAGAACCAATGAGAGAGCCTTGCCCAGCCGCGAACATACCATAGTAAGTTTGATCAGGTCAATCAGAGCTGTCAATCCCCGCACCGCAATGCTGATCCTCGTATTCTCAAGCCAGTTATCAGGGGGAGGGGAAGTGGAAAGGAGTCATTTTTCAATGCTTCAGCCTGGCTTCATTGAGGCTCAAAATTCTTATCCCGTCATATCCCGTAGTGTTCTGTCGCCGGACATAAAGTGTATTAGAGATATTCGCCTCAGTCCATCTCAGTTGGTGTCGTCCGGGGAAATGACTTCGTAAAACAATACTGTCTGATTCGGGTTATCCTTGACAACGTTGGAAAAGAATGGACGCGGTGATGAGCGCTCAGCAGTGTAAGCACTGCGAGAAGATATTCTTCAACCGGTGAGTGGGCTGCGCATGTTTCTGCCAGTGCTCCTTGGTCATTATTAGGTTTAACATCGTCCACCTAGCTCGCTCTGGCAAGAGCATTATGACTGGCATACTGCCATCCAGCTCCAGTTAGGCCGTTCAGCTCGGCGTCAGCCAGTCAGCCAGTCTGAGTCGAGGCCAGACACGATCGACCAAATCAACACTTTAGTATCCCGCCTGCAACTCCAGAGCGATGATATCGACAGGAAAGGCCGTCCCGAGTCCTTAAGGGAGGACGAAGGGAAGGAATCGAATCTACTTCCCACCCAGGCCCAAATGGAACAGTATCTGCAAAAAGCAATTGCGGACTTCCCCCCGTACGAAGGTGGAGGGATCGAGAAAGTCGTTTCAGAACCGACCATCAAGTGTCCAGACTGCGATATCTGCTTCTATACCCAGTACGTCTATTCCCGAACCACAGCTGGGTGGCTATATGTCGTGCTATGTGTAGGACATGCTATCTTTCTGGTTTCACAGTATGACTAAAATTTCCATACTCTCTATAGAAAACAACGTGAGGAGCATTACCTTTCAAAATACTGCCGGGGGAGCGAGATCGCTGTCTATTTCATGACGATCGACAGGCAAGTCCTTTCCTAAACATGCGCATCCTGGTGCAATGATCTGATCATCGATTTGCATTCTACAGCTCAGCTATTGGAGGGTACCGGGTATACAAAAAAAGTATTCCCTTTGAAAGCAAAACGGCACATTTCAAATGCAGAAAGTGTTACAGTGCCTTTACCACGGATGCTGAAAGAAAAGAGCATGAGACCAGCCGTATGGTTCACCATCTAGATCGTTTTATAATATCCTTCACTGAGATTCTGGTCAGATCCGATCGAACAAGCCAAATGCCCCCACTGCCAAAAAATACTCCAAAGCCAGTGAGTCCCCTCCCTTTCACACTGTTAGGTTTATCTTATTATGAAGCTAATACCTTCCTGTAGGTACGAGCTTGAGGAACATTATTCATGGCATGATGACATACACCTCCGACACCACATCGAGCGCAGGGTCGAACGAATGAAGGAGCAACGAGGTGGATCCCAAGCGTGGAGTATGGCCTTCCTCCACTATCACCACTCCTAAGGTTGCTAACTCCTGGCTGGGATAGATGACACAGGGGCATATATCAGAGACTCAGTGACGGAGCCCCCCCAGCGTGTTCAAACCCCCTGGAATAGGAAAGGTACTGGCTATTTGCCCCAGGACCCGAATATCTCATGCACATGTTGGGTTCACTGCTGACCTTACTATCAGGTGGCTTCCCGCAATACGATGGGGACGTTGTGGCGATCAGTTTTCTCAGCGAAGAAGATCTGGAGATGCGTGAGCTTTGTGCACCTGAAATAGTCATGAGAAGGGGCAAGAGGTACTAACTTACGGACAGGATATGCGCCAGATGGCGTGTTGAAAGACTTATCGAAGGACACCACCCATCTCCGTTTATCAAGCGGCGTCAGCAACAAGATTGACGACTCCACGACACAGAAGAAACGCTCATTCAGGAAGTCACTTAAAAACATGCTCGGTGGTAAAACACTCCGCCCCCCCAAAAAATCATTTGCCCCCAAAAATCATTTGTGTATTAATGCTGACATTTGGCAGGACGAAGCGAAGACACCTTCCGGTCTCCCTCCCCTCAGTCACAACGTACATCACTCGGGAACAGCCCAAATGTGAGCTCTGTTCGAGACTTGGGTAATATTGATGTACAGGGGCATATGGAATGGCAGCTCTTCTATCTCCATAGCCGTTCTGACTGGGTTCTGACACAAGATCGAAGTCAACACGTTGAAATGCATGCCGCAGGGGACCAGCGGACCCATGGAAATAGTCAATCTCGAATATCGAGTCCTCCCAACAGGTTGAGCCCAGAAGAGCTCCAAGCTCGTTTCGAAAGTCTCATGGGCGAGATAGCAGATTATGCAAAACCCAACTTTGTTGAGAACATAGCCGGATTGGAGAGCCTAATCAGTGAAATCACCGCCGCCGAGGTTCCCAGTAAGACTCACCTCGAGAAGCTTCACGCCTGGTTCAATAATGAGCAAAAACAGGCTGCATTCACGAACAGCGAAATCAAGGCTTTGTCTGGTCTTCCAGTTCTCGGCTATGGATCCCCATCACGGATCCTTGCGCGGGACCATGTCGGGCGACCGAGATTGATAACCGGGCAGGATTTAAGCAGGATTACTTGTCATGCAATTGGGCCCCCGCGCGGATCACTCGATGTCGTCCGAATGGCGCTTGGGAGACGTGGAGAGGCAGCCCTGGCCCGGGGACGCATAGGGGATGCCGAACGGGCTTATACAGAGATGTTTCGGGCCATGCGGGCACTTTACGGTGACGAACAGCTACAATTTATACTGCTCGTCCATCTTGCCAGTAACGTGTACAAGAAAAACGGCAACATGTCGAATGCCGCAGGAATGTATATGCAGGGCCTTCGGTGCAGTCAGAGATTGTACGGCCTGAAAAGCCCGAATAACTTTACCATGATGACGAACCTAGCCATCTACTATGAGGATATCGGCCGACTGGATGATGCGGCAGCGCTATATCGCCGCTCGCTAAGGGGGCGAATCAATGCCGGTGAGAAGGAGGATGCCCTCATGAACATACAGGAGCTCTCGACCGTGTACTGGAAGATGGGGAAGAATCCGGACGCCTTGCGATTCATTGAAGAGGCCTATACTGGGTATACCCAGGTAGTAGGACCGGATCATCGGATGACGCAGTTGACGCTGAACAACTTGGCCGCCTTTCATTTCAGAGCAGGCTCTATCGAACGCGCACGGTCACTGCTCGGTTCAGCCCTCCCTGCTATGACACGAGTCCTCGGACTAGACGATCCCGTCACTTGGGGATCAGTGTGCAATTTCGTCATGTACTATGAGGACTCCAACTTTCCTCCCGCGATCACGCAGGTCATTGAGCAATATATGGCGCAGAACACGTCGGCGTCTCTGAATGTCCTCAAGGGCATTGGTGATCATTACGGCAAGAATGGCTTGATCCGAAAAGCCATGGAGACATACCGCGCTCTCCACGGGAAGAGAATGGCTCTCTTGGGACCCTCCCATCCGGAAACGTGGAGCTCACTGTACGCATATGCGTACACATTGGATCGGCTCGGCGAGACAGGCGAAGCATTGAAGCAATTTCGTCTGCTTGTCTCGCAGCCACAGGCTCGATCCCTACTACCCCGGTCCCAGGTCGAGGGATCACAGGCTGCCGTGCAGGAATTAAGCCGAAAGCAGGCTGCTCTGGATAAAGAAAAAGTGGTATGGGGATTGACTACAGCCCAGAAATGCTCGAGACAGGTCTGCAGTAACTCCACGCTGAGGTTTTGTTCGGGTATGTCCACATCACACAGCTGTCACCTTCCCACCGTTTTCCTATCAATCGACATCTTGTTCCGAAGCGAGACCACACGAACCTATATAGCTGACAAAGAGACGGACTACAGACTGCAGCCTGGTGCGGTTCTGCTCACCAGCGTGCCAACGAGAAGACAAGTCCCACCACGGGGCCTGCATCCCTTCGGTGACGCTCACCGAGTCCACATTCACGATCGTGGAGAACCCACAAGACAAATCTTCCGTCGCCAGAGAAGCCGACTTACTCTTCACTCAGCTGCAACTGCCCCGTCGACCGAGGTGCGAGTCCGCGCGAGACGTCTTCATCAATCCCAAGAACTTCACTACCATTCGGATATCAAAACAACCTTCCCACATTCTCAGCTTCCAGGCGAACCCGGGTCTGGATCTCCGATTCACGATTCATCGTTCGACACCTTTCGAATGGCTGACGCCCACCACATCAAACATGCTTTGCATGTTGAGTGACGTCGAAGACTCTTTCATCGTTGTTACGCCTGGGGAATCTATGATGAAGGGCCTGGTGGCGGCGCGGGACAAAGTCTTTGGGACGGAGTCTGGGAACCTGGATATTCCAGACCAGGATCTCGTTGAGTTTGCCCGAACCGTGGCGGCAGGTGATGGGCAGTTTGTTCTGGGGTTCATGGTGACAGAATGGGCTCTATGATCCGTACCTTGTGCGGGATCTCATCTACATCCGTCATGAACGGGTTTATATAGTACATAGTTCAAGCACTCCAACTTTTAGCATTCATTTGCAGGTTACCCCCTCTGAAAAAGGCCCATCATTGGCAATAGACTCAAATACCAATTTAAGTCATACTGCGTGGCTATGGTAATATGCAGAGTGCAAATGAACGATGGTACTGTATTCACCTTGCCTACCTCTAGATTTCACACAACATATGTTGCGAGTATATGAGCCAGTATCCCGGTCGATGGAATTAGGTTACTGTCCGATCTTTCTCTTCCCGAGTTCATAACAAAGCCAGATTATTTGATCATGACATTGAAAGACATAGTATGTCCCGTTATGACACTCACTACCGGTGTCTCCTACTTCTTTGATGTGGCTACGCAAGTTTGCTGGCTGAATTCATATTTGAAGCCAATGCTGGTCCTCCTGTGGGCTATAGTCACGATTTGGCAACCCTCGTCAAGCTTTGGGCTGGCCTGGGCTTATGGCATCACCGCTCTTACCGAGGACACTGTGATATTACTACGCCGTAATGTCTTTACGACCTTGGCTTTGAATATTTGCATGCTTCCTCTAATTGCATCGCTGGGTTTACATGGGATATGCCTTGCAAAGGCATATGCAAACCCACAAGTGAGCAGCAATGTTGATTAGAGGAGTGATAGTGACCAAGCCAAAGTGTTCTCCTCTGAAACGCTCGGCATCTTGACATATGCACGTAACCATAACTGGAAGCATCATACAACCAAATTTCTTTATGGTGTCGTCAAACTCATGGTCTGCCTGTGTTGTCGAAGGACTTGAGCTCAGATGGTATTTGGATCTTTAGGTTTGGGCCCCGGGGGTTCGCTGTATATGTTGGCAAGAGCTCAGCTCAGAGATTTACTACAAGAGATGTTTGAGCCGCTTTCCTACAGCAGTAAATCAATTGGGACGCACTGGTGTTCAATCTGCGGTATTGGAGATGTTAAATATATCTGAGTGAGCCCAGTGAGTATACAAATGCAAACAAGACTGCAAAAGCCTTTTCCTCTTCGATGTAATAACCAGTCATTAGGTTTGAAAGGGGGAGGATATTATAATAGCCTACGAAGCCTGGGAAATTGAGCCGTGAAAATGTCAATAGGCCCAATGGTATGCGTTATCTGTCCAGCCATCGTTATGTACTTCACGTAGCCCACGAGGGAACCACCGGTTCCCAGGGATTATACTTCTCGTTGTTCCTCGCATCGAACGGCATCCACTCATTCAACTGCGACCCAAACCTGTCCTTCTTGAGATCAGGCACCGCACTCCCCCAATTGTTATTCAGCAGCTTTCTAACGATATCACAATCAAGCTTCTCCAGGGAAACCAGCGGGGATTTGACCCATTGTCCCGTGTGGTTCTCAACATGATCATCCTTCGCCTCAGCCTTGCGGAAAGAATGAGTTCCCACCCCGCCCAAGTGATACACCATCTTCGCATGAGTCCCTTCGAAGAGAACAGCAGACTGGTGGTAGGTTGTGTATTTGCCGTGCGCGGACCACGAAACGAAAAAGATGTTATCATTCAGCGTCCAGACGATGATGTGTTCCCAGTCGTGTTTATGAGCATCCAGCCAGCCAAGATCAGCTTCGAAATAGTACCCGTACAGGTACGCGCACCAGCCGTGGTTGCAGCGTTCACGGACGTAGACTTGGCCATGGTCGAGCCGGTCCTTTTCACGGCAGCCGCGCAGGTTAGGGAGTATGCGTTCCTCCTCGGTGTTATTGGAGGTGAAGAGCCAGTGGGTTGGCACAGGTGGGGGAGCGACGGATGGCGCGATACCGTCATTCACTCGTCCGTCCGTGCCGATGGCGGCTGTGTTGTAGCAGCTTTCTGTATCAAAATCAATCGCTGGCTGGAACTTTATGGCGTTCGCACTGGCGGTGGTTCCGAATTGTGTGAGGAGGTTCGCCAGGCAGTTTCCGAGAAGGGAGGCTAGTAAGGCCGATCTTGGGAGTGTGAGGAACATCATGGCTAATCCCAGTTTTTTTGGAGTCTATCTGAAGTTGACGAGATCAGGGTGTGGGGGAAATAATATAGTATCTATCGCGATAGTTGCTGAGACGCGGGAGACTCGGTTTATGGCCTTCTTTGTTTGAACAATATGGTCACACGAGCGAGCTGAGCAGTTTCATGTAACACACTGACGTGTTCCGAAGCCACAGAGTGCCCCGCATATAGCTGAAGGCTGAGATGGCTCTCACGAGCAGAGAAGACGGATCTAGATCTGCTTCATCCCGTATTCATCATGCAATGACCGCATATCCCTGAGTGACGGTGATGTAGAAGGTCAGATCGGAATAGCCGGTTGGAGCAAATAGCCAATGGAGCAGCGGTGGCGGAGTCGAGACTTATACATAAGATGAGCAGAATATAACTCTTGGCACCATCAACTCCAGATAATCGCTAGCTGAAGATTAAGATGTTTACGGAGAAAACAAGCTAAGAGCTTGGCTTGCCGATACGGAGGAGGTCGAAATAACCGATAGGGACTCGGGTCGGGTCGATGCATGGACCAAATGCATGTAAGCATTGCCCAGGCTGGGCAGTGCCTCAGCTGATATCCGAGAAAATATTAACGTATACCAAGAGTTAATTGCATGTGAGCATAGCCCGCGCCTCAGCTGATACCCGAGTAAATATTAATGTATACCACCTGTGTTGAGAAGTTTATAAATCGATCACAAACAGCCGTCCCATAATAACTATACCATACCCATCGTTGATTGTTGAAGCCACTCCGATTCTCTCACAATATCACCATGCACATACATCAACTACAACTACGCCCTTTAACGATCTTGTTATCGCTTCTCCTCTCCTCACTGCCATTTTCGCTCTCCCAGAGAACCCCGTCCGAAAACCTCGTCCTAGCCGATTGTGGTATCGGCCTCGGTGTCAATGGCGGTTCGACCTCACGTGAAATGATCTACTATCCAGGCGATGTCTGGACAGGCAACGGCCTCGAAACGTACAGGCCCACAATGATGGTCAATGTACCCTGGAGCGGGTCATACCCCTGGGGTCAAGCCGGTGGTGTGTCCGCGAGGATGCCGAATGGCGACGTTTTCCAGGTTCATATCAATCCCAGCATCAAGGACCCGATTGCTGCTGGAGACGCTTGGCACACGTATGAGATGAATCGTCCCCTCAAGTGTTATTCTTACCACTGGGATAAGCTGTATAAGCTCGACGACGGCAAGTGGTGCTCGAGCGCGTACGTGTGCAATCACCGTGGGACGCCCTATGTCAAACCCAACCCTGTCAATCCTGCTCCTCCTGCTCCTCCTGCTCCTCCTGCTCCTAAACCAGTTTGTGACGCGCTATGAATGAGACGCACCAGTTCGTGAAGGGGTGATCCTGATGTTGCTTTGCATAGAGTCGGAAAAGATGATTATGTCTCTCATATATTTTCAGTGTACGGCTGCTACTTAAACATCATTGCGATTACGACGTGGGACACTTGGATATTGGTATCTTGAAGATTTGGGGTGATTTGCCAGGTTGAAGCGGCGATTGCCAGAGGCATACATAACACGTTTTGAAACTCCAGAGTATCCATATGGTCCATTAAAGGATTAAATTAAATATAACGCCTTCTTGTATTATTTATGCCCTGTACAAGCCCCCCTTTGGGTACAGCAGCCAAGACAGGAAAGTCCCACCTGGCAGACATTATCCTGTCTATAGTTGTAGCTGCATACTAAGCCACCCTGTGCATTGCTCTACTCCACTTCTTTGCCCTATGGAACATCAATCTTCCGCACACGGGTGTCTGCCTTGAACAGGGCTGTAAAAACATCACTGTTCATTTGTTTTAGTAATATCTGCGTCCTCGAAGAAAGATGCAGAGACCCATCACCAATACAGAGATTGAAATTGCAAAGGAACGGGCAGAAACCGTACAGTTCACGTCCGATGTGATTGTGTATTCGAATGCTTCGGGTCGTGAGGATCATCTGGTGCAGCCATGGTGGCACTCGATGAAAACCAGGAGGCCATGGTGTCTGAACAGATTCGACTGGAACAGATGGACCGCTGGTCGATTCACGTAGCAGAGCTCATAGGCATCCTTTACGCCATCAATATGGTGTTCAGATTGGCTCACCAACGCTAAAGCGACGCGTATAGAGGTCCAATGGCGGCGACGATTCTATGTGATAGCAAGTCAGCCTGCGATCAATCCAGAAAGCAAGCAATAAATCAGGACAGCGGTTCGTCCACGCGATCCTCTCAGCGGCCACAGAAGTCCACGCCACGAGAATCGCGCTTCGTCTCCAATGGATACCAGGATATTGTGAAAACCGACTAGCTCGGGAAGCTGCGCGCCTAGACAAGACCCCTTCCGTCTGCTCCTGACAAGGGAGAACGCGTACATTCGCGGTGAGATCCGCGCTTAGTGGGAGCAAGAGTGGAAATCAAGCGCCAAAGGCAGTCATTTACCGAAGATCGATAACACGCTACTGGCAGCGCACACTCGAAGTTATATGGTCAACAGAAGCAATGCATTGCCAGTCTAGAATGACAACTATGTGCCCACTGGACTAGCTATATAACCTTGGAATATTCCTCTACCTAAACCCAAAATCTAGTCGATGATAAATATCAACGTCAGGGTTGAGTTAAATCATTACTTAGGACCAAGGAAATATTTCCACTCTTCACATCTCCGAAGATATTCAAAATGGATCGACAGCGCTCCCCAAGCCGACCTTATTTTACCCTAAGCAACCTTCCCCCGAAACGCACATGGCCGAAGATCTCCCCTAAAATCATAGGCAGGTTGTTTGTGATCATGTCGATCGTGGATGTGATTTGCCTTGCGCTGAGTTGTAAATTCACGCTTGCCTATTACATCGAACTCCTTGGGATACGGGGAAGGACGATGCCTGTGCCACCACAGCCGATGTTCTTAGGCGTGAAAATCATCCCCTGGGCTAGAGTCTTGCTACTTCGTCGAATCCAAAATTCCCGTTGGAAATTTTGCGCTCAATGCTGGATGCTTCATCCACGCTCTGTTTGGAAAATCCAACCTTTCTGGAGACTGGACCATAAGGTGTGCTCCTATGGCTGCCACACACTTGGTAGTCGGAAGTGCTATTTGCCGTACGCTGCTGAATTTGATATGTGCCCTTGTAGCCAACTCAACATACACCACAAGCTACAACTGATCTCTCTATTCCATGATCAGCCCCGCGATTCTAAATGTGGTGTGCAACACCTGACAAATCGCAGCTGCAAATGCATGGAGATATTACTACACACGTGTACCTTCAATGAAATTCCCATCGCACAGGTTTACATCAACGTCTCGATCTCATTCGGCTGCCAGGACCAGAGCTTACGCGTGCGTACCCGTTTTCTATTCGATTTCACAAAGTCGACCCCTTCGCAGCTGGAAAACTTCTGGAACACGCGGCGTGACATATGTGTGCGTGAAAACACTGGAAAGTGGGTTACCCGATTTTTCCGTGAAGTCTGGAATCCTTTCGGCTTCAAAATGGATTGGAAGCCCTGTCAATGGTTTAGTTGGGATGTGAACGACGAAGGACCACTGGAAATTACCTTGAACCGTAATCTGGGTAAGCGTGAATGGCCGAGCAAGAGCTGGAATTGCAACTCTCGCAAATTCCTTAAGTAGTATTTGGTGCTTTTCTTTTGTCATTCAACATGACAGTAAAGCATACAAGGTCAGCATTGGATAGCCAATTGCTTATTAGCTCACGTGTGAAGAATTCCCAGGTGCCAATTTTTTTAGGTCATTCCTATAAGGACCCCATTTCTTGACGAATGGACCCCCCCCCCCCCCTTGCACCTGTCTAACCCTAATTAGCAAGGCGCTGTTATTGTATTTTATGAAGCATTATTCGGTAAAAATGCATGCATTTCTTGGCAATACTAATACACTAAGGACCGGAGGTCCTATAAGTGTCAATATACCTACTAAGTACCTACTTTAACTATATAAACCCCTAGTA